>Ga0308171_1002838_pt1 | contig 17056 bp, 18 predicted proteins | sample PhyGR1_FD_202135 | JGI IMG/M metagenome (GOLD analysis project Ga0308171, IMG submission 202135) | Phyllosphere microbial communities from UC Gill Tract Community Farm, Albany, California, United States - DLSLSG.R1 | ecosystem: Host-associated > Plants > Phyllosphere > Unclassified | place: USA... | reverse complement strand
CCAGCAGCGGTTCGAACGCCGCGGCGAAGTGAACGGCACATTCGAACGTTTTCTAAACGCTTTTTGGGCTCGAGACAGACCGAGGTAGCCGATTTCTCATGGTTTAAGCTCTTGAACGGATTCGAACTCTCGGCATTTCTTTGTTTTTGAAATCTCGAAGTTATTCAACTCCTTGGCTCTCTAAACCGAGATGATGGACTACTGTGTGAGCTAAAACCGCAGACATTTGCCGGTAGGTGACGAGTGTTGCGTGAAGGCAAATATGCCGTCGATGTAACAGGGAACGGGCTCCGAATTCACCTTTGTCTTCAGTCGTATTCTCGGGTGCCCCGCGTCACGCGTTCTCGCCTTCCTACGCACTAGCTAGATATATCTCTTCAATGTTTTGAGAGAGATTTCGGTCGAATTCAGCGTCTCGCATGGAAACGCGTAAATTCTCAACCAGAGCCCGCGAGAAGCTTCCGATTACGCCGGTGTTCTCTCTGAGTTTTTCGCAAGCGACCTTTAGACTGTAGCCTCCGGACAAGGCAAAAACTCGAGCAACTTTGGGATGCTCGACAAGTGCTGCGTAGAGATCCGGCTGAGTTGGCAGGGTAAGCTTCAATATGACCTGCGTTCCATGCGCAAGCTCCGAAAGATTCTTCAGGATTTCTTTGACCAATATCGCTTCGGCAATCGCCTTATCCGGGCTATCGACGAGAACCTCAGGCTCGATAATCGGGATCAATCCGTTCTTTAGGATCGTCGAGGCCACCTCAAATTGTTGCCTCACAGCTGCAGAAATCCCTCTTTCGGACGCTGAACGCACGACCGAGCGCATTTTCGTCCCAAGGATTCCTTTTTCAAATGCGCGCTCAAGCAAATTGCCAAGATTTGGCATGGGCTTCATCAACTGAACGCCGTCATGCTCCGCTTCACGACCACTGTCGACCTTCAAAAACGATAGGATCCCTCTATCTTCCCAAAGATATGCCGGGACCGATTTGGCGCCGATGAAGTTCTCCATGGTGTGTTCGAATAAGATGGCGCCAATCACACGCTCGCTCGAAAATCCGGGTGCAGTTATTATCCTCACGCGCATTTCATGGATAAGCTTCAACATTTCCGCGTCGCCCTGATAAGCGGTGTCGGATATACCGTATGAGCGTAAGGCGTCTGGGGTGGACCCTCCGCTTTGATCTAGTGCTGCAATGATTCCCGATGCTGAAGTCAGCCGGGCGGCCATTTCTATGCGGGTTTCCGTATTCATTCGTACTGTCCCTTCTTCAGATCGTACAGAAATTTGAGGAGTAACGCAGCGAGGAGGCACCGTACGTCCTTCCACCAGTGCTCACCCGCCGGGGGCAGATCGCTATCTTACAACTTAAAATTCTTGCGGTGATATGCGTGCCGGAAGCCTACTTTCCTAAGGTTATCAAAGGAAATATTGGGTTCTCCCTCTGCAGGTGCCAATGTCTCAACGGCAAATGTCGACACGCCGTTGCAGAGCCCATGTTCGATACGACTTTTGATGAGCGCCTTTTGAATGCCGCGATTTCGAAACTCCGGAAGTGTGGTGCCGCCGCCTAGCCATGCGTAGGTTCCGGACTGGTACATGGTGGCAGTGCCGACTGGATTGTCACCATCAAAGGCGAAAAAACACGACCAGCCTACCTTTCCGACGATTGCTGACCACAACCTCGTCAGGGTCGATGGAAAGTTGAAGCCTTTGCACACCATCGATCCAAAGAGCACGGCTTCCTCAATATGAACGTGTCGCGTTCGGATCGAGTTGGGCTCCGAAAGGTTCGCTGATGAGCCGTCGTAGACAAGCTTCGCCCAGCCGACACCATATTCAAGCAGACCCTTGGCGAGGATCCAGTCTTTAGTTCGGGCTGGAGTGCGGTCCATATTTACCTGAAGAAACCGGTTTCCGCTCTTCCCATTCATCCACCCATAGGCTTCCTCAAGATCATTCACGGAGTTTAGCCCGAGTACACGGTTCAGACCCATGGCTGGCGCGCTTGGCAGCGATATTGCGCATCCACCGTTGATGGGCAGGCATTCAAAATGCTCTTCGGATTTGAGCGTTGCCGGTGAGACATTGTACAGATCGACGAAGGCTTTGACCTCGATAGCCTCTTCTTCTGTCGGAGACGAACGTTGTGAAAAGTGCGAATTCAAAATGACCATGTGGCTGTCTTCGACTGATGGAAATGGAAATGAGGTCGATCAGAAACCAAGCTCGCTGAGCCCCGGGTGATCATCGGGCCGACGACCGAGGGGCCAGTGAAAGCGACGGTCTTCCACGCGGATTGGCAGGTCGTTGATGCAGGCGTATCGCTTGCGCATCAGGCCACTATCATTGAACTCCCAGTTCTCGTTGCCGAAAGATCGGAACCAATTGCCGCTGTCGTCATGCCACTCATATGCAAACCTGACGGCAATCCTGTCGCCGCCGAACGTCCACAGCTCCTTGATCAGACGGTAGTCGAGCTCCCGGCGCCACTTTCCTGCAAGGAAAGCGATGATAGCCTCCCGGCCACTAACGAACTCGGCGCGGTTACGCCACTGACTATCAGCCGTGTACGCCAACGCAACCTTGCCCGGGTCCCTGCTATTCCAGCCATCTTCGGCAAGCCGCACCTTGTCGGCAGCAGTCTGCGATGTAAACGGCGGTAGAGGCGGTCTTTGAGCGTTGGTCATTCGGATTTACCTTCTAATCTTGCCCGCAACGCTGCATTTTCAGCTTCGAGCTGTTGCAGCTTCTGACGTAGTGGTGCGACTGCTTGCTCAACTTGCTGTTCGGTGTAGCGGGGGATGATGTGCTGGGGGCAGTTCCAGTCGTATGCTTCGAGCCGAAGCTTGAATATCCGCTCTGCACGGCCCCTATACGTCGGATCGGATACGAGGTCCGTTAGCGATGGATCGGCGTCGAGCGTCAGCCGCTCGACGTGGGCATAGACTTTGAGCCGGGTCCGTCGGACATAGTCCATGAGAAACAGACAGGCGCGGTCGTTGGCTGCGAAATTCCCTGCGCTGATGTATTGGCGGTTTCCGCGATAGTCGGCAAATGCCATTGTTTGGGGATCAACGACCTTGAGGAAACCGGTTTTCCCTCCGCGATGTTGAACATATGGCCAACCCGTCTCTGACACAGATGCGATATAGAAGCTGTCGCGCGTGGCGATCAAAGCGATCTCGTTCTCCGTCAAAGTATCCGATGGCCGATCGTTCTCGCCCAGCCATATCTGGTCCACCCCCATATCCGCCTGCGCGGCTCGGACGCTTGGCGTGACGGCGACTTCCAGAAAGTGGTACGGCATACCTCGTCTCCATACTTGAGTAGGCCCGCATCAGCGAACAATGCGGGCCTTGATCTATCTCAGCTACCTAAATCCCCGGCTACAGCATCAGTCTTGCAAAGCCCAATCGGCGACTTCCCAGCGCATCTGACCACGATCGGAGACCACACGACCAAGACCTGGGAACGGCATGTGTGTCGCAGCAATCAGGGCGCCTTCCGAGGCAGCTTGTGGGAAGAAGCGATCGCGCATCGCTTTCGCAGCAGCCTGATCCTGTTCGAACAGGAAGAAGACGTCCGTTGCAGCAGGATGGACGACCGGGAAAATCATATCGGATACCATGATCAGGCTCTTGCCGCCGTCCTCGATTCGGACCCCGATATGGCCAGGCGTATGCCCGGTTAGGTCGACAATCGAGACGCCAGGAACTATTTCACGCTCTCCGTCGATCGATTGCAGCTTCGGATAGAGGCGGACCACCTCTTCCGCCATCTTGAAGCTAGGCTGCAGGAAATCAGGCGCGCCATTGCTCTTGGCCCGGTCAGTCCAGTGCTTGACGTCGCGACGGTCTACATAGACCTCGGCATTCGGATAATTGTTCTTACCGCCGAGAACCAGACCGCCCATATGGTCCTGGTGCATATGCGTCACGATAACCGCATCGATATCGCTTGGCTTCAGACCGAGCGTGGCCAGCGCCTGCGGGAGATGTCCGGTTTCCCCGATAGAACCTGCAGCGCCGGCATCGATCAGGATGCGTTGCTTACCGTCTTCAACGAGGTATTGATTAAACAGAAAACGAACCCCGCCGGATCTGCCCGTAAATTGGGCGTTTGCGGCCTTTTCCACTTCGGGAGCCGAGCGTCCCGGGAAGTAGTTGTAGGGCATATCAGCATATCCATCCGTCAGGGCAGTTACCGTGAAACGGCCGATTTGTATCTGTGCAAACGGCGTTGTTACGACCGGTGACCCGGTAGCTTTGGATGTAGCAGCCTGGGCGGTCAAGTCGCCGAGCAGGCTTCCGCCGAAAAGAGTTCCTCCAACGAGACCAAGAGGCAGAGCGCTCGCGAAAGCGCGGCGTGACAGCTGAGGCATGCCATTCTCCTCAAGTTTTGTCAGTGATATTTGTGATGTCTGTGAGCGTTTCGGCATAAGAAAGTTGCGCATGGTATTCCCTCAGTCGGTGATTGATGTTGGACAGCAGCTGTCGCTCAGCATCAGGTAGGCTATTTTTGCTTAGCTGCGGTTCTGATGAGCGCTGCGACTTTGTCAGGCTGGGACAGCATTACTGCATGGCTGCTGCTGACCTCTACGACCGTGGCTCCTGCGCGCTCGGCCATCGCTGCCTGCGCTTGAGCGGGTATCATTCGATCTTGCGTTGCGAGCAGGTAAAAAGATGGCTTGGATTTCCATGCCGCAGAGGTGATCTTGCCCTGGACGGCTTCAAGGCCCCACGGCCTTTGGGCGTCAGCCATAAACTTCGCTTCGGCGGGATCTAAGTCTGCCGAAAATGCGTCAGCAAACTTCCGTGGATCAATTTTGATGAAGCCATCTTTCGGCGGAAGAAGTGGGGCTTTCTCCGCACCAGGAACCTCTTGCGAGGCCAAGTCGAATACGGATTCCCCAGTATCCGGAACGAAAGCTGCCAGATAAACGAGGCTCCGAACCTTTTTGTCGGTCCCGGCTTCCGTGATCACGGCACCACCGTAAGAATGCCCGACGAGCACAACAGGGTGAGCAGCTTCTGCGATAATGCTCTTTGTGCGCTCTACATCTTTGCCAAACGTGACTGCAGAATTTTGCACGACAAGAACTTCATATCCGTCTAGCGACAGGATCTCGTAAACCTTCCGCCATCCGGAAGCGTCGACAAATGCCCCGTGGACGAGCACAACTGAGATTGGTTCGGATGAAAGGTTGTTAGGCTTCATAGTCATTACGCGAGCTCCAAGGTGGCACCATTTGGCTGCACTGCCCGTGATAAATTCAACAGCGTCAAACTCTGTGGCGGACATAGCATTGCCATCGGTGAAAGTGATGTTGCAGTGCCAAGGCAGCGATAGCCCGACTCGATTAATTGGTTGACTGATCGATAGGTGTAGGCCTGACAAGATCAACTCTCAATTGAGACATTGGTCAGCTCCTACTAGACCAAGGGACTGCGGAAATAGACCTTGGTCTATAAATCTCAGCTAACGTAAACGCGCCGACCGGCGTATTCTCAAACCCGTGCTAACGTTTCGAGCGTCCGGGGATTAAATTGGAACACCAAATAAATACTGACGAGATCATTGACATGATCCCGGCGATGGCTTGGTCCACGACAGCTGACGGAATGTTGGACTTCGCCAATCAGCATTTTTTGGACTATGTCGGCCTGCCGCTTTCAGACATCGCCGGCGAAAACTTTTACCGTCTTTTCCACCCCGAAGACCTCGAACGACTGGGCACTGAGTGGCGGAACATTATGACCTCGAGAACGGCCAAGGAAGTCGAGGGACGGCTCAGACGCGCGGACGGGGAATTTAGATGGTGTAGTCTTCGGCAAAAGCCACGGCACGACTCGGAAGGAAAGGTCGTCCGATGGTACGGAGTGGTTCTCGATATCGAGGACCGCAAACAAGCCGAAGATGCGCTCAAGGAGACCAAAGCCGCGCTCGCAGCAAGCGAGCATAATCTCCGACTTATCATCGACTCGCTTCCGGTCCTCGTCTGGTCAGCGCGACCTGATGGCAGTGCGGACTTCGTCAACAAAAGCTGGTTGGATTATGCCGGGCTGCCGCCTGAGCGGATCCTGGATTGGGGCTTCCTGGATCTGTACCACCCCGATGACATCCCCGAAATGGTCGAGATATGGAAGAGAGACCTTGAGAATTCGGACCATACGCAGTTGAAGGGACGCATTCGTGGGGGAGATGGCAAGTACCGTTGGTTTTACTTTTCCGGCCGCAAGCTCACAGACGCAAACGGTGTAGTCCGCTGGTTTGGTGTCAACATCGATATCGACAATTTGCAATGTGCAGAGAACGCCCTACGCAAAAGCGAAGCCGCCCTCAGGGAAAGCGAGCACAAGCTCAGCCTCATCATAAATACCATCCCTGCCATGGCCTGGTCTTGCACGCCCGATGGACAGCTGGAGTACTGGAACAAGAACCTTATCGATTTTGTGGGCCTTCCATTTGAGGAAATCGTCGGATTGGGCTTCTATCGCATGTTTCATCCAGATGATGTCGAACGCATGCGTCTCAGTTGGGACGAGGTTGTTGCGACAAAGCAGCCTAAACCGGTCGACGCGCGCATCAGAAGGTTTGACGGCGAGTACCGGTGGTTTAATCTTCGGCAAAATCCACTGCTTGATGCGCAGGGCGAGGTCGTTCGGTGGTACGGTGTCGTGGTCGATATCGAGGACCGCAAACGAGCAGAGGAGTCCCTTCGTCAAAGCCAAAGCGACCTTGCTCACGTGACGCGTCTGACGACGATTGGGGAGTTGGCAGTCTCGATCGCACATGAAGTCAATCAACCGCTTATGGCCATCGTTACCAATGCTGGAACTTGCGTTCGCTGGCTTCAGCCTGGTCAGACAGATCTGGAACAGGCCCGGTTCGCTGCGGAGCGGGTTGTGCGTGATGGGCACCGTGCAGGCGACATCGTTTCCAGCATCCGCGCCATGGCTCAGAGGTCTCAAGTACGTATGGAAAGAACAGACATCAACCAAGCACTTCGTGATGTGCTGTTTCTTTTGCAGGGCGAGCTGCAGTCCAGGGGCCTCCAAACCGTCACAGATCTCCCACCTGATCCGCACTACTTCATTGGTGACCCCACCCAAGTGCAACAGGTCCTTCTAAATCTTATAATGAATAGCGCCGAGGCTACCTCTAGCGATGGAGAGGGAATTATTTACGTCGGGTGTTCGCAGAACGCGAATAGTGAAATCGAGATCACTGTGTCTGACACGGGAAAGGGTATCCCTCCCGAACTGGTCGACCGGGTATTTGATGCGTTCTATACGACGAAATCAGACGGGATCGGCATGGGACTCACGATTTGCTGCTCCATCGTTGAAGCGCACGGCGGACGTATCTGGGCCGCTACCAATCAGCCGCGGGGTACGTCGTTCAGCTTCACTCTACCACTTCAAGGAAACAACCGTTGATCGATGAGAAAAGGAACAGGCGTCCCACCGTTATCGTCATCGACGATGACGAGAGCGTACGCGAGGCCCTCAGGGGTCTTTTCGAATCTGTAGGACTTATCGCTGAAACACATGGATCCGTTAAGGAATTCGTAGCCGCCGACGATCCCGAAAAGGCTGGCTGTATTGTGTTAGATATTCGTCTTCCAGGCCAAAGCGGGCTGGAGTTTCAGGAAGCGTTGGCTCAAAGCGACCTGCCCAGGTCTGTCGTGTTGATAAGCGCCCACGTTGATGTGGCAATGGCTGTGCGTGCAATGAAAGCTGGTGCTATCGACGTGCTGACAAAACCTGTTCGTGAACAGGATTTGCTTGAAGCCGTAAATCGCGCGATCGCAAATGATGCACTTCGCAGGCTGGAAAGAACGACAAAGGCTACCGTCCAAAGCAGCTACAAGTCGCTAACCGAACGCGAGCGCCAAATAATGGCATTGGTTATAGCTGGAAAGCTTAATAAGCAAATCGCGGCAGAGCTACAGCTTGCCGAGCCCACCGTGAAGCTCCATCGAGGCCATATGATGCAAAAGATGAAGGCTACCTCTGTCGCCCAACTGGTCAAAATGGCTGAAGGGCTGTCTTAGTCTCAGCTAACAGTGAACATGAGGGAAGCTGTTTGTCTTATAAGCTCTTGAACCACTATGAACCGACGACCCAGCGATTTATGTGCTCGGTGACTAATCTAAGCCAGATAAGGCCGTCCGTTAGCGGGCCGCGCCAGTCATTAATGTGTCCTCGCTTACCGCGTCGGCAAGAAAATCCAGAACCGTGCGGACCCGCATTGGAAGATTTCGACGCGAAGCATAGACTGCGGTGATCGGCAGTCGTGCCGGCGGCAGACAGGGCAGAACGTTGATGAGCCTCCCCGATGCGATGTCATCGGCAACCAGGATATGAGAGAGGATGGCCAGCCCTCCTCCTGCGATGGTCGCTCTATAGACAGCAGTCGCATTGTTGAACACCATGCGCGGGCTAATCGCTGCCCGCACCTGATCGGCACCGTCGGCAAATATCCATGCACGCGTTTCACCGCCGCGGCTGTAGCAAATGCAGTCGTGCTGTGCGATCTCGCTTAGACCACGAGGTTGGCCTCGCTCTTCGACATAGCCGGGCGATGCAACAAGAAAGGCCGTGGTCCAGCCAAGCCGGCGACAGATCAGGCTGCTGTCGGAAACGTCACCGAGACGAACTTCAATGTCTATCCCCTCGCCGACAAGATCCGACGGGTCCTCGCGAAACACGGTTTCGACCGTCAGGCGCGGATGGAGTTTCAAAAGGCCAGGCAGACGCTCGCTGACATGCAATCCGAGTGGAGCCGGCAGGCTGATCCTTACCCGGCCGGAGGTCGTCACGTTTTCGGTCGCCGTTGCATCACCCAGCGCCTCCATGGCGTCGATAACTTTGCGGGCCATAGGGATCATGTGCTCGCCTTCCACTGTCAGTGACAAGCCACTGGTGCTCCGATGCAGCAACCGGGTGCTGTAATGCGCCTCCAGCGATGAAATTTGCCGAGACACCGCAGGCTGCGTCAAACTGAGGTCCAGCGCTGCGCTTGAAAACGACCCAGTCTCAGCAACCCTCAGGAAGGTTCGCAAGGCAGCAACCACATCCATCCGTCATCCCCCTCATACTTCCTCGCATAAAGCTTATGCGGGCAGGTTAGAGCGGTTTTGGTTGCATGTCCATCTATTACGGATATTTATTATCCATAAGGATATTGAAAGTCCTTAATAGATGGAGAGAGACATGACACAGCGCCTGAATTACGCAGCCCAGTCCCCAGAGTTTTTCAAGAAGTTGTCGGACCTCAGCCTGTCGCTGAAGGACAGCGTCATCGAGCAGTCAATCCGCGATCTTGTGAATATCCGGGCCTCCCAGCTCAACGGTTGCGGCTTCTGCCTCGACATGCATGTCAAGGAAGCCAAGATTCACGGCGAGAGCGAGCTTCGCCTTTACCATGTCGCCATCTGGCGGGAATCGAACCTGTTCGCTCCGCGCGAGCGCGCTGCCCTCGCCTGGACCGAAGCGGTCACCAGACTGGCTGAAGGCGGCATTCCGGACGAGCTTTACGAGCGCGTTCGCGGTCAGCTGTCGGAGAAGGAAGTTTCCGATTTGACTTTCTCGATCATGACCATCAACGCCTGGAACCGTGTCAGTATCGCCTTCAAGGCCGTGCCCGGTTCGGCGGACAAGCTCTACGGCCTGGAGAAAGCCGGCCTCAACTGAGGCCTTGTTCCACAACAGCAGCCATTTCCAAGTGCCATTCGGCACTCATCACCTCAAGGGAAACAGACATGAAAATCGTCATCATCGGCGGAACCGGCCTCATCGGTTCGAAGACGACCGAGCGGCTTCGCGCCAGAGGCCATGAGGTGATTGCCGCCTCTCCGAACACCGGCGTCAACACCATCACCGGCGAAGGCCTTGCAAAAGCACTTCAAGGCACCGAGGTCGTACTCGACCTTGCGAACTCGCCATCCTTTGAGGACAAGGCGGTAATGGAGTTTTTCGAGACCTCCGGCCGCAATCTGCTAACGGCGGAAAAGGCAGCAGGCGTCAAACACCATGTCGCGCTTTCCGTCGTCGGGACGGAGCGCTTGCAGGAGAGCGGGTATTTCCGGGCAAAGCTCGTACAGGAAAAGCTGATCAGAGAAGGCGGCATTCCCTACACGATCGTCCATTCCACGCAGTTCATGGAATTCGTCGGCGGTATCGCTCAATCGAATATGGTCGGAGGCAAGGTGCACCTTTCACCCGCCTTTGTTCAGCCTATCGCCTCCGATGATGTCGCTGATGCGATGGCGGATGTGGCGCTTGGTGCACCGGCCGCCGGAATTGTCGAAATCGCTGGTCCGGATCGCTTCCACCTCAACGAGTTCGTCGCACGTTATCTGGAATTGACCGGAGACAGCCGGCAGGTCATTGCCGATCCCGAGGCGGCTTATTTCGGGGCGCGTCTCGATGACGGATCCCTTGTCACCGACAACAATCCCCGGCTTGGCAAAATTGGCTTCGATCAATGGTTTGCAACGGCGCCGCGAAAGTAGCCCGCCCAAAGCTCCGCTCATTTGAACAGGAACAACACTATGATCAGACCCTGCCTTGCGGCCTTCGCCGCATTCTTTCTCATAACAAGTACGGCCGGTGCTCACGACACCTCAGGCGGCTCCGCCTCAAAGGTGACACTCGTCTATCAACACGAACTGCCGAACGTACCCGGTAAGAGCATGAAGGGCGTACTCGTCGAATATGGTCCGGGTGGCTTCTCCGATGCCCATACCCATCCGGATTCGGCTTTCATCTATGCGACCGTGCTGGAAGGCTCCGTCCTTAGCCAGGTCAATGATGGGCCTGTAGAAGAATACAAAGCCGGCGAGAGCTTTTCGGAATATCCAGGCGACCGGCACGGCGTCAGCAAGAACGGGAGCGACACTAAGCCCGCTAAACTTCTTGCCGTCTTCGTGGTTGATACCACCCAGACGGAACTGACCTATCCGATAAAGAAATGAAACCAGTCAGGGACCGGGTGCTAGAGCAGCCCCGGTCCTTCTTCTTTTCAAGGCAAGGGACCCGCAATGGCTTATAATTCGCTGATGCCGGCCTTTCTAGCCGTCGATCTCCTCGGCGTGCTCGGAATTCTTGTATGGCATTTCCAGGGACAGCATAGGCCGACGGCCCGCCTGATCGTCCAGATCCTGTTCTTCGCCTGCATGACGACAGCGTTCGTTGTGAGCGGCATACCGCCACACCGCGTAATCACCGGAGAGACCGATGGGTTCGCGCTCTATATGGGCACTGCGGCCCGCGTCCTGTGGTGGATTCATCTTGCCTGGGCGACAATTGGCTTCATCCGCCTTTACATCGTCCTTGATCGCCGCCCGCAGGAAGCGCGGCTGCTCCAGGATCTCATCGTTACCGCGGTCTATCTCGGCGTTACGCTGTCGATTGTCGGTTTTGTATTCGGTGCCCCGATCGGCACTCTGGTTGCCACATCCGGTGTCGTAGCGATTATTTTGGGCCTGGCGTTGCAGAATACGCTCGGTGATCTGTTTTCGGGGATCGCACTGACGCTCGGCAGGCCTTTTTCGATCGGAGACTGGATTCAGCTGGCCGATGGCACCGAAGGACATGTCGTTCAGAACAATTGGCGATCGACGCAGGTTCTGACACCAGCAAACAATCTCGTCGTGCTTCCCAACAGCACGCTCGCTAAAGTCGGCCTGACCAACCTTACAAAACCAGACGAGAGCCACCTTGTTATCCTGCCGATCCGTGTCACCTCCGACAGTCGACCAGCCGAGGTCGAGGCAATCCTGAAGTCTGCGTTGCAGACGTGTCAGTGCATCGTCCAGTCACCGGCTCCGGTTGTCGCACTCAAGGGCATCGACGCGATCGCAATCGATGTGGAGCTCCAGTTTCGGGTCACGGCCCCGGCAGCCCGGACGCCGGCGCGCAACGAGGTTATCGATACGGTCCATCAGCGCTGTGCAACTCACGGCCTGTCACTGGCGATGCCCGCACAAAGTTATCTTGGGATCGTAGAGAATTCGCCGCTGAATAAGGCATCGGGTCGAGCTTAGCCGGCGCGCTTCAGAACCCACTCAAAGGTCCCGGACCAGATTTCTGGGGTGATTTCCTGTTGCAGGATCGTGCCAAGATCCGCGAACGTCACCTTTCGAAGGGCGGAACGCCACGCTTCGTCGGCTTCCCACATGATGCGGGCAATCGCGCAGGGTCCGCTCTCGCAATGGCCTTTCGGACGGCAAGGATTATTGGCCCGGATGTTTTGGCAAACAAAGGTTCGACCGCTACCCTCGACAGCTTCAACCACATCAAGGAAGGTCAGCTCATTCGCGGCCTTGGCAAGGCGGTATCCGCCGGATGGGCCAAGCGTGGTGTGAACAAGGCCAGCTTGTGACAAGCTCTGCAGCGCTTTTGACAAGTATTCCTTCGGGAGCCCATGCAGTTCAGCAAGCGCTTTGGTTGAAAGATATCGGCCTTCGGGAAGGCCCGAGAGAATGGCGCAACAATGTAACGCCCATTCGACTTGGCTCTTAAGGATCATGCGAGTGCTCGGCAACGAATTAAGGATAAATCATATCCCTATTCAATGCCGCTGTAAATGCGAACACTTGCTTTGTTTACCAGCGCCTTGATGGGAATCGAACCAGCGTTCCAAAGAACCGCCCCCATTACCACCATTGCAACCAACCCGCACTTTCAGTTATTGCAGTTAGGCGCCTTGTTCGCTATATTGGCGGCTAAGGAGATATCGTCATGGCCAGCCAGATTGTTCATTTCGCCAGACTGTCAGATCACGACCGAAAAATAGCAACGCCCTTGCCAAAGCTGGTTGCCGGCGACATGCTGGAACTCCACGTTCGGGATGCAGGTGGCAAGGAGCGGACGCTCCCGATCCCGCCCTCGGCCGCCGCGGCTGTTGAAGCCCTTCTGGCGCACATGCTGCGCGGAGAGCGCGTTGCTGTGCTGGCCGAGGAACAGGAACTGAGCCCGAGCGAAATTTCAGCCATTCTCGGCATCTCCCGCCCGCTCGTCGTCTTGCGCATGGACCGGGGCGATCTGCCATTCCGCTACGTCGGCAAACACCGCCGCGCCCTCCTTAAGGATGTGCTCGCGTTGAAGTCGAAGCTCGACAAACGACAAACGGCGATGGAAGCGCTAGCCGAGGACACAGAGGACCTGATCGAGACCTATGGCCTCTAATCCGCCCGTCGCGGTCTACGATGCCTGCGTCCTCTACCCCTTCCACCTGCGCAACATTCTGATCCAGTGCGCCTTCGACGGTCTCGTCGAGGCGCGCTGGACCGACTATATACATGATGAGTGGATGCGCAATCTCGCCGCCAACACACCAGGCTTGTCCATCGAACGCCTGGAAGCCACGCGCGACCGGATGAACGCTGTCCTCCCAGAGGCAGCGGTGGCGAACCATCGCCCGTTTATTGCGGATCTCACGCTACCGGATCCCGACGATCGACATGTCCTCGCGGCAGCCATCGCAGGCAAAGCCTCCGTCATCGTTACCTGGAACCTTAAGCACTTTCCCGCAAAAAACCTTCTCGCCCATGGTGTGACCAGCAAGTCGCCAGATGATTTTCTTACCGATCTCCATGCGGCGTTTCCGGAAGCGCTAATCTCCAGCGTCAGAAGTGCGAGGCATAATCTGCGTAAGACAATCCCATCGGTTGAGGCGTTCGTCGACGCCCTTCATCAAGGCGGGTTGAAGAAGTTTTCAGGAGTGCTCCGCCGAAACATGACCGGATTGAAGTGAGCAGGCGCAATCCTTGAAAAAACTGCCGAGGGTGCCCGACGACTTCCCTGGGTTACCGGGTCGCCCTCGCCAGCTTTACGGATTTTTAACTGTCTGCCCCTAATTCCGCACGCCCTCGGCCTGAGGCCCCGAGAAACTGCGGAATGACACATGCCAAACGAAGACCTTTCCAAACTCCATTTTCAGAAGAAGATTTCGACCTACTGCGATGTCCGTATTGCGCCCGTCGCGCCGGACTGGGTGGTGGACAACCTCCGTCCTTATCTTCTAGCGTTGATCACATTTCGAAAGACACCCGCTCTCGCAAACAACCGCTACGACTGGCGGCAGATCGCACACGATTGCGGGATCGATGAGGCGCTGACGAAAACGTTGAAGAAGCAACTGCGACCAGCGCTGGATGCGATCATGCGTTGGCTGAAGGAGCCGCCTGTAGAAGACGACGCTCCGAAAGGCAGAAGACTGCAAGCAGCGCCGAAATCCGGTGCCACGGGAAAGTTTGCCCCCTTGTCAACAAGCCAGCATCACGAAGTCGAAGAGGTCGAGAGCTCGCCCTCACCCGGCCGCCCCGGCCCTAAGCCGAGACCAGTTTCTGACAAACCAGAACCATTATTCGAGGCGAACGACGACCCGAGTTCATTCGCCGATGCACTCGCCTATCAAATGCGCCGCTTTGGCGAGAGTTACTGGCAACTCCACCGGGCGGTCGTTCGCATAGACGAAACGTTTGACGCGAAGACCTTGCTGTCGTGGATTGAGGGCCAGCGTGTGCCTCGCTCGGTGGCAAGCTTCGATATCCTTTGCCGGATCGAGCGTAGATATGGCTTGGAGCGAGGCTACTTCAAAGCGAAACTGCCACATCAATCCAGATCGCTAAATGGCCACGATCTGGAAGACATCAGTCCGGCGGAACGGCGCCGGCTTGCCTGGCATCTTCCTGACGACTTCGGCAGCCTGCCATTTTCAAAGCGCGAAGAGATCCTGGAATGGGTCCGGCGCGTCATCATCTCGGGGTCGACGGATTACAGACGGTTCCAGGCGGCAGCGACGAAGCAGCGCTACGCAATCCGGTTCCCTGGGATCACATACGGCGGGAGTGCACTCACTCCTCGACTAGCGGCTTCTAGCTGGCTGCGAGATGAGGACGAAAAAGGGCCTACGACCGAGGCGCTGGAGGATCCAGATCTGCTCTCCGGTGTCGTCGATGCACCCCCTCGGCTTGCGATGGAGATGGCAGACCTGATCCGCTTCAAGACGTCGACACTGACCGAGATAGGCTACCGCAGGAATGGCGTCTGGAATGAGGAGACAGCCAGCCAGAAGATCGAACATCTCGGTCTGATGTTTGGGGCACTTGCGGCATCCCCGAACGGAGTTGTCAAAGGTCGAGGCGTGCAGCTCAGCCAACTCACCTTCGGTCTCCTTATCTTCCCTGGCGTGTGGGACTGGTATTTGCAATGGCGGGAGCGCCGTCGCGGCTTCTTCACCAAATGGGAGGAAGACATGCTGATGGTGGCCATGGCCCTCACTCGCGCTGAAGTCGGCTGGATCCGCCAACATCCCGAACTGTTGCGCAACGTGAAGCCGATCGAAGGACTGATCACGACAGACGAGATTGCGGCTGCTCGTCGAGATTGGCACGGTGCATGCGAGGACTTCCATCGCCATGCAGCCAATCGATCAAAAGAAATCCAGCGGGTGATGCGGGTCCACCGCGATCCATTCGAGCCAATTATGTGCGTACTGGAGGCAGATAGCCCGCTCGCTGAATATCGCAAGATCACCGAGGAGATCTTGAAGCGAATGCCCGATGAGCATCGTTACCCGAGGGCAGCCGCGGAGGCAGTCCGTTCGTTCCTGATGCTAAGGCTTGGCTTACATCTCGGCCTCAGGCAGAAAAACCTTCGGCAATTGCTGGTCTGCCCGCGCGGACAATTCCCGACCGCAGAACGCCGGCTCGAAGACATGAAGCGCGGCGAACTGCGTTGGAACGAACGGGAGCGTGGGTGGGAGGTCTTCATCCCGTCCAACGCGTTCAAGAACTCGGGCTCATCTTTTTTCGGGCAGAAGCCGTTTCGTCTGGTGCTGCCGGATCTTCTTGATCTTTACACCTATCTCAATGCCTATATCGAGCGGCATCGGAAGGTGCTGCTGGGGCGCGCACCCGATCCGGGCACGCTTTTCGTCAAAACCGTCAAAACGACCAGTATCGATGCGGCGTACAATCAGACAACATTCTACGAGGCTTGGCGGTTGGCGATTCAGCGCTACGGCATATACAATCCGTATACCGGCCGGGGCGCGATTAAGGGTCTGCTACCGCATGGCCCCCACAATGTCCGAGACGTACTCGCCACACACATCCTAAAGCAGACAGGATCCTATGAGCAGGCAAGCTATGCCATCCAGGACACGCCTGACGTCGTGCAGCAGCACTACGGACGCTTTCTGCCGCAGGATAAAGCAGAATTGGCGGCGCGGATCCTCAATCAGGTATGGGAGGCCGCGTAGTGTGGCGGATGCGTCGCTCAGCCCATTGCAGGCATATGCGCAAAATGTCCGCGTCCGTCTGGGGCACGGCCTATCGCCTCCGCCTTGAAGGAACTTGAACCGCCGACCCTGTCGTATGGCCAATACTTTCGCGCCAAATTTTTACATGTAGAGACAGCTACTTGCTCATGGGAATGAGCTGATATGGGGCCGTGAAAGGAACGGATACGAACCATAAACCCGTGCGTTAACTTCGTTTAGAGATTGAAACTTCGATCATTTGATGCACGCGGATCATTGGTGCGGCAGGTCAATTTATGGAACTAAAAGCCGAGCGATCAGGCGATAATCCCGCCTGCGGCCAGAATCTGATCCGGTGTATCAACATCGATCGCAGCCCCCTCACCGATCTCGACGTCGATCACCGACAACTGGCTTGCAGCGATCAACTTTTGTGCGCCTTCGTCCCCCCCGAGAGCGCACAACCCTTCATACTCCACCCAAGGAAAAATGACGGGATTGCCTGGAATGCCCCGAGCCACCGCGCGCACGATAGCAGGGCCTCGGGCCTTTCTAAATTCGCCAATCAGACAGTCAAGGGCTGCAACATCAAGTGCCGGCATATCCGCAAGCATCACCATGATTCCATCTGGTTCACCTTGTGCGGCCGCCTTTACCTGTTTAGCGGCAATCTCGATGAGATTCAGCGTCAATCAGGATGAGACTCGCGCCGGGGTGTGACGGAGGGAGGGCGTAGCCCGATCGTAGTCATACCTCGGCGTGGCGCAGATTTTGGCGTCTCAA
>Ga0308171_1002835_pt1 | contig 17077 bp, 29 predicted proteins | sample PhyGR1_FD_202135 | JGI IMG/M metagenome (GOLD analysis project Ga0308171, IMG submission 202135) | Phyllosphere microbial communities from UC Gill Tract Community Farm, Albany, California, United States - DLSLSG.R1 | ecosystem: Host-associated > Plants > Phyllosphere > Unclassified | place: USA... | reverse complement strand
CTTTTCGCCGTCGTTCTGCTTCCTGTATCGCCTTATGCCGGTCCTTCTCTCTCTTTGCCAGTGCTATCACGGTTCCGCATTCTGGTGAGCACCACGTTTGATTTGAGAAACCCGGATGAAACCATTCTCGACAGTCCGCATTCTTACATCTTCGCCTGACTTTTCTCATCACCCCCTCCGTGCATTCTGATGTTGTCGTCTTGCATCCAGCCGGCGCAGCAACGGACGCAGGCATATGTCTCGTCCGTAGCCAGCGGTATGCCACAGCCAGCGCAGTTGATAGCAGGTATATCGCCATGCGGCATGAATTGGCAGATAGTCGAGGTGCTCGTAATACCAGATATCCTCTTCGCAGATTTCACAGCTAACTCCGAACCGGTGTTTATCTTCACTGGTCAGCACAGTACTGCAGCTACAACAACGCTTACTCCCAGCATTTGTTCTCATAAGTTTTGTCTCTTCGTGGTTCGCGATTACCTTCAGGCAACAGCGCGCTAACCAGCCATAAGCGGGGATCGGCGGCGAGTGTCTTTTGGGTATGAATGTTGCGGGCGTTGTAACGGGAAATGAGTTCGTTTGCAGTGTCTGTATCTACAGGGTCATGGGTGAACCATGTTTTCTTCATTGCTTTTCCTTTTGTGAAGCCCACGATCGCCCTGACTGACCATCAACACACCATTGACTACGACGTGATATCGGCAGTTAAAGTCTCGGGCATATTTCCTGACAGTTGTGCGAGTGGATTTGATCGCTCGGCCGACTGCTGTTTGGTTTCCTCGGGTCTCAATGAGCAACTGAGGAATGGAGGTAACCTGTGGTGTCATGCTGTACTCCCGAATCTTCCTGCCCATTCAACCGCGCGCGCTGATTCATCGCTAAACCTGACGTTCTGCTCGGCACCGAATGCATGGATTAAGGTGATTAGGTCTCGCATCTCACTGACGCGCATTTTGCTTGTTGACTGGCCCAGCACCACAAAGCCGCCATTGATACCCGGCACCGTCTCCTGCCCTTTCAGGCTGGCGCTGAATATGTGTTTCCAGCTCTCAGAGTCGAGTTTCCTCCCGTACCACACCACCTGGCTTGATACGTCATGCAGGCAGGCCCAAAGCATGCGGTTTTGCGCAAGGCTTCTGGTGTCTTCCTGGATGGTTACCTGCAGAGGTTTGTCGGAATTGGCGGGAAGTTGCTGGATGGCGCTGATGCAGTTCTGTCGGATGTTGCTGTCACGCAACAGGTAACGTTGAGTCTCCATCGCGTTTTTCTCGCTTTAATGCATTGTGGTTTGATAGCTGCTGTTCATGCTCAGCATCGATAATCAGGTCATGAGCCTCGCGCGCCAGCATGTCGATAGCGTTCAGGTGCGCCCGGAACTGCTCCGGCTTCAGGTCGCGCTTCTTTGCCAGATCGATGATAGCCAGCTGCACGTTGCGAGCCTGAAGCATCAGCGGTGGTGTGATTACCAGTTGAGTTACCTGTGTCATGCGGCGCTCTCCCTGCCCTCACGCCAGAAGAAAAATGCCCTGTCTACCACAGCATCCTGATAGCCAAGATGTGATCGGGTCAGGCTGTGTTTGTCACCGTGAACGCTGCGGTACAGGCGCTCAAATCGGATGCGGTTCATCTCAGTCATGGCGGCCACCTTTCAGACCAAAGCGGCGGCGAATATCGGCGAGGTGGTCGAGTGCCTTTTCGTTACCGGTCGGGATGTGGAGTTGTGGAATCTGTTTGCGCGGCGGCGGGATGGCTTCGCCAGCCTCAATGCGGCGGGACATCTTGCGCAGCTCATCGCCCAGGCGTTTGCGGCACTCTGAGTCGGTTAGGTTGAATGATCGCATCTGGTTATAGACCGCTGTCACCATGTGGAAACAGGCCGGGCTTTCCCATGGGAACTCTTCGCTGCTGTCGTACATGCCACGGTCGCGACAGTACAGGCGGAACATGTCGTACAGCTCTTCGTCTGACGGCAGCCCGGCGGCGCGGTGCTCACCCTGCTTACACCAATCGATAAACTGACCGGGCGACGGCAGGAACGGTGAGCCACTGGCGCGGGCCAGCTTCATGCCTGCCGATAGCTGCTGCTTGTTATGAATTCCGTTCTCTGCAAACGCGGCGATCCACTGGCGCTTAGCTGCTGCTTCGTCGTTCGGGTTACGCCAGGCAGTGCTGACCGACGCCGGGAACACCTGCTTCAGGTTCGAAAACAAGGCGTCTACCAGGCGCTCAACGTCTTCATGCACTCCACGCTCAATTGGGCGCGGGCCATCACCTGCAATGCGAGCCAGTGCGCCTGCATCACGGTTCTGAATTGCTGATACGAGATTTCTCATAGGAATTCATTCTCCCAGGCTTCGCGGCTGTTCCAGTGCTGAGCAGGTTGCTGAGTCACTGCCTGCCGGTTACGCCCTGGCTGACTCATCTGCGCACGGAGTGTGTCCCACTTGGCGCGGAGTTTTGCAGGGCTGAGGATATTGGTCTGCCAGAAGTGATCGGCGTTAGCCCACTTGAAGGTTTCGCAGATGTCGTGATGCGTGACATCCAGCGATCCTCTCAGAAGGCGGACTTCGTTAGCCCAGGCAGGCCAGTTAGGGTCTTTTGCAGTTGGAGTAACAATCTTCACCCTGCTGAACATCCACTCGGCTGCCTTCAGGTCGTCAGCAGTTCCCCACTTGTCACCTTTCGGTGAATGGGTTGCTGCTTCAGGACGGATGACAGGGAGATTACTCAGGGTTGTGTCGGAGGATTCGCCAGAATTCTCTGACGTATGTTTAATGTCTTTCTTGTCTTTTGTAATAGTGTCTTTTGTGTGTCCCTGTTTTGGTGACAACCCTGTCACCGTTTTGGTGACACTTTTTGTCACTGATTTGGTGACAGTGACACCATCTTGGTGACACTCTGGAATTTGCCACTCTGTGAGGTTCTTATTCGGACCGATTAGCATGCCCTCCCGGACCAGAACCCCCATCTGAATTAACTCGTTTTTTGCCTTGTTAACCTTCTGCCTTGGCAGCCTGGTAATCTGGCTAATCTGGCTGTCAGCAATGCGATCCATCTTTTTGTTGAAGCCGTATGTTTTCCGGCAAACAGCATGCGCAACCTTCGCCTGATTCCTGGTCAGGTTGGCCCCTATCAGCTCTTCGTACAGCTCGTTTGCCAGACGCGTGTATCCATCGTCTGTATCTGCCACACGTTGCTCCACGGCCCTGAGAGAGGGCCTGATTGGTGATACGTTGTCATGCGCAAGATTCATCGCTGCCCCCGTCAGATGGAATGCCTGAGCGATAATCAGCGAGAATCCGCTTTATCTCTTCAGTGGTGCCATGAGAGAGAATCAGGCTGTCGAAACCACCATCCCGATCGAACTCTGCATCAACCAGTAATTCAGCCAGGCGGCGTGCTTTGGTTGCGCTGAACTGAGGAATGGCTGCTGAGCGCGTAAGTTTGGTTTTACCTGCAGCTTTAGCTTTCTCCATCTGAACCTGCGCTACGGCTTCCGCTTTCGGGCCATGTTCACGTGAGAGCGCCACAGCCGTTGTCGGTGCTACCTCGCCCGCTTTGACCATTGCGAGCAGGCCGTCGCCACATTCCAGCAGTTGAAGATGCTGATCCACATCAGCTGGTGAGCGCTTAACTTTTTTGGCAATCTCAGCAGGTGTCCAGCCCTGATTCAGCAGGCGCTGATATGCCGCCGCACGTTCCAGAGGAGACAGAGCCTTACCCTGTGAACTGGTGACCATGAATGCGATGCGATCAGCTTCGGAACCTGAGAAGTCCTTGCACTCAAGGCGCGGTATTTCGTGTCCGGCTTCAGATGCCATTTTCGCGCCGTAGTACCGGTGGTGGCCGTCGATAATCTTGATGCCCTGCTCTGTAACCTGAACTGCCAGAGGCGGCACGAACTCACCGGCAATGAAGGCATCACGGAATTCAGCGACGTGTTCCTGATCGATTTCACGGACGTTGTAGCCAGGCTCGACGTAAAGCTCAGCCAGTGGCACCAGAAACGTTTTCTTAACCGTTGTTTCCGTGCCGTTTTTCTCTTTAGCCTTGTAAAGCGATAATAAAGAACTCATAATTACTCCTGTACGTTGATCCAGTAAGATTCGTGCATCAGGCCTCGAAACTGTTCCCGCAGTTCGGGGCTTTTTCTTTGGTCAGTAGCTGCTCTATGCGCATCAACCGGCGCGCCATTTCAGACTCAGGTGAAACCACATCCAGATAAGCCAGCGCCAGACTCATCATCTGGAAGAAGCTGTGACGCTGCTTTCCTGATGGTCGCTTCATGCGGCTTACAGCTGCGTCATCCAGACCGAGTACCTTCGCTAATTCTCCCTGTCCACGTTCAGCCAGTTTGTTCAGTAACTGACTTTCAATCTCTCTCGCTTTTTTGCGATATGTTGCAAGTTCCATCGTGTAAAATTCCTTTGTTGGTTAAGTAATTGCGTGACATTGCGGTGAGCAAGTCACTTCGGTTTAAAAGTTCCCCGCGTTGGCGGCGGGCTAGATTGTGTAAAGAGCGGTGATTCTTAAGCTGCCGTAGCGCGCTGTGGTGCAAAGACTAAGCTTTCCTTCTTCACCGGCGTGTAATCGGTGAATTTCTTTGTGGCTTCCTCAATTGCCTGGGCTTTACCTGGTGATGCTCGGCGGAATCCATATGCAATTTGGTCGAGGTAGCCAACGGATGTTTTCGCTAGTACAGCAAGGCTGATCCAGTCTTCAGCTGAAGATTCCTTGCGCCAGCGGAGCAGTTCATTACCCATTGGTGCCTCCTATTTAACTCCAAAGCTAAGTTTAGCGTTATGCTAAATAACTAACAAGCAGTATTTAGCAAAATGCATATTTATCGAATTGCTAAATAGTGTGAGAATCAGACCATGGAAAATAAAAGCGTCAGAAAAACCAATCTCAATAATCTCCTTAAGAGGCATCTTGAGAAGGATGGCAATACAAAGGCTGGATTCGCAGAGCTTTTGGGCATCAGTGCATCCCAATTTAGTCAGCTGCTTGGTGAGAATAGCGTTAGGAATATCGGGGATAAGATGGCGAGGAAAATTGAGGTGGCTTTAAAGCTGCCTAATGCCTGGCTTGACTCCATCCACGAAGATCAGCCACAGGTTGACGCCAACGTTTCAAATCCTCGGGACTACAAGCCGACTGCGCGCTACCCCGTTTTAAGCAAGGTTCAGGCTGGCGCATGGGATGAAGCCTGTGAACCCTATACGATTAAGGATGTCGATATGTGGCTTGAATCTGATGCGCATACGCAAGGAGATGCTTTCTGGCTAGAGGTTGAAGGCGACTCAATGACAGCTCCGATTGGGCTAAGCATCCCGGCAGGAACCTATGTTCTGTTTGATACAGGACGTGAAGCGGTGAACGGGAGCCTAGTAGTGGCGAAGCTCACCGATGACAACGAAGCTACATTCAAAAAGCTAATCATCGATGGCAGCCAGAAGTACCTGAAGGGGCTGAACCCTCAGTGGCCTATGGTGCCGGTTAACGGCAATTGTAAGGTGCTGGGTGTGGCGATTGAGACTAAGATGCGTCTCGTTTGAATTTAATGAACTTTAATTCACTTAAAATATGGATAGTATTACTTATGGATGAAGCTAATCAGCATCACAAGCGCATGTACTTAGAAGTCTCGCTTGGCCTGTAAAAAGCTACCTTAACAAGGGAAGAAAAGAATGAGCGCTGAAATTTTTGAACAAAAAAACGATGCTGAAATTGTTACTGCTAAAAGATTTATAGACTTTGTTAATGGATTTAACCGACCTCTTGTCTGCCAAGTTTGTGGTAGTCAGCAGTGGAGCGTTTTGGTCACAAATGAGATCAAAGTCAAAGATGATGAGCCAGAACATACGGTTATAGAAACAATCGGTTATGCAAAATTCAACAAAGCAGAGGATAGTGCTATCAACTACCCTGGTGGATTGCCGATAATTAGAATGACATGTGGCTCTTGCGGGCACTTATTGCTTTTCTCCTATAAAGCTGTTCGCAAAATGATCAGCGAAAAGGATGGAGAGTCAAAAGGTGAGTAGACCTTCATTCAGAGTTATTGACGGCCAAGCTGATGTTGATAAAGAAGACTTATATCCCCATAATGAAAACAAAGTGAACGCATTCGCAACAGACCAAAAGCGAGGCAATTTTACAGCAAAAGCATTAGGAGATGTCTCTATGTCAACACCTAGCAGAGAAGAGATCAATGCCCTACTTTTGGCTAATCAAGCAGAAGTAAAAGCTATCTCTGCTGAGATGCGGAGAGAGATGACTGAGTGGCGTGAGCAAATGCGTTCTGACATGCGTGATGTAAAAGATGCCATCAAATCTCAGCAGGGCTCACTTGATAAGCATTTCAGTGCTCAGGAATCAAAGTTGACGTCAGCACTTGATATTCAAGAGCTTAAATTCGAAAAATCCCTCACCGATGCAAAGCTAGACATTATCAAATGGGTGCTAGGCATACCGGCAATTGTTTTTACATTATATAAGTTTTATGGCGCTATGACAGGCACTCCATAACTAGATGCGCATACTGGCTTTTTAAGCCCGCATTACCAATAGCCCGCCACTGAGCGGGCTTTTTTGTACCTGCAGATCCCACTTCGAAAAAATAAATCCCCTTCTAAATCATTTAGCTAAATCCCATACTCAAATTATTTAGCATTTTGCTATTGCCATATATTTAGCATAACGCTAAATTAAATCTCATCAGCAGGACGCACTACTCACCAGGACGGTGATGCTCTTTAACAACATTGCAGCGCTGACAAAGCGCCAACTAACCAAACGAGATGGGTTTGGACTGTCTATCGGCTAACTAGTGGACAGTACCAAAACCACTTCAGGAGGCAACCATGACAGTAATCACTTACGGCACATCGGTTAAAGAGAACGCCAAAACACGCCGCCATGCTCGTCGTCGTGCGGTGGCAATGGATCGTGAACGCATCGAATCAATCATCGACACGGCTTTCGGCATCGAGCCAGAGGTTGTGGCGATTGAGGTTAAACACATCAGCCGCATCGAGAAGGCTTGCTCCTCCCCTTCTCTGCGTGACAGGCATGAGAGCACATCACAGTGCTTACCAGAAATCGCGATATTCGCTGCAGGCTATCGCAACTCAAAAGACATCGTAACGGCGAGGTAGTTATGACTGAGAAAAAAATAGCGCCTATTGAGATTCGTATAGACGCCAGTGAGGCGGAAAGTCAGGTGAATGAGATTGCTAAGTTACTTGAATTTCCAGCCAGTTCCTTTGAGAGTATTCCTCAGCATATCGTCAACCTGTTTTTTAGCCACATCCGTAGCCTGATTGACAACATCGTCCCTGGTGATTTCTCTACCACAATCAGCACAGAAAACGTCAACGAAATTGCTGTCAAAATCAAAATCGTCGGGCCTCTTGAACATCTCGCTACCGCAATCAGGACAAACGGTCTTCATGGTCTGCATGAACACATCCTTTCTACTGTTGGGGAGCTTAAAGATTAAACGAATTCTTGCTGTTGGGGAATGGCAGGGACACGCGCCGGGCGTGGATAAATATCCCGGCACTTACATCAATCAGGCTGCCTAACCCGCAGCCTTTTTTATATCTGGAGGCGCCCATAAGCAACACATGTTAAGCCATAGTCTGGCTACTTATTGTTTTGCTTATGCTGGCTGGGCAGATAGATAGCGTGAAGTTAAATTTAACTAAAAAAAAGCCCCGCTAATGCGAGGCTTAGAATTGGTGCGGGCGTAGTGCTACTCCCCTTCACGAGGACTGTGCTGAATGGGACCTGCGAGAACTTGCTAGTATCTTGGCGGTAGCTTGCTTACCCGCAGCGCACACCCGCAACCTACCAAAAATACCGGATCTAATCCTGAACATGTTGTTAGCATAATCGCCCCCTTTAGAATCACTGAGAATACAGGCCATAAAGTTACGAGATCAGAGGCTACAGCCATGATGCTAAGCGCATTCAACTGCAAGACCTTCCCCAACACATAGAGTTGGTTGGTTTTTTCCTAACGCCACTGTAAACGAAACTCAATTAATTCTCCAGCCGCCTGATATCAGGGCGGCATTTTTTTAACTGAAGGAAATCAAAATGAGCGAAACAACGGATCTTGTGGTCATCGAGAAGGCAAACGCCCTCACCGTTTTTAAATCTGCCGACCAGATAGAAGAGATTCTTCAGAAGGTCGAGCATGAAGTTATGTCCTTTGTGCCGGATGTCACCACGGTAAAGGGCAGAAAGGAGATCGCTTCACTGGCTTACCGCGTATCGCAGACTAAATCCTACCTAGATGGCTTGGGTAAGGATTTGGTCGCAGAGCTGAAAGAGGTTCCGAAGTTAATCGACGCCAATCGAAAGACAGTACGCGATCGGCTGGATGTTCTCCGCGATAAGGCTCGTCAGCCGTACACCGAGTGGGAAGCAGAACAGGAGCGCATCAAGGCTGAAGAAGAGTCGCGGGCTGCAGCTGAGAAACTTGCAGCGCAAATCGAATCAGACCACGAAATCGCGCTTCTCCTTAACGATAAGTTTGACCGCGATGCCGCTGAAGCGAAGGCCGAAGCAGAGCGCCAGCGCGCAGCACATGAAGAAGAGATTCGCCGGCAGTCCGCTGAGCAGGCACGTATGGAGGCAGAACAGGCAGCACAGCGTGAACGTGATGCAGCAGCCAAGCGTGAGGCTGATTTAAAGGCAGCGAAGGAAAAGGCTGAGGCCGATGCTAAGGCCGCTCAGGAGCGCGCTGAGCGTGCAGCCAGAGAGGCACAGGAACGAGCCGATCGACAGGCACAGGAAGCGCGTGAGAAGGCTGAGCGTGAGAAGCAAGCCGCTATCGAAGCTGAGCAGCGCAAGGCCCGTGAAGCCGAATCCGCCCGCCTGGCTGAAGAGAAACGCATTGCTGATGAAGCGGCGGCCCGTGCTGCTGATGTTGCTCACCGCAAAGCAGTAAACAACAAAGCACTGGCAGACTTAGTGGCTGTCGGGCTGACCGAAGAAATGGCGCGTATCGCAATCACAGCGATCGCCAAAGGCGAAGTTACCGCCATCCGCATCACTTACTAAACCATAACCTACACCAAGGAATCACCCATGCAAGCTTTCGCTATAGCTGGGGCTACCCACATGGGTGGCTTCGGATTTAACACGTCTCAACTCGACCGTATCACCCGCCGCCTCCGCACTGGCTGGCGCAACCTTATCGACACTCTGAATCAAAGAGGCCAGCCATGAAATCACGTTACTTCACGAAAGCTCAGGAGCTTTCCAGAGAGGCTCATCTTTTCGGCGACGGTGCCAAGTGGGCTATGGCCATGCAGCTAATGCGGAGAGCGCTGAAATGAGACTGAACAGAACAGCCCGGAGTGAGGTGCAGGATATCGCCGACAACCTGCCGGATAGCGAACTGGAGTTCATCGCTGCAGAAGTGGATGCACGGATGAACCAGCACAAGACGAACCCGCTAATGCCTGCTCTGTGCGCCTTCCTGACGAAGCATTACGACTACCCGGCCATTGAGATGTTCGATGAAGACGACGAGCAGCACGAAGCCGCTGAGGCGTTTTTACGTGAAGCGATGGTGCGGGTTGCGCGGCGGGAAATTGCGATCGGGATATACCGTAACAAACATGGAAATCAGGAGGCAGCGTAATGCAGCCGGGCATCTATTACGACATCAGCAACGAGGATTATCACCGCGGCGCTGGCGTCAGCAAGTCGCAGCTGGATGACATAGCCATTAACCCGGCCATCTTCCAGTGGCGCAAAGAAGCGCCCGAAGACGATGAGAAGAAGGCGGCGCTGGACATGGGGACGGCGCTGCACTGCCTGCTACTGGAGCCTGAAGAGTTTGATAAGCGGTTTATCGTGGCTCCGGCATTCAACCGGCGAACCAATGAAGGCAAGGCAGACGAGCAGCGGTTCCTGAAGGACTGCGAGAGCTCGGGAATGACGGTCATGGATGCCGAGCAGGGCCGGAAGCTGAAGCTGATGCGCGCCAGCGCCCTCGCCCATCCGGCGGCACGCTGGCTGCTTGAAGCTGAAGGTCATCAGGAAGCGTCAATTTACTGGAATGACGAGCAGACAGGCGAACTTTGCCGTATCCGTCCGGACAAGTTCCTGTCGGGCCAGCCAGTCATCGTCGACGTGAAGAAAGTGGCGGATATGTCGCGCTTCGCCCGGCACGTTGAAGAGTTCCGCTATCACGTTCAGGACGCCTATTACCGAGAAGGCTTCAGCAAGCACTTCGGTGAATATCCACTTTTCGTTTTCATCGCAGTCAGCGAGGCGATCGACTGCGGCCGGTACCCGGTGCGTACCTTCCAGCTGCAGGAGGACGATGTTGCCGTGGGCTACGACCTGTTCCGCCGCAACCTCGATACTTATCATGAATGCATGCTGTCCGGTAACTGGGGTGGCATCGAAGAAATTACACGCCCGGACTGGGCCAAGAGAAAGGATTACGCATGAGCAACGATATCATCACCGCGCCAGTCAATGAGGCTGACACCAAGGCGGCAATCTTCAGCCCGAGTGGGCTGCATAAGCTACAGGCGTTTGCTGAAGTCATGGCACAGGGTAAAGCAACGGTTCCCGCTCACCTGTCCGGCAAGCCTGCTGACTGTCTGGCGATCGCATTACAGGCTGCTCAGTGGGGAATGAACCCTTACGCGGTGGCGCAGAAAACGCACCTGGTAAACGGCACGCTGGGTTATGAGGCTCAGCTGGTCAATGCGGTAATCACCAGCTCAACTGCCGTTCAGGGCCGCTTTAAGTACGAATACGGCGGTGAATGGGAGAAGTTTAAGCCTGGCGCGGCAAATGCATCAAATGAGCGCGGTCTGTCTGTAAGCGTCGGCGCAGTGCTGCGAGGTGAAACAGAAATCACGTGGGGTGAGCCGCTTTACATGGAGTATGTCACCACGCGTAATTCCCCACTGTGGAAGACGGCGCCAAAGCAGCAACTGGCATATCTGGCTGTTAAATACTGGGCGCGCCTCTACTGCCCGGACGTGATTCTCGGTGTTTATACCCCGGATGAGTTTGAGCCGGCGCAGCGATCGGAACGCGATGTAACACCGGCGCGCAGCCGTGCCGATCTTAATAACCTGATCAACAGCAAGCCTAAAACGCAGCAGCCCGAGCGCGAAATTAACCCGGCAACGAATACCTGTGCAACAGCACGCACGCCGGATGAGCTGCTTGCCGACTTCACCGCAGCAGCAGCTGAAGCTGAAAACGTTGCAGGGCTTGACCGCTGCTATAAGTACGCGGCGCGCATGCTGGCAAGCGAGGCTGAAACGCTGGAAAAGGCCACTGATGTTTATCTGCTTCGTAAAGCAGAAATCGAAGAGGCACTCAGCAAATAACAGGAGACAACATGGAATCACCTGAATACCGGCGTCGCGGCAATCAGTTAACTCTTGGCCGTCGCTGGTCCCCCGATGAGATAGGCCTTCTGAAAGAACTCGCAGCAACCATCCCACCCAAACTTATAGCCAGACAACTCAACCGCTCATATGAATCTGTTCGACAACGGGCCAGCCGCAGCCGGATACGTTTTCTGGAAGAGCGCAGCAAAGCTAACGATGGTACTAAGCCAAATTTATGACACAAATACACTGTACGCATAACCAGTATTTTACTGGTTTTCATCAGGTGGTGATAGTAAGGTTGCTGAGTGAATTCACAGCCTAACTCACTCAACTTAAAGAGGATTTATTATGTCTCATACCGACCAGGAATTTGAAGACCTGCAAGACCTCAATACCCTGTATCGCTCTGCGATTCTGGACACCACTGAAGCCGTCGGCTGGGGTATCGAAATTCTGACCAAAGTTGTAGTGGCGATTAACGCAGGTACGGCTGGCTCCCTGTCTCCAGCCGATCAGTATCAGGCTAAGCAGACCCTGATGTATCTGAAAGGCCGCAAAGACGACAACGCCATGTTCCGCAAGCCTGGCGACCCAGTGCCGCGTACTTTTCAGCAGTACGAACACCCGTAACAGTTAACTGACTCTTTTCAGGCCGATGAAAGTCGGCCTTTTAACCTCACTGAACTTCTGATTTACCCTTTCTTAAAGGATACCAAAATGATTACTGCAAGTGACCTGGCGCAACAGGCGATCGATAACATCAATGCCCTTAAAGCGCTGGTTGAAAAAACAGGTGAAATGCCCGCCGATGTGCAGGCTCAACTGGACGATTATGCCGCTCAGGTGGATAAACTGACCAGGCAGTTAGGCAGTGAGCAAGAGACCCGTGAGGGTTATCGCGTCAATATTCTGATTGATGAGGAGCAAATCAGCCTTGCTCTCGAAATCATGAATAAAATTGAGAATGGACTCACCGATAAAACCATTCCTCAGATGCCTACTACTCTGCGACGCCAGCTTACAGAAACACTGGGGTATGTTACGAATCGGAAGGAAGAGATGCTTGTTTTCCGCAAAAAAGGCGACTCGGAACCTCGTACGTACGAAGAGTACCGCATGGGTATTTAATCGCCTTTAAATTCCTTATAAACAGCCGCCTCCGGGCGGTTTTTGTTGCCTGCTATCTGAATATTTTCGCCTCGGCATTGAGCCTGAGAGCGGCATAAGGGGTTAGAGAATGAACACATAAGAGAAGCAGGGACTTGGCAAAGCATGGCTGATGCTGGAAGGCCCGCTCCCTGAGCCAATTGTTGAATCTATTGGAGTGTCGCTGTATCGCAAACCAGATGTGTAGCCATAATGATAGGCTTCTTTGATGTGTTTATAAATCTGTCAAAAAACCTAGTTCGGACGCACTCGGCTTACCTGAGGTCTCTCCAAATACAAGCCAACTCAAATTCCTTGCTAAATCCCGTTTTTAAAGTAAAGTTGTGATAAAGTCAAAATTAGGAAAATGATTTATCATGGCAAAACATCCTGTAGAACAAGCACCTGAGCTAGATTTTTCTAGCACAGACTTCGAAAAAATCATCCCTTACCTCAGTACTCACGGAATTACCGATGATGAAGGTCGCTATCTGCACTGGAGTCAGCTTAAGTGGAGGGTTCCAAGTAAATCAGCGAAATTTATATGGCTGGCAGTGAAGTTTGCACGGCAACAAGCTAAAAAAGAAATTGGTTTATATGATAAGAATGATCATGAATTTCACTACTGTGTGCCTGATTCCCTCGAGCCTAAATTACACAAAATCGTACAATTGGGGGCAGGAAAAGTTGCAGCTATTGCGGGCTCCCAGGCTTCAAGCAACGTTCAACAAAATTATCTTGTGTCTTCATTGCTTATGGAGGAGGCCATAACTAGTGCTCAGCTGGAGGGCGCGGTAACCACGAGAGCCGATGCTAAAAAGATGCTGGAAGAGGAGCTACCACCTAAAACTCCAGACGAAAAAATGATAGTCAATAATTATATGCTTTTAAGATTAGCTGATAGGAGAAAGCATGAACCCTTAACAAGAGATCTTATGCTTGAATTTCATAGTGTTGCTACTTATGGAGTATCAGAAAACAACAACATCCCTGGTGAATTTAGGTGCAGTAATGATATCTATATTGGGAATGACGAAAACCCACTTTATTACCCACCTGACTTTGAAGACTTAGAAGAAAGACTTGAAAAGATTTGTCATTTTGCCAATTTTAAGCATGATGGCGAAGAAGGGTCAAAGTTCATCCCACCCATTATAAAAGCGGTCATTTTGCATTTTCTAATGGGATATGAGCATCCATTTCGGGATGGAAATGGAAGAACTGCTAGAGCAATATTTTATTGGTATATGCTGAAAAGCGGTTATGATATATTTGAATTTATATCCATCAGCAAAATAATAAAAGAACGTGCTAAAGACTATGGTTTTTCATATTTATACGTTCAGAAAGATTGCGGTGATTTAACATACTTCATTGATTTTCAAATAAAAGTTATACTTGAAGCTTTTGATGACCTTCAGGATTATTTAAAAGTTAAGACCCAAGAATTTTATGAAATACTGAAAATATTAGAGCACTCCAAGTACAAAGATAAGCTTGGATTTATTCAAAAAGACCTTATAAAAAAGGGGGTTAAAGAACCTGGCAGACTTTTCAAAGTTAAGTCAGTTCAAAATGCTTATGGCGTAAGTGCTAATACCGCAAGAAAATTCTTAAAAGAACTTTGTGAGATGAACATATTTCTTCCAATAAAATTTGGTAGAGAAGTCAATTATATTGCTCCGGCTGATTTGCGGGAAAGGCTGAAAGCCACAAAATAAGTTATTGATTTAAAAAGAATTTAATCTGTTGCGACACATCTCAGCTCTCGGTAAAGAAAAAGATTATAAGGTTAGCGTCAATCTGGAAATAACAAGTGTCGCTTACAAAGAGCGTACGAACATGCCGTTTATCGCTATGGTAATGGAATTGCAGTAGTCTTGGAGCCAGTGCGGATACTTTATTGAGTGTCTGCAGTACTAAAGAAACGTTGCACTGCAGTTCCCGCGCGGCACTGACCTGGTTTATTTTAAAGAGGATAATTGATGGCCGCCCACTTTAAACCGAAGAAATGCCCGAAATGCGGCTCAGAGAAGGTCATCAAGGACAGGATTATCGGTCAGCACACCGGCGACTGGAAGTGTGTTGATTGCAGGAAAGTTTTCAGTAAGTTCGAGACGGAAGAGTGGCAAAGACGATAAGATTTTCGCGTCCATCGGACCCGGTTTATCAGAAGGAGGATGGGCAAAAGTGAATGATATTATGTTATTCGGTGCAGGGCATCATGGAAAGAAAAAGCAAGTCGTTCCCGGAGTGGAAAAGGTAACTTTTAGCTCCAGCATAGAACCCCACGAATCCCGAAATCGCTTATCTTCCAGTAGTTATAGCGCTACATTTATTGTTAAAACTGTCTATCAAGAAAGAGGCGGGTATTTAATTGGTGTCTGTGGGGATGACCCATCTGATGAAGATATAGTGAAAGCTATTTTTAAATACAACCCTAAGCCAATGGGTTAATAAATATTGATTAAAGACGACCTGCTACGGCAGGTTTTTTTACGCCCAAATTCCGGAGGTTAAGGTGAACTTTCCAGACCCAGTAGACGAAGCCGCAGAACGCGAGCAGCAGATGATTGAGATCTCCCTGGCTAACCGGGCTCACGCAAAAATGCAGTATAAGGGTGCCTGCTATTACTGCGAAGAGGCGGTGCCGGCAGGATGCTTTTGCTCAGCAGAATGCCGGGAAGACTACGAGCGCATTGAGCGCGCCAAGCAGCACCGCAGGGTTGCGTGACGCCGGTACAGGAAAACGTGCTAAGGGCTGTAGCGCGTAAGTGCAGGAGCGAAATCATTAAAGCCATAAACGGCAGGCCCAAGAAAGAACACGACCGCATAATCACATCACTTCTCGACAAACACGCCAAATCAATCACCGCCCTGCCGCCTGATACGTTTCCAGCAAAGCGCTTGCTGGCGTTCTATGTGCGTCAGGTGGATAAGGAGCAGAAGTCGCTCCGAATGAAAACTTGCGTTAGTTTGCGATCAAGTTCTGTTAAAACGTGCAGGAGAAATTATGGCTAAGTTAATGAACCTTCAGGAGTGGGCGTCGGCAACATATTCGCAGCCCCCCTCTTTATCAACCCTACGCCGCTGGGTCAGGGAGGGCAGGATTTACCCATGCCCGGAGCTTCACGGAAAAGAATACAAACTCGAACCGGACTCGGTGTACGTTGACCCGCGCAAGAAGATGATGAAACGCAGGCCGGAATACGTATCGCCACCGAAAAAGGGATCGCTGATGGAGAAACTGAAACATGTCGAACAGGCCAAAGCGGTACGACGCTAATCTGCCAAGGAACCTGACTTTTCGTAAAACGAAGCAGATTTACTCATGGCGAAATCCTGTGACCGGTCAGGAGATTTCACTGGGTAAGATACCCCGCAAGGATGCCGTGGCCCAGGCCATCGAAGCGAACAGCTACATCGAGCAAAATTACCTACCCTCCGCCCTTCTCGATCGGCTTAAAGAGACGCCTGATTTCACAGTGAGTAAATGGCTTGAGCGCTACGACGTCATCCTGGGTCGTCGCAGTCTTAAGCCAAGCACCATGAAGATAAGAAGCAATCAGCTGCTTACCATTCAGACTGAGTTTGGCCGCATGGCTATGACCTCAATCACTACGCGTGATATTGCAGTGTTCCTGGAGTCATATGTTCAGTGCGGCAAGCATAGTATGGCAGTTGCATTGCGATCGCTGCTGATGGATGTTTTCCGCGAGGCAGTTGTTGAAGGCATTATCGACAGGAATCCAGTTGAACCAACCAGGACCCCATCACCTGAAGTCAGGCGTGAGCGCTTGTTGCTTGAGCAATTTCTGGCTATCCGAAAGGCCGCGGAGAGTATGGGAGGTTGGCTGCAGAACGCGATGAATATTGGTCTGCTCACCGGGCAGCGTCGGGAAGATGTAACTCGAATGACCTTCAGCGCTATCAGAGATGGGCGGCTGTTTGTGACGCAAAGCAAGACTGGTCATAAGCTGGCGATGCCACTGGATTTAGAGCTGAAAGAGCTGGGAATGTCACTGGAGAGGATCGTAGAGGAGTGTCGGAAGGATAACCCATCGGACAGCCTGATTTACTCTTCAGTTCGCCGCGGCGGCAGAAAGCCTGGTCCTGTTTCACCAGATGCGCTCACAGGTGCATTTGCAGAAGCGCGTGAAATGAGCGGAATTAAATTTGGCCCTAACCCACCGACATTTCATGAAATCAGAAGCCTTGCCAGCCGACTATATCAAGTGGAAAATGGAGAGGATTTTGCGCAAAGATTACTCGGCCATAAAAACCTTTCTATGACTAAAAAGTATCTCGATTCGCGCGGTCAGGAATATGTAATGGTATAGATTGGATATAGTGATTTCGGGATATTTTCGGGAAATTTCGTAACCACCCTCAAAAATACCATATAAATCATAGAACAAAAAAAGACCGAATACGATTCCTATATTCGGTCCAGGGAAATGGCTCTCAAGGAGCCGTGCGCTAAAAGTTGGCATTTATGAAGGCGATGTCGCCTTGCCATTTAACATTAGAACAGCACGGTGGAATTGCCA
>Ga0308171_1002832_pt1 | contig 17087 bp, 17 predicted proteins | sample PhyGR1_FD_202135 | JGI IMG/M metagenome (GOLD analysis project Ga0308171, IMG submission 202135) | Phyllosphere microbial communities from UC Gill Tract Community Farm, Albany, California, United States - DLSLSG.R1 | ecosystem: Host-associated > Plants > Phyllosphere > Unclassified | place: USA... | reverse complement strand
CAATTTTATTTTAAAAGTAAATTGAAAAAAACTTTCTGCGATCCGGACGGGACTCGAACCCGCGACCTCCGCCGTGACAGGGCGGCATTCTAACCAGCTGAACTACCGGATCAATTTTGTTTTAAAGTAAATTGAAAAAAACTTTCTGCGATCCGGACGGGACTCGAACCCGCGACCTCCGCCGTGACAGGGCGGCATTCTAACCAGCTGAACTACCGGATCTATTATACAATAACGCTAAATGCTTCTCTGTTTATTGTGGTTGCAAAACTACAACTTTTTTTATTACCTGCAAACTATTTATACAAAAAATGCCTCCCATTTTTGGAAGGCATTCATTATCAAAGTTATTTTTTTATAAGTGTGCGCTTAATTTCTCAGCAATCACCTCTTTTGGAGTTACTCCAACCAATTTATCAACAACCTCCCCGTTCTTAAAAATTAGAACTGTAGGAATGTTTCTTATACCATATTTCATAGAAATATCTTGGTTGTTATCAACATCTACTTTACCAACTACTGCTTTTCCTTCGAAATCGTTTGCTACTTCTTCGATGATTGGTCCCAAAGTTCTACATGGTCCGCACCATACTGCCCAAAAGTCTACTAATACGGGTTTATCTGATTTTAAAACCTCTTGAAATGAGCTATCTGTAATTTCTAAAGCCATTTTGTTTCTTTTATTTAAATTAATATTATTCTTTATTGATCATCCTTCATTTGGATATTCAAAATTACGCTTTTTGAGTAATAGGATTATCTATGCTCAACATTTGTATTTTCTATAACGAAATTCTGAGAAATTTCTTTCAAAGCTGTCACCAAAGCATCTATCTGTTCTTTTGTTGTCATGTGGCTGAACGAAATACGGAGTGGTGTGCAATGATCCATTTCATCTTCAGATAAAACCATCATCATTACCATTGAAGGTTTTGAAGCTCCTGAAGAACATGCACTTCCCTGAGAAATAGCAATTCCTTTCATATCCAATTGAAGTCCGATTAAAGGGTTTTTATAAGGCAATAAAGCACTTAAAACCGTATAAAGACTATTCTTCTCCTCAGAGCTTCTTCCATTGAATTTAATGCCCGGAACCTCAGCTGTAAGTCTTTCTACAGCATAACTTTTAATTTCCTGCATATGGTTTGTGTACACTTCCAGATTATTGAGAGAAAGTTCTAACGCTTTTCCTAAACCTACAATTCCTGCAACATTTTCAGTTCCAGCTCTTAAACTTCTTTCTTGTGGCCCTCCTGTGATGATACCTTTTAAACCGCTTGATTTTCTGATAAAAGCAAAACCAACACCTTTTGGTCCGTGGAATTTGTGAGCACTGCAAGATGCAAAATCAACCTGAATATCAGAGAAATCCAAGTTCATATGAGCCATTGTCTGTACTGTATCTGAATGGAAAATTGCATTATTTGCCTTACACAATTCTGCAACTTTTTTAATATCAATAAGATTTCCGATCTCATTGTTGGCATGCATTAGACTTACCAACGTTTTTTTATCGGAAGACTTTAATAATTCTTCTAATTTATTAAGATCGATATCTCCTTTTTCGTTTGGACGGATATAGTTTACTTCTACACCTTTACGAGATTTCATATCCAGAATACTTTCAGAAACACATTTGTGTTCCAAAGGAGAACTGATGATTCTCTCAACTCCAAGATGTTCTACACTGGATTTGATGATCATGTTGTTCGATTCTGTCCCGCAAGAGGTAAAAATAATTTCTGCTGGGGTAACGTGAAGATAATCTGCAACCTGTCTTCTTACATTTTCGATAAGAATTTTTGCTTCCTGCCCAAAGCTGTGCGTTGAAGACGGATTACCGAAATTCATCTTCATGGTACCAACCATTGCATCGATAACTTCTTCTGAAAGCGGCGTTGTCGCAGCGTTATCTAAGTATATTTTATTCATTTTTACTTTGAATATATTAGTTTCTACGGAATATGATTTACACAAAATGACCAAAAATCATCCGATCTATGAAATTCAAAGTATCTTTTGATTCTTACATTTTTACCGCTCAAAATTAGTGAAAAAATTGATAATGTCCTTCATTTGCCCATTTTAGCATTGGCTTATCTCCGGAAGTATCCCCAAAAGCAATGATTTTATCGTATTTATTATCATTAATTTCAGCTTTTATTCTTACTAATTTTTCTTTTCCATTGCAGTTTTTCCCAATGAAATTTCCTGTGAAAACACCGTTCTGGAACTCGGCTTTTGTGGCTATAAGCTGCATTTTGAATGCATCGGCAAAGGGTCTTGCCCAAATATCCAGAGAGGCAGTTACTAATAGACTGTTCGTATGATCTCTATCTATATTTTGAATAAAGTCAAGCGCATTTTCCCGCACAATTTTGGGATAATTTTCTTCAAAAAACTGCTTAGATTTTTTCTCTATTTTTTCTTGAGTTTGCCCTTTTAGGATAGAACCAATAAAACTTTTTTTCACCTTTTCGGTTTCGGCAAGTTTTAATTTTAATAAAACAAAAAGCGGAACGTGTTTTAAAAACTGTAATCGGAATTTTGCAGGATCATAAAATTTCAGATACATAAACATAGTATCCTTGTAAGTCAAAGTTCCGTCAAAATCAAAACAATACAATTTTTTCATTTTACTTAAAGCTTTAATTTTTTAAATATAAATTCAGGAATATTCCTGATAATCATCATTATAATTCCCCAGATCGGCAAAACATATGCAACATTTTTCTGCTTTTTATACGCCTTGAAAATACACGCTGCCGCCTGTTTCGGAGTTGCCGTTAATTTAGGATTTAATGGTAAACCTTCTGTCATTTTGGTTGCCATAAATCCTGGTTTTACAGTCAGAACATGAACTTTTTTATCGAAAAGATAATTTCTTAATCCACTTAAATACGCTGTAAAAGCCGCTTTTGCACTTCCATAAATAAAATTACTCTGTCTACCTCGATCTCCAGCCACAGAAGACAAACCAATGATTGTTCCGGATCTTCTGCTTTCAAATTTCTGAGCAAAATAATTCATCACAGGAACCAATTTTGAGTAATTGATATCAATAATTCTCTCTGTATTCTTATTATCATACAAACCTTCTTCTGTTCCGTCGCCTAAATATCCGGTTGCGCAGAATAACAGATTTGAATTGATATTTTCAAACTGATTATAGTCGATTTCTTTCATTAAATCAAGTTCTATAACTTGTGTTTGTTGAAGAAATTTCACATCAATATGTCTTGCAAATCTCTCGGTCGTTTCTTTATTTGAGGTAAAAAGAAATATTTTTTCAAATTTTTCTCCTTTCTGTAATGCTTCTTCTACAAAAGCCTGGGCTACTTCCGATGTACTTCCTAAAACGATCATTTGTGTTAAATATTATTTAAGATTCTTTTGTGCTGTAAAGAAACAAATTTGGAACTTTGAACATTTTTCAGATAATTGGTCAAAGACGATCTGCTCATGCTGTCTTTTGTAAGGTAAATTCTTCCGTTATATTGCTGAACAATTTCATCCAGCTGATCAATTAATTTTTTCAGTTTGGAATTCACTTTAAAATCCAGTGCCAAAGAATATCCTTCAAAAGGGAAAGAATTATATGCCTGCGGATTTTCTTTTCCATACAATTTCAGAACCGCTAAAAAAGATCCGTTACCACTATTGGCAATTGTTTCCAAGATTCTCTTCATGCCTTCTTTTCCCGTTTCTTTAGGAATCATCATCTGATATTGAATAAACCCAGACTTTCCATAAATTTTATTCCAATCCTGAACAAAATCCAACGGATAGAAAAAAGTTTCGTAATCTGTAAAATTCTTAACTTCTCTTTTCGACTGTTTTTTATAGTACAGGAAATTAAAAATCCTCACCGTTAAAGCATTTAAAACAAACCCGGGAAAGTAAAACGGAACAGTTGGCTCAAACTTTTTCTTTAACCGTAAAGGTTTTTCTTTAAATTTTTCAGGTAATTCGTGTTGAAAAGCGTGCTCACCTCTCATTAAAATACTTCTTCCGATATTTTTTCCTCTTTGAAGGCAGTCGATCCAGGCAACGGTATACGTCCAATTTTCACTTTCTTCGAATAATTGGAAAATTTCATCTAAGTTTTCCGCCTTAATACTTTCCTGACGAATATATGCGGATTCAATATTTTTCAATTTGAATTTTGCGGTAAGAATTATTCCCGTAAGACCCATTCCACCGATCGTTGCCCAGAATTTATCTGCATTTTCCTCTCTTGAACAAGTAATGATGTCACCGTTTTCGATCATCAATTTAAATTCAATCACATATTCCGAAAAACAACCTTCTGCGTGATGATTTTTACCATGAACATCAGAAGCAATGGCACCTCCCACAGAAACGAATTTCGTTCCCGGCGTTACATACAGGAAATATCCCTGCGGAACAGAAATTTCCAGAACATCAGAAAGCAAAACCCCTGATTCACATTCAATAATTCCGTTCAAACGATCAAAACTGATGAATTTATTTAATTTTTTTGTTGAAAATATATGTTCGCCCAAAGAAGCATCTCCGTAACACCTTCCGTTTCCTCTTGCAATGACTTCATTATTATTTAATACAAATTCTCTTATATTTTTGAAGCTGTCTTCAGACTTCATTTCTTTTTCTACTATGGGAAAATTGCCCCAGTTGGTGACTTTCTGTATAAAATTCGGCTTCATTTTTTAAAGTAAATTTGAATTAGAAATGCAGCCACCCATAATAGTAGAGTAACCTGAATGTATCTGTCTCTATAAACGATTTTTGTAGGGGATTCCGTTCTGTTGTAGACTAATGTCTGCTGTAAGTACCTCAAAAAAGCAAAAACCACAAAAATTACCGTATAGAAAACTCTTTCGTGAAATCTTTCCTGAACCTCCGGTGATAATGTAAACATTAAATAACATACAATTGCCAATGTTACGGAAATCGAAAGGGCGATGTCTGCAAACTGAACGTTGTAACCGTCCAAAGCTTTTCTGGTTTTACCCGAAACCTGAGCGTTAATTAATTCTCCACGTCTTTTTCCAATTGCTAAAACCAATGCTAAAACAAATGTTAATAAAATTGCCCATTGAGAAATACTGATTCCTGTTATGTAACCTCCCGCCAAAACTCTTAACACAAATCCGACTGCTATGATAGAAATATCAATAATCGGGACGTGTTTTAATTTAAAAGTATAGGCAAGATTCATCACAAAATAGAAACCTACAATTGTGGCAAATTTCCATAAAGGTTGATGAAAATAGGCTTGAGCAAAGAATACAAGCGCAATATCGGCAGCAATAAGACCGATAAAAACACCAATAGCCTGTTGTTTTGAGATGGCTCCACTTGCCAATGGTCTTCTTCTTTTTTCGGGATGTTGTCTATCTGCCTCAATGTCGTTGTAGTCATTTAATATATAAACAACGCTTGCTGCCAACGAGAAGATGATAAAGGCAAAAATACTTTTGGAAAGTAAATCAATGTTTTTGATATTACCTGAGAAAAATAGGGGAACAAAAACAAACAGGTTTTTCACCCATTGCTCTATGCGGAGCAGCTTTAAATATTTCTTCATTTATGTTATTTCAAATGCAAAAGTAATGATTTCAAAAATAATCACCATAAAAATACAAAAATAACCGCAATAGCGGTTATTTACGAAAATATTTATATGTTAATTAATTTATTGCCCTTGTTGAGCTTCATTAATCATTTTTTCATTTGCAGTAATGGCAAATTCTACTCTTCTGTTTTTTGCTCTACCTTCATCGGTATCGTTGGTAGCAACCGGAGAACTTTCTCCCTCACCTTTAGCAAACATTCTGTTGGAAGTAATTCCTTTAGATAGTAAATAAGATTTTACAGAATTTGCTCTTCTTTCAGAAAGGCTTAAGTTGTAAGAATCTGATCCAACGCTGTCTGTATAGCCGTAAATATTGATATTCGTATCAGGATTATTTGCTAAAACCTGAGATAATTTATCTAAGTTTGTTTTTGCAACAGCAGTAAGATCCGAAGAATTGAAAGCAAAATTTACAATACTTTCATTCAAAGTAATTTTAATACCGTCTCCTACTCTTTCCACCTGAGCGCCCGGTAAAGTTTCTTTAATTTCTTTAGCCTGCTTATCCATTTTATTACCGATTACGTTACCTGCAACACCACCGATAATTCCACCTAAAACAGCACCAATAGCTCCATTTCCGCCTTTTCCTACATTATTTCCTAGAATCCCTCCAAGTACAGCTCCCGATGCAACACCTACTGCCGTACCTCTTTGCTGATGATTAGAATTCTGTACAGCCTCACAACTTGTAAGCAATAAAGCTGATGATAAGAAAAGAGCACCTATATATGTTTTTGAAAATTTCATTTTTTTAATATTTAAAGTTTAAATTATTTCATTCCTGTTCTTTCGAAGTTGTAAACAACTCTTACATTTTCTCCGTCAAAAGGAATATTTTGTTCTAATGAGAATTGATCTGTACTTTGGTTTGTAAGCGTTAACGTGTACCCTGCAGTATTTTGTTTGGCTTTTGTACCGTCTGCGATTTTTTTGAAATTAAATGTATTTCCGCTTACCACATCTACTTTAATAGGCTGTGTAAAACCTGCTCCGCATGATCCGCCTCCGTTTAATGTATAAGCTCCAGTCCAGTTATTTGGAATCAATCTCCAGTGGCTTCCTACGAAACACTGTGCATCTACACCATCATCGAAAGGTTTAATTTTGAAACTCTTATCGTAATTAATGCTTGTGATCTGCCAATCGCCTTTCATTTTAAGAAATTCTGATCTTTGGCTCTGAGCCGTTTGAGCATTTTTAACCCCGGAACAAGACACTGCGAAAAGTGAAGTTCCCAATACACCTGCAAGTAGTAACTTTTTCATTTTTGTTGTTTATTATTTGTTAGTTTAAAGTTACAAAAAACCGTGCCAAATTTTTAAATTATCAATAAAAAAAGTCCGAAAATTTCGGACTTTTTATTCTTCTACCTTAAAAACAGGAAGATAAATTATTTTTTAACACCCTTTTTTACGGATTTTTCAGTCTTCACATTACCTGATTTTCCATTGTAAAATTTTGAATATGCATATTCTGCTGCTTTTTTAAGATCAATAACACCACCAGCCTGCGAATAGTCACCAAACTGACCGACAGTACTTAAATTACTAGATTTTACCAATGACTCAATAATCTGAGCCGGAGTAAGATTTGGCATATACGCTAACAAAACAGCCGCAGCACCAGCTACAACAGGAGAAGCCATTGAAGTTCCCTGTAAATATTTATACTCGTTATGAGGAACGGTAGAATAAATTTCCTCACCTGGAGCAAAAACATTCACCATTTTCTTATTATAGTTAGAGAAACCAGCTCTCAAAGCATCATTTTTATTTGTACTTGCCCCTACTACCAAAACATTATTTACGAATGGTACTTCATCGGTAATATTTTTAAAGTTAGTTGGATAGGCAACATGTTCTGCAACATCTTCGTTTTCGTTACCCGCAGCTTTTACCAAAAGAACTCCTTTATCCTGAGCATATTTGAATGCATCCCAAACAACATTTTTACCAGGAGAAACCGGTTTACCAAAGCTCATATTTAAAACTTTAGCACCATTATCCACTGCATATCTGATTGCATTAGCAACATCTTTATCTCTTTCGTCACCGTTAGGAACTGTTCTTACAGACATGATTTTTGCAACTTTTGAAGCAACACCGTACTGAACCTCTTTTCCGTTTGGAAGACCTGCAATGATACCCGCAACGTGAGTTCCGTGTTCTGCATCAGAACCTTCATAGTGATTGTTTCCGTAAGATTTTTCAGAATAATCGTCGTAATTGTCACCTACAATTTCTTTTCTTGGATCGTAAGTAAGATCATATTGCTTTGCCTGAGGTCCGAAATAATCCAAAGCTTCTTTCATTTGCTCTCTCATTATTTTTTCAAATTCAGCAGGAGACTTTCCTTTAAACTCAGGGCTTTGAGCAACTTGGTTTAAAACCTGAACTACCATTGCATCTTTTTGCTCAGCAGGTTTTATTGCAGCAACATTCTCAGGCGTAACAGTTTTTCCATTTAATAATCTTACCATTGTTGGGATGGCATCATTGATCATAGTGTAAGTCTGAAAACCTTGCTTTGCTTCAACACTTTTCTTTGTAAAAAGCTCTTTAGACTTCATATACATTGCAAACTCTTCTGGCATTTTAGTTTGGTTTGCTTTGTTTTTAGTAGAATCTTCACCCTCGAAAACAGGCTTATATTTAGCAACCACTCTCGTTACTTCCATATTATCGATTCCTATATCTCCATTTTTACCACCGATGAAATTCCATCCGTGAATATCGTCGATGTATCCGTTTCCGTCATCATCTTTACCGTTGTTAGGAACTTCATTTGGATTTGTCCATACATTTTTCACCAATCCAGGGTGATCAACCTGTACTCCGCTGTCTAATACTCCGACAACAACTGTTTTTGGTTTAAGGCCTTTAGATTCTAAAAATTTATATGCATTTTCAGTATTTACTCCGTATACTTTTGTTGTTGCAAAATCTTTGTGATACCAAGTTTTAAGATCTTTATCTTCATTCGGATCAGCCTTCAGTTGCGCTTCCTGAGCGTAAGAATAGCTAAAGCCCACTAAAAAAACAGCAGCTAATAATACCTTTTTCATGTTAGTATGATTGTTTAATATTTTTAATATAAGTCAAAGATTCCGGTCCTTTGTTACAAATAAGATCTAAAATCGATAAATCTTTCAAAAATCCAAGTTTATCAGAAAATGTTTGATAATATTCAGCCATTTCAAATTCCGAAGGATTTTTAGCCGAAAAACTTTCCCTGAAATTAATTTCTTCCGGATTTTTGATATATTCTATATTCAAAGAGTATGCCTTTTCTGTTTTGAGAATCTGCTGAAGAATTTCAAGGGTTTTAAGATTAAAATCCAGCAAATTTTTCTCTTTCAACTCAAATATTTTAATGAGTTTATCTTCATAAAACTCAAAATAAGGAGAGCTTTGATACGCAGTTTTTATCGACTTCCAGTGCAATTTTCTCCAATCTTCACGATAAGAAATTTCAATATCTTTAATCTCTCTTGTACCATTATGAATAATAGGAATCATTAATGACAATTTTCCGTTGGCACCGTAGATATTGGTTCTTGTTCTGTAAGTCTGTTTAGGGAAACTTTCGAACTGCTCAAATAAAATTTCATTTTCAGGATTCAAAAACACCGAAAACCATGAGATAGGCGGTAAATAAAATACCGGCAATAATACATTCTTCATATTCATAATGCAAAAATGAAGTATTTTTTCAAATACTTCATTTTATTTTCTTATTTATTTCAATTTATAAATCGTCTTCTGTTTTTTTCTTACCAAATAATTTCATGAAATATTCCCATCCAAAGAATAAGATAAGAATCATGACTGCTACCCACCAATAAGAAGTTTTATTAGCTTCTCCTGTGTTTGTTGCTTTAAACATTCTGTCCCAACGGATTCTCCATCCGTCAGCCTGATATGAAGATTGCGAGTCATTAAAAACTCCTTCTATACTCATCCAAGTAAACATCGGTTTTCCTACAATATTTTCTTCCGGAACAAAGCCAAAGAATCTTGCATCCAAAGAAGAATCTCTATTGTCTCCAACCATCATATAATAATCCTGTTGGATGGTATATTGATTTGTTTCTTTCCCATTGATGAAAATATTTCCGTTCTTATTTTCTAATGTATTATGCTCATAGTTTTTTATAATCCATTGATATTCTGGCAATGTCTCCTGACTAATCGTTACAATGTCTCCTTTTTTAGGAATTTTAAGGGGTCCATATTGATCTTGATTCCATCCTTTATTAATAGGGAAAATAGAATTTGTTGTATCTATTTTAGTTCTTAACTGATCTCGATAAGCAACTCCTCCATCACCTTTATTCATAATTTCTTCATGAGCAGAAACCACCTGAGGCAAGGCCTTAATTTCCTTAAGTCTAGAATTTGTAAGTTGCATCATGTATACAATATTCTTTGGATTAATATTGTATTTATTAGGGGCTCCAGGAGAGAAAAGTCTTTCATTATCTAATACTAAGATAGAAATAAATCCTAAGCGTTTATACAATGCAGGAACATCAATCTCACTACTTGCTTCAATTAAAAAAGCATGCTGAACATCTTGGTCACCTAAAACCGTCTCTGGCTTTCCATTAACAAACATTTTTCCGTTCCTCATCTCAAAAGTATCACCCGCAACTGCAACACATCGTTTAACATAAGGATCTTTTCTATCAATTGCTGTATGAACAGAATCCCTCGGGTAATTAAACACAACAATATCATTTCTCTGAGGTTTATTGAACTGGAAAATTCTTGCGTAAGGTAATTTCACACCGTCAGCATAGGATTTAGGATCATCTTTAGGATTTCCTTTTTCACCCGTATCCATGATGGTTCCCTGTAGGAAAGGTATTGCTAAAGGACGCATTGGAAGTCTGTATCCGTAGCTCCATTTGTTTACGAAAAGGAAATCACCCACCAATAAAGTTCTTTCCATAGATCCTGTAGGAATCCCAAAAGGCTGCGTTACAAAAACGTGGATAATTGTTGCAAAAACTACTGCAAAAGTTACAGATCCGAAGAAAGAATCTTTCTTTTTTGCTTTTTTTTCATCGTCTGTTAAGAACAAATCATTTTCATCTTCTAGCTCTACCTCTTTACTATAATTTACCGTTGCCATGTAAATAAACGGAAGCAGTACTGTAAATAACTGATCTTTGAAAAGAGTTTTACCAAATTTTTTCATTAAATATAAATGAAAAACAGACATCATAATCGGCCCAACGATTGGCAGATATGATAAAATCGCCCACCATTTCGGATGTTCCGTCTCTTTAAGAATAATGAAATAATTGTAAAAAGGTATAAAAGCAAATAACGGACTATACCCTAGTTTCTTGAACAGCTTCCAAGTGGAAATCCCCATCAATACTGATAAGATGAGAACATAAACTGTATACGTTAAAAAATAATTCATAAATTTTTGTGCCTAATCTATAATATAATTGATGAATGATGATAAGTTTACAATTATGAATTCACCATTCATTCTTATTAGTTCGCTAATGTAGGGATTTTGTTACAACATTAAAGTCCCAAAACGTCCTTCATTCCGAAATTTCCTTTTTTATCTTTAATCCATTCTGCTGCTACGACTGCTCCCAATGCAAAACCATTTCTGTTGAAAGCGGTATGCTTGATTTCAATCTCGTCCACTTCGCTTTTATAAAAAACACTGTGAGTTCCCGGAACTTCATCTTCACGAATTGCAAAGATACCCAATTGATTTCCCTGTGTTTCCTCTAATTTCCAAGCTTCGAATTTCGGATTGTGTTTAAAGATACCTTCTGCAATGGAAATCGCCGTTCCACTCGGTGCATCAAGCTTATGAACGTGATGAATTTCTTCTAACTGACAAGAATATTCATCGACATTTTTCATTAAATCGGCTAACTTTTCATTTAAAGCAAAAAATAAATTTACACCTAAACTAAAGTTTGAACCATATAAAAAAGCCGTATCATTGTCAACAGCCAGTTTTTCAATTTCTTCTTTCTTTTCCAGCCATCCCGTTGTTCCGCAGATTACGGGAACTTTATTTTCAAGACAAGCTTTGATATTGAGATACGCCACTTCCGGCAAAGAAAATTCTATCACAACATCCGGATTATTAAGATTTTCAGCAGTTGGGGTTTCTTTTAATCGGGCAACGATTTCATGACCTCTTTTTGCGGCAATTTCATCGATGATTTTACCCATCTTACCATATCCAACTAATGCTATTTTCATATTTTTTATTTATATGTTTTTAATTTTAATGCAAAGATCGCAAAGTTTTCATTTAAAATCCGTCTGCATATTTTTCGTTCGCAAAGGCATTTGACTACGTCGAATCTTCGATTTCACTCCGCAAAGACGTATTGAATTAAAAGAGTCTATCTTTATTAAAATCTATAACTTAAACTTAAACCCGTTTTCGGAGGAGTAATTCCGTATTGATCCTGAATCACTGTAGGATTAAAAGTTAAATCCGGATCATGGCGAGCCTGATACAAATGAGCATCTACAACGGCATCTACAATATTCAAAATATAAATTAAACCCGTTATTGCAATTGCATAATCTCTTTGTCTTTTTGCCCTGTCCTGAACATTTGCCAGTGCAACTTTATCCAACCACGGATGGCTGTCAACAAATTCGTTAGGCGTTCCGTTGAGTTTTGCCAGATAATATTCCCTGTATTTTTTATACTGATTATCATTCCAAATTGCAATCCCAACTCCGGTTCCTACCGCTCCCAAAACGATGGGAACTTTGATATATTTCTTGTTATAAACCTGTCCCAATCCCGGAAGTACAGCGGAATATAAACCCGCTTTCGTAGGATTAAGCTTTAAAGTTTTCTTCGTCGGTCCGTTTGCTTTTTCAAGATCTGCAATGACTTTCGATTCAGACTTTGGCTTGGTATTGTTTTTTTCTACAGACACGCTGTCTTTCGGGTGATATTCTACCCGGATCGTATCATTAGGATTTACCTGTGAATATGCTACAGCAAACAGACACAAGAAAAAAGTGAAAAGTATTTTTTTCATTTATTTAATATGAGATAAAATATATTCAAGCTCATCTTCATTTTTGAAATCAAGAACAATTTTACCTTTTTTACCATTCGGAGAAGCTTTTATCTCCACTTTTACATCTAAAATATCAGAAATTGTTTTCTGAACTCTTTTATAATTATTGGAAAGCTCTGCTTTTGCTTTTTTTGCAGCAGGTGATTTTGGATTTTTCAAAGCCGCCGCTGCCTGTTCTGTCTGACGGACATTCAGTCTTTCCTGAATAATCATTTCAAATAAAACCTGCTGGTGCTCTTCATTTTCAAGACTGATGATTGCTCTTCCGTGTCCTGCAGAAATCTCACCGCTTCTGATCGCATTCTGAATATCGGGGTTCAATCGTAACAATCTGATAGAGTTGGTAATAGTACTTCTGTCTTTACCTACTCTATGGCTGAGATTTTCCTGAGTAAGACCAATTTCATCCATCAATCTTTGATATGTTAATGCAATCTCAATAGCATCAAGATCTTCTCTCTGAATGTTTTCAACAAGAGCCATTTCTAAAAGCTCCTGATCATTTACCAAACGAATATAAGAAGGAATAGAATCTAAACCGGCAATTTTACTTGCTCGGAAACGTCTTTCCCCAGATATAATTTCGAACTTTTCTCCGTCTTTTCTTAACGTAATGGGCTGAATTACCCCTAAATTTTTAATCGAGAGAGCAAGTTCGTTTAATGCTTTTTCATCAAAATAAGTTCTTGGCTGGGTAGCATTGGGATAAATATCATCTAAAGATATTTCCACAATATTCCCCACAAATTTGTCTGCACCTTCATCGGTAGCAGAATTAATCATGGTTTTGGATTCTGCACTTAGAATTGCCCCTAAACCACGTCCCATAGCTCTTTTCTTGTCCTTCATATTATGCTCCAAACCCTATTAATTCTTTACTAATTTTTCATTTCTTAATAAAACCTCTTCCGCCAGCTGAATATATTGTACAGCTCCTTTACTTTCGGCATCGTAATTTAAGATACTTTCGCCGAAACTTGGTGCTTCGCTCAATCGTACATTTCTGCTGATAATTGTTTCGAAAACCATTTCGGGAAAATGTGAATTTACTTCTTCCACTACCTGATTAGACAATCTCAATCTGCTGTCGTACATCGTAAGAAGCAACCCTTCGATATCTAAATCTTTATTATGAATTTTCTGAACATTTTTAATGGTATTCAATAACTTCCCAAGACCTTCCAATGCAAAATATTCACACTGAATCGGGATGATCACAGAATCTGCGGCAGTAAGGGCATTTACCGTGATAAGACCTAAACTTGGAGCACAGTCGATAATGATATAATCGTAATCGTCTTTTACCGTCGCCAATGCTTTTTTCAGCATATATTCTCGGTCTTCTTTGTCTACCAGTTCAATTTCGGCTGCTACCAAATCGATATGAGAAGGAACGATATCCAGATTCGGAGTCGTCGTTTGTTTGATACAGTTTATAGTGTCTACGCTATTTTCCAATAGATTATAGGTAGAATATCTAACATTTTCAACCCCTAAACCTGAAGTTGCATTAGCCTGAGGATCAGCATCAATGATTAATATTTTTTTCTCCAATACCCCTAACGCCGCTGCTAAATTCACAGCTGTAGTGGTTTTCCCAACTCCTCCTTTTTGATTAGCGATACCTATAATTTTTCCCATTGCTTGAACTTTAAGATTCAAAAATACACTTTTTTCTTTGCTCTTAATGAATGAAGAAAATGAAAATTGAGTTAAAATATTGTTAATAAGCGTTTTAACATTAAAAAAAATTATCCACAAAAAAAATTCTTTGTGGATAACTGTTCAGGATTTGATTTTTATATCTTAATTATCAAACTTCATAGTTATTGGAAATTTAAATGCACTTCTTACGAATTCACCCTGTTTGTTTTTTCCAGGAGTCCATTTTCCTTTTGCAGAAATAGCTCTTATAGTTCTTATCGCTTCACTATTAAAGTCTGCATCTGCACCATTTGCTTTAATTCCTGAAATCGTTCCGTCTATTTCTACAATGAAAGTAATGGTTGTTCTCATCACATCTCCGGATTCAAAACCTGAACCATCGAAGGTATTCATTACCTTATTTCTGAAAGATTCTAAACCTCCACCAAAATTAGCCTCTTGCGCCAAATCTTTAGGATCTACAATCTTATTTTTATCAACAGGCTGAGTAATTACTTGTGGAGGAACAGTATTAATTACAGGTCCCGTCCCAATTGTTGGAGTTGTAGTAACATGAATATTTGGTGGAGCAACGATACCATCAGAATTATTTTTTACTCCAGCCATGGCACCTTCAATTTTTTTAACAACTTGCTCGTTGGTTGGATTTGCTGTCGGATCAGGAACTCTGTTATCAAAAGTTTTTACAGAAGCAGGTTTAGGTGGAACTACTGTAACAGGTGGCGGCGTTACGGTAGGATCATCAGGAATAACCATTACTGGAGGTAGTTCATAGCCTCCGCTTTGTATAGGTTCAACTGTTTTAAATGCCGAAATAATCATTGGGGTAATAGATACTGCAGCCAATAAGCTTACTCCGATAAAAAGTGATTTTGTTAGAATTCTGTCCGCTTCATTTCTTAAAGCGTATGCTCCATATTCTTTGTTACGGTTTTCGAAAAGGATTTCATTGAATCGAAACTCTTGATTTTGCATGTGTTTCATTACTATAAATATTTAAACTGTTAAAATTATTCGATTATCATTCTTCTACCTCTTATTGATAATCTTTAATCCAATATCAAAAAATTTGCCAATTTTTTGATAAAATGTTAATATTTATAATTTTAACATGACAATATTTAAATTTAACAATGCTAACAATAACAATTATCTGATCTTCCACAGATAAAACAATTAAAATCAATTTTTTATTGAATTTATAGAAGAATATTTGTACGACCGAATATTACATTGACAGACAAAAGCCCTAGCCCCGGTTGTAATGAAAATCCTTTTTTGAAAAAAAAGATTGCAATGGAAAGCGGGAAATAGCTTCAAATAAAAAAGAGACCATCAAAACTGACAGTCTCTTCCTATGTTATTAAAAAATTCCTTAGAATAATTCTTTTCTGATGATGTTTTGGCTTCTTTCAGGACCAACAGACACTAAATAAACGTTGATTCCTAAATACTTTTCAATAAACTCAATGTATTTCTGAGCTGTGTCAGGAAGTTCGTCGTAGCTTCTTACTTTCGTCAAATCTTCAGTCCAACCCGGTAAATCTTGGTAGATTGGCTCATAGTTGTACAATTTCTCTGTTGAAGAAGTGAAATAATCGATGATTTTTCCGTCTTCAGTTTTGTAATGCGTAACGATTTTAAGGTTTTCAATTCCTGTAAGAACGTCTAATTTCGTAATTACTAAGTTATTGATTCCGTTAATCATACAAGCGTGCTTCAAAGAAACAAGGTCTAACCAACCTGTTCTTCTTGGTCTTCCTGTTGTTGCTCCGAATTCACCACCGATTTGTCTGATGCTCTCTCCTAATTCGTTGTCTAATTCTGATGGGAAAGGTCCGTTTCCAACTCTTGTACAATATGCTTTTGCAACACCGATTAAGTTTTGAAGTGACGTTGGAGGAACTCCCGCACCTGTACAAACCCCTCCAGTTGACGGAGAAGATGAAGTTACGTATGGATATGTTCCAAAGTCGATATCAAGCATCAAAGCCTGCGCTCCTTCGAATAAAACGTTTTTACCGTCTCTGATGGCTTCATTTAACTCCAGTTCCGTATCAACGATTCTGTCCTGAAGCTGTTTTCCGATTTCTAAATATTCGTTGTAGATTTCTTCAACATCTAAAGTCGGTTTTCCGTAATATTTTTCAAAAAGAGAATTCTTAATTTTTAAGTTTTTCTCGATTTTGTCTCTTAAAATCTCAGGATTCAGAAGGTCGATCATTCTGATACCTACTCTTGCAATTTTATCTTCATAGCAAGGTCCAATTCCTTTTTTCGTCGTTCCGATCTGCGTTCCTCCGTGCTCTTCTTCACGGTAAGTATCCAAAAGAATGTGGTAAGGCATGATCACATGCGCTCTTCTGCTAATGAAAATGTGATCCGTTCTCAAGCCTTTGCTCTCGATCTGATTCACCTCCTTAATGAAAGATTTAGGATTTACCACTACTCCGTTGGCAATGATACACTTCCCTTTGCACTGAAGAACTCCCGATGGAAGAAGGTGCAAAACGAATTTCTCATCCCCAACATAAACCGTGTGACCAGCGTTGTCCCCACCTTGGAAACGTACAACGTAATCTGATTTTGCCGATAAAACATCCGTGATTTTTCCTTTACCTTCATCTCCATACTGAAGACCTACAACTACGTAAGTTGACATATTTTACTTTTATTTTAGATTCATGCAAAATTACTTTTAAAAAATTG
>Ga0308171_1002830_pt1 | contig 17096 bp, 22 predicted proteins | sample PhyGR1_FD_202135 | JGI IMG/M metagenome (GOLD analysis project Ga0308171, IMG submission 202135) | Phyllosphere microbial communities from UC Gill Tract Community Farm, Albany, California, United States - DLSLSG.R1 | ecosystem: Host-associated > Plants > Phyllosphere > Unclassified | place: USA... | reverse complement strand
GACTCGGTGCGCGAAGCGCTCTCCGGCGAAAGCTCACGGCCGCGCGTCAGCCGCCAGGGCGAAGGCACCATGATCACGCTGCGCAGCATCAACTTTAACGCCAACTCACGGCCGGACCAGTTGGTCACCATTCGCGTGTACATCACCGATAAACTGATTATCTCCACGCGGCACCGCAAAGTGTATTCCATCGATCAGGTGGTGAACGATTTGCAAAGCGGCGCCGGGCCGACCAACAGCGGCAACTGGCTGGTGGAGATTTCCGATGCGTTGACCGATCACACCAGCGAATTCATTGAGGATCTGCACGACAAGATTATCGATCTGGAGGACGCCTTGCTGGAACAGCAGGTGCCGGAGCGTGGCCAGCTGGCGTTGATCCGTAAACAGCTTATCGTGCTGCGCCGTTACATGGCGCCGCAGCGTGACGTTTTCGCACGGCTGGCCAGCGACCGCCTGCCGTGGATGAGCGACGACGATCGCCGCCGCATGCAGGACATCGCGGATCGCCTGGGGCGCGGGTTGGACGATCTGGACGGCAGCATCGCGCGCACCGCCATCTTGTCCGACGAAATTACCACGGTGATGGCCGACGCGATGAACCGCCGCACTTACACCATGTCGCTGTTGGCGATGGTATTTCTGCCGACCACCTTCCTGACCGGGCTGTTTGGCGTCAACCTTGGCGGCATACCGGGCGGCGGCAACCCCTTCGGTTTCGCGGCATTTTGCCTGATGCTGGTCGGGTTGGTGCTTGGCGTCGCCTGGTGGCTGAAGCGCAGCCGCTGGCTGTAGGCGAAAATGACGAAAACCCGGTTAACATTGAGCAATATCAACATTTAGCCGGGGGAAATGGGGCATGATCTCTCTCGCAGGTGAATGCAACGTCAAGCGATGGGCGTTGCGCTCCATAATTGTCTTACTTTCTTATTTTTGAATTACTGCATAGCACATTTGATTCGTACAATGCCGGTTTAATCACCGGCATTTTTTTATTCGATTTCTCTCTTCCTCAGGCCGCGCTTTCATCCCAGAAGCTGGCTTCAATCTTGTGCCCATCCAAATCACGGACAAAGCAGCCGTAGTAAGCCTCACCGTAGTGCGGCCGCGAACCGGGCGCGCCTTCATCGACGGCGCCGGCCAGCAGCGCCTGGCGATGGAATTCATCCACCTGTTGCTTGCTGGTCGCGAAAAAACCGACGTGCGTGCCGTTGCCGGGTGAAGCGGGCTGGCCGTCGATCGGCACCTGCAGCCAAAACTCCGGGTAGTCGCGGCCGTAACCAATGGCGCCGGGATGCTCCAGCACCCGTCGGCAACCCAAAGCGGCCAGTGCACGATCGTAAAAGGCCGCGGCGGCCTCGAAATCGTTGGAGCCCAGCGAGACGTGGGACAGGCAGGGGGTGATATTCATTGCGCGATCTCCATATGACTGTATAAATAAACAGTATAGGGTAAAAACGGCACTGCCCAGTAAATTTTGCGCAAACTGTGAACAGGATCGAGATCGTCGAGAGAGGGAAAAGGTCGCCGCTCGCAGGGTGGCGAGCGGCGAGGGGACTTATTTGATTTCCAGCACGTCCAAACGCGCCGGCGCAGGCGCCGCGTCGTCCGAATCTTCCGGCTGCCAGCCGACCGGCTGCATCGGAATGTCTTCGCGATCGAAGGCCAAATCGCCGCCGTCCACCACCGCGCTACCGTGGTGAATGCCTTTGAAATCGAACAAATTGATATCGCTCAGGTGCGAAGGCACCACGTTTTGCATGGCGCTGAACATGGTTTCCAGCCGGCCTGGGTAACGTTTGTCCCAGTCGCGCAGCATGTCGCCGATCACCTGGCGCTGCAAATTAGGCTGAGAGCCGCACAGATTGCATGGAATGATCGGGAACGCTTTGGCGATCGAGAAACGCTCGATGTCTTTCTCGCGGCAATAGGCCAGCGGGCGAATGACCACGTGCTTACCGTCGTCGCTCATCAGTTTGGGCGGCATGCCTTTCATCTTGCCGCCGTAGAACATGTTGAGGAACAGCGTCTGCAGAATATCGTCGCGGTGGTGGCCCAGCGCGATCTTGGTGGCACCCAGTTCGGTGGCGGTGCGATACAGAATGCCGCGGCGCAGGCGCGAGCACAGTGAACAGGTGGTTTTGCCTTCCGGGATCTTGTCTTTAACGATGCTGTAGGTGTTTTCTTCGACGATCTTGTACTCCACCCCCAAGCCTTCCAGGTAAGCAGGCAGAATATGCTCAGGGAAGCCGGGCTGTTTCTGGTCGAGATTCACCGCCACCAGCGAGAAATTGATCGGCGCGCTCTGCTGCAGATTGCGCAGGATCTCCAGCATGGTGTAGCTGTCTTTGCCGCCGGACAGACAGACCATGATGCGGTCGCCTTCTTCAATCATATTGAAATCGGCGATCGCTTCGCCCACGTTGCGGCGCAGGCGCTTTTGCAATTTGTTCAGGTTGTATTGCAAACGCTTGTTATCTTGTTGATTCTCAGTCATTTTATTTTTTCGATACTCCAGAAAGGGGCATTATAGGGGCAAAGAGCATTAAATAGCCAGCCTGTCATTGAGCATTGCCACCTGATCGCCGTTCATCTGTTCAATCCATTTTCCGTAGATCTCGTAAACCATCTGCGCGTTTTCGTGTCCCATCTGCGCCGCGATAAATGACGGGTTCGCTCCGGCCGTCAAAAGCCAGCAGGCGAACGTGTGGCGCGTCTGGTACGGATTACGTGGTCGAATACCTGCGCGCTTCACAGCGGCATTCCAGCGAGCGCCGATCGACGACAGGCCATAGTGCGGCCGCTGTTCGCCTTTGGATGGGCGCGGGACGAACACAAAGCGCAGGCGTTGGCGTTCGGTGCTGCCGTATTCGCGGTGATGATACGTGATCTCGGTTGGCCGATGCAGGCCGGTAAGCAGCCGCTGCGCGCGCAGTGCCTCCACCGCCGGCGCTAGTAGCGTTACCGTGCGAAAACCTGCCTGCGTTTTTGGTGGCCCGAATTCGCCCAGGGACGTTAAATTTCTGCTCACACGTAATTCACCTTTGTCCAGGTCGATATCCTCCCATGCAAGGGCGGCAAGCTCGCCGTGGCGCAGCCCGGTAAAAATGGCGATTGTCCACATAAAACGGCGCTGGCCATCCAACGCCATTACCAACTGATCGTACTCATCACGGAGCAGCGGATCCGGTTTCGTGTTCGACCGCTTCAATTTCTTCACGTCTTCATAGGGTTTAGTGGTGATAAACCCCGATCGGTATGCAAAGCGCAGTACAGAGCAGAGCATCCCAATATAGTCGTTGACTGTACGCACCGTGCGCCCGTCTTTGTTGCTGCGCAGGTCTTCCTGGTAGAACGTGCGCCCGTGCAGCAAGGTATTCCGAAATCCGAGAATGTCGTTATGGTTTATGGCTGAGATGTCTCGATCGGGGCCGACGATAAATTTAAGGGTATTCATCTGCGATCGGGTTTTTCGCATGGTGTTTTTTGTGAGCTCTGGTTCGCGGTTTTCGAGCCAACAATCCACCAGTTCGCCGAAGGTGTTCACCTGGCGAACTGGCGCGGTGCCGCCGGCACGCTTTGATGTTGGGAACCGGGTAGCGTAATTGAACTCCCCGAGATGGATCTCGCTCAGAATCAACGCCCTGAAATTAGCGGCACGCTTGATATTGGCCGGGGTTATCTCCCAGCCTTTAAGAGATTCCCGGCAACGCTGACCGCGATACATAAACCAGACAACAAGTTTTTTGCCTCTGATTTCGACGCCGGTTGGTAGTGTTGCCATCATGCATCCTGTATAAGTTGATTTATTCGCGGGTAGTTGTACCAGGTGATGCCTCGCACCGCGCGTTGACCGGTGGAGGTCACCCGTTTGAAATGAACCCCTTCGATCCAACACCCTTGGCGATATTTTTCTATCTGTCGATCGCTAAGGCCCGTCTTTGCTTTAAGCCTATCTTCAGCAACCCATTCTTCATTAAAGATCACTTGCGGCATACTTCACCTCATGATCGGCCAGCAGATTATCGTGCTGGCCGTTACTATTTTGATTTTCGAAAATCATTTCTCCGGCCGGTAAACGTCGCCGCAGTAAAGAACGGCGCGCGGGCGGCGCCATTGGATCGCCTCTTTCACCTGTTCGCATTCGGCCAGGCTTGAGTAAACCCGTTCAGATACCGGCAGCGCGTCGCACGCATCGTGGCCGCACGGGCTTACCAGCACAAGGAAGCCGATAAGTGTCAGCATGCCGCCTCCTGCGCCGGCGACAGGTCATCGATCGCCTGCTGGTAGCGCTGAACCTCATCAGCGCTCAGGAACCGCGCGGAGCGATGCAGAAGGGCGCCCAGCTCTGCCCGTTCCTGGCTTGTGGTGCCGCCGTTCTTGCCGGCCGCATCGATCGACGCACCCAGGCCGGCAATCGCGTTAAGGCGGTGGTGCTGCAGTACGATTTTGTTTTTCAGCTCGGTGTACAGGGTGATCCCCAGCTGCGCTTTCAGGTCTTCAACTGAGGCGCGAAGGTCTGTCGCCTGAGCAGTGGTCGTGATCTTGTCGATGCTGCCGCGAATATCTTCAGCAATCTTTTCTGGTGCTGAATTTTCTGTAACTGGCTCGGGCGCCTTATCAGCCGCCTCGATCAGCTGGCCGGCGCTTACGCGGGTGTCCGGCGTGACGTCTTTCTCTTTATGCCAAACCATCTCTTGCCCGCGCTCGAGCATTTCCATGATCTCGGAGTTATTCGGCAGCCGCCGGCCAAGACGGTGCATGACGGATTTGCGAGACATTGACTCGTACCAGTTAACCCACGGCCCGCTGTCACTGTTCCTGCTTGCGGCGCGGACTTTTTCGATATCCTCGATATTCATCACTTCAAACTGCAGCTCGCCGGTGCGCATCTTCGCGTAGGCGAACGCACCAATCATCTCGCCACGGTCGAGCATGTTAGGTTCATAGAAAATGTGTTCGCCGTTCTCGTCCATCCAGACGCGGAATTTATCGTTTTTGTACAATACGCGGGTGGCGATGATGGATACCTCGCCAGACTGGCGTACCCGCTTCATTACGCCATCGATCATTGGCAGGTACTGTGCGCGGCGGACTCGCTGACCATTTGGGAGCTTGGTTTTGTAAACGACGAGCGCAGCTTCGCGTCCGTCTGGAATAAGTCCGTCTTTTGCACAAGACGAAAGGGCGTTGATAACGCTCTGGCGGTCGGCATCGAACAGATCTGGATTCGTTGATAACGCCACTGCCGCGGCGTTGGTGAATTTTTCAAAGCTGACGTGGCTCGGCAAAATCGCTTTTGCCGGTGCCAGCTGTTCCGCCAGGTCTTTCTGGATTAGTGCGAGTTGGTTGCTCATTGGTATGCTCCTTAGGCTATGCGCAGCGCTTCCATGCGGCGCTGGTCAAAGTCGTTAATGTCGTCCACGATTTCTTCTGTGATCGGTTCTGGCCATACGTCGGTATCCTGTGCCTGTTTGATATCCCGCAGGGTTTTGCGGTACTCAAGGCGGCCGAGTTCGAGCAGGTCAGCGGAGGCCTCAACGGTGGCGATCCAGTGGTAGTGCTCATCTTTGTTGACGAAGATCCAGAAAAACTGATCCAGCGCCGCAACATCGCAATACATGCCCGCGCTCAGGTGGTAATCGCGCTCGATGATTTCACGGTGCAAGCGGGCGCGCAGGGCGCTTTGCTTGACATTACCCATGCTGACGGTTTTCAGGTCGTAGCCGATACGCAGGCCTACGGCCTCAATCTCAAGATCGGGACGTACGCGCAGTTCGAGGCCGGTTTCTTCATCGATACCGAAATAGCTGACCTCGACCGCGCGTTGTGGGTTCTGCAGCAACTGCCCGACCGATGGGTGGGTGAACAGGGCGCGCTGAATTGCCTTGGCGTGTTTCATCTGCGCCTGCGTGATCGTCTGGCGCTGGTCGTTGTTATTTTTCCATGCGCTGATCACCTCGTCGGCGAATACCGCCGTTGGCAAAATCGTTTTGATACGCGCGGCCATATCCTCTTTGCTGCCGCTGACCGGCAACGGCGCCGGAATCGCGCGCTCTTTCTCGACAAACTCCGGATCGATGGTCGCCAACTGTTCCAGCAGTGCGTCGCGGCCGCCGGTGGTTTTCAACGGCGCCGGCAGGGTGGCGTTGTACTCTTTGATGCAGGCTTTCATCGCCGTGGCGGTGATTTTTGCCTCCTCTGGGATGCTCTGAAATTCCGGCGGCAGCAGCATGTAGAACTGGCCGATTTCGTCAGCGTTTCCGCCTAGCGCATACGGCGCCGGCAGGGTGGCGTTATGCTTCTCGATCACGGCGCGCAGCGTATCGGCGTCGGTCTGTTTCGGCAGGGTGGCGTTGTGCTGTTCGATAAATGCGCGCATCGATGCTGTATCTGTGAATGCCCCCTCGGGGATCACAGGCTCAACGCTGAATTCCTCGTCCAGCTTTTCAGGTTCTAGCGCCAGCGCGTGAACCAACGAGCCGAACGTCAGCGCATCGGTGCGCTCGCGCTGGATGGTTTTGATAACGTGGCGGCCGTGGTAATACATCAGGCTGATCCGCGCGTCCTTTGCCATCGTGCTGCTGATGCCGTTGGCGCTGTGGTAGACCTCGTTCGGAATATCCAGATAGCGCCCTGGCTCGAAGTATGCCGGGGCTGCCGGTTCTTCCCGGCGCGGTGCGTCGACGACTGCCGAGGCAGCCTCGTTCTGTACTTCGACTGGCGCCGCGGTATCAACGTTCTCACCTGACACTCCGGCCGTTTCCGTTGACGAATCCAGGAACTCGCGAACATCGTCGCCGGTCGTGGCGTCTACCTTGGCCAGCGGTGACGCGTCAAACAACTCGGAAACGTCAAATCGACCGCCACCCATGCTGCGGAGTTCGCCGGGTTGCTGCTGCGCGACTTCCGTTTTTACGCCCTCATTTGAGGCGTCAACCCGCTCGGGCGCTGGATTTTGCTGCTGCAGCGCGCCGCTGGCGCTTGCGTCGGTGGCTGCGACCATTTCCTGATATTTTCTCTCTGATTCCCGGCGCGCTTCCTGCAGATAGAACTCCACGCGAGAATCGATATAAGCAACGCGCGGATCCTTTTTATCCTGCCAATTTTCCAGAACGTCGCAGGTGAGGTGATGAACATCATCGGCAACCAGCTGGTTGAATGGATCGCACGTTTCAATCTCTTTGGCCAGCAGCCGCGCGATGTAGCTGTGTGATATGCCTTCACCGACGGCTGCGGTCAATTCTGCAACGTCGCTTTCATCCATAACACCAGTCGTTCCCGCCAGCGCCGCACGTATTTCAGCCCGCAGCCATGCGCAGCGTTCTGTCTCGAACTCTGCGACCACTTCATCTTTTTCACCCGCATTTGAGGCCGCTTGTTGCGCTTCGGCGCCAGTTTGTTGCACGGTCTCTGTGTTTTGTTGCGCCGGTTTAGCGTCGACCTCGATCAGATTGGCGTTGATGTAGCTGCGCAGCGCACCGGGGGTAACGTGCAGGTTTTCTTCGGCCCCGCGGACTAGTGCAACAATCGCCTGTCGGGAGAACTGCAAAACGCCAGGCGTGGCGCTGAGCTGCTCATTCCAGGCTTTCAGCGCCGCATCGTTGCGTTTTTTCATCTCAGTGACCGCGCGGATAATGGCGCCGGGCGGGTTGGAAATGTCGAAATCAGACGGATACAGCGCGCAGCCGATTACGGTTTCCAGCATCTGCAGGGAGTCGATCGGCGTGCCGGTTGCCGGCTCGGCACCGTTTGTGAGGATCGCGCCGGATTCGGTGCGCAATGGCCCCTCAGGCTCGGTTTCGGCTGGTTTGGCGCCGCCGGCCGCTGAGGTTTGCCATTTCGAGATAACGCCCGCGCGCTGTTCTACCGTAGCATCGAGGTATTCGGTGGCGAATTGGCACAGTTTGCCCAGCTCCGGCACTTTGCCGAACGGTGGCCAGATGGCTTTCATGCCCGAGATCGCAGTGATCGGCATTTCCGGGTAGAGGGTTGCGTATTGCTTGAGGCTGGTCAGCGCAAGAATGACGTATTGCGGGTAGCGCTGTGCATCGTCCATCACGAGCGCTTTGGCCGCGGCCAATTGCTCGTCGTTCAGCTTCAGGCAGTTATTGCCGTACAGCCACGCCGCGGCAATCACGGTGTGCTTGTCGAGGTTCGACGCGAAGTATTCACCTGCAGGTTTCTGCTGCTCCTGCACCACCTGCGTTTTTTCGGTGCTCCTGCCGTTTTCTGCTGCTCCTGCACCACCTGCAGGTTTTGTCATGTAGGGGTACAGTTTCGGGAATGCCACGGATGGATCTAGCGTGTCGCGCGGCACACAGGTTTTGCTGGCGTCGCTGTCCAGCGCCCAGGTAAGCCAGAATGTTTCGCTGAATTCGCCCTCTGCGGGCAGCTCGTCAACGACTGGAAAATCGATGCGCACCGGCGCGAAGTAGTCGGCCTTTGAGTGGCCAGCTTCCATGAAGAGAAAATCACGCTTTGTCTCCGCGTGATCGTCAGACTTCGCCTCAAAGTACGTAAAAAGATGGTTTTTCCCAGATTTCTGTTTTGCCCTGTAAAGATAGGCTGCAACATTTTGCATTGTGAAGTTCTCCTAGGTTTAGGTACAATGCCAGCCGATCATTGATCTGCCTCGGTTGGTCATTGGTTATGCTCCGGTTATTGGGGGTGGTTCCCCGGTAACCCGTCACCGGGACGTAAAGCCGGTAGACTGGCCCGCCTTGTGCGGGCCTTTTTACTTTCTAATCGCAGTAACTGCGGTTGCAGTGTGGGCAGTAAATAACATGAGTGTTTTTTGCTTCGTCGAGCGAAATACCAGTTTCATACCCACGCAATCCGTGTTGCTGGTAAATATCTTTTTTGCAGCGAAAACAGATCCCATCGTTTGGCGCGAAATGTGGAACGTGTTTATTGTTGCAATATTCCACCTGTGCCTTTCGTGCCGCGACAGGGGAAAATAACTTTTCCATAAATAACCTCTCGTGGTGATTGATATTGAAATGCGCCCTGCGAATTGACGCCCCGGAAGGGAAACGCTTGACGCATTTCAATATTCTAAAAAGCCCCGCCAGCAACGGCGGGGAAGACTACACACGGCAATTAATGAATCGATACCACATTGATTTTTATAGAGCTGGCTGGCTCTTTAGGCGTGATGAGGTGCACCTCAACCCCAAGCGCGATGCGCTCGAAGCGGCGGACAACAGCTTCAATCGCGCAAACTTCGCAATGCTCGTAGCCAATATCTTTGCCATTATGGGTGATAGCGAAAGGGCGTTGATTCTGGTGCTCGTTTTCCGGGAGTGCGATATATCCAGCGACTTCACCATTTGAAAACACTTTTGCCACGTTATTGCTGACCTGCGCCAATTTGAAAATAATAGTCTTGCTCATTGGTATGCTCCGTTTTTAGGTAATGGGATCCCGCGACTGATTAATTCAGCCGATAGGTTGTTGCTAATTTAAATATCAGTGCGTGCCAGCTGGCTCGAATTCCGGCGGGATCCGCAGGGATTCAAAAGGGCGCTTGATGGCCCGAAGGTTGCCGACAGGTTCGAACCGGTAGCGGCCGCGGATGTAATCGAATGATGCTACCCACGGCGCCCCGGTGCGCGAGTTGCGGAGGCTGACAGCCTTACCGCTGTTTGGGACGATCTTGCTCATTGCCTTGCCCCTCTGCTGTTAGTCGGCCATCTGACGAGCAAACCAGCGTTGCGCGCGTGCAGCGGTTTTAAAATCCCGGCTATTTGTGAACGTCATCGCGGTAAAAGTGCCGTTGCAGTTAGGGAAAACACCTATTTTTACTGTCTCGTTGTTGCCCTGATCGATAGTTTTGTTTTCCATCGTGTCCTTCCTGCTCTGTGGTTGGTCATTGGTTATGCTCGCCGTCTTTCCGGCTGTCAGAACGTCGTACCTGCTGCGCGCCTGTCTCTGTCATCTCATCCACCTTTTCATGTGCCGGTGGCGGCTACTTCGTGGGCATCCTGCCTTGATGACTCGTTGCTGCGTTGAGTGCATTAAGCCAAAGACTTAGTTTTATGTCAAGCCATAAACTTAAATTGGTTTAAGTCTTTGGCTTAATTGTTGGGGATTGTGAGTTTTGAACTCAGTGGATAGACACAAAAAAACCGGCTCGGGGCCGGTTTGGAGAGGGATGCATGAAAGGACTGAGGGAATTATGTTCGTTGGAACGTCAAAAATTATTCGTCGACCGGCTTATACCGTCCGCGCAGGTACTTTTCAACGTAATCATCGATCTCTTTCAGCCGCAGCTGGAAGAGGTCGATCATTCTTTCCCGTTCTGCCTCAGGAAGCTGACGAAAAAGCTTGAGCATTTTCATTTCGTCAGGGTCAAGGCCGGTTGATTCTTCAACATCCTCCCCTAATAGCCAGGCTACGGAAACACCTGTTGCTTCAGAAATGGCCATTGCTGATTTTTTGCTGATGACACCCTTTTTAAACCAACCGTTAACTGACTGGGGGGTGACGTCAGCAATCCTGGCCATCTCCGACTTGGAGAAACCACGTTTCGTTAATTCGGTTAAGCGCTCAAACAAGGTTGAATCAGCAGTTTTTTTATCTTTCATAGCAACATGATAAGCCTTTTGCTTATACAATAAAATTAGTCATAGGCTTGACAATAAATTAAGTCATAGGCTTAATTGGTTCTCACAGTCACAGGAGAACAGCATGAATGGTTTAGCAAAAGCGATTAAGGAAGCTGGAACAGCTTCAAAACTAGCAACGCTACTTGGCATCAAGCCAATGTCAGTTAGCCGATGGAAAACTCGTTACAAAGGAGTGGTTCCTGCTGATCGTGTTTTACAAATTTTCCAGGCGACCGGCGTCACCCCTCACGAACTACGCCCGGATCTTTACCCAAACCCAACCGACGGCCTACCACAAGCAACGCAGGATAGCAGGCCTGAAAATTAAGGACTGATTTATGGAAATCAAACACGAGCAGATCCGAGAAGCGCTGCGCGGATGGGCCATCGAAACAACCCAGCGCACGGTAGCCGCTGAGATCACCCGCGCTTATTTTGACCTGCAGTTACAGGCGCCACTGCTGGCGCAGATCGAACGTGCCGACGGCAGCGTTGACGATGCAGCATGGCACAACAACAAACAGCAGATATTTCGCTGGCTGGACGGCGATAGTGTGGCCGCGCACCGCAAGATTCAACAGTTGCAACCGGCGATCCTCGCCGCGCTGCCAGCAGAGCTACGCGCCCGGCTGATTGCTGGAAACAGCATTGAGTATCTGGCAATCCGCGCGCTGAAAGAACACCAAGGGGCGATCGCAGCGGCGCTGCTGAACGCGTTGCCGACCGACTTTGAACGGGAGTGCGACAAAGCTGAGCGAAGCCTCAACGAGTTGCGGCGCGCCTATTCAACCCTGCATTAACCGGAGCATAAACCAATGGCCAATTTTTCAAGAGCACAGATCGAAACGCAGATCCGCGCCCAACTGGTGCGCGAAGGAATTCCCGACGACGTGGCGCGCTCGGCTGCCGGCCGTGGCGCCGATCATTACCTATCCCGGCCGAACGCGACGATCGCCAGCAGCATCGCAATCGCAAAGACGTACGCAAAGCCGCTAAAGCGGGTAAAGGGCAAGCCGGATCGCCCGCATGTACCTGGGCGCCGTATGGGACGTCGTTGATTATGCTTTGGGATAAATTCTTCCGCTGCTATGTCGGTGATTGCGTGGATCTCATGCGCGAAATGCCTGAAAAGGCATTCCATACCTGCGTAACAAGCCCGCCATATTACGCGCTCAGAGACTACGGCGTCGAAGGCCAGATCGGCCTGGAGCCGACGCCGGCGGAGTTTATCCAACGATTGGTTGAAGTCTTCCGTGCAGTGCGTCGCGTACTCCGTGATGACGGAACGATCTGGGTAAATATCGGCGATAGTTACGCGGCGAGATTCAGTGGCAATAACGGATATTCAGACGGAAGAACCAATCGGCAAGAGCGGCGCGCGGCAGGAGTGCCAGCAGGGGTTAAGCCGAAAGATATGCTCGGCATGCCATGGCGTCTCGCCTTCGCGCTTCAGGACGATGGTTGGTATCTGCGCCAAGATATCGTTTGGCACAAGACTAACCCGATGCCGGAGAGCGTACGTGATCGCTGCACAAAGGCTCACGAGTACGTTTTCTTGCTGAGTAAGAGGCCAAAGTATTACTTCGACCATGAAGCCATCAAGGAGCCGGTAACGGGGAACTCGCATCCACGCGGGAAAGGTGTCACGCCTAAAAGCCAAGCCAACGCATTCGGAAATCGCAACAACGCATCGTTCTCGGCGGCCGTCTCTGGGTTGGTAGAGCTCCGCAATCGCCGGACGGTGTGGTCGGTGCCAACGCGACCATTCAAAGGCGCCCATTTTGCAACGTTCCCGCCGGCGCTGGTTGAGCCGTGCATTTTGGCAGGTTGTCCGGCCGGTGGTGCTGTTATCGATCCGTTCGGCGGTAGTGGCACTACTGCGGGCGTTGCTGCGGCATACGGCCGTAAGGCGGTGCTGTGCGAGCTGAATCCTGAATATGCGGCTTTGGTGCCGGGCAGGGTTAGCGACATAGCGAATTCAATCACCGAAAAACGAAATACCAGGAACAGCTAATGGCGGCACTCCCGTACATGCAGTTTTATGTTGCCGATTACCTGGCAGACACCATGCACCTTTCAACGGAGGAACACGGTGCGTACTTGCTGCTGATATTCAATTACTGGCAGACCGGTAAACCATTGCCAAAAAACAGGCTTGCGGGAATTGCACGCTTATCTAACGACCGTTGGACGGACGTTGAACGGTCGTTGAACGAGTTTTTTATCGACGATGGAAATACGTGGATTCACCAGCGAATTGAACGCGATTTACTCACTGTGAAAGGGGCTCAGTCGCAGAGAAGTGAAGCAGGAAAAATTTCGGCACAGAAACGAGCGCAGAAAAAAGCTAAGGAAAATCAAAGCCAATCCAACGACCGTTCAACGGGCGTTGAACGAGATGGCAACGACCGTTCAACGAATAAAGATCCAGATAAAGATAAAGATCTAAAAGATAAAACCACTCTCTTAGATCGCGCAGGCGCGAAAGATTCGAAAGCTGGTGATTCGGCGCCGCCGGCGTTCGAGGATGAAAATTGGTTGGACGAACCCAACGATAAATTCCCGATGACCGCCGACTGGCAGCCGTCGCCTGATTTCCAGCAGCGGGCTGCACTGTGGAATCGTGCTTTGGACGGGCCAGCGCCGGGATATACCCCTGGCGAACTGGCGGGCTTCGTAGCGTACTGGCAGCCCGAGGGGCGGCGGTATCACCAGGTGCAGTGGGAGAAAAAATTTGCCGACAGCGTATTGCACGAGCGTAGGAATGCGCCGACCGGCAAGGAGCGCCACCCCCGCCGGGGACGTTTCGAGCCTTCGGGCGAATACGGCGAAAAACCGCCGGGATTTAACTGACCAAGAGGTGAACCATGAAAACACCAGAGTCACTGATCAGCAGGCTGCAGCGCATCATGCCGCCGGGCGTTAAGCCGAAGTTCAACACCGCTGAAGAGCTGCTTGCCTGGCATCGTACGGAAGGGGAGAAGCGCAGCGCCGAGCTTGAGAAGGCGAACCAACGCGCCCGCGCAGAGCGGATTTTCGGACGCTCGGGGATTTGCGACTTGCACCGCAACTGCACGTTCGCGAATTACCAAGTGAGCAATGACGGGCAGCGCCACGCCCTAAGCAAGGCCAAAAGCTATGCGCAAAATTTCGGCATGGGGTTTGGCTGTTTCGTCTTCAGTGGCGGATGCGGTACCGGAAAAAACCATCTGGCCGCAGCGATCGGTAACCAGCTGCTGGCGAAGAATCACACGGTGCTGGTGGTTACCATTCCCGACCTGATGCTGCGTGTCCGGCGCTGCTACGACGGCGGAGAGTCCGAAGGGGCATTGCTCGACGACCTGTGCAAGGTCGATCTGCTCGTTCTCGACGAAGTCGGCGTGCAGCGCGAAACACGCGGCGAGTGGGTGATTTTGAATCAGATTATCGACCGCCGGCTGTCGTCGTTAAAGCCGGTGGGAATTTTAACCAACCTGAGTTCGAGGGAATTAACCGATGTTTTAGGCGCAAGAGTCATGGACAGATTAACGATGGATGGCGGGATCTGGGTGGACTTCAGCTGGGGAAGCTATCGGAAAAATGTAAGCCACCTGCGGGTGATTAAGTGATCGGAGCATAAACCAATGAGTAACAGAGTAACCGCAAAGCAGCTGGTGGATATCATCCTCGGCAAGGAAATGAGCACCACTGAAATTTGGGAGGCGGTCAAGGCCGCGCACCCGGCAAACACGATGACGAGGCAGGAGCTGGCGCTCAGGCTGCGGTCGATGATCAGATCGCCGGACGTAAAAATCACAAAGAAGGGCTGCGGGCCGAGGGCGCTTTACAAGCTGACAAGCGTGTCCGACAAATTTGTTGAGCGCGCCGAGGTGAATTATCGCGCCAATCCCCGTACCGGCACGCCGGATAAAACGCTCTGGCACTTCCACCCCAAAGAGCTGCAGTTCTGCAACGTCCACAAGATGTTTGATCAGGCGTTGGCCAGCGTACAGGAGAAAATTTAATGGAAACTATCATCGATGCAGTAGCGAAAAGCTTTCCTCACGATGTGCTACGTTGTATTTCACAATGCGTTTGTGCTACATTGTAACTCACAAAAGGAACAACAAAGAGACAAAGATGTCGACTAAACCCACCACTACAATACGCATTGATCTGGACGTCAAAAGACGCGCCAGTGAGGTGTTCGACGAGATTGGCATCGGCATGTCTGCCGCCATTAATACTTTTCTCAAAGCGGTGGTTCGCGAGGGCACCATGCCATTTGATATAACAAAAATACACTCGAAATCCGGAAATGCGACACTCAATCGTGCGTTCATCGTCAAGAAGGATGAGTTCTATACGCAGTACGAGGACGTGTCTAGAGAAATGTTGAAACATCGAGATCAACTAAAGGGAAAGACTATACTTTGTAACTGTGATGATCCCTTTGAGTCGGCTTTCTTCCGGTTTTTTGTGCTTAATTTCGATAAGCTAGGGTTGTCGGGACTGACATCCACCTGCTATGCCGGCTCCCCAATCGCAGGACGGGAATACCCACTCGAGGGAGTCACAGGTGCCTATAAGGCAGTAGTAACGTCAGTGCCTGACGAACCTCTGGAAAGGCCAGATGGTTCACTGGATTTAATACCCTTATTTGCCATGCCAGGCAACTCTCTCGTACATCTTGCTGGTGACGGCGATTTCCGGTCAGACGAGTGCGAAGCTTTGCTTAAAGAAGCAGATATAGTGGCCACCAATCCACCATTCAGCCTCTTTCGTGAGTATATTAGCCTGCTGGAACGTCACGAAAAGGATTTTATTATCCTTGGGAACATGAACGCTGTAACATACAAAGAGGTCTTCCCCCTATTTCGTGATGATAAAGTTTGGTATGGAGAATCCATCCGCTCCGGAGATCGCAAGTTTCATGTGCCTGATAGCTACCCGCTCAATGCTGCTGGCTGCGGTATCGACGAGATAGGACGACGTTTCATTCGGGTGAAGGGGGTACGCTGGTTCACTAACTTGGACACTAGCAGGCGGCACGAGCCCATAGCACTGACCCTCAGCTACACTCCGGACGAATACCCACGTTACGAAAACTACGATGCTATCGAGGTAGGGCGTACCCAAAATATCCCCGTTGACTACGACGGTATCATGGGGGTACCAATCACATTCCTTGACAAATACAGCCCGGATCAGTTCGAGATAATTATGCTTGCCAACGGCAATGCACGCACCAATGTATCTGCCGAAACTCTTGCAGAAGTAGGGTATCGTCCACATTCTGAGGACCGAGGCGGGGTTGGTATCATTAACGGTCGGCGCGTTTATGCACGAATATTGATCCGTAGGAAATCTTTATGAGCTCCTTATTGCGAGTACCCTGTGCATATCAAGGGGGGAAACAGCGTATAGCGGCTCAAATCGTTGACTTACTTCTGGAGGCAGCTTCCGGGCCGAACACTCGATTTTACGACCTATGTTGTGGATCTGGCGCTGTGTCCATCGAGCTTGTTAATAGAGGCGTCGATCCTGCACGCATTTGGATGCTCGACATAAGCTCCTGGGGAGCCTTTTGGTCGGCCATTGGCTCTGGTACGTTCAATATGGACGTCTTTGAGCAGATTTTGTCTGATTTGCCCGCCGATAAACGTAAGGTTAAGGCCCACATGTCTACGCTATCGGCACTGCCGGTGGGCGACCGTGAAGTGGAGCTTTACCCAGTGCTTCAGGCCTGTTCGTTTGGAGGGAAGCAAATTTGGCGCAAAGGAGATCGCTGGGCGAATGCTTGCTTCCGGGACTACTGGGAGCCAACAGAGTCCAGCATACGACGAAGCCCGGCTAATCCGATGCAGCCCTCTCCGATTGAGCTACGTCGCCGAATTGATGCTCTTGTAAAAGGAATGGAAGGAGTGACCTGTTTCAACATGGATATCATGAAATTCCTGAATGCCCCTTTACCCGGTAATGCTGTCGTGTATGTTGACCCTCCGTATCAAAGTACGACGGGATATGCATTCGGCTTCGATATCCCATCATTTATAAATCGTTTCCGCGAAGCCAATCAAGCTCCGTTATTCATTTCCGAAGGTGGGCCGCTGAATGACAACGCTGTGCTGCTCACATTCGGTGGGGCCAATGGAGGCATTAGCGGAAACCGGAAAGGGAAACATAAAGAATGGCTCAGTCGATTCTAAAGTAGCCCAAGCTGCCTGGAATTTTTTGTAGACCCGTTTCTCGCCAAGATGTAAGAGGCCGCTTTAAAATTCTCAAGCTCGGATTCCGCGAAAACTGACATGAAGAAGTAATCACCTTGAATTTTAGTAAAGGTGATTATCTTCCTGACTAAGTAATCAGCCTCACCTTTGGCTCTAAAAGCGTCAGTGATCCTCGTTCCAGAAGAGCTAATTCCCTTGATCTGAAGTCGCCAAGTGCCGTTTGCATTACTACCTTCGGGGAATAGTATAGTGTTGGCAAAATAGTCTTCCCCGTCGA
>Ga0308171_1002828_pt1 | contig 17115 bp, 16 predicted proteins | sample PhyGR1_FD_202135 | JGI IMG/M metagenome (GOLD analysis project Ga0308171, IMG submission 202135) | Phyllosphere microbial communities from UC Gill Tract Community Farm, Albany, California, United States - DLSLSG.R1 | ecosystem: Host-associated > Plants > Phyllosphere > Unclassified | place: USA... | reverse complement strand
CACCGCTGTTCGGCGAGCTGCGCGCGGAAACCCGTCATTGGACTTGTCCTTGGAGGGAGGGCTGGCGCTTGGCGAAGCGGACCAGCGAGAAATGGCCCAGCGGGGGCAGGGGGCGGCTTTCGACCAGTTCGACATCGCCGCGCGTCGCCGCCCAGTCGGTATAGCGCTCGAACGGGAAGTCGGTGCGGAAACCCAGGCGACTGGTGATCGGCATCAGCGTCTTCTCGATCCGCCCACGAAGCCCGTCGCCTGCGCCGACGCGGGTGGTGATGACGATCTCGCCGCCGGGGCGGCAGATACGCGCGAACTCGTCCAGCGCCTTTTCCGGGTTGGGCACGGCGGTGATGACGTACTGCGCGACTACCACGTCGAAGCTGTTGTCGGCGAATTGCAACGCCTCGGCATCGCCGTAAGCGATCTGCTCGACATGGGTGAGGTTGCCGTTGCGCACCCGCTCGCGCGCCTTGTCCAGCATCGGCTCGGACAGGTCGACGCCGACGATGCGGTTGCGGTTCGAATATTGGGGCAGCGAGATGCCGGTGCCGACCCCGACCTCGATGATCCGACCGCCGATCCGCTCGGCGGCGACGATGGCGGCGGAGCGGCCCTTTTTGAAGACGGGGCCGAAGACCAGGTCATAGACAGGCGACCAGCGGTCATAGGCCTTGGTGACGCTGGCGGTACTCATCTGCGTTGCCATCGAAGGGGCATCCCGTTGTGCGACGATGCCGCGCCTGTTCGCATCAGGCGGTGACAATTTCGCGACAAATGCGGCGTGCTCTGCGAGATTTTCGCAATAACGTCATCAATATGTCATCGTAGATCCACCGATCTGTCGCATTGGTCGTTTACAGGGAACAGTGGAGGTTGCTGCCTTGTTTGGGACAATAGACTCTGGGTCCTTGGCCTAGTCTTTAAAGGGTGGCTTGCTGCTTCTTGGAAAAGTGACATCTTCGTCGGACGCGCAACTGTCGCTGCCGACAATCTATGTCGCCGCCAGCCTTCCAATCGTCACCGCCCCCGCGCGCGATTACCGAGCGGCGCGTTTTGCTGATGGATCGGCGAAAATTACCAGGAATCGGCAAAAATCACCGGACGGCAAAAATGTAAGCCTCTGAAATCAGGGATTTTTACTGTGTGGCATGACTAATGCAGTAACTCACATGCCGGGGTGATCCGGCACCAGGGAGTTACCAACCATGCTACTGACATTGCTGATCGCATCGACCTTGTCCGCCGCCGCGTCGGGCCGTGAGCCCATCGCGTCGCCGACCGTCACCTTGAACACGGTCGCCGTGACGACAGAGAGCGGCGCGTCGCCCGCCCCCGTTTCGGCATCGACCCGCTACTGCGTCGTCGAGCGCCTGACCGGTTCGCGCATTCCAACCAAGGTCTGCCACACGGCGGACGAATGGATCGCCCTCGAAGGCCAGGTTCCGACCGGCCGCATCGCGCGCCGCTGATCCCCCCTCAAAAACCGGAGAATCCCGATGATGTTCGCTCTGCTCGCCACCGCCGCCGCTCTGTCTGCTCCGTCACCGCGCGACGATGTCGCCAAGCCCGCCCCGGTGCCCGTCGAAGCCTCCGCGCTGCCGACCGCACCGGTCGCCGCTGCCAAGCCGCCCCGTTACTGCTTCCTGAACGTCCAGGAAGACCACATCATGCGCGGCAAGGTCTGCAAGACGCGCAAGCAGTGGTTGTGGAACGGCGTCGATCCGCTCGACTATATCGGCCGCAACAAGTGAGGGGAAAGGGTGGGGGCCGCCCCGGTCGGGCGGCCCCGCCCGTCGTCCGTCAGCCCAGGTCGCGGGCGTAGACGTTATAGGTCTTGTTGACGTCGCTCTTGATGGTCTCGGCGATCGAGCGCATCCCCTGATTGTCGTCGAGGATCCAGCCGATCTCGCCGCGCGACGCGCCATAACGCTGGATCGAGGCGCGCCGGATATATTCGATCATCATGAAGGCCAGCTGGCTCGCCATGCGCGACGACTGGAGTTCCTTGACCACCCCCATCAGCGGCACGCGCATCGTCCGCACCTTGGGTGCGCGCAGCCACAGCAGCAGCTTGACCCAGCCGAAGGGCAACAGGCTGCCCTTGAGCGGCTTGATCGCCTCGTTCAGGTCGGGGAGCGTGATCATGAACGCCACCGGCTTGCCGTCCAGCTCGGCGATGCGGATCAGGTCGTTGAACACGATGGGCTTCAGCTTGACGCCGACATCCTTGATCTCGGGCGGGGTCAGCGGGATGAAGCCCCAATTGTCCGACCATGCATCGTTCAGGATGCTCAGGATGATCGCGGCCTCCTCCTCGAACTTGGCCTTGTTCACCTCGCGGACGCGGATGCGCTCGTTCTTCTCGCCCGACTTGATGATCCGCTGAACGATCGGCGGAAATTCCTGCGTGATGTCCAACTCATAGGTGAAGAGCTGCTTGATGACGCCGTATCCGGCGGCCTCGATCCAGCCCTGATATTCGGGCCGCGCATGGCCCATCATGATGGTCGGGTCCTGATCGAATCCCTGGACCAGCAGGCCGGGTTCTTCCCAGACCGACTGCGACACCGGGCCGATCGCGCGGGTCATGCCCTGTTCGCGCAGCCAGCCCTCGGCAGTGGACAACAGCGCCTTGAACACGTCCTCGCTGACCGCATCCATCAGGCCCCAGAAGCCGACGCCCGGCCCGAAGCCCTTCGACGGGTCCATCTCCAGCGCCAGCGTGTCGAGATGCGCGGAGATGCGCCCGACGACCTTGCCATTCTTCTCCGCGAGGAAAAGCTGCGCCTTGGCATGGCTGTACCAGCCGTTCTTCTCCGGCGTGATCAGGCCCAGCGCCTCGCCCTTCAGCGGCGGAACCCAGTGCGGATCGTCCGCGTAAAGGTCGAAGGGAAAGTCCACGAAGGTCTTGCGATCGCCCTTGGTGACGACCGGGCGGATGGAGAGCGGCATAGGCTGACGGTCCAGCGATGGATATGAAAGTCGTTTCCTAACCGTCTTGGTCGATCATAGCGAGTGAGGATTCCGTCATTCGCCGCCGTGGGAATGCCACCGTGTCGCCACTATATGGGGGCAAAGGATAGAGTTATGGAATCGACGCTTTCTTTCGAACGCGGCCCCGGTGCCGCCGCCGTCCCGCGCCAGGCGCGCCTGCCGATCGCTGACGACAAGGCGATGCTGCGCGCCGCCGCCGAGATGACGCGCGACCTGATCGCGCCGAAACCCCGGCTCTATTGGGCGGACATGGCGGGCAGTGCGCTGGTCGGCTATGCCGCGCTTGCCGTGGCGGTGACGGTGGCGTCGACGGGCGTGATCGTGGTGGCGTCGGTGGTCGCGGTGCTGGCGCTGTACCGTGCGCTGCTGTTCATCCACGAGGTCAGCCATATGAAGCATTCGGCGCTGCCGGGCTTTCGGACCGGCTGGAACGCGCTGGTTGGCGTGCCGCTGCTGACGCCTGCCTTCATGTATGAGGGAGTGCATAATCTGCACCATGCCAAGACGCGCTATGGCACTGCGGACGATCCCGAATATCTGCCGCTGGCACTGATGAAGCCGTGGACGCTGCCGGTATTCATCCTGGTGTCGGCGCTGGCCCCGCTGGGGTTGCTGATCCGGTTCGCGATCCTGTCGCCCTTGTCCTGGGTGATTCCGGGGCTGCGCAAAATGGTGGTCGAGCGTTATTCGGCGCTGGCGATCAACCCGCAATTCCGCCGCCGCATGCCCGAGGGCGAGGCGCTGGTGCGGTTCAACCGGACCGATGCGGCCGCCTCGATCTGGGCGATCGCGCTGGTGGCGATGGTCGCGACGGGGGTCATCTCGCTGCGTGGCTTCGGCATCGGCTTCGCCATCGGTTCGGCGGTCGCGGTGCTCAATCAGGTCCGCACGCTGGTCGCGCATCTCTGGGAGAATGAGGGAGAGCAGATGACGGTGACCGCCCAGTATTTGGACTCGGTCAACGTGCCGCCGCCCGCGCTGCTGCCGGGCCTGTGGGCGCCGGTCGGCCTGCGTTACCACGCGCTGCACCACCTGCTGCCGTCGCTGCCCTATCATTCGCTGGGCGAGGCGCATCGCCGGATCAGCGCGGCGCTGGAACCGGATTCGCCCTATCACAAGGCGAGCTACAAGGGGCTGCCGGGGCTGGTCGCGAAGATCGGCCTGAGCACGATCCGCCGGGGGAAGTAAGGTTTCGTTGCTGGGCAGAGAGGACGTGCGCTTCGACTTTGCTCAGCGTGAACGGCTGGTGGGGCCTGTGCTGATGAAACCCTACCCCAACCTCCATTCAGCCTGAGCGAAGTCGAAGGCTACGGGATTTCGTTCGCCAAGCCGCGATGCCTGGCCCGTACACTTCGACTTCGCTCAGTGCGAACGGAGGTGGGGGGAAATAGGGGCAGGCCTCGCCTTACTCCTCCGTCCGGAACAGCACCGCCTCGCCGATCAGGAAGAACAGCAATATCGGTGCCCAAGCCGCGAGAAACGGGGGGTAGGCCCCCAGGTCGCCCATCGCCATCGAGAAATTGTCCGCGACGAAATAGGCGAAGCCCAGCGCCATGCCGATCACCGCCCGGACGAACAGCTTGCCCGAGCGTGCGATACCGAAGGCCGCGACCGCGCCCAGCAGCGGCATCAGCACCGCCGACATCGGCGCGGACAGCTTGTGCCAGAGCGATCCCTCCAGCGACTTGGTCGGACGGCCCGCCTCGCGCAGATCGTCGATCGCGTTCGACAGCGCGCCGAAGGACAGGCTGTCGGCATTGACGCTGGCGAGCGTCAGTTGCTCGGGCGTCACGCCGCGCCCGATGACCAGCGAGGGCATGGTGGTCAGCTTGCCCGATGCCACCTCGAACCGGGTCACCGGGCCGATCCGCCAGCCATCGCCCGCGCGCTGCCCGCGCGGGGCCCGCACGATCGCCTGGAGGTTGCCTCCGGTCCGATCATAGAGCGTCACGCCGCCCAGTTGCGTCTTCGTCCCGCGCCCTTGGATCAGGTCGACCGAGATCAGATCGTCGCCGTCGCGCACCCAGACATTGGCCCGGTCGCCGCTGTCGATGGGCAGCGGGCCATATTCGACCTTCTGCCAGGCGCTCAGCGTCGCGCTGGCACGCGGTACGATCCGGTCGTTGAAGGCGAAGCTTAGCACCGCGACGCCCGCACTGGCGACCAGCAGCGGCGCCAGCACCTGATGCGCCGACATGCCCGCCGCCTTCAGTGCGATGACCTCGGAATTCTGGTTCATCGTGAAGAAGGTCAGGATCGTGCCCAGCAGCACGGAGAAGGGCAGCAGGAAGGATATGATCTGCGGCGCGCGGAGCGAGACATAGCGCCACACCTGTGCCTGTCCGTTGCCCGGTGCGGCCAGCACCGCGCCGGACTCGCTCAACACGTCGAGCGTCTGGAGCACCAGCGCCACCGCGAACAGGATCGCGAAGGTGCGGATCAGGAACATCTTCGCCATGTAGATGGCGATGGTCCGCGACGGGAAGATGTTGGACAGGGTCATGCCGCCATCGCCTTCTTCCGGCGGCGGCCGGGCAGCCAGCGACCGATCGCCTTGGCAAGCTTCGCCACGCCGCGTTCCAGCGCGCCGATCGGCTGGCCGCCGGGCACATAGGCGGTCACATAATACATCCAGAGCACCAACCCGGCGAAGACGGTGAACGGCCCCCAGAGCGCGAGCGCCGGATTGACCCGGCCCAGCGCGCCGATATCGGCGGCATATTGATTCACCTTGAAATAGGTGACGAGCATCACGATCGACAGGAACACACCCAGCGCGGAGGTCGATCGCTTGGGCGGGATGCCCAGCGACACCGCCAGCAGCGGCAACAGGAACATCGTCACCACCTCGACCACGCGGAAGTGGAATTCGGCGCGGCTTCCGGCACGCGCCTCCGCGCTTTGCGCTTCCTTACCGTGACGGGCGAGCTCGGGCAGGGTGAACTCCAGGTCCCGGCCGCCGCGCTGTCGGAAATTGTCGAACTTGGGCAGGTCGATCGGCAGGTCATGGCTGGAGAAGGTCAGCACGCGCGGCGCCTTGAACTCGGGCCGGTTGTGGATCAGCGTGCCGTTGGTCAGGCGGAAGATGATGACGTTGGGATCGTCGGTCGCCAGGAAGCGCCCGCGCTCCGCCGTGACGCCGATCCAGTCGCCCTTGGACGTGTTGGCATGGACGAAGATGCCCGACAAGTCGCGCCCGCTGTCGCGGCTCTCCTCGATGCGCAGGGTCATGCGGTCGCCCAGATGGGTGAACTCGCCGACCTTGATCGACGCGCCGAGAGCGCCGGTGCGCAGCTCGTAGCGAAGCCCTTCGTAATAATAGCGCGCGACCGGCTGGATATAGCCGACGATCGCCAGGTTCAGCGCGGCCAGCACGATCGCGTACATGTATGGCACGCGCAGCAGCCGGGTATAGCTCATGCCCACGCCGCGCATCACGTCCAGCTCGGATGAGGTCGCCAGGCGGCGAAAGGCGAGCAGGATCCCCAGCATCAGCCCGATCGGAATGCCCAGCCCCAGATATTCGGGCAGCAGATTGGCGAGCATCCGCCACACCACGCTGATCGGCCCGCCCTCGGTCGCGACGAACTCGAACAGGCGGCGGATGCGATCGAGCACCAGCAGCATCGCCGAGATGAGCAGCGTCGCGAACAGCGGCAACGCGATCAGCCGGGCCATGTAGCGATCGATCGACTTCATGCGGGGGACTTCATGCGGGGAACATCACTCGCGCGATAAAACGGCCATGGCTATACGAGGGCGGGCAGGGCGCGTCACCCCTTGTTTGCGGTTCGGCATTTTCTTGAGGGATTTCGGTGGGTTCGGTCGGGTCGAGCCGGAAATGGCAAGGGCGTGGCATGCGCTTCGACTTCACTCAGCGCGAACGGGGGCGAGGGAGTTGGGTCTTGCCTCTGCCGGCTAATCCCCGACCTCCGGTCAGCCTGAGCCCTCCGCCGGCCTTCAGGCCGCCGCGCAAACCGGCCCTTCCGCCACCCGCTTCAACGCCGCCGCCAGCGCGCGTTCCAGTCCGGCCAGGGTGAACGGCTTGCGCAGCACCTCATGCCCCTCGAACCCCGTCGCCTGCACATCGCCTGCAAAGCCGGTGACGAACAGAACGGCGATATCGGGATGACGCGGACGCAAGGTCGCGATCATCTCCGGCCCGGTCATGTGCGGCATCAGCACGTCGGATACGATCAAGCGGATACCAGGGTGTCGGGCAAGCAGTCCTTCCGCCTCACGCGGGTCGCTACAGGCGATCGGGTCATGGCCCAGCTCCCGCAACGCCCCCATCGTCGCGGCGAGCACGCGGGGATCGTCCTCGACCAGCAGGATGCGCAATGCCTCAAGCCCCGGCGGCGACGGAGTGGCGCTGGCCGCCTCGACGGGCGTGGGGGCCGCCGCCGCGACATGGCGGGGGAAATAAAGGCTGACCGTGGTGCCCGCGCCCGGTGCGGTGCGGACCGTCACATCGCCGCCCATCTGGCCGACCAGCCCGAAGATCTGGCTGAGGCCCAGGCCCGTGCCCTTGCCTGCGGGCTTGGTGGTGAAGAAGGGCTCGAACACACGCTCGGCGACGTCGGGGGTCATGCCCGCGCCCGTGTCGGTGACCGACAGCATGACATAATCACCTGCCGCGGCGCGGGGTAGGGTGTCGGCATCGACCCGAGTTTCGACGGTGCGGATCGTCAGTTCGCCGCGCCCGTCCATCGCATCGCGCGCATTGACCGCCAGGTTCAGGATCGCATTTTCCACCTGCACCCGGTCGCCGAACATCGCCCAGTCGCTGGTCGCGTCCTCGACCGTCACCTTCACCCCGTCGCCCAGCGTCCGGTCGAGCAGGTCGCGCATCCCGCTGACCAACTGGCGCGGCGCCAGCGCCTCGGGGGTCAGCGCCTCCTCGCGGCTGAACATCAGGAGGCGGCGGGTCAGCGCGGCGGCGCGGTGCGCGCCTTCGGTCGCGCTGTCGAGGTGGCGCAGGCTGACCTCACGATCCTCGGCCCGGCGCGCCAGTTCCAGCCCGCCCAGCACGACCGCCAGCATATTGTTGAAATCATGCGCGATCCCGCCGGTCAACTGGCCCAGCGCGTCCATCTTCTGGATCTGGCGCAGCTTGGCTTCCTGCACCTTCAGTTCTTCGGTCGCGGTCTCGACGGCGGCGGCGAGTTCCTCCGCACGGGCGCGTTCGGCCCAGGCCTCGGCGCGCGCCTCCGCCCGCTCGCCGACGGTGCGGAACATCAGCCAGCCGAGCAAGATCGCGCCGAGCGCCAGCGCGATGCCGAAGATCACCAATCCCCCGGCGATGCGGTTGGAATGCAGCACCGTCTCCTGCGCCGCCGTGCTGCGCTGGTCGAGCAGGACGCGCTCCCCCTCGATCAGCGCGGTGAGCAGCCGGTTGATCTGCAACAGCGCCTCGGCCTGTCGCGCCTGGTAATAGAGGCCGTAAGCCTGACGGTTGCGATGATAGGTGGTCGACAGCGCGATGACCGACAGTTCCTCGCCGCGCGCCTCATAGGCCTTGCGCAATTGCTCGACGCGGCGCTGCTGGTTGGCCTCCTCGATCAGCATATCCAGCCGTTCGAGTTGCGCGCGCGCCAGATTCCATTCGTCGACGTAAAGCTGGCCCAGCTTGCTGTCGCCCGAGATCACATAGCGGCCCAGCGAGGCCTCCGACCGCGCGATCGTGCCCGCCAGGGTGCGGGCGAGGATCATCACCTCGTAACTGTGCCGCTGCCGCTCCAGCGCGCGGTCGCGTTCGCGATTGGCGTGACCCAGCGTCACGATCAGCATGGCCAGCGTCGCCGCACCGGCCAGCGCCATCGCGATCAGGGCAAAGGCCCGCCAGCGGCCGACCTTTCCGAGATTATCCTGCTCGATCACGGCCGTTACGCTATCCCAGCCACCGGATAATGCAAAGCCGGACGCGACCGGGCGATCAGGCGATCACGCCGACCGCCTGGCCCGCCGCGCGGAACATGCCCAGGACCGTTTCGATCTGGGCGGGCGTGTGCTCGGCACAGATGGAGCAGCGGAGCAGGAAGGTGCCCGCCGGAGTCGCGGGCGGCCGCGCCATGTTGACGTAGAGCCCGCCGTCGAGCAGCGCCTGCCACATGATCACCGCCTGTTCCTGATCCTCCAGGATCACCGCGACGATCGCGCTGTCGCAATTTTCGGTGCCCAGCTTGAATCCCATGGCCTTCAGCCCGCCGTGCAGCGCGCGGGCGTTGGACCAGAGCCGCTCGCGCTTCTCGTGCGCGGTCATCAGCTTGCGGATCGAGGTCGTAGCGGTCGCCACCACCGAGGGGGGCAGCGAGGCGGTGAAGATATAGGGACGGCAGGCGAGGCGCACCGCCTCGAACTTCGGATGGTTGGACACGACGAAGCCGCCGACCGTGCCGACCGACTTGGAGAAGGTGCCGACGACGAAATCGACCTGGCCTTCCAACCCTTGCGCCTCGTACACGCCGCGCCCATTGGGGCCGAAAAAGCCCATCGAATGCGCCTCGTCGACCAGCACCATGCAGCCATGCTTCTTGGCCACGGCGACCATTTCCTTCAGCGGGGCGATGTCGCCCAGCATCGAATAGACGCCCTCCAGCACGACCAGCTTGGCGGGCTCCTTGGGCAGGCGGCCGAGCCGCTTGTCGAGATCCTCGACAGAATTGTGGCGGAAGCGGACGATCTCGGCATTGCCCTGCTGGCAGCCGTCATAGATGGACGCATGGCTGTCGGCGTCGAGGATGACATACTCGCCCTTGCCCGCCAGGGTCGAGATGATGCCGAGATTCGCCATATAGCCGGTCGAAAAGACGATCGCGCCGGTCGTACCGTAGAAATCGCGCAGCGCCTGTTCGACTTCCATATGGTCATGGAAGGTGCCGTTGAGCATCCGGCTGCCGTTCGTGCCCGAGCCGAACCGCTCCAGCGCGGTCTTGCCCGCCGCGATCACGTCCGGATCGAAGGTCATGCCCATGTAATTATAGGTGCCGAGCAGGATCGTGTCCTTGCCGCGGATCACCGCTTGCGTGGGCGACTTCACCTGTTCCATCACGATCGCGAAGGGATCGGTGACGCCTGAATCGAGCAGCTTCTGCCGCTCGGCGATCAGGCCATCGAATTTGGACAGCAGGTCATGCTCGGGCGCGACGGCGGGGGCGTCCATGGGCAGGGCGTGGGGCTGGGCAGCGGCTTCGGTCATGTCGGTGTCCGTTTGAAGGCGATCAGGCTTGCTTGAGCTTTTCGACCGCGTCGACCAACTGGCCGACATTCTCGATCTCGGCCTGCATGTTCATCGTGATGATGATGTCGAATTCGTCCTCGATCGCGGCGACGAAGTCCATCACGGTCAGGCTGTCCCACTCCAGGTCGCCCTGGAAGGTCGTCGCCTCGGTCAGTGCCACGCCCTTCTTGTTGAAGGGCGCGATCTGGGCCGCGACGGTGTCGAAAATGGCTTGGCGGTCGCTCATGATGATCCTTTCGAAGGGGCCAGTGGCACCCAAATGCGGCGGCTTTTCGACCGCGCGTATGTTCGCTGCTATAGCAAGCCGTTGGCACGATACCACCGTGCCGTGTCGGCCAGCCCTTTGGCCAGCGTTATGGCGGGCTCCCACAGCGCCGGATCGGGCCGTTTGGCCGGATCGGCGGTCCAGTCGGGGTGGCAGAGATAGCCGACCCGGTCGGGGGTCAGCTTCGCACCCTTGCCCCGCAAGCGGCGGTCAATCCGTGCGCCGAGTTGCAACAGCCCCTTGGGCAGGTGCAGGGTCATCACCCGCCGCCCGACCGCCGCGCCCATCGCTTGGGCCAGTTCGGCATGGGTCAGCGCCTGCCCGTCATCGACCTCCAGAACGCTGCGCGGGCCATCGGCGGCGACGAGGGCGGTCAACAACCGCGCGAAATCCTCGACCGCGATCAGCGACAGCTTGCCCGGCGGCGGCATCAGGGCAAGGCCGAGCCTGGCGGTGCGGAACACGTCCAGCCATTCGGTGTCGTGCGGCCCATAGATGCCGCTCGGCCGGACGATGGTCCAGTCCAGGCCGCTGTCCATGACGATGTCCTCGGCCTCGCGCTTGGACCAGCCATAGACCGACAGATCGGGCTCCCGGGCGGATAGCGAGGAAACATGGACGAAGCGCCGGATGCCCGCCGCCTTCGCCGCCTCGACCATCGCGCGGGTGCCGTCGATATTGCCCGCGACGAAGCCGTTCCGGTCAGGCGCGTTCACGACGCCTGCGATATGCAGCACCGCCTCGGCCCCCTCGACCAGCGTGGCGAGGCTTTCCGGCTTGTCGAGCGCGCCCGCGATCCAGGTGATTCCCGCCCGCGACGGCTGGGCCCGGCGGGTGAGGGCGCGAAGCGACAGCCCCGAACCGGCGGCGCGGTCCACCACCGCGTGACCGACAAAGCCGGTCGCCCCCGTCACGGCGACGATCATAGCAGGGCCAGATGGTTGCGATGGATCAGCGCGGCGCGGGGGGCATGGCCCAATATGTCCGCCTGCTGGTCCGAGCGAGTGCCGATCAAGGCGCGCGCCTCGGTCGAATCATATTCGCTGAGGCCGCGCGCGATCGTGCCGTTCGGCCCCTCCACGGTGACGAGATCGCCGCGCGCGAAATGCCCCTGCACGGCGGTCGCGCCCGCCGCGAGCAGGCTGTTGCCCTCGGCCAGCGCCTTGGCCGCGCCCGCATCGACGGTGATCGCCCCGCGCGCGGTGAGGCCACCGGCCAGCCACGCCTTGCGCGCGGGGGCGCTCTTTTCCGCGACGAACAGGGTGTGGCGGGCCGGAGTCGACAGCGGATGGTCCACCCGGCCCGATGCGATGGCGAGATGCGCGCCCGCGCTGACCGCGATGCGCGCGGCGGCGATCTTCGACACCATGCCGCCCGATCCCATGCCCGAGGCCGACCCGCCATCGGCCATGCCGCTGACCGCGTCGATCCGCTCGACCCGTTCGATATGGCGCGCGTCCGGGTTGGTGTGCGGGTTGGCATCGTACAGCCCGTCCACGTCGGAGAGCAGCAACACCCCGTTCGCCGCCGCCGCCTGGCCCACACGCGCCGCCAGCCGGTCATTGTCGCCGAAGCGGATTTCCTCGGTGGCGACGCTGTCATTCTCGTTGATGACCGGTACCACGCCCAGGCCCAGCAGCCGCCCCAGCGTCGCGGCGGCGTTGAGGTAACGGCGGCGATCCTCCAGATCGTCCAGCGTTACCAGCATCTGCGCGGCGGTGAGGTTTTCGGCGTGGAGCAGCTCCGCCCAGGCCTGGCTGAGCGCGATCTGGCCGGTCGCGGCGGCGGCCTGCGCATCCTCCAGGCTGGCGCGGCCGCCCTTGGGCAGGCCCAGGCGGCGCGCGCCTAGTGCAATCGCGCCGGAGGAGACGATGGCGATCTGCTGCCCCTGGCGCACGCGCGCGGCGATGTCGGCGACCAGGCCGGTCAGCCAGGCGCGACGGACTTCGCCCTCGGGCGTGACGAGGAGCGCGGAGCCGACCTTGACGATCAGCCGCTGGCAGGTGGCGGGGGGGAAGATCATTGGGACGCTATGCCTAGCCGCACGCGGCCCTCCCCCATCCTCTCCCGCTTGCGGGAGGGGCGTGCTTGGGGCGAGCGGTCTGCCAAGAATCGCTCCCCTCCCCCAGGCGGGAGGGGATGGGGGAGGGGACTCGCCATCGTCGAGCCCGCCGCCCGATAACTCAGGACAGCGGCGACCATGTGATCTCGTCCTCGCCCTCGTCATTTTCGGGCACCGCGTCCGGCCCCGGCCCGATCGCCTCCAGCAGCTTGTCGAGCACCCAGTCCACACCGGTCCCCGCCGCGCCTGACAGTGGGATGACGTCCGCACCGCTCGCCTCGGCCAGTTCGGCGGACAGCGCCTCGATCAGTTCGTCGTCCAGCGTGTCGATCTTGTTGAGCGCGATGATATGCGGCTTTTCGATCAGCCCCGCACCATAGGCCTCCAGCTCGTCGCGGACGATGCGGTAGCTTTCGGCCACATCCTTGTCATTGGCATCGACCAGATGCAGCAGCACCTGGCACCGCTCGATATGCCCCAGGAAGCGGTCGCCGATCCCGGCCCCGTCCGCCGCGCCCTCGATCAGGCCGGGGATGTCGGCGACGACGAACTCGCGCTCGCGATGCCGCACCACGCCCAACTGCGGGCGGGTGGTGGTGAAGGCATAGGCGCCGACCTTGGCCTGGGCATTCGTCACCGCGTTGATGAAGGTCGACTTGCCCGCATTGGGAAGGCCGACCAGACCCGCATCGGCGAGCAGCTTCAACCGCAGCCAGACCCACGCCTCTTCGCTGGGCCAGCCGGTGCCGTGCTGGCGCGGCGCGCGGTTGGTCGAGGTCTTGTAGGTGGCGTTGCCGCGCCCGCCATCACCGCCGCGCAGGAACACCTCGCGCTGGCCGACCTTGGTGAAGTCGAGCAGCACCTCTTCCTTGTCTTCGGACAGGACCTGGGTGCCCACCGGCACCTTGATGACCAGATCCTCGCCGCCGCCGCCCGTGCGGTTGGAACCCGAACCGCCTGAACCACGCGGCGCGCGGAAATGCTGGGTGTAGCGGAAGTCGATCAGGGTGTTGAGGCCCGCCACCGCCTCGAAGATGATGTCGCCGCCCTTGCCGCCATTGCCGCCGTCGGGGCCACCATATTCGATGTATTTTTCACGGCGGAAGGATACGGCGCCGGGACCGCCCGCGCCGGAACGGACAAAAATCTTGGCCTGGTCGAGAAAATGCATGGCGTCGCCTTTACCCTTGACCGCGCCGACTGACCAGCCCGCCGGATCAGCCCTGCGCGATCAGGCGACGAGCGTGGCTCCACCGCAACGGACGCCGTTCACCATCACATCGGCCTGCCCGACATGTACGCCCAGCAGATCGGTCAGGCTGTTGATCAGCAGGTCGAGCGCGGGGGCGACCGATGCCAGCGCCGCGCCGACCGTGCCGGTCAGTCCCGACAGCCCCAGGCTGAACGGCTCCAGGGTCAGGCTGAGCTTGCCGATCAGCGAGCCCGCTATGCCCTGCATCGCCGAGTTGGCGGTGACGGTGCGCGGCGTGGTATTGGCGATATCGGCGGCGTTGAACGTCAGGCGCTGCCACGCGCTGTCGCTCGCCAGGTCGATACGGGCATAGGCCATGACCTTGACCAGCGCCACCTGGAGCAGCGCCACCGGGCCGGTGATGGGCGACCGGCTCATATCATCGAAGCGGCTGCGATCGATCTGGGCGATGGCGACGGTGCCGGGGGAGGGGAGCGCGTCGATCGTCACTGTCTGCCCTGTGCCCGAGCAGGTGATGCCGTTCAGCCTGGCCTGTGCCGCCGCCGTCTCGATGAAGATGGGCAACTGGATATTGGCGAGCAGCGGCAGGCCGATCTGGGTATCGATCAGCATCCGCTGCTGCGCGGTCCGCACGATGGTCGATCCGTCCTGCGCCACCGCCAGCCATGGCGAGTTGGCGGGGCGCTCGCCGATCGCCAGCATCACCTTGGTCGACAACAGCCCCGGCACCGATGCCCCCAGGTCGAGCGCGACCTGCCGCCGGCCGTTGGCGATCGACAGCGACTCGCGCAGCATCGAATAGGCGTCCATCGCGATCAGGTCGCGCGACGAGGCCCTGGTCAGGTCGCCCAGCGGCCCTAGATCGATCAGGCGGCTGAGCGGCACCTTCGACCCCGGCACCCGCAGCGACAGGTTGCGGAGCAGCGTCGCGGTGCCCGCATTGCCGGTGGCGTCGGCCATGGCGCCCAGCAGGGTCGGCAGGGTCACGTCGGCGGCCAGGATCGTGTCGAAGCTGGCACCCGTCAGGCCGATCCGCGTCCCCAGCGACCGGGTCATCCGCAACAGGTCGATCCGCCCGCCGATCAGCGCCTGATAGTCCATGAAGGACAAGGACAGATCGCTGCCCGCCAGACCGTTCAGCACCGCACCGGGCAGGCCGCCCTGCACGTTGAGCAGTCGCGTACCCAGTGAGAAACTCGCCAGATCGATCCGCCGCGCCACCGCGTCGGCGGCGACGGGGCTGGTGTTCCTGCCGGTCAGAACCCGACCGAAGAAGAGCGGCACGGGCTGACTCAGAACCACGCGGATCGCGCCGGCATCGCTGCCTGCGACGAAGCGGTTGGCGGGGGGCAGGGCGGGATCGGCACTATAGCGGCCCGGCATGATGCTGGTGGAGACATTGGCAAGGCCGGTCGCGGCAACGATACGGTTGATCGCCTCTGCCCGCCGGTCGGGGGCGGACGCGGCGGCGGCGAGTGCGGCCTGATCGGCGACGCCCTGCAACCGGCGCTGCGACAGGGTCAGCATGCCGATTTCGATCCCCATCGCGGCGAAGCCGATCATCGCCATCGCCGCCAGCGCGGTCAGGATGCTGACGCCGCCGCGCCGATCCCGCCACAGCGCCGACATCACAGTCCGCCGATCATCGCGACGCCCTTGGCCTTCAGGGTCCGGGCCGGCATGGGCACGAAGGGCAGGTTGAGCAGCGGATCGGCGGAGGCGTCATAGCGGATCGACACGGTGATCAAATTGTCCGCCTCCGACGTGTCGACCTGGCCCCGGTCCCGGCGCAGCACGCTGGTCGCGTCGAGCATCCGCAAGGCCGTGTCCGTCGCGATGCTCTTGCGTTCCGCGGCGTCGATCCCGGCAAGCGACGCGCGCGCGGCGTCGTTGGCGGCCTGTTGGACGAGATGCGCGGTCAGGAAATAATCGCCGAAGCCGACGATCCCCATCAACAGCGCCAGCAGCACGGGCAGGGTCAGCGCCAGTTCCACCACCGCCACGCCGCGATGGTCGGCGGGCAGGCAGAAAGGCCGGCGCGGACGGCGGGGCGGGACGGCGATAATGGACTCGGCAAGGTTGTGTGCCACCAGGATGATCCCTCGAAACAGACTGGCCGTTTCATCAAGAAGGCTTCAATCCTTATCAAATAGCTAAAATCCCGTTTTCCGCCGGATTGATGGAACGACAAAGCAGATCAGTGATCGATATGGTCTTTTCGGTCTTCCATCAGACTTTTCGACTGGTCAAATTGGTTAGGTCCGTTTCGGATGTTCATGTTGCAGGGGGGCAAAGACTTCACGGATGATGCGATTCGGGCGATCGGATACGGCTCCGTCGATCCATTCAGCACTTGCCGCAGGCTCGGTTCGCGGGGCGGAGGGACACCGAAACCGATCCAGCGCGCGGCCGGTCAGCAGCAATCGCGACGAATACGACACCTCTGTGAGAGCCGGCGTGTCGTCCGAAGCCATGTACGACCCAAGGCCTTGCCCGCTCGTAAGGGGGCAGGCCAGCGGCCTGAGCCGAACCCCCCTATCACCACTTCCGCGCCGCGAACCGGGTGGCCCTCTCGCCCTGATCAGGCGGCGAGCGGCATGGCCGGATTTCGCTCGCCGTCCAAGTCGAGAGCGTAATGGATGCTGGGCGACAGGCCGCCGCGCCCCGCCGAGGCCCGCGCCATGCGCTGTCCGGTCGGGCGGAAGCCCAGCTTGGTCAAGACATGGCCGGAGGCGGGATTGTCCGCGAAATGCCACGCGCCCAGCCGGTCGATGGGCAGCGCGTGCCGCGCCATGTCGATCACCGCGCGACCCGCCTCGGTCGCATAGCCCCGTCCCCAGGCGGACGGCGTCAGCCAATAGCCGAGTTCATGGCCCGTATCACCCGCGATGATCGCGATCCCGCCGATCAGCACCGGCGCGGCCTCGCGATCCAGCGCGGTGATCAGGAACCGGGGTTCGGTCGCGCCGCGCGGCTGGGCCAGCCACTGTTCGGCATCGGCGTGGCGATAGGGGTGGGGGACCCGCGCCACCATGCGGGCGATCGCCTCATGCCCGATGGCCTCGACCAGGGGGGCGGCATCTTCCGGCCAGGCTGGCCGCAACAACAATCTTTCGGTCCGCGCGAACATCACTCGACAACTCCTCGTCGCGTCGGCCGCGCCTTGCCACGTCCGGATGACGGGACGGAGACAGGCGGACCGAAGCGGTTGGAGGGAGCACAAAAAAAGGGAGCCGGGGTGACCCGTCTCCCTTTTTTGCTGGTTCCTGCGCGGAACCCGGGTCACCCTGGTGGGCAACCCGGCGCGGTTGCCCGATTATTCGGCCGCTGCGGCCAGTTCGACCGAG
>Ga0308171_1002824_pt1 | contig 17137 bp, 16 predicted proteins | sample PhyGR1_FD_202135 | JGI IMG/M metagenome (GOLD analysis project Ga0308171, IMG submission 202135) | Phyllosphere microbial communities from UC Gill Tract Community Farm, Albany, California, United States - DLSLSG.R1 | ecosystem: Host-associated > Plants > Phyllosphere > Unclassified | place: USA... | reverse complement strand
TGCATGGGCTAATGCAGCTGGCCTTGAGTTTTGTATTTTTGCAATAAGCGTCTGATCTGACGTTCTGAAATATGAAGTAGCTGAGCAGCTTAGGACTGGGTTGTGCGTTGATCACAGATTTCCTGCAAGACCGACTATCGTTTAAGTTCTTTATCAGACATAGACACCAACATAACAAACCGTCCGCTAAGAAAATCACAAAAGCGCATATTCTAAAAGCGGAATTTTAATTTTGGAGTTACACTACTGATAACGTACAAACTAAGTTATGTGAAAAATTACTCATGTAGTATAAGTAAAGCAAATTTTAGGCATTATATTCGGTTTATAGCTAAAGTATTTCAATTTTACCAACAGATATAGATACCTATTTTAAAAGTATAATATTAAAATCTAATGTTCTGTATTAGGGTTTTTCAATTATGTTAAAGGAAAATAAATACATTTTAAAAATTAGGTATATATCTAATTTTTTACTTTTTTTCTTTAATAAATTTAGATCTTATAATTGCATTATGAAATAAAAAAAATTATATTACTCTCTAAAAACTTATTCTAATTGGTATTACTTTGATTTCATCATATATAACTTGTGATTTATTAAATAAAACTATTCTTGTTGTTGAGGATGACTATGACATTGGAGATATTCTTGAGAAATATTTAAGAAATGAAGGAATGCATACTGTTCGGGCTGTGAATGGTCAACAAGCGTTAGAACTTTTAAAAAAAGAATCAATTGATTTAATTCTTCTCGATGTTAAGTTACCCAAAATAAATGGTTGGGATGTACTTAACATCACCCGACAAAAAAGTCCAATCCCTATCATCATGCTTACCTCACTCGATGATGAAATAAATAAGATCATGGGACTTCGTATGGGAGCAGATGATTTTATCGTTAAGCCTTTTAACCCGAATGAAGTAATTGCAAGAATCCAAGCAGTATTAAGACGAAGTTCATCAAAATCTAAAAATGAAAGTATTCTTGCATATAAAACAATCGAAATATATCTCGAACATCATCAGGTTTTTATTGCTAGAAATGAACAGAAAGAATGTCTTGATCTAACATTAACTGAATATAACATACTGAAATTAATGACAAAGCATCCAAACAAGGTTTTTACCCGTAATCAAATAACTCAACTTTGTATGCCCGACCGAGATACTATGGATCGCACAGTAGACAGTCATATTAGTCATTTAAGAAAAAAAATGGATGATAAGGGGGCTTCTGGATTCTTGGTCAATGTCCGTGGCGTAGGTTATCGGTTAGATTAAAATGAAATTTAAATTTAATAAACATTCTATAAGTATTAGCGCTCAACTTTTAATTATGCTGAGTTTACTGAATTTAGGGATTCCCGTTTTTTCATTTGTTTTGGGCTATTTTATTTTTATATGGGCAACTCAGAATAATTTTTTTGATATCAACTCCTTATGTCAGAATGATGATTCATTTTGCTCAGTAGATTACATTTGGATATTTCTAATTTTTCTGAGTGGCTTTATATGGTCAACTTTTTTGGCCTTGAAATTTGCTAAACGTTATACACAACCAATTATGTCACTTGCAACTGTGCTCAAAGAGATTCAGCAAGGTAATCTCTCATCTAGAATTGATCAACAAAATACGCGTACTCCATATGAAATCGTATGTCTTATTGAAAATTTTAACGCCATGGCAAATCAGCTTGAGATTTCAGCCAAAAACTCTAGTATATGGAATGCAGCAATTGCGCATGAACTACGCACACCCATTACGATTCTTCAAGGTAGATTGCAAGGTGTCGTGGATGGCATTTTTGAAGCCGATCACCAATTGCATTGTAGCTTACTCAGTAAAGTAGAAAGATTATCTTATCTCATCGAAGACTTGCGCACTCTGACACTATTTGAAAATAAGAAATTCTGTTTAAATCTTGAAGAAACAACACTTAAAGATAATATTTATAAGTGTATCGGAATTTTTCAAGATCGTTTTCAAGACAAAGGTTTACACATTATTTCAGATCTAACCAATGATAAAACGATATGTGACACAAAAAGAATAGAGCAAGTTTTAATCGCATTGTTTACAAATGCACTTCGCTACGCAAATCCTGGAACACTTTCAATTACGACTAAAACAGCTGGAAACTATTGGTTTTTAATCATTGAAGATCAAGGGCCTGGTATTGATGAAGAATATCTTGAACATTTATTTAAACCATTCTATCGATTTAAAGTATCATCTTTAGATGGTGGCACTGGTCTGGGTTTAGCTATTATTTATGCAATAGTTGATGCTCATGATGGAGAGATTACATACACAAAATCAAAAAATTTAGGCGGTAGCTGTTTCACAATAAGATTAAAAGAATTTTAGAAAATATAATATAAATATTTATTTTTACGTATCTTTTGATATATAAAATACGTTATAAAACTGGACAATCGGTTGTTTCTACAATCTACTCAATACGTTTGATTTTTCTTATATTTTTCATTCAATTCCTTTTATTTTTTTATCATTAACCACAAGTAGATTCAAAAATTACTGAATATTTTTCAATATTATTAAAAATTTTATCTCCACAAAAGCATAGAACTTCTATCTTTAATTTTTTATTGATTTAATTTTAATTAAATAAGTTTAAGCTATTCAAATACAATCAATCCACACAATCTCAATATAATCTCAATATAACCGCAACATTGATATTTTAGGCTACGCAAACTAATTCTATTTAGAGTAACTTTTTAATGTCTATTAATGTCCAAAAACTTCTCACTGATGAAGCAAAATATTGTTCACATGGAGATACTGTGCATTATGTTAATCCACCAAAAATCTTTTCAAACTGTAACGGCAGTTATATGTATGATGAGAAAGGAACTGCTTACCTAGACTTACAAATGTGGTATTCAGCAGTTAACTTTGGTTATAAAAATCCTAGACTTGAAGCGACATTAAAAAATCAAATAGATACGCTACCACAAATCGCAAGCCAATATTTACATCCGACTAAAATTGAGCTTGCAAAATTAATTGCACAAGACGCAGAAAAAAAATGGGGCCACGCAGGACGAGTTCACTTTAATGTAGGTGGTGCACAGGCTATTGAGGATTCACTTAAAGTTGTACGAAATGCCAGTAATGGTAAAAGTCTTATGTTTGCTTTCGAAGGTGGATATCATGGTCGTACGCTAGGCGCATCATCAATTACTTCAAGTTACCGCTATCGCCGACGTTTTGGACATTTTGGTGATCGCGCGCAGTTTGTGCCCTTTCCATATCCATTTCGTCGTCCAAAAGGAATGACCTCAGAAGAATATGCAGAACAAATCATTCGTGAATTTGCGCGTAAATTTGAAAATGAATACCATGCCATTTGGGATCCTAAAATGCGTCAATGTGAATATGCCGCATTTTATATTGAATGTATTCAAGGAACTGGCGGATATGTAATTCCACCTTCAAATTTTTTCACTGGATTAAAAAAAGTATTAGATGATCATGGTATTTTATTGGTGGTTGATGAAATCCAAATGGGTTTTTGGCGTACTGGTAAACTTTGGTCTGTTGAAAACTTTGGTATTGAACCAGATGTTCTGGTTTTTGCCAAAGCTTTAACCAACGGTTTGAATCCACTTTCTGGTCTTTGGGCTCGTGAAGAATTAATCAATCCAACAGTATTCCCACCAGGTTCTACACATTCAACCTTCGCTGCCAACCCTTTAGGTACGGCGCTTGGTTTAGAAGTCATGAAAATGACGCACGAAATTGATTTCGGTAAGCAAGTTCGCGACAGTGGTGCGTATTTCCTTGATGGCTTGAAAGAGCTGCAAAAACGTCACAAAGAAATTGGAGATGTAGATGGTTTGGGTCTAGCATTACGTGCTGAGATCTGCATGGAAGATGGCTTTACACCAAATCGAGAGCTACTGGATAAAATGGTTGATATCGGTCTTGAAGGTAATTTGGAGTACCAAGGTCAAAAACGTGGTTTAGTCTTAGATGTAGGTGGTTATTATAAAAACGTCATCACCTTTGCACCATCACTCATGATAACACGCGCAGAAATTGATGAAGCATTGACGCTTCTCGATCAACTGATCACAATCGCAAAAAAATCATAATGATGTGGTTAAATCAACTTGAACCCAAAAGCCTTTTAAAGGCTTTTGGTGAGTCCCCTCCTGATCACTTTGAGTTCGTAAACGAAGCACCAGTGCCCGTATTTATTGCTCCATTTAACTTGCTCACAACATTAGAAGATAATCTGAAACGACGTATTGAGCGCATCCCCTATTATTCTTGGTGGTCAAATTTATTTATATTTCGTACTGCTTTTGTTGGCACTACAGTCAGTGAATATGTCCTTCTGAAGCATGATATCTCTCCAGAAGCATTATTAGAACAATTTCATGACGATATTACGCCATCATTCAAACTCACCATTATTAAAGATATTCCTCAATGCTCCCCACTGTTATCTGCTGTAGAAAACCAGTATGCAGCTAGCTTAATTAAAGCTTGTATATCGAGAAACTATATTCTGATTGACGGACAAGCTTTAGCTTATGTCGACATCAACTTTACGTCGATCCATTACTATCTCTCGCAACTCTCACCTAGTCGTAGAAAAAATTTACGTCGTAAACTCAGGACTAGAAACGATGTGTTGATTAAACGTATGGTAACGGGTGAAGATTTTATCAATAAAACCGAAGCAGAAATTCAGGAATACTATGCTCTTTATGAATCTGTTTATGCTCAAAGTGAAATTCATTTTGATCATTTAAGCTACGCATTTCTGCGTAAGTTATTACTCGACCAAACTCATCAAGGTATTGTTTTTGAGTATCGAAATAAAAGCGACAACATATTAATTGGTTGGAATTTATGCTACGAATACCAAGGCAAGTTAATTGATAAATATATTGGTTTAAGATATCCAGAAGCAAGAAAGGCTAATCTTTACTTTTTAAGCTGGATCGTAAATCTTGAATACGCAATAGAACAAAATTTTACTCATTATATCGCTGGCTGGACCGATCCTGAAGTGAAAGCCAGTCTTGGTGCGCAGTTTAGCTTTACTCAACATGCTGTCTTTATTCGTAATCCAATATTGCGCTCATTTGTTCGTCAGATTTCTCATAAATTCGAAAATGATCGTAACAAGTTAAACGTTAGGAAATAGCATGAAGTATCCTCCCCTGATTCTTGATTTAGATGATTCTGTTGTATCGCCCCCTTATGCGTATCGTATAAAACCAGATGAACACTGGCGTGAAAAAATACGCTTTGGTTGCACAAAAAAACAATTTCAAGACTTCTGGACTGAAATTAAAAATCAATTACCTCATGCTGATCAACTCGGTACCGTTATGATGGGCAGCGGCGACTTTCATCACCTTAGTTTTGGATTGATACAACATTATTTCAAAACCAAAACCATGACATCGCCTGTACGTCTTATTGTTTTAGATAATCATCCAGACAATATGCGATTTCCTTGGGGAATCCATTGTGGTTCATGGGTAAAACATGTCGCAAAATTACCTCAGATTAGCCATATCCATGTGGTCGGCATAACATCAAAGGATATTGGAACTCAGCATGCTTGGGAAAATTATCTGACACCAATTATTCGCAACAAATTGACTTACTGGAGTGTTGGGGTTGATGTAAACTGGGCAAAATGGTTAGGCCTTGGTCATGCATTTAAATCGTTTGAGCATCACACTCAATTGTGTGATGCCTTCTGTGACTTTATCCAAAAACAGCCTGAACCTACCTATTTAAGTATTGATAAAGATGTATTTTCTGAATCTGTTGTTCTGACCAATTGGGATCAAGGACATTTTACGGAAATAGAAGTACAGCGAATTATTGCACAATGTAAAGGCAGTTTAATTGGTAGCGATATTACAGGTGAGGTTTCAGAATGGCTATACAATACGAAATGGAAACAATGGTTAAGCGCAGTTGATAATCAACAACTGGCTTTTGGTAAGACATTATCTACATTACATGATGAACATTTTGCACTAAATCAGCGCTTGTTAAAGTCACTCGATCGTAGTCGTTATTAATTAACAAGCCTTATTCAAGAAATCCATCTTTAGAGTTTTCAAGCTACTGTTTTCTTTGTTGACGTTTCACTAATTGCCAAAAACAAAATCCCGATCAAGATAAATCCACAACCTAAAATTTTGATCCATCCGATCTGTTCTTGAAACAATATAGATGAAAGCCACAGTACCGAAATAATTTCCAGATGCGATGCAGCAAATGCAGGCCCAATAGGTGCACGTTTAAGTAGTGTAATCCAAGTAAAAAAAGCACCTATGTAACCAATCAAGGCACAATAAATCCAAAACTGAGAAAATAATCTTACTAACCATGCGCTTGAAAGCTCAAATGGTAGTGCGTTCATCCCAGCGTATTTAATACATATTTGAGTTAAGGTATCAAAAAGCATCAGCGTTAAAAACCCAATCAAATAAAATCTTTTCATGATCTAACCTTGAATACCAACAACAGCAACTCCAATACAAACTAAAGTAATTCCCGTCACTCGTAATGTGGAAAAATATTCATTAAATATCAATCGACCCAGAATCATAACCGCTACAATATTAATGGCGCCTAACAGGACGCCATCTGATAGCGGAACCAATGAGATAAAGGCAATCCATAGTAAAAATTCGACGACATAACACATCACCCCAAACCAAACGTAAGGACGAGACGCCATAAATAACCAACTCGAACGAGATTTACTTGCCAATGAGTCTATTGCTGCTGCTTTAAACGCAAGCTGTCCAATGCTATCGACTACCGCATTCATGATCCATAAAACAAAAATCGTCATACTCATTAACAGTGCTCTTAATAGGTATAACAAAAAGTTGAATTTTGATGGACTTGATTTGATGTATGGATATTTACCGAGAAATTAATACATTCATCGATCACTTTACGACGTTCACGATCAATTGTGATCATATGGAAACTATCTTCAAGCAATATTAACTTGACAGGAGCATCAGAAACTCCATGAACTATTTTCAGCGCATTTTTAGTAGATGCAATATCATCATGTTTTGCATGAATAACTAAACATGGCGCTTGCACATAGCTTAAATTTTTAAAAACATAAGCAGAAAGTTTTTGCAACTCTACAACGGACCAAAATGGATTACCGGGTAGCCCCGCTTCTGCACTATTTCCAGCCTGCATTTTAGAAACAATATGTCGGCGGATTACTTCGTCTTTAATTCCATAAGGGGGCTGCTCAAAAAAAAGCTGATTACGACCAAAGCCTAGTTTACGTATTAAAGGCAAGATAAATGCAAGTTTCGTATATATGGGCATGCTCCACCCATCGTGATTGAAGGTAGCAGAAAGAGCAATGACACCAGCAATTTGTTCTGAGCGCTGCTCTGCCAAACCCAAAGCTAATATCGCCCCCATTGATAAGCCACCTACGAGTATGGTTGTGACATGTTGTGCCATTTTATCTGCAGCCACACGTACACTTTCAAGCCATTCCTCCCAACTAGAATCTATCAAATCATCGACAGTACCGCAGTGCCCTGCCAGTTGAAGTGCATACACTGTGAAACCAGCATTATTTAGGCCATGTGCTAAGATTTTCATTTCCTTAGGAGTACCGGTTAAGCCATGGATTAGAAGTATTCCAGTACTTGCACGTTCACCTTTACCATCAAGCCAATAATCATGCATATTCATACATTCTATCCTTTGTACAATTAACGATGGTTGGAAGTAACTTAATCGCATCTTCAAAATTATTGATATTCAAGTGGGGAATATTATTTTGCTTACAGTATGTAATTAAGCTTGATTTAGCTAAAACCAGATCAGCTTTTCCAGAGACACAAAAATCAGAATTGCCATCGCCTATATAAAGAACACGTTGTTTACGCTGTTGCTTTTTAGCTAATAATTGACATTTGCAATTTGCACTTTTCTGAATACATTGATCACATGACCAAGGTGTATTTAAAAGCCATTGTTGCTTATATCCATAAATAAGATGATTGGCAAAAATCGGTAAATGACCTAAATGATGTAAAGCTAAAATTTCACGAATTGCCCAATCAAGACCATCACTTACAATTTCAATAGACCAGCCTAACGCAGTAATTGCATCCACAAATGCTGGAAATTGAGGATCAATTTTAATGCAACGCAAATGATCATTTAACTCTTGTGATGTCATATCTAGTAAAGCAATCTGCTTAGACATACATTCTCGAGAACCAATTTTTCCATCTCGCCAATCTTGTTCAAGTTGTTCCCAGCCAAACGAACCGAAACGCTCTAGCAAGGTATCTGTGACGTCAGATAAACTGATCGTACCGTCAAAATCACACTGTACCACCCATTGCGATTGCGGATGGGCGTCATGTTTAGGCTTCATTTAAAGCTTCTCCATTTCAGAAAAATTAGTTTTTTTATAGAAACTTACAATTACATTTTGTCCAAGGCGAGTTGAAGGCGTACTGTTAAACTCCAAAATACACTCTACTACTCGCCCTGAAGTATGCTGATTATTACCTTGCAACTGGCTTTGCATAAATACAGGGCTAATCCGAATGACACGTGCATTTGGTAAAGAAATGATTTGATTGTCATTATCAATTTGTACTTTAGCTTGCATGCCTACTTTGACTGATGTTAGATAACTTTCATTTAGTTCGGCGCGAATGATGACTGGTTTATCGGGGAGCAACAACATTGATTCGTGTTGGCCAGCTAAAAATGCCCCTGGATGAGTATTGAGCTTAACAATGGTTCCCGAGACTGGCGCAACGAGGTTCAATTGCTCACCACGTATCAACAACTGATTCAACTTACTTTGTGCAATGTCAACTTGAACTTTTGTCATCGCCTCATCACTGATTGTCTTTAGAAGTAAGCTACGAACTTCGTCACTAAGTTGCATTTGTGCTGCACCAGCTTGAGCCGCCAGATCCAAGCGTTCAAGTTTCAGCTTTAATTCACGAATACGCTCTTCCAAGCTTTTTAATTGCAATTGAGCAACCGTAAGTTCGTTTTTTGCTATGCGTTTATCTATCTGCAGCATGCGATTATCTTGCTGCATTAAGATTTGTTTTTCTTTTACAACTTGACCCTCGTTAACCAATATCTTTTGAACTGTGCCATCAAGTGGAAATGATAAAGAAATTAAACCACCTTCAACATCCGTTTTTCCTCGTGCAATTGCAACTGGCATTTCGTGTTGCTCAGTCGTTTGCTTCATCTCATCTTTTTCATTACTACATCCAAGAATAGGAGCAATCAAAGTAAAAAGCAGATAAATGTGCCGATATCTTAACGATTTTAAAGTCATTTAAATTTATCCTAATACTTCATGGTTTTTTGTACGGCTGTCTTTTTGAATGACGCCATCTTCCATGTTGAGTAATCGGTCGCAGTGCTGAATTAAGCGTGGATCGTGACTCACACAAAGGGTGATGACCTGATGAGTTTTCGCAATATTCTTCAATATTTGAATGACACGTTGCCCACTTTCGGCATCCAATGCACTTGTTGGCTCATCGGCAAATAAAAGTTGTGGTTGTTTCGCGATGGCACGCGCAATAGCAACTCTCTGCTTTTCTCCACCAGATAATTGAGCTGGACGCATATTTACACGATGACTTAATCCTACTTCTTCCAATGCATTCATTGCTCGTTCACGACTTTGATATTTATTCAATCCCAAATATCCAAGCGGTAATTGAATTTGCTCAATAGAAGTCAATGACGGAAATAAATTAAATCCTTGAAAAATAAAACCTGTGTGTTTGAGTCGAAAAAGCTCTTTTTCAGCACAATTTAAGCGATTCAAAGGCGTGCCCAAAGCAATAATCTCACCACAATCAGGTTGTTGTAATCCTGATAGCAATGAAAGTAATGTACTTTTTCCACAGCCAGAAGGTCCAGAAATTAAGGTTAACTCTCCTGAATAAACAGTTAAGGAAAGTTCACGTAACACTGAGACGTTCTCATCTGCGCACTTAAAAGTTTTAGTTAAAGATATTGCTTTTAAAACGGATTGAGGCAAACGCTTTGAAGAATAATATTCCATGCAATAGCTACCTTTTTCTCAACGTAACAGTAATGAAGGATCAATACGTAATTGACTATGAATAGCTGATAAGCTTGAAAGGAGAACCATTATTGTGAGCAACAGCGTGCAAGCAAATAATACAAATGGACTCATTTCAATCGGAACTTGATAGCTTTTCGCAAGAATGAGTAATAATGCACTGCCAATAAAAGCAAACCCTATTCCAACAATGCCAATCCAAAAAGATTGTTCAATCACAACCCGAACCAATGCGTAGCGACTGGCACCTAAAGCATTCAATGTTGCATATTCTTTGCTATAGCCTAAAACGACTGCTTTAAGAGACTGACTTGTAATCATTAGACCGACTAAAAGAACTAAACCCGCCATAAACACCACGGCAACCCCCGCTCCTGTATCTAGAAGCCAGTAACGCTGTGAACGAAAGGCAAAATCTTGTGCAGACCAAATTTCATAAACACCAAAACGACTATCTGGTTGTGAGAAACGTCTGAGGACTTGTGTTAATTGTTGCTGTTGTTTTAGACGAGCCACATAATATGTAGTTTCCTCTCTTAAATTTACGCCAGAAATCACTTGTGCACTTTCTTGAGAAGTCAAAACATTTACTCCTCCTAATCCACGTAATCCTTTTAATAAGCCCACAACATGAACAGGCTGTTTATCGATCCATGCCCTCCCACCCAAGGTGACTCCCAGTGTTTCTATATCAGCCGGATCAATAATGATTGCACCAGGCTCATTGAGCCTTTCTCTCATCTCATTTGAGATTAAATGAGAAAACATCATGGCATTAGCATGCGTTGAAATACCAGACAGGTAAATCGATACACTGCCCGCATCGATATTTGTGGTTGACCAGTCTCCGTCTAGCAACAAATAGGATTCCACTGCGGCAATGTCTGGATCCATTTTTAAACGAACTTTGATATCAGCCGGAATTTGACGACCATAATTAATACTTTGCGTACCTGGATAACCCACCCAAATATCTGCAGAAGATGCTTTAATATAAATAGCAGCACTCCCAAAAATACCAGAGACCAATGCAGCTTGAACAATTAATAAAATCCCAGCAAAACCAACTGAAAACACAACGGGAATAAATTTTCGCCATTCATAAATGAGTATTTTCCTAGCCAATGAAATCATTTTGGACCTACGACATTCAAATTTAGCGAATTTGATAAAGCTGATAATGGAGCACCACCAAGAGCTTTGTATAAATTGATCAATGCCAAGGCATAGTTAAATCGAGCTTCAAATACTTTGGACTGCATTTGAAATACATCTTTTTTTACATGCAACAACTCATATTCACTGGAAAGCCCAAGTGACGTTAAAGTACCTTGCATCACTTGTAATCGCTTCTGATCTTCAAAGGCCGCGTTCTGTATTTTTAGATAATTGTCCTGACTAGCAAGTGAAAATAAAGCATCTTCTGTTTCTCGGATACTATCTAAAACCGTTTTGCGGTACGCCAAAAGAGCAGCCTGCAACTCATGTTCTTTAGCCTTTTTATTGGCTAGACGCTGTCCCCAATCCCATAGTGGAATGTCAATTACCGGTCCTAGACCAGGTATAGCATGAGTACTGGACTGACCAGAATGATGAGTCAATTTATAGGCATAGATCAAAGAACCACTTAATTCAAATCGTGGATACAAAGCAGCTTTGGCTAGACCTACTTCAGCAGCCGATTGCAATAGATCTGCTTCTGCCTGACGAATATCAGGACGAATGCGTAATAAATCAGCTGGAATTTCTTTAATTTGAATAATCGGGACTTTGATATTTCGATGATATAATTGCTTTTCTAAACCATCATGTTGATGCATGGTCAATAACCCTAGCATTCTCAATGACTGTGCTTGACTATTTTTTAAATCTACAATTAAAGCTTCCAAGTGAGCGACTCGTAATCGAGACACAATAGGTTCTTCAAAACTTCCAATATGCGTATTTTTTCGAATCGTCTCCAAGTTCTGCAACCGCACTTCTAATATTTGCTGACGTTTGATCAATTCTAATTGCTGTCCTGCGTGCAAATAATGCAAATAGTTTTGTACCACATTTGCAACTATCGAAACTCGGACTGCTTGCTCTTGAGCTTGCGTCGATAAAATATGAGCTCGAGCTGTCTGTTGACGATTTGCAGATTCTCCATAAAGACTCAATTCCCAAGACATACTGATACCAGCATGCAAATAGTTTTCTCGTGCTGAAGCACTCTGCATAGGTTTGATTCCAGCACTCAATGAAGGAAAATAAGAAGTGGATGAAACTCGACCTAATACAGACATTTTTTGTAATAACAGATTCGCTTTGGCAATATCTAGATTATTTTTTAACGCATCATTGACCAAAATATCTAAAGTTGGATCGTTAAAAGCTTTCCACCATTCATCCAATGAATACGTGTGCCCATTAACTGGAAGTGAAACTGTCCAGCTATTTGGGACTTTTTGAGGTATATCAGGTTTATAAGGACCAACACAGCCATTTAGCAAAATCAATAATGAACCATTTACAGCTAGCTTCATGAGACAATCGCAAATAGATGTGAGTAGATAATTTTTCATGATGTAAAATTATCTTATTCGTATTGTGATAGCGTTGAGTTTATGTGGACAATTTATGGAGTGGATAAATTTTTTCTTAGGAATCCAATAACATCGATATTTAAATGAGTAATGTATATCTAAAGATTTTTCGAATATTTCAAATCAACTGTGTCAGATAAATATCCAGAAACTCAAGCTCATCTAATCAATCTTGAAAATATCAACATTTGGTTTGATTCAAAAAACTTCGATTCTTCAATAGATCAAACCCATTTGATGAAAAAATTAATTGTATATATGCGTTTTAGGAGCTGGCGTACTTGCTTAACTCATATGCTTAAGTATCGGGCGTTTGATTGAAAAAACATTGAAGAGCATACGCCAGACGATGCTCTTCAATGAATTATTTTTTTAATTTTGCATCAAACGTTTTACGCGAGGCTTATACATAAACTGATAAGTAAAGCCCAAAATAATCAACCAGAGCGGACTCACGTACAGCGCTTTAAGGGTATCGGGCTCTAATGCCAGAATCACCAGCGTAAACATCAAAAAGCTCAAAACCACATACGACATCAAAATACCGCCTGGCATTTTAAAGGTCGATTGCGCATGCAACTCAGGGCGCAGCTTACGATAACGCAGGTAACACACCATAATCATGCTCCATACGCTAATAAACAAGATTACGCAAAGTGAACTGGCCAGCGTAAAGGCCTCCATGGTATTGGGCACAAAATATTGCAACGCGGCACCTGCCATAATAAACAGGCAGGAAAACAATAAGCCATTGGCCGGTACTGCACGGCGCGATAACTGTGCAAACGCCTTAGGCGCTTGCCCATCGCGTGATAAACCAAACAACATACGGCTGGTCGAAAATACACCGCTGTTCATCGAGGACATCACCGAAGACAACACCACCAGATTCATGATGATGGCAGAAGTCGGAATACCTGCGTACAAAAACAGCTCTACAAATGGGCTTTTATTGGCACTGATCTGATTCCAAGGCGTCACCGACATCACCACAAACAGTGCCAATACGTAAAATAAAATAATGCGGATTGGGATGGCATTGATGGCTTTGGGAAGATTTTTTTCAGGATCTTTGGTTTCTGCGGCAGTCGTACCGACCAGCTCGACCCCAACAAAAGCGAACACTGCAATTTGAAAGCCAGCCAAGAAGCCTTCAACGCCTTTAGGGAACATTCCCCCTGCGGACCAGACATTACTGATCGATGCTACAGCGCCGGCTGGAGACTGAAAGTGACTAAACACCATGTAGCCGCCGACGCCGATCAATCCAACAATCGCCAAAATCTTGATCAGGGCAAACTAGAATTCGATTTCACCAAACAGGCGTACGGTTAACAGATTCAGCCCGAGCACCAAAAACACACATGCTGCGCTAATGAGTGCCTGCCCCATTGGCGTAAAGGTGGTCCCATCGGGTAACCAGAAACTTAAATAGTTGATAATCGCAGCCAGATCGGCAATTCCGACCAGTACCCAGCCCAACCAGTAGGTCCAGCCCAGATAATAGCCAGCACCCGGACCGAGTAGATCATGTGCCATATCGACAAAAGACTTATAATGCAGATTCGCCAGTAACAATTCGCCCATGGCGCGCATTAAAAAAAAGAACATGACGCCAATGATCATGTAAATATATAAAATGGAAGGCCCTGCCAGCGAAATCGTTTTCCCTGATCCCATAAACAGGCCTGTTCCAATGGCACCGCCAATCGCAATCAATTGTAAATGACGATTCGACAGTTTGCGCTGAAGCTCATGGGGTACATGCTCAGCGTCGCGATGACGTCCTGTAGTCATAAGGTCACATCCTTTTTGAATTTCCTCTTTTAAACCCAGCCATTTTTCCTTTTGTTTGGGATCGCCTCACAAAAATACTGAAAACAGCGGGATCTAACGCTCCTTGTGCCCGTCATTCACTTCAATATAAAAGGAAATACAGGTCTTAAATTGTCAACGCCAGCACACGCATGTACTGGCGGATATAAAATTAAGCTTGTGCCGCAATCACGGCAATTTCGATGAGCCAGTCTGGATTGACCAGATCGGCCTGAATGGTGGCCCGTGCGGGTGTGGCCAGTCCATCGAGCCATTCGGTCCAGATTGTATTCACCTGTTGAAAATCATCAAGATGCTTTAAAAACAGTTGCGCAGAAAGCAGACGCGATTTATCGGTATGGGCTGCGGCCAACAAAGCATCGATGGTTGCCAGAATTTCTCGTGTTTGCCCTTCAATCCCTTGATCGGTCTGCTTCGGAACCTGACCAGAGAGGTACACCACGCCATTAAAAATGGTGACGGCACTCATTACTGCGGTGGTATTGATGCGTTGAATATCGGTGTTCGACATGCCTATATCCTTATGTTTGTATAATAAATGGAACGCGTGCCGTAACAGCACACATGAGTTCATAACCTACGGTGCCCGAAGCCACTGCCACCTCATCGATGGATAAAGTTGCACCAGTTTTAGACCTGCCCCACAGCACCACCTCACTTCCGACAGCAGCCTGTGGTACAGGCGTCAAATCGACTGCCAGCATGTCCATACTGACGCGACCAATGGTACGGGTACGTACACCATCGACTAAAATAGGCGTACCTGTTGGCGATATACGTTGATAACCATCGGCATAACCACACGCCACAATACCGATCTTGAGTGGGCGGTCTGCCATAAAGCTTGAGCCGTATCCCACAGTGTCATTGGGCTGTAAATCTTGAATGGCCAGCAACTCACTACGTAGGCTCATCGTGGGCTTAAGTGTCCAGTGGTCGATTGAATGTGCCGGATAATCTGGTGCGCTGCCATAGAGCATGATGCCGCTACGGACAACATCGGAGTGCAATGAATGGCGTAGAATCGCGGCGCTGTTACTGATCGATCGTGGGCCCTCAAGCCCCTCAACCGTTTGTTCAAAAATACGTTGCTGATAGGCAATTCCAGACTCGCCAAAACGATTGCCATCTGCATCGGAAAAGTGCGTCATGTGCGTGATACTGGCCACCTGCGGTAATGCATGCAGGCGCTGCCACGCTTCGCGATACGCCGCAGGCTGAAAACCCAAACGGTTCATGCCGCTGTTCATTTTTAAATAAACATGAAACTGTGCTGGCGCAGGATGACGCTCGATCCATTCAATCTGGCTCAGGTGATGTACGGTAAAGCTGAGCTGATCTTGCGTGCAATCGTATAAATCTTGCGGTGAAAACACACCTTCCAGTAACAATATTGGCCCGGTCCAGCCCAACGCCCGAATGCGTTTGGCTTCGGCAAGATCAAGTAGTGCAAAACCATCGGCGGCGCTTAAGGCCGGATATACGCGTTCGATACCATGACCATAAGCATTGGCCTTAACCACGGCAAAGACCTGACTGTCTGGCGTGGCGTTTCGGGCAACCTGAAGATTGTGTGTTAAGGCATCCTTATGCACAACGGCATGAATGGGACGTGGCATGTTGAATCTTCCTTGAAATTTAAGACATAGACTTAGGCTGCACTAGAATAACGTTGCAGCGAGAGTCCTTCGGTACTGATATCGGTTTGATGGTTCAGCACAATGTCACTGATCAACTTGCCAGAGCCACAGGCCATGGTCCAACCCAAAGTGCCATGTCCGGTATTGAGAAATAAATTTTTAAAGCGGGTCGCACCAATAATCGGAGTGCTGTCTGGTGTCATTGGGCGTAAACCTGTCCAGAAAGACGCTTCTGCCATATTGCCGCCCGGGAATAAATCTTGTGTCACCATCTCAAGCGTGGCGCGTCGATCTTGATTTAAGCCGAGATTAAAGCCACTCAGCTCGGCCATCCCTCCCACACGAATACGCTGGTCGAAACGGGTAATGGCGATCTTGTAGGTTTCATCGAGCACGGTCGACTGCGGCGCAAACTCAGGCTGCACAATCGGAATCGTGAGTGAATACCCTTTGACTGGATACACCGGCAGATTAAGTTCAAGCGGTTTTAAAAAGTCACGCGAATAACTACCAAATGCCAATACATAACGATCTGCTGTTAGCGTTTGACCATTAACGCGCACGCCTTTGATGCTATCGCCTTCGACCACCAAGCCTTCGACCTGCTGATTAAACTGAAAATCGACGCCCAGTGCTTTGGCTTTGTTGGCCAGCGCATTGGTAAACAAATAACAGTCGCCAGTTTCATCATTTGGCAAGTGCAAACCACCGACCAGTTTATCCTGAGCATGTGCAAGTGCCGGCTCGACTTGGGCAAGTCCCTCGCGATCAAGTAGTGCATAACCAACGCCACATTCTTCTAGCACCTGAATGTCACGCTGCACTGCTTCTAATTGTGCTTCGCTACGAAAAACCTGCAAGGTTCCCTCAGCACGGTTTTCATATTCGATACCTGTGGTTTCACGCAATGCTTTGAGGCAGTCACGGCTGTATTCAGCCA
>Ga0308171_1002815_pt1 | contig 17195 bp, 15 predicted proteins | sample PhyGR1_FD_202135 | JGI IMG/M metagenome (GOLD analysis project Ga0308171, IMG submission 202135) | Phyllosphere microbial communities from UC Gill Tract Community Farm, Albany, California, United States - DLSLSG.R1 | ecosystem: Host-associated > Plants > Phyllosphere > Unclassified | place: USA... | reverse complement strand
GGGCCCTTCGGGCGAGGATACGACCGCGCCGTCAGCGGATTGAGAGGGGCGCTGCCCCTCTCAAACTCTCCCCGCCAAAGGCCTGAGGCCTTTGGAAACCCACCCGTGGGGTGATCACGAGGTGGGTAGAGATCGCCCTATAGTCTGTTGATTGTAAAGCTTAAGGATGCACGCGGCGCTGATGCCACGCCGCAGGATCGAGGGCGGGCGCCCTCGATCCTGCGGCAAGTTTAGAACTGCGGCATGGGCGGCAGCGGGTCCATGGCGACGTTGAACCAGCGCTGGTGGATCTTACCCAGCTCGCCATTGTCGGTGATGGTCTTGATGAAGGTGTTGGACCAGTCGCGCAGCGCTTCGTCCTGCTTGCGGAAGGCCATGCCGTTGGCCTGGGCGCGCAGGGTGAATTTCGGCTCGATCTGCAGCTGGGCGTAGTTGGCCGTCAGCTGCGCCAGGATGGTGTTGCTGGCGCCGATGGCCTGGGTCTGGCCGGAGATCAGGGACTGGGTGACGGTCGCGTCGTCATCGAACCGCATCAGGCGTATTTCGCGCGGGGCGATGGCGGAGACGGCGATGTCCTGCGTGCTGGCGCGCGCCACGCCGACGCGGATGCCCTTCAGGTCCTCCGGCGTACGGATCGCCAGCGACTTCGGCGCCAGGATGTAGGTCGTCAGCGCGCTGTAGGGGTTGGAGAACAGCACCTGCTTGGCGCGTTCCTCGGTGATGCCGAAGGTGGCGATCAGCATGTCCACCTTGTTGGTCAGCAGGAACGGGATGCGGTTGGGGCCGGTAACAGGCACCAGCCGCAGCTCGACACCCAGCGCCTGCGCCGCCAGCCGGGCGACATCCACGTCGTAGCCGGCGGGGTTCTGCGAGGAGTCGATGCCGCCGAATGGCGGATAGTCCGTCAGCACGCCCACCATGATGTGGCCGCGCTTCTTGATTTCGTCCGGCGTCGCCGCCTTGGCGGCGCGCATCAGGCCCGGCATCAGGGTGGCGGCGCCGCCCAGGGCCAGCAAGCCGCCCAGGCTGCGGCGGCGGATCGGGTGCGAAAGGATCATGGTCCGTGTTCCTCGTTGTGTTGCGCTGCTCAGCGTGTCGCGAGAGCGAGTTTTTGTTCCATTCGCCGGCTGTAGAGCGAGAGCGGCCAGCAGACGATGAAGTAGGTGAGCGCCACCAGCCCGAAGATGGTGAAGGGCTGGAAGACGGCGTTGTTGATGACCTGCGCCGCCCGCGTCAGCTCCACGAAACCAATGATGGAAGCCAGCGAGGTCGCCTTGATCAACTGCACCAGGAAGCCGACCGTGGGCGGGATGGCGATGCGGAACGCCTGCGGCACGACGATGTGGCGCATCTGGTTCCAGTAGCGCAGGCCGAGGGCGGAGGAGGCCTCCCACTGCCCTTTCGGCACCACCTCGATGCATCCGCGCCAGATCTCGCCCAGGAAGGCGCTGGCGTGCAGGGAGAGGCCGAGTGCCGCGGCGCCCCAGGGGTCGACATTGAAGCCGAAGATGCCGGGCACGAAGAAGGCCAGGAACAACTGCATCAGCAGCGGCGTGCCCTGGAACAGCTTGATGTAGGCGATGGCGGCCCAGCGCATCCCCTTGAAGCGGCTGGTGCGCATCAACGCGATCAGCAGGCCGCCGATGGTGCCGCCGGCGAAGGCGGCGATGGAGAGCAGCAAGGTCCAGCGGACCGCTAGCAGGATGAACCAGATTTCATTCGGGCCGAGGCTGCGCATGTCGGGCTCCTCAGCGCGTGGCCGGCTGGCGCAGGAAGGTGCGCTCAACCCAGGCGAAGATGCCCCAAAACATCAGGGACAAAACGAAATACATGCCGGTGACGACGAAATAGACCTCGAAGCTGCGGAAATTGCGCGCCTGGATGTCGTTGGCCGCCGCCGTCAGCTCGCTGGCCGCGATGGCGGAGCAGACGCTGGAATTCAGCATCAGCAGGATGAACTGGCTGGTCAGGGACGGGTAGATCGCCTGTAGCGCCGGTTTCAGCACGATGTGGCGGAAGATCTGCAGCGGATGCAGCCCCAGCGCCTTACCGGCCTCGATCTGCCCCTTCTGGATGCTTTCGATGCCGGCACGGATGATCTCGATCCCATAGGCGCCGACATTGATGACAAGCGCCAGCAGCGCCGCCTGGTCCGCCTCCAGCCGGATGCCGATTGCCGGCAGGCCGAAGAACACCATGAAGATCTGGATCAGGAACGGCGTGTTGCGGATCAGCTCGATATAGGCGTCGATCACCCAACGCAGCCAGCGTGGCCCGCTGGTCTTGCCCAGCGCACCGGCGATGGCGACGACCAGGCCGATGGCCATGGACGCGGCCGAGAGCCAGAGCGTGCGCAGCGCGCCCGCCAGCAATTCATCCCAGGCAGCGAAGACCTGCCCGAATTCAAAGACGTAATTCATCCGTCCATCCGCGTAAAGGCGAAGGCGGCATGATGCCAGGGGGCCGGGGCCGGCATGGCTTCACCTTTCTCGATCCGTTTCCCGCCAGCCTTGGGCCGTGCGTTTTCTTGAGTGGCCGTCCCCCGGAATCCCGCGGATAACCGGGCGCGACAGTCGGCGAAAGCTGGCCTGGATCGGGGCCGGTGGCAAGGGTGGATACGGGCGCTTGACCCGGCCGCCCGCATCTGCGCCGATCCTGGGATGACCGACCGCAATCCTCTCCTCGCCCCCTGGTCGACGCCCTTCGGCGTGCCGCCTTTTGCCGAGATCGAGCCCGGCCATTTCGTGCCCGCCTTCGCCCACGCCATGGCGGAGCATCTGGCCGAGATCGCCGCCATCGGCACCGACCCCGCCGCGCCCAGCTTCGCCAACACCATCGAGGCCCTGCAGCGCAGCGGCCGCGCCCTGACCCGGGTGGGCAGCGTGTTCGGCAACCTGGTGCTCAGCCAGGGCGGCGCGGCGCTGGAAGCGCTGGACCGCGAATTGTCCCCCACCCTGGCGCAGCACGGCATGCGCGTGGCGCTGGATGCGGCGGTGTTCCGCCGGGTGGCCGCCCTTTACGAGCAGCGCGACAGCCTGGGGTTGGAGGAGGACCAGATGCGGCTGCTTGAGCGCACCCATCTGGGCTTCATCCGCAGCGGCGCCGCGCTGCCGCCGGCCGAGCAGGCGCGCATGACCGCGATCTCCGAGCGGCTGGCCAGCCTGCACACCGCCTTCGGCCAGAACGTCCTGCATGACGAGAAGGCCTGGCACCTGCCGCTGACGGAGGCTGACCTCGACGGCCTGCCGGAATTCGTCCGCGCCGGCGCCGCCCAGGCCGCGGCCGAGCGTGGGCTGGGCGGCTACGCCGTCACGCTCTCCCGCTCCCTGATCGAACCGTTCCTGACCTTCTCCAGCCGCCGGGATCTGCGGGAGGTGGCCTATGCCGCCTGGATCGCGCGCGGCGCCCACGCCGGCGCGCATGACAACCGCCCCCTGATCCCGGAGATTCTGGCCCTGCGGGCGGAGCGGGCGCGGCTGCTGGGCTACCCGGACTTCGCCACCTTCCGCCTGGCCGACAGCATGGCCGGCACTCCCGCCGCCGCCGAGGCGCTGCTGGCCGAGGTGTGGGAACCCGCGAAGCGCCGCGCGGCGGAGGAACGCGACCGCTTGCTGGCCGTGGCCCGCGCCGAGGGCTTTACCGGCGCCCTGGCCCCCTGGGACTGGCGCTACTACGCCGAGAAAGTGCGCCGCGCCGACTACGCGCTGGATGAGGCCGAACTGAAGGCCTACTTCCAACTGGAGAACATCCAGCGCGCGGCCTTCGATACCGCCGGGCGCCTCTTCGGCCTCAGCTTCACCCCGTTGCCGGATCTGCCTGTCTACAACGCGGACGTGCGCGGCTACGAAGTCCGCGACGCGGAGGGCCATGTCGGCATCTTCCTGGCCGACAACTACGCCCGCGCGGACAAGCGCTCCGGCGCCTGGATGAGCAGCTACCGGGACCAGGAGGCGCTGGACGAGGCCGTCTCCCCCATCATCGTCAACAACAACAACTTCGCCCGCTCGGCACCGACGCTGCTGAGCTTCGACGATGCGGAGACGTTGTTCCACGAGTTCGGCCACGCCCTGCATGGGCTGCTCAGCCGGGTGCGCTACCCGTCCCAGTCCGGCACCTCGGTCCGGCGCGACTTCGTTGAGCTGCCTTCGCAGATCTACGAACACTGGGTCGCGTTGCCGGAGACGCTGCACCGCTACGCTTTGCACCACGAGACGGGCGAGGCGGTTCCCGCCGCTCTGGTGGAACGGCTGCTGGAGGCGCGCACCTTCAACCAGGGCTTCGCCACGGTGGAATATGCCGCCTCCGCCCTGATCGACCTGGCGCTGCACCGCCATCCCGCGCCGGCAACCATCGACATCGCGGCCTTCGAGGCGGCGTTCCTGGACGAGATCGGCATGCCGGCGGAAATCGGCATCCGGCATCGCCCGGCGCATTTCCAGCACCTGTTCGCCAGCGGCGGCTACGCGGCGGCCTACTACTCCTACCTCTGGTCCGAAGTGCTGGACGCGGATGGCTTCGAGACCTTCAAGGAGGCTGGCGATCCGTTTGACGCGGCGGCCGCCGCCCGGCTGAAGACGCTGCTGAGCGCTGGCGATACGCGGGACCCGATGTCCCTCTATGTCGCCTTCCGTGGCCGCGCACCAAGCACGACGGCGCTGCTGCGGGGGCGTGGGCTGGCGCCGGCTTGATGGTGGTTCTCGAGAGGGGTGCTGTTCCTCTCAGACTCTCTCCGTCAAAGTTCCGAGGCCTTTGGGAACCTATTCGGAAAGGTTCGAGGTGGAGGCGATAAGGGAAGGTCAGGGGAAAGAATTCCCCTGAAACCCCATCTTTTTTCTATCAGTTGGCGTGGGGTTTGGGGACTGGCGGATTGTGGTCCGAACTGTCCAGTGCTGGCCGGTCATGAACGCCGGGCGCGACCATGGCCAAATCCTGTGAGTATGACGCTTCCACAGCAGCGCCCTGAAGACTGACAGAAAGAAAAGAAGGGGTCCGGGGAATTCCTTCCCCGGCCTTCCTGCGTCCAAACGAATGCCGATCCGTCCTAACGCTGTCGCAGGCAAGCCGGTAAATCCATCGTCAGCAAAGCCGTCCCACTGTCATTTCAGAAGCCCTGCCTCAATGCGCTGCGGCGACCACCGCGTGCTGGAAGGCCTTGCGTTCCGCTTTCATGTCGATGCCGTAGGCGGCCGCGTAGGGTGGCTGCGGCTGGCAGGACAGGGTGACGATGACCAGCTCCTCGGCCGGGTGAATGAACAGCGACTGCCCGGCGAAGCCAACGGCCACCATCGCTCCGCTCTCATCCAGCCACCAGCTATAGCCATAGCCGGTCGCGCCATAGGAATTCTGCGATGGGTCGAGCGTGAAGGCCGGGTGCGCGGCATCCTGTACCCAGTTCTCGGGCAGGATGGCATCGTCGCCGATGCGGCCGCCGGCGAGGATGAATTGCCCGAACCGGCCGAAATCGCGCAGCGCCATGCCGGCGCGGCTGCCGCCGATTTCCTGGCCGCCTTCGGATTCCAGCGTGTAGTAGGCATCGAACTCCATGCCCAGCTTTGCCCAGATGCGGCGGCTCATATAGCTGGCTAGGGTCTCGCCGGTCGCCGCCGTCAGCAGGCAACCGAGCAGATAGGTGTCGCCGGTGTTGTAGCGGAACTGCGTACCCGGCGGATGCTCCGCCTGCAGCCCGCGCAGCAGGTCCAGCACACCACCCGGGACACGGGCGCCGAGGGAGCGGCTGTACTGGTTCACATGCGATTGCCGGTCCGTGTAGTCCTCGCTCCACGCCACGCCGGAGGACATGGTGATGAGGTGGCGGATGGAGACGGCATCATAGGCGGAGCCGCGGACCGCCGGCACGTAGGCGGAAACCGGGTCCTCCAGGCTGCCGATGCTGCCATCGCGCAGCGCGGCGCCGACCAGGGTGGAGGTCAGCGACTTGACCATGGACATGGAGGACCAGCGCGTCTCCTCCCGCAAGCCCAACCCGTAGCGTTCCAGCACTACCTCGCCGCGCTTGATCACCAACAGGCCGGCGACGCAGGCGCGGTGGAAGTAGTCCTCCACGCCGCGTTGTTGGCCATCGCTCTCGTAGCGCGGCGAGATCTCGGCACCGCGGGGCAGGGGGGAGGCGGCGGCGCCGCGGGCAATGGTACGGGTGGCGAACATGCGGTCCACATTCGCATAGGCATGCGGTTGCAGCGTTGGCGGCAGCAGCAGGAACTCCCCTCCATCCGGCATGTGCTGCGTGGGAAGAGATTTCGGCGGCGCCATCGCGTTCAACTCCAGGTTCGGCGCGAAGTCTACACCGATCGCGCCATCTGGCTATCGCGGCGGTTGCCGACGCGCGAGGGCAACGAGATAGATGCAGGGATTATCGGTCATGTTCTCGAACGCACAATCCTGCGGCTGACCGAGCGCCAGGCAATCGCCAGCGTCCAGGTCATGGCGGGCGGGACCCTCGTGGAAGCGCAAATGGCCTTCCAGCACCCAGATGGTGTGTTCCCAGTCCACATAGGTGGCGGCCGGGTAGGCCACCTTCGCCTTCGGTGGCAGCTCTACCTGTATCAGCTCCAGCGCCGCGCCGGGCGGGGTGACGGCGCGGCGCAGATAGCCGGAGGCCGGGTCCCGCCACAGCTTCTGCTCGGCCTGGCGCGCCACGCGGCCACCGCGCGTGGCATCGTGCTCGGCCCGGGCCAGCAGGGTGGAGAGGGTCAGGCCGAAGGCTGCCGCCAGTCGCCCCAGCAGCGCCGCCGTCGGGCTAGCCTCGCCCCGTTCCACCTTGCTGATCATGGCGCGGGAGACGCCGGAGCGGGTGGCGAGGTCGGCGATCGACCAGCCACGCGCCTCCCGCTCCACCCGGAGGCGGGTGGCAAGGAGCAGGGTGAGATCCTGGGCCGAATCGTCTTGTATAGTAGTCATTGTTCTACGATAGTGGATGTGGCCATGTTCTAGCAGCTCGCCGTGAAGGAGTCCCGCCTATGATGGATCGGCCCCCCGCCCTCGGCCACAATGGCGGCCCGCCGCTGCAGGACGCGCCCGACCATGCGACGAGCTGGGCCCACTTCACCTGGCGCAAGGCGCACAAGAAGGCCTGGAAGACGCCGCCGCGCGAGATCGCCCTGCGCCGGCTGGCGCGGGCCGAGGAACTGGGCATGACCTACAAAGCCTACACGTTGGAAATCCTGGAACGGGGCCGCTACCTGTGACCAATCTTCGCGAAATCCGCCTCAATGCCTTCGACATGGCCTGCGTCGGGCATATCCAGCAGGGTCTGTGGCGCCACCCGCGCGACCAGGCGACGCAATACAACACGCTGGAATACTGGACCGGCATGGCCCGCACGCTGGAGCGCGGCTTGTTCGACGGCTTGTTCCTGGCCGATGTGCTCGGCGTGTACGACGTCTATGGCAACAGCCCCGACGCCGCCATCCGCGAAGCGGCGCAGGTGCCGTTGCTGGACCCGATGCTGCTGGTGCCCGCCATGGCCGCCGCCACGCAGCATCTGGGCTTCGGCATTACCTGCAACCTGGCTTACGAGACACCCTACCTGTTCGCCCGCCGCGTCTCGACGCTGGACCACCTGACCGGCGGGCGTGCCGGCTGGAACATCGTCACCGGATATCTGGACAGTGCGGCGCGCGCCATGGGCCTAGCGGCGCAGATGGCGCATGACGATCGCTACGACCTGGCTGACGAGTACATGGAACTGGTCTACGCGCTGTGGGAAGGCAGCTGGGCCGACGATGCGCGCGCCGCCGGCGCCGCCATGGGCGCCTATGCCGACCCCGCCCGCATCCGTCGTGTGCGGCATGAGGGGCCGCAATACCGGCTGGACGCCATCCATCTGGTGGAACCCTCGCCGCAGCGGACCCCGGTGCTGTTCCAGGCCGGGGCGTCGGACCGCGGCCGGCGCTTCGCTGCGCGCCATGCCGAATGCGTCTTCGTCAATGGCGGGCCGAAGCCCGGCGTCGCTGCCCTGGTGGCCGATCTGCGCCGGCAGGCGGCGGCGCGGCCGCTCTGCATCATGGTGGGCGCCACACTCGTCGTCGGCCGCACCGAGGCCGAGGCGCGCGACAAGCTGGAGGATTACCGCCGCCACGCCAGCGTGGAGGGCGCGCTGGCGCATGCCTCCGCCTCGCTGGGCATCGACTTCGCCCGCTATGGCATGGACGAGCCGGTGCAGGCCGGCCCGACCCAGGCTATCCAGTCCAACGTGGACGCCATGGCCCGGCAGGCGGGCCCGACCTGGACCAAGCGCAAGCTGATCGACCAGTTCGTGCTGGGCAGCCGGCAGCCACCGATCGTCGGCTCCGCCGAGCAGGTGGCGGATGCGTTGATGGGCTGGGTGACGGATGCCGATGTCGACGGCTTCAACCTCTCCCGCACCGTGGCGCCGGAGTGCCTGGAGGATGTGATTGAGCTGGTCGTGCCGATCCTGCAGGAACGTGGCGTGTACAAGCGCGCCTATGCCCCGGGCACGTATCGGGAGAAGCTGTTCGGTGCCGGCCCGCTGCTGGCGCCGCCGCACCCGGCGGCGGCGCATCGGCAGGTGGCCGAACACGCGAACGCCGCCGGTTGAGCCGGCGGCGCGTCACGAAACCATCAGGTCTGCGGTAGGCAGTGCTGCGGTTCAGCCCTGGTTGCTGCCGCCGGCCATCAGGGATGGGGTCGCGGCCGGGGCGGTGTAGACCACGTTGCCCTGGCTGCCGCCGGTGAAGCTGGGGATGCCGACGCTCTGCGAGACATTGGGGTCGGTATAGACCACGCGGGGGTTCTTGCCGGTCGTCGTCCGGACGACCTCACCGCCGCCAACGATGTTGCCGGTGTAACCCGGCGCGTACTCCACGGCGAAGTTCTCACCCTGGCTGGTGACCTGGAAAGGCTCCTGCGCCTGGGCGGCACCGGCGGCGCTGGCGATGACAAGGGCGGAAAGCAGCGTGCGAATGGCGTTCATAATCGTTAATCCTCAAGCGTTTAGATCATATCGGGTGGCGAGTGTCGCTCGCCGTTGAAGCCGATATGGGCCTCGCCTTGCCTGAGGGGAACGTCGCATTGGTGATGTCAGGTATCGGCCTGGCGGATGACATGGCTGTCATGATGTCTGGGTGGAGCTGGGCCGTTCTTGCGGGGCGCGATTGACGGAAGGAAAGCCGGGGGAAGGAATTCCCCCGGACCCCCATCTTCTTTTTAGGGGTTTGGCTTCAGGGCTGGTGGGCTCGTTCGCTGGAGGCATGAGCCTGCGGCGCATCAAGGCGGCCACATCTCAGCCCGCCCTACCCAACACTGCAGACAGAAAAGAAGGGGTCCGGGGAATTCCTTCCCCGGCCTTCACCGCCAAGCCGCGCGAAGATGCTCAGGCCAGCGCGGGGCGCGCCGCTTCCACATCGGCCAGCGCGTCCCGCAGCGTGGCTTCCTTCGTCTCGTCGAAGGAACTGCGGAGGATGGTGCCGCCGCTGCCGCGCAACTCGGCGACCACCTTGTCCGTCGTCATCTTGCGGATGAGCAGGAACAAGGCCGCGTTGCCCGAATGCAGCGAGGCGGCGGCTTCCTTCATGAAATCATCCTCGATGCCGACATCGAGCAGCTTGCCGCGCAGTGCGCCGGAGGCCGCGCCGAGTGCGGCGCCGGCAAACGGCATCAGCACCAGCATGCCGATCAGCGTGCCCCACAGGGCACCGGAGACAGCGCCGGCGGCAACCGGCTGCAGCAGCTGGTTGAGCTTCACATGCCCATCGGGCTGCTTGACGGCGACCACGGCGTCACCGAGCTCGATCAGGTACTCCTTCTGCATCCCCAGCAGCTTCTTCCGCACGTCCTCGGCCTGGGCCTCGGTGGGGAAGGAAATGACCAGAAGGTCGGACATGGTGGCTCCTTTCGGGGCGGCGTCGCCAGGGGCGCTGCCGCCGGTTGTCAGTGGTAGGCGGAGAAGGCTTCCACCAGGCCCGCGCGGTCCGGCGCGCCGCGCAGGTGCAACCCAAGCAACAGCCGGGCCTTCAGCGGGCCCAGCGTGCCGGCGGGAATCAGGCCCCGCCCGATCAGGTCGATCTCGGCGCCCGGATAGCCGTAGGTGGCGGTGAAGACCGGGCCCGTCGTGCAGCGGCTGGCCAGCACCACCGGCATCTGTTTGGCGAGGTCGCCCAACAGCGGCGCCACGCCGGCCGGCACGTGCCCGGCCCCCATTCCGGCCACCACCAGCCCGGCATAGCCAAGGCCGGGCAGGGCGGGCAGCAGGCGGCCATCCTCCCCCATCGCCCAGGTCAGCAGCGCGACGGGCGCCGGGGTGCCCTGAGCGGTGGAGAGCGTCGGCATGCGGGCCAGGCGGGTGAAGATCCGCGCGCGGCCTTCCGCCACCACGCCGATCGGCCCGGCCATGGGGGAGGCGAAGGCGGATGGCAGCGCGGTATGCGCCTTCTGCACCCAGCGGGCGGCATGGATGGTGTCGTTCAATACTACCAATGTGCCCAGGCCGCGCGCGGCGGTGGAGGCCGCCACCTGCGCCGCCGCCAGCAGGTTGGCCGGGCCGTCGGCGCCCGGCGCGTCGGCGCCGCGCATGGCGCCCGTCACCACCACCGGCTTCTCCCCACCCACCAGCAGGTCGAGCAGGAAGGCGGATTCCTCGATGGTGTCGGTGCCCTGGATCACCACCGCGCCGTCGCAGCCAGCGGCGAAGCCGGCCTCGATCCGCCGCGCGACCTCGACCAGATTGGCCGGGTCGAGCGACGGGCTGGCGAGGCGGAAGGGCGATTCCATCTCGATCTCCGCCACCCCCGCCAGGGCGGGGACGGAGGCGACCAGTTCGGCCGCCCCCAGCTGTGGCGTGATGCCGCTCCCCGTGCCCTGGACCATGGTGATGGTCCCGCCGAGCGAGAGGAACAGAAGGCGTGGCTTGGTCATGTCGTCCTCGGTGCTGCCGTGCCCGGGACCGGTGACGGATCGGGCAGCTCACCCGGCTTGTAACCCGGCAGGCGGCTGGCAGGCAGGATGGCCACCAGCGCCAGCCCGGCCATGATCAGCAGGCCGATCTTCAGCGCACGCAGACGGGCTTCGGTGTTGATGCGCATCGCCTCCTCCACCTGCACCGGCGTCGCCGTCGTCTGTTGCAGGGCGGCGTAGAGGCGGTCGTTGCTGACGAAGTTCACGCTGTCCAGGTTCACCTGGCTCTGGATGTAGGGCGGGATGACCGGGTTGGAGGCGAGGCTGCTGAAGATGCCGGCGCTCAGCAGGCCGACCAGCAGCGCCCCGGCGACCGCGGTGCCGACAGCGGCCGCCAGGTTGCCGGTGGTGCCGCGCAGTGAGCCGACATCACCCGCCAGTTCCTTCGGCGAGGCGGTGACCAGCACGTTGAACAGCAGCGTGACCAGCGAGCCCTGGCCGATGCCGAAGACGACGAGGCCGAACAGGACGGGGATCTCGCTCCAGTCATTGCGGACGACCCAGGACAGCCAGATCAGCGCGATGGTGCACAGGCTGAAGCCGATCCGGCCGATCATGCGCGGGGAGAGCTTGTCGTAGAAGCGGACGATCAGCATGGCCGAGAAGAACACGGACAGGTTGAACGGCATCATCGCGATGGCGCTGGCCAGTGGCGTGCGGCCCTGCACGATCTGGATGTAGAGCGGTACGGAGAAGTTCAGCGCCGCTTCCAGCGCCACCACGGTGAACATGGCGTAGACCGCGGCGCGCTCATACGGCGAGTCGATGACGCGCAGGTCCAGCAGCGGGGTCTTGCCGGCTTCCTGGCGCTTGCGCGTCCACATCAGGAAGGCCTGCATGATGACGATGCCGAGGACGATCATCACCGGCGCGGGGGAAAGGCCGAACAGGTTGAACGGCGCGCCCGGCGTGGCGATGCCGAGGCCCCAGCGGTTCAGGTTGTTGAAGCCGAAGCTGATCATGATGATGGCCAGCGCCGCCAGCACCACGCCGACGATGTCGATCTGCACGTCCGGCCGGCCAGCATCCGGCTTCAGGCGGAAGCTGAGCATGAACACCACGCCGGACATCACGATGAGGATGCCGAAGGCGGGCCGCCAGCCGATGAAGGTGCCAAGCACGCCGCCGATGAGGAAGGCCAGCACGCCCGCCGCGGCACGCGCCGAGCCGAGCGCGCCGAGCGCCGTGGCCTGCTGCTTGCCGCTGTAGTTATGCGCGATCAGCGCCACCAGCGATGGCACCAGCGCCGCGCCCGCCGCACCGCTGAGGCCCTGCGCGATCAGCATGGTGGTCGCGGTGGGGCTGAACGTCATCAGTACCTGCGCGACGCCGAACACGGCGACGACGACGCGGAACACCCGCAGCGCGCCGAAACGTTGGGTCAGCTTGGCGCCGAGCATGACGAGGCCGGCCACCGCCAGCGAGTACATGACGATGCCCGTCGCCACCGTCGTCGGCGGCACGTTGAAGCTGGCGACCATGCCGCTCAGCGCCACCGGCAGCGAGGCGACGTTGAACGACATGAGGGCCTGGCCGAGCGCGATGGCGATCATCGGCGCCCAGCCAGCCTGTTCCTCCGTCAGGGAGGGAATGGCCGTGGTTGTCATGACCGGCTCTCTTTCTGGTTGCGTGTCTGGTGTGGGGTCATGCGGCGCCGCCTGCCTCAGGCCTCGGGCTTCGAGGCGAACAGGTTGAGGCCGAGGCGCTCGGAGAGGAACTTGGTCGCCAGCTGGCCGCGCACGCTGTTGCCAGCGGCATCCAGCGGCGGCGCGAAGGTACCGAGGCCGCCCTTGCCGGGAGAAATGGTCACCAGCCCGCCGCTGACGCCGCTCTTGCCCGGCAGGCCGACCTCGTACAGCCAGTCGCCTGACTGCTCGTACAGCCCGGCGGTGGCCAGCACGGCGAGGACGCGCTTGCAGCGATCCGCATCGACCACGCGCTCCCGGGTGATCGGGTTGACGCCGCCATCGGCCAGCGTCGCGCCCATCACCGCCAGATCCTTGACGGTGATATTGAGCGAGCATTGCTTCGTATAGACGTCGGTCGCCTGCAGCGGATCGCTGTACATGCGTCCGTAGCTCTGCAGCAGGCGGGCGATGCCCTGGTTGCGCTGGTTGGTCGCGGCCTCGGACTCATAGACTTCCTGGTCCATGGTCAGCTCCCGCCCGGCGAAGCGCGACAGGCCCTCGTGGATGAAGCGCCACTGGGCGTCCGCCGTATCGCCCGGCGCCAGGCTGGTGGTGGCGATGGCGCCGGCATTCACCATCGGGTTCATGGTGCGATCCTGGTTCAGCTCGATCGCCATGACCGAGTTGAAGGGCAGGCCGGTGTTGTTGACGCCGACCTTCTGCCGCGCCTGCCCACCACCCAGTGCCTGGCAGACCAAGGCAAAGACGAAGGGCTTGGAGATGCTCTGGATGGAGAATTCCCGCGTGATGTCTCCCGCCGAGAACACATGGCCACCGACGCTGACGACGCAGAGGCCGAACAGGTCCGCCGGCACCGCGGCCAGTGCCGGAATATAGTCCGCCACCTTGCCGTCCGCGACCGTGCGGTAGCGTTCATGCGCTTCCTGCACCAGCGACGTCACCATCTCGGCGGAAGGCAGGTGGCCGGTGGAGATCTCGGCCGGCCCCAGCGCTTCGTCCGCATGCAGGCGATTGTACATTCGGTGCCTCCTTGGCAGTCGCTGGTTGGAGGTTCAGGTCAGGACTGGCGCTGCGCCACGACGCCTGTGTACCGGCGGGAAGCCGCCCGCGTCGCGGCGAGGGAGGCCCGCGCCCGGCCGCTCCCTGTTACGTCAACAGATTGCAATCGAAACGAGCGCTTCTCTGTGGTTAAGATAGCGATAGCGGCCACACGGAGAGATATGCGCTGCGTCCCGATGATGGGCGCCCGGTCCCAATTTCGCCTCGCGAACTCGTGTGCTGATCGCTGGGCGTATCCAGGCCTTTCCGCTTGGTGCAACCGGGCCCGTAACGGATGGTAGGATAAGCTAGAACGTAGCCATTATAGGTGCAGCATGGCGAGCTCTGCGAGGTTGAGCCAGGCGATCCAGGGCGGCACGGAAAAGCCCGGCGCGCTCTGTCCACGGCCGTTGCCGGCGGAGGCCGCGCGGGCGGGGGAGCAGTTCCAGTTCTGGCACGACCGTGGCGGCACGGTGCTGGGCCTGCAGGGCGTGCGGGACACGCTGCAGGGCTTCCAGGCGACGAATGTGCTGTGGACCATCGGCAACATGGCTTTGAGCCACGTCATCATTCCGGCCGGTGGCAGCGTCCGTCCGCGTGTGCAGGCGAGGCGGAACGAGGCCGACCACTGGGTGATCGGCTTCCTGCTGAAAGGCTCCATGCGGCACCGCAGCGGCGACACCGCCTTCACGGTGCTGCCCGGGCAGATGTTCCACGTCTCCCTGGCCGAAGCCTTTGAGGGCGAGCGGTCCGATTGCGAGTGGCTGAGCCTGTTCGTACCGCGCGATGTCCTGCGCGACCTGGCGCCAGCGCTGGACAGCATGCGCAATGCGCCGATCGAGACGCCGCTTTCCGTTCTGTTCCGCGATTACCTGCTTTCGCTGGAGCGCCGCCTGCCGTCGATGACAGATGCGGACGTGGTGGCGGTGCAGGAGGCGACCCACGCCATGATCGCCGCCTGCATCGGCCATGGCGGCGGCGCGGCCGCGCAGCCGGCGGCACGGCTGGAGGACATGCGGCTGGAGCGCATCCGGCAGATCATCGATACCCACCTGAAATCGCCGACGCTGGGACCGAAGAAACTGTGCCGGCTGGCGGGCATTTCCCGCTCCCATCTCTACAGGTTGTTCGAATCCAGCGGCGGCGTTGCCCGCTACATCCAGTCCCAACGCCTGGCGGAAATTCATTCGGCATTGTCAGACCCGCAGAAGCGCCAGTCCATCGCCTCGATCGCCGAGGAGTTCGGATTCTCCGATGCCTCTACCTTCGGGCGGGCGTTCCGGGCCGAATTCGGCTGCCGCCCCAGCGACGTGCGGGCGGCGGGACTATGCGGCCGGGTCATGCGCACCACCGGCCCGCCTGAAGGGGCGCGGCATGGGGATGATAGCGGTGGGATGCTACGCCAACTGCTGATCTGACCCCCGCTTTGGGACGCTGCGCACAATGATGGGACGACCCGCAGATGGCCGAGCGATGGTGCACAGCGGGATAATGCGCTGCTTCCGCAAGGCGTTCCGGCGATCGATCCGCGTGATGGAACGGCATGCCGGTGGAAGCGGGGAAGGAATGCGCGGCAACGACCGGCATCGGGCTGGCCGGATGTCCGCGCCGGCTCCGCCCACGGCCGCTTCACGGTGCAGGTCCTCGCCTGGAGCGGGCGTGGCCAGGCAATGTCCCAGAATTCTGAATGTCTTTGGATTGAGCGTTGTCCGCCTGCAGCCTCCTGGAGTGCGTCGTGGGCCTTGATGGGAACCGAATGATGGATCACCGGCGATTTGCCGCCACGCCTTCCCGCCTGGCCCTGGCTGCTGGCTTCTCGATGCTGCTGCTGGCGGGGTGCGATGGCGCGCCGCCACCTGCGGCACCCGAGGCGCGGCCTGTGCGCGTGGTGACGGTGGAGCAGCGGCCGACGGGTGAGGTGATCGCGCTCTCCGGTACGGTGCAGGCCGAGACCCAGGTGAACCTGGCCTTCCGCATCGATGGCCGGGTGGTGGAGCGCGCGGTGAATGTCGGCGACCGGGTGGTGGCCGACCAGCTGATCGCGCGTCTGGACCGCGAGAACGAGGAGAACGGCGTGCGCGCAGCCCGCGCCGCCGTCGTTGCGGCGCAAAGCGCGCTGGTCGAGGCGCGTAACAATTATGGCCGCCAGCGGGACCTGCTGCGCAGCGGCTTCACCACCCGCGTCCGCTACGACGAGGCGACGCGGACGCTGCGCACCGCCGAATCCCAGGCCGATTCCATGCAGGCGCAACTGAGCAACGCGCAGTTGCGGCTGGGCTATACCGAGCTGCGCGCCGATGCGCCCGGCATCATCACCGCACGCGGCGTCGAGCCCGGCGAGGTGGTGCAGGCCGGCCGCATGGTGGTGCAGATTGCCCGCCAGGAAGGCCGCGACGCCGTCTTCGACGTGCCGGCGCAGATCAAGGACCTGGCGCCGGCGGAGCCGCGGATCGAGGTCTCGCTGACCATGGAGCCGGCTGTCGTCGCGCAGGGGCGGGTGCGGGAAGTGGCGCCGCAGGCGGATGCCGTGACCGGCACCTTCCAGGTGCGGGTCGGGCTGATCGATCCGCCGCCGGCGATGCGGCTGGGCTCCACCGTCACCGGCCGGCTATGGGTGCATGGCGGCCCGGGCATCGAGGTGCCGGCCACGGCGCTGACCCGGGGCGAGCGGGAGCCGGCGGTGTGGATCGTCGACGCGGCGACGCAGACGGTCTCGCTCCGCCCGGTGGAGGTGGTGCGCTTCGATCCGGGCCGGGTGCTGATCGGGCAGGGGCTGACCACGGGCGACATCGTGGTGACGGCGGGGGTCCAGGCCTTACGGCCGGGGCAGAAGGTCCGCCTGCTCGGCGCCGCGCCATGATCGGGCCAAATCTGTCCGACTGGTCGATCCGTCGGCGGTCGCTGATCCTGTATTTCATGCTGGCGGCGGTGCTCGCCGGCGCGATCGCGTTCCTGACGCTGGGCCGCAACGAGGACCCGGCCTTCACCTTCCGCAGCATGGTGGTGCAGGCCGCCTGGCCGGGCGCGACGCTGGACGAGACGCTGTTGCAGGTGACCGAGCGGCTGGAGCGCACGCTGCAGGAAACGCCGAATGTCGACAGCCTGCGCAGCTTCACCAGCCCTGGCGTCACCACCATCTTCGTCAACCTGAAGGGTTCCACCCCGCCTGCCATCGTGCCCGACATGTGGTACGAGGTGCGCAAGCGGGTGGCCGATATGCGCTCCACCCTGCCGGCCGGCATCGTCGGCCCCGGCTTCAACGACGATTTCGGCGCGACCTTCGGCATCATCTACGGCTTTACCGCCGACGGCTTCACGCACCGTGAGTTGCGCGACCAGGTGGAGGCGGCACGCTCTCGCCTGTTGCGGGTGCCGGACGTCTCCAAGATCGAGATCCTCGGCGCGCAGGACGAGCAGATCGTCATCGAGTTCTCGACCGAGCGGATGGCCGGGCTGGGGCTGAACTACGGTGCGCTGATCGCCAGCCTGCAGGCGCAGAACGCCGTCCGCTCCGCCGGCATCGTGCAGACGGATGAGGAGCGGCTGTCGCTGCGCGTCTCTGGTGCCTTTACGTCG
>Ga0308171_1002813_pt1 | contig 17207 bp, 17 predicted proteins | sample PhyGR1_FD_202135 | JGI IMG/M metagenome (GOLD analysis project Ga0308171, IMG submission 202135) | Phyllosphere microbial communities from UC Gill Tract Community Farm, Albany, California, United States - DLSLSG.R1 | ecosystem: Host-associated > Plants > Phyllosphere > Unclassified | place: USA... | reverse complement strand
GTCTGATCAATCATGGCCTGGCTACCTCGTTGGGTTTTGCCGTTTCAGGTGGCGGGAAGGGGGGTCTACGGGGTGAATTCTGTGACCAGCAACTTCAAACAGCCTTGATTCAGATCAATGTACAAAGACACTCGCACGGGGATCGTATGCGCTCCCATCCCTGCGACCGCTGGCCGCACGGGGACGGAGCCAGCACCTACTACAATCGACGGAACCTCCCTGTAGCCGCCAGTGACCTGTTTTGAGCATACCCCCCGACGCGCCCCTTGGTGAGACAACCGCCCTGCGCCGACAGCGCCTGCACTGGCTGGGCGGGCTGGCAACGGCCGCGCGCGGCAAGCAGCGCCTCGCGGCGATCTGCATCTGCCTGTCCGGCGCATTGCTGATCGGGCAGGCCGCCGCCATCGCCTGGCTGATCCAGGCGGTGCTGGTCGATCATCGCCCGTTGGCCGAGGCCACGCCGGTGCTGCTGGGACTGCTGGCGGTGCTGGGGATCCGCACCCTGCTCGGCAGTGCGACCCAGGCGGCGGCCGGCGATGTCGCCGATGCGGCGCGGCTGGCCCTGCGTGAACGGGTGTATCAGCGGCTGCTCGGCCGGGGGCCGCTGTGGCTGCGCCAGCAGCGCACCGGCGAGTTGGGCGAGCTGATGCTGGCGCATGCCGACGCGATTGAGAATTATTACTCCGGCTATCAGCCGGTCCGCATCGAAGTGGTGGTGGTGCCGTTGCTGATCGCCATCGCCGTGGCTTGGACCGACTGGGTGATCGCGCTGATCCTGCTGTTCACCGCGCCGCTGGTGCCGTTCTTCATGATGCTGGTCGGCTGGGGCGCAGAAGCGGCCGGCCGTGCGCAGCTGGGTGAACTGGCGCGGATGAGCGGTCACTTCGCCGATCGGATCAAGGGACTTGGCCTGCTGCGTCTTTACGGGCGGGGCGAGGCCGAGCTGGACGGCGTGGCGAGCGCGGCGGAAGGCGTACGCGAGCGCACCCTGAAAGTGCTGCGGATCGCCTTCCTCTCTTCGACGGTGCTGGAGTTCTTCGCCTCGGTCAGCGTCGCGATGGTCGCGTTGTACCTGGGCCTGAGCTATCTGGGCCTGATGTCGCTGCATGCGCAGGTGCCGACGCTGGGCGTGGGCATGTTCTGTCTGCTGCTGGCACCGGAGTTCTACGCGCCGCTGCGGCGATTGGCCGCGCACTATCACGACCGCGCCAATGCGCTGGCCGCCGCGGCGGAAGTGGAGCGCCTGCTCGGCGAACTGCCTGCCGCCGCCGTTGTCGATGACGCACCGCCCGCCACCGCGCGCGTCCCGGAGCTGCTCGAACAGCACGCGCCGCCGGTGGTCGTACGCGACGTGAGCCTGCGTCCGCTGGGCGCGCATCACGATGTGGTGCAGCACCTGTCGTTCCAGATCGAGCCCGGGCAACGCGTGGCGCTGGTCGGTCCCAGCGGCAGCGGCAAGAGCACGTTGCTGGAAGCACTGGCGGGATGGTTGCCACCCCGCGAGGGCAGCATCGTGCTGCGCCCGGGGCTGGACGTGGGCTATGCCGGGCAGCGCCCGTATCTGTTCCACGGCACGATTGCCGACAACCTGCGCCTGGCCGCGCCCGGCGCCACCGATGCGCATCTGCGCGCCGTGGCCGAAGCCGCCCAGGTGATGCGCTTCGCGGCCGCACTGCCGCAGGGTCTGGACACGGTGATCGGTGAGCGCGGCTTCGGCCTGTCCGGCGGCGAGGCGCGCCGCATCGGTCTGGCCCGGCTGCTGCTGCGCGATCCGCACCTGCTGCTGCTCGACGAGCCGACCGCCTTCCTCGATCCCGATACCGAAGCCGATCTGCTGCGCACCCTGGCGGCATTCGCACGCGGGCGCAGCGTGGTGATCGCCACCCACAGCGAGACCGCGATGCGCTGGGCCGACACCCGGCTGACCCTGACCGCCGGCGGCGCGCGGCTGGCCTCGGAGGTGACGCCATGAAAGCCATCCACATCGATTCGCTGAAAGGTGTGTTCGCGCGGCATCGCGGGCGCCTGCTGCTGACCGTGCTGCTGCTGTGGACGACGATGCTGGCCGGCACCGCATTGCTGGGGCTGTCCGGTGGTTTCCTGACCGCCGCTGCTTTGGCCGGGGCGGCCGGGCTCGGCAATGGCTTCAACTTCTTCTCGCCCTCGGCGGGCATCCGCGGGCTGACCATGGCGCGGATCGTGTCGCGCTACTTCGAAAAGCTGGTGGGCCACGATGTCACCCTGCGCATCGCGCGTGATCTGCGCGTGTGGTTCTTCCGTCGCGCGCTGCCGCTGGCACCGGCGCGCCTGGCAGGGGTGCGTACCGGTGAGCTGCTGGCGCGGCTGATGTCCGATATCGGCGAGGTCGACGGCCTGCTGGTACGCGCGATCGGCCCGCTGCTGGCGCTCGGTGGCATCTCGCTGGTCGCGGTGGTGTCGGCCGGCATCATCTATCCGCCCGCGGCCGCTCTGCTGGCGGTGCTCGCCGTGCTGATCGGCATCGGCGTGCCGTGGTTGACCGTGCGCGGGGCCGCCGACCAGGAACGCGACCGCGCGCTGCACCGCGCGCAGCTGCGCACCCAGTCGTTCGAAGGGCTGGAAGGCGCGGCCGATCTCGCCGCGCTGCAGGCCCGCGAGCATTGGAACCAGCGCGTGCTGGTGGCGGCCAAGCAGCTGAAGTCGCGTGACAAGCGTCGCCGCTGGCGGCTGATCAGTGGCAACGCATTGCACGGTCTGTGCGCCGCGGGTGGCCTGGTCGCGATGCTGTGGCTGGCACTGCATGCCTTTGAACGCGGCCGTGTGGATGCCGCGCTGGCCGCTGCGCTGGTGTTCCTGACCGTTGCACTGCTGGAGCTGTGGGCCGGCATCGGTCTGGCCTGGCAGTCGTGGTTGTCGGGCCGCGTCGCCGCGGTGCGGCTGGAGGCCATCGTGGACCAGGCGCCGGGCGTGGTGGAAGCCGACGCGCCGGTGGCCGTGCCGTCGGCGCCCGCGACGCTGCGGTTCGATCAGGTGGTGTTCCGCTGGCCCGGCCAGGCGCGCGTGCTGCTGGACCAGGTGCAGTTGCAGCTCGCCCCGGGCGAACGGATCGCGATCCGCGGCGACAGCGGCAGCGGCAAGACCACGCTCTCATCGCTGCTGCTGCGGCTATGGGATCCGGAGGCCGGCAGCGTGCGTTACGGTGATACCGATATCCGCCGCTTCGCCCAGGCCGACTGGCATCGCCAGATCGCCTGGCTGCCGCAGAACGCGCCCGTGTTCGCCGGCACCGTGGCCGACAACCTGCGGCTCGGCGATGTGCAGGCCAGCGACGCGCGCTTGTGGCAGGTGCTCGCGGAGGTTCGTCTGCACGCGTGGGCCGAGCAGATCGGCGGCTTGTCGGCGTGGGTCGGCGAGAACGGCGCGACCATGTCAGCCGGACAGGCACGGCGCCTGGCGCTGGCGCGCGCGCTGCTGCGTGACGCACCGATCCTGGTGCTGGACGAGCCGACCGAAGGCCTGGATGTGGATACCGCGCATGCGTTGTTGCATGACATGGTGGCCGCGCTGGGCAATCGCAGTCTCCTGATGATCACCCACGACGAACTGCCGGAGGGCATCGTGCATCGCAGTCATCGTCTGCGCGATGGGACGCTGGAAGGGTAACGGCGGACGCCATCCATGCCTGGCGAGGAAAGCCATCCACGCATGGCGCGGATCTACCCGAGGAGGCTGCCGTCGTGGATCAGCCATCCCAGGGCCACGAGGTTGATCGCCACTGTCGCCCAGAACACCTGCTGGAAGGAGGCTTTGCGGTTCTTGTGCCGCAACATCGCCTGTGCCATCAACGCACCCGGCCAGCCACCCAGCAGGGCAAGGCCCTGCAAAGTGCTTTCCGGTGTCCGCTGACGATCGTGCTGCGCGGCGGATTTGTCACGCCAGTACCAGGCAAACGTGACCACGCTCAGGGCCAGGTAGATGCCCGGCACCCACGACGGCCAACGTTGCCACATCGCCACGGCAATGATGCCGGCAAGGAACACCAGCGCGATGGCCGTGCGTGGCAATCGATCCGGCCCCGCGCCGCGCGCTGCGGCCCGCGCGCCAGCATGTGCGCCAGGACGTGCGCCATCACGGGCCAGCGCAAACCGCACTGCAGTCGCATTGCGGCGCCCCTGCGCATCGGTCTGCACGTCATAGGTGATCACATCGCCCAGCGCCGGCCGCCGATCGCGTGCGGAAAACGCACGGATGTGGACGAAACAGCGCTCGCCACCGCCATGGGGCTGCACGAAGCCGAAGCCGCGCGCGTCGTTCCACTCGCTGATCTTTCCTTGAAGGCGCATGCTCGAACTCAGAGGGAGGACAGGAAGCCGCTGACCGCCGGGCCAAACCGGGCGAAGTCGACCAGGAAGGCATCGTGGCCCTGCGGCGAATCCAGCCCGATGAACTGCGCGTCGGCGCCACCGGCGCGCAGGCCATCGGCGATCTGCTGTTGCTGCTGTACCGGGAACAGGATGTCGGTGTTCGCGCCGATCGCCAGCGCCTTGTCCACCTGGATCTTCGCCAGCCCGGCCATGACGTCGCCGTCGGCGTATTCGGCCAGGTCGAACCAGTCCATCGAGCGGCTCAGGTACAGATAGCAGTTGGGATCGAAGAAGCGCACGAAGCGGCGGGCGTGGCCTTCCAGGTAGCTTTCCACCTGGAACTCCAGGCCGAACGGATCGTCATCGGCCTGGTCCGAATCCAGGCGCACGCGGCCGAAGCGGCCATCCCATTCCAGTGCGGAGCGGTAGGTGATCACGCCGAGCTTGCGCGCCATGCGCATGCCCGATTCCGGGTAGGCCTGGTCGGTGTAGCGGCCGCCATTCCACTGCGGGTCGAGCCGGATCGCCTCGCGTTGCAGCGAGCGGATCGCGATGGAGAACGGCAACGCCTGGGCACTTCCGGAAATATTGATATGGCTGCGCGCGATGCCCGGGTGCAGCAACAGCAGTGCCAGCGCGGTCATCCCGCCCATCGAGTTGCCGATCACGCAGGCCAGCTCGGTCACGCCCAATGCGCGCACCACCTCCACTGCTGCCCGTGCGCCATCTTCGATCGACAGTTCGGGGAAGCGCAGGCCGTACAGCTCCCCGGTGGCCGGGTCGATGCTGGCCGGACCGGTCGAGCCCTTGCAGCTGCCCAGCGAGTTCACGCAGATCACGAACCAGCGATCCGTATCGATCGGCTTGCCCGGGCCGACCATCGCCTCCCACCAGCCGGCGGCCGGATTGTCGGCGTTGGCCGCGGCATGCGCGTCCGGCGACAGCCCGGTCACGATCAACACCGCATTGCCGGCGTCCGCGTCGAGCGTGCCCCAGGTCTCGTAGGCGACATGCGCCTCGCGCAGTGCACCGCCGCGCTTGAACGCGAACGGCGAGGGCAGGGCGTGGTAGCGGGTGCCGGGGGGAATGAATTCAGTCATGCGCGCAGTTTAGCCGGGCGCCGCGATGGCGCCGTGGTGGTGGGCGGCACGCTGCGTCGCGGCCGCGCACCGGTCATGGGCGATCGAACACCAGGGGCACCGGCCCGGCGTGGGGCAGGCGCACCCGTACCGGCGCGGTTTCCACGTCGTCCGGCTGGCGGTTGGCCTGGCCCGAGCGCGACAGCCGTGCCAGTACCTCGACCTCCTGCAGCTGCGACAGCGTGCTGGTCGGCATCGGGCTGTCGCCATCGCCGAGCGTGACCAGCAGGGGCAGCCGGCTGGCCGGATGCTTCTGCACCGCGACCGGCATCGGCGGGCCGTCCGGCGCGCGTGCGATCACGAAGACCGTGGCGTTGGCCCAGGCCGGATCCATCGCGGTTCCGGGCGCGAAGCGCACCTGCACGGCGAGGGCGTGGTCGCCCGCCGCGGCAGGGGCAGGGGTTTCCACCCGCGGCGGCAGACCCGCAGCGCCACGTGCGATGGCGATCTGCTCGCGCAACGCACGCGCCGCGCCGGGTTCCAGCGTCGGCAGCAGGGCTTCCCAGGCCTTCGCGGCCTCGGCGTCCTGGCCGCGTTGGCGCAGGGCAATGCCGATCAGCCAGCCGGCGCGCTCGCTCTCCGGCGCCAGCGCGTTCGCATGACGCAGCCATTGCAGGGCCTGGTCATCAAACTGTTTGCCCGGCGCGGCCTGCGCGCGCGCCTGCGCCGCTTCGACCAGGATGCCGGGATCGTCCGGCGCGAGCCGCACCGCGCGGTCGAACGCGACCGTGGCCTCGGCCAGCTTGCCCAGCGCCAGCTGCGAGCGGCCGAGCAGGGCCCAGCCATCGGCGCGTTGTGGGTCTTTCGCCAGCGCCTGTTGCAGCGCCTGCACGCCATCTTCCAGCGTGGCGGGCGCGTCGCTGGTCGCGGTCCGCTCGGCCGCATCCGGCGTGCCGACCAGCAGGTACAGCGCGCCACCGGCCAATCCCAGCGCCAGCATGGCGATCACAAAGGGGCGGTGCGAACCGCCTGCACGCAGCGGCCGCAGTACGAGTGCAGCAAGGGCGGCCGCGAACACCGCCGCACTCAGGGCCATCCAAAGGCTCACCAGCGTTCCTCGCTCTTGTCCATCGGTTGGATCCCGCGGCTGCGACGGCGCACCACCCAGATCAGCACGCCCGCGCCGATCAGCAGCGCCACCGGCGGGCCGAACCAGAGCAGTGCGTTGCGGGCCTCCATCGGCGGCCGATACAGCACGAACTCGCCATAGCGGTCGACCAGGAACTGCTTGATCTGCGCATCGCTGTTGCCCTGCTGCATCAGTACCAGCACTTCGCGGCGCAGATCATGCGCGATCTGTGCATTGGAATCGGCCAGCGACTGGTTCTGGCATTGCACGCAGCGCAGCTCGGCGGCCAACGCATGGAAGCGGGCTTCCTCGGCGGCATCGCGGTACTGCAACGGGGTCGGGTCGGAGACGGCCTGCGCCATGACCGGCGAAGCCCATGCCAGTGCCAGCGCCAGCGCGACCAGCGCCACGCCGACCCGGCGGGTCATCCGGTTACGGCGAGGCCGGCAGCTGCGGCTGGGCATTGGCATGGGCACGCTCCACCTTTTCCAGTTCCGGAATCAGCTGGGTATCGATGACGCGCTGGCTGAGCGCGCCGCTGTACTTCCAGCGCACCACGCCACTGGCGTCGACCAGGAAAGTCTCCGGCGCGGCGGTGACGCCCCAGTCGATCGCGGTGCGGCCTTCGATGTCGCTCAGCACCAGCACGAATGGATTGCCCAGCTGTTCCAGCCAGCGCAGCGCATCGGCCGGCTCGTCCTTCCAGTTGTAGCCGATCACGCGCACGCGCTTGGTTTCGGCGAACCTGGTCAGGATCGGGTGTTCGTCGCGGCAGGCCGCGCACCAGCTGCCCCATACATTGAGGACATAGGGCGCGCCGCGCAGTTCAGTGCTGCTGACCTTGATGTGCGGATCGTGCAGCACCGGCAGCTCGAAGGCCGGTGCGGCCTTGCCGATCAGCGCCGAGGGCAGCACGTCGCGGTCCGGCGCGCCGGATTTCATCACCCCGTAGATCATCAACCCCAGCAGCCCGAAGAAGAATAGCACCCCGATGACGATGGCCACGGGCGGCAGCGGACGGGAGGCAGGGCGGGGATCGGACACGGGGAACTCCTAGGGACGACGGAAGCGACGATCGGCGGCGGTGACGAAGCCACCCAGTGCCATCAGCAGCGCGCCCAGCCAGATCCAGCGGACGAACGGTTTGATGTGCACGCGCACGGCCCATGCATTGTTGCCCAGCGACTCGCCGAGTGCCACGTAAACATCGCCGTTGAGGCGGGCGTGGATGCCGGCCTCGGTCATCACCTGTCCGCCACTGGCATACAGGCGTTTTTCCGGATGCAGCAGGGCCAGTTCGCGGTCGTGCTGGAGCACGCGCAGGTGGCCACGATCGGCGACGTAGTTCGGGCCCTGTTGATGGTCCACGCCTTCGAAGCGCACTTCATACGTGCCCACCACCAGCGACTGTCCCGGTGCGAGCGCGACTTCGCGCTGCACGTTCAAGGCTTCCACCAGCAGCGCACCGGCCAGGAACACGGCCACGCCACCATGCGCGAGCAGCATGCCGACCATCTCGGCGGTGAACCTGCCGTTGCCGCGCAGGCGGGTCCAGACGAAGCGCCCGGTACCGAACGCGACCCAGGCCGCCCCGGTGACACCGGCGGCGGTCTTCAGCGCCCCCTGGGGCGCCATGAAGTAGGCGATCACGCCGAGCAGCAGGGCCAGCCCGGCCCACGGCGCGAGCATCGCCACGCGGCGCGAGGCCTGGTCGCGCTGCCAGTTGACCAGCGGCCCGAACGGCAGCAGCGCCACCAGCGGCGCCATCAGCACCACGAACAACGTGCCGAAGTAGGGTGGCCCGACCGAGACCTTGCCCAGCCCGAGCGCGTCGGCCAGCAGTGGGTACAGCGTGCCGAGCAGGACCATGCCGCAGGCTGCGGCGAGCAGCAGGTTGTTGGCCAGCAGCAGGGTTTCGCGAGAGGTCGGCAGGAAGCCGCGGCGCGGATCCTCGCGGGTCAGCGCGCCGGCCCGCAGCGCATACAGCAGCAGCGCGCCACCGATGACCAGGGCCAGGAAGATCAGGATGAAGGTGCCGCGCGAGGGATCGGCGGCAAACGAATGCACGCTGGTCAGCACGCCCGAGCGCACCAGGAAGGTGCCGAGCAGTGACAGCGCGAATGCGGCGATCGCCAGCAGCAGCGTCCAGCTGGCGAAGCTGCCGCGCTTTTCAGTGACCGCCTGCGAGTGGATCAGCGCCGCGCCGGCCAGCCACGGCATGAAGCTGGCGTTCTCGACCGGATCCCAGAACCACCAGCCGCCCCAGCCCAGCTCGTAATACGCCCACCAGCTGCCCAGCGCGATGCCGAGGGTCAGGAAGCCCCAGGCCACGTTGGTCCACGGCCGCGTCCAGCGCAGCCAGCGCGCATCCACGCGGCCTTCCAGCAGGGCGGCGATCGCGAATGCGAACGGCACCGCAAAGCCCACGTACCCGATGTACAGCATCGGCGGATGGATGATCAGCCCGGGATCCTGCAGCAGCGGGTTGAGGTCGCGTCCTTCCAGCGGCGCCGGGATCAGCCGCGCGAACGGATTGGAGGTGAAGATCAGGAAGGCGAGGAAGCCGATGCTGATGATGCCGAGCACCCCGAGCACGCGCGCGGAGACGACGGCGGGCAGGCGCTTGGACCACCGTGCCACCGCGCCGCACCATACCGCCAGCACCAGCGCCCACAACAGCAGCGAGCCTTCGTGTGCGCCCCAGACCGCGGAGTAGCGGTACGCCAGTGGCAGCAGCGAGTTCGAATTCTCCGCGACATAGCGCACCGAGAAATCCTGGGTCACGAAGGCCGCCGTCAACACGCCGAACGCGCCCAGCAGCAACGCCAGCTGGGCATAGGCGGCCGGACGTGCCACCGCCATCCACGTGGCGCGGTCGCGATGGGCGCCCCACAGCGGCAGCACCGTCTGCAGCAGTGCCATCAGCAGGGCGGTGACCAGCAGGATCTGCCCCAGTTCCGGCAGCACTCAGTACGTCTCCGGTGCCGGCACGGGCACATCGTGTTTGGTATGTGCCTGGCCCATCTTGTCGGCCACTTCCTTGGGCATGTAGGTCTCGTCGTGCTTGGCCAGCACTTCCTCGGCGACGAAGCGACCGTCCTGCAGGCGTCCGGTGGCGACCACGGCGGTGCCCTCGGCGAACAGGTCCGGCAGGATCCGCGAGGTGATCACCGGCAGCGTGGCGTCACCATCGGTGACCACGAAGTGCGCATCCAGCGAACCGGGCGCGCGCTGCAGTGAGCCTTTGACCACCATGCCGCCGAGGCGGAACCGGGCGTGATCGCCGGCATCGCCGCGCAGCACTTCGGAAGGGGTGTAGAGGTAGGCGATATTGCGCTGCAGGGCCATCGCCACCAGCGCGGTCGCCAGGCCGGAGGCGAGCACCAGCAGCATCACCCAGAGCAGGCGGCGACGCCGGACCGGATTCATCGGGTCAGCTCCGGCGCCACTGGCGGCGTGCTGCCCGCCGCCGCGCGGGCCTGTTGGCGCTGCTGGCGGCGTGCAGCCAGGCGGCGTGCCCAGCGCAGCCGCAGCCAGGAGCCGATGGCATCACTGCCCAGCACCAGCACGAACACCGCATAGGCGGCCATCACATAGGGCAGGTGGGTCATGCGCGGCTGTCCTCCAGAGGGGCACGGGTGCCTGCCGCGACCCAGGCCTTGCCGGCCTCGCGCAGCAGGTTGTCGGCGCGGGCCTTGGCCAGCAGCGAGCCGGCGAACCACAGCTTGGTACCGATCACCATCAGCCACAGCGGCAGTGCCATGCTGGCATCCAGGGTGGAGTCGCCGAACAGGCGGATGGTCTGGCCCTGGTGCAGGCTGCCCCACCATTCCACCGAATAGCGGATCACCGGCAGCAGGCTCACCCCGACGATGGACAGCAGGCCGGCCGCGCGCGCGGCGCTGCGACGGTCCTCGATGGCGTAATACAGGCCGATCACCCCCAGGTACAGGAGCAGCAGGATCAGTTCGGTGGTCATGCGCGGGTCCCAGTCCCACCAGGTGCCCCAGGTCGGCTTGCCCCAGATGCTGCCGGTGAGCAGGGTGATCACGGTGAAGCCGGCGCCGAGCGGGGCGCAGGCCATCGCCAGGATTTCGCAGGTCTTGATCCGCCAGATCAGCGCGATCGCCGCGTACAGCGCCATCAGCGCGAACACGAACAGGCTCATCCACGCGCTGGGCACGTGGATGTAGAGGATGCGGAAGCTGTCCAGCTGTTTGGAATCGGCCGGCACCACCGCCAGCGCCTGCCAGACGCCGACCAGCAGCACCGGCACCGCCGCCAGGTAGAACACCCGCGACCAGCGCGCGGCAAAGCGGTCGAAGGTGGGCGGCGAACCGAGTTGGTGGAACCAGCGGACGATCGGGTGCATGCGGCAGTGGCTATCCAACGAAGGGCGACGATGGAACGGACGTGGAGTGGCTCGGCAACGGGTGACGCGGATGCAGGTGACGCTCACAACGCAGCTCACGCCACCGACAGTACGCCATACCGCTCAACTCAGCGAGATGCGGATCGCGGCGGCTGTCGCCAGCGGGGCCAGCACCAGCGCGATCACCAGCCCGGCGCCCAGCATCAGCAGCGCGCCGATCGGGTCCTGCCCGCGTGCGACCGCCGCCACGCTGCCGGCGCCGAATACCAGCACTGGCACATACAGCGGCAGGGCCAGCAGTGCCACGAGAATACCAGAGCGCCGGATGCCGACCGTCAGCGCGGCGACCACCCCGCCGATCAGGCTCAGCAAGGGCGTTCCCAGCAGCAACGATGCCAGCAACATCGGCAACTGGTCATGCGGCAGATGCAGCATTTCCGCCAGCAGCGGCGACATCACGATCAGTGGCAGGGCGGTGGTGACCCAGTGCACCAGCACCCGCACCAGCACCAGCCAGGCCAGCGGCACCGGGGCCAGCAACCATTGCTCCAGCGAGCCGTCTTCGGCATCGCTGCGGAACAGGGAGTCCATCGCCAGCTGGCCGGCCAGCAGCACCGCCAGCCACATCACCGCCGCGGCCACGCGTGCCATCGCCTCCGGATCGCGGCCCAGCGCCAGCGCGAACAGCACCACCACCAGCAGCGCGAACAGCAGCGGCTGCAGGGCATCGCCACGGCGCCGCCAGAGCAGGCGCATGTCGCGGGCGACCAGCGCCCGTGCGGTCTGCCACAGACCCGGCTCGGTACCCGGCGCGATCATGCCGCCACGCCCAGGGTCAGCAGGCGCGTACGCACCGGCGGGGCGGCATAGGCGCCGTGGGTGGTGACAAGTGCAGCGCCGCCGCTGCGCAGGTGCGCGGAAATCATGCGGTTCACCAGGTTGATGCCGTCCAGGTCGAGATTGGCGTAGGGCTCGTCGAGCAGCCACAGCGGCGCGGGCGAGAGCCAGATGCGGGCCAGTGCCAGGCGGCGCTTCTGCCCGGCCGACAGCTGCCGCACCAGCGTGTCCTCATACCCGGCCAGGCCGACGATCGCCAGCGCATTGCCGGGCATCTGGCGGGCGCGGCGACCGTGCAGGCCACACAGGAAATGCAGGTTCTCCAGCGTGTCCAGGTCCGGCTTCAACGCGGGCAGGTGGCTCAGGTAGGCCACGTAGTTCGCCCGTTCCTTGTGCCCGGCGCGCTTGCCATCGATCTCGACGTGCCCGCTCTCGGCACGCAGCAGGCCGGCCAGCACCCGCAGCAGGGTGGTCTTGCCGGCACCGTTGTCGCCCTGCACCAGCAGGGCTTCACCGGCATCGACGTGCAGGTCCAGCGGGCCGAAGACGGGTTCGTCGTTGCGACTGAAGCCAAGGCCATGCGCGGCCAGCAACGGAGGGGCGTTCAAAGGTCTCAGGCTTCACACCGGGAGGAGTGTTCATTGTATCGGGGACGGGCGGCGTCGTGCCGGCCCGCGGCCGGCACGACCGTCATGGCTTCGGGGGATTTCGTACACTTCGCCATCCACCCCCTCGATCCTGCCTGCCGATGCAACCGCAAACCAAGCTGCCCAAGGTGGGCACCACCATCTTCACCGTGATGTCCCAGCTCGCCGCCGAACACGGCGCGGTCAACCTGGGCCAGGGGTTTCCGGATTTCTCCGCACCGCAGCGGCTGATCGATGAAACCATCGCCGCGATGCAGGGCGGGCTCAACCAGTACCCGCCGATGACCGGCGTGGCGCCGCTGCGCCAGGCCATCGCGCAGAAGTCGCTGGATCTGTACGGCGCGCAGGTGGATCCGGATACCGAGATCACCGTCACCAGTGGCGCCACCGAGGCGATCTTCAACGCCATCCACGCCGTGGTCCGCCCGGGCGAGGAAGTGATCGTGCTCGACCCGGCCTACGACTGCTACGAGCCGGCGATCGACCTGGCCGGCGCACGTGCCGTGCACGTGGCGCTGGACCCGCAGACCTTCGCGGTCGACTGGGACCGCGTGCGTGCCGCGATCACGCCGCGGACCCGGCTGTTGATGGTCAACACGCCGCACAACCCGTCCGGCGCGATGCTGACCGCCGACGACATGCAGGCGCTGGCCGATGTGCTGCGCGGCACCGACATCTACCTGATTTCCGATGAGGTGTACGAGCACATCATCTATGACGGCCGCCGCCACGAATCCTCGCTGCGCCATCCGGAGCTGCGCGAGCGCGCGTTCGTGATTTCCAGCTTCGGCAAGACCTACCACTGCACCGGCTGGAAGATCGGCTACGTGATCGCGCCGCCGGCGATGACCGCCGAGTTCCGCAAGGTGCACCAGTACAACACCTTCACCAGCTTTGGTCCGGCGCAGTACGGCTTCGCCGCGATGATCCGCGACCAGCCCGGACACCATCTGGAACTGGGCGCGTTCTACCAGGCCAAGCGCGACCGCTTCCGCGAGCAGCTGCTGTCCACGCGCCTGCAGCCGCTGCCGGTGCCGGGCGGTTACTTCCAGCTGGTCGATTACTCGGCCATCAGCGATCTGCCCGACCACGAATTCGTGAAATGGCTGACGATCGAGAAGGGCGTGGCGGCGATCCCGCTGTCGCCGTTCTATGAGACCGCGCCCGCCGGCCAGCGCCTGGTCCGCCTGTGCTTTGCCAAGAACGACGCCACGATGGACGCGGCGATCGAACGACTGCGGGCCCTGTGATGCGCACCGCGACCGATCTGCAGGACCTGCGCATTTCCCTGGTCCAGGGCGATACCCGCTGGCACGACCCGGCCGGCAACCGCGCGCATTACGGCGCGCTGCTGGCGCCGTTGGCCGGACAGACCGATCTGGTGATCCTGCCGGAGACCTTCACCAGTGGCTTCTCCAACGACGCCATCGACAAGGCAGAAGGCATGGACGGCCCGACCGTGGCCTGGATCCGCGAGCAGGCCGTGCGCCTGGGCGCGGCGGTTACCGGCAGCGTGCAGCTGCGGGTGGGCGAGGGCGTCTACAACCGGTTGCTGTGGGCCACCCCGGATGGCGAACTGCGGTATTACGACAAGCGCCACCTGTTCCGTTACGGTGGCGAGCACGAGCGCTATGCCGCCGGCAGCGAGCGCCTGAGCGTGGAGTGGAAGGGGTGGCGGATCAATCCGCAGGTCTGCTACGACCTGCGTTTCCCGGTGTTCTGCCGCAACCGCTACAACGTGGAGCGCGCCGACCAGCTGGATTTTGATCTACAGATTTTCGTCGCCAACTGGCCGTCGGCACGCGCCTATGCGTGGAAGACGCTGCTGCGCGCGCGCGCAATCGAGAACCTCTGCTATGTGGCGGCGGTCAATCGGATCGGTGTCGACGGCAATGACCTGCACTACGCCGGCGACAGCGCGGTGATCGATTTCCTCGGCCAGCCGCAGGTGGAAGTGCGCGAACGCGAGCAGGTGGTCACCACCACCATCTCCGCCGCGGCGCTGGCCGCCCACCGTGCGCGCTTCCCGGCGATGCTGGATGCGGACAGTTTCAGCCTGCAGGAACGCAGCTGAAACGGTCGTGCCGCCCGCTGGCCGGCTCTGCACGCTGCTGGCGGTGCGCATGGCTCTCATGGGCGTTGCAGGATTGCCTGGCGCCGGCCAGCGGCCGGCACTCCCCGGGCCGCTCGGGCTGAACGGATGCCGGATGCACGCGACGTGCATCATCCGCGCCACACGCGCACGCTGCTAGATTCGGCGCGTTCCCACTGCGTACGAGCGGACCTGCATGAAGACGTTCTCCCTGGCATTGATCGCACTGGCTGGTATCTCGGCCGTCCCGGCCGCGCAGGCTGCCGGCAACATTGATTGCGAGCTGCACTACAACCTGGCGGGCTGGTCGGTGCTGTACAAGACCGCCTCCGGCACCGGCACCATCCAGTGCGACAACGGCGCGCGCATTCCGGTCAAGATCACCGCCAAGGGCGGCGGCCTCACCGTAGGCAAGTCCAAGATCGTCGACGGCAAGGGCAAGTTCTCCGGCGCCTACTCGGTCAACGACCTGATCGGTTCCTATGCCTCCGTCGAAGCGCACGCGGGTGCCGACAAATCCAGCAATGCCCAGGTGATGACCAAGGGCGATATCTCGCTCGCCTTGGCGGGCACCGGCAAGGGCTGGGACCTGGGCGTGGGTGTGGGCCGCTTCACCATCGAACGACGCTGAGGCGTAGAGCCACGCCATGCGTGGCTGCACCACCGTCTTCGGCATGACGCGCAGCCACCCCATGACGCGCAGCCACCTCATGAAGCGCAGCCACCTCATGAAGCGCAGCCACCTCATGAAGCGCAGCCACCCATGGGGTGGCTCTACAGGACCGGGTTGATCGCGGCCCGCGTGGACCCAACGAAAAACCCCGGCCTGAGCCGGGGTTTTTTGATCTCAGCGTATCAGTGATCAGCCGCCGCGCGGGCCGCCACCACGGTGACCGCCGCCACCCGGGCCGCGATGGCCACCGGGACGACCACCCGGGCCACCGGGACCGCGAGCACCGGGGCCACCCGGGCCACGGTTGCCGCCCGGACCACCCGGACCGCGGTTGCCACCGGGACCGCCGGGGCCGCGCGCACTGGCGCCACCCGGACCCCGTGCACCGGGGCCACCCGGACCACGGTTGCCACCCGGACCACCCGGACCGCGGTTGCCCGCCGGACGCGCGCTGCCGTACGGGCTGGCGCCCGGATTGGCGTGATCGGACGGGAAGCTCGGGGCATTGCCCGGATGGCCGTACGGATGGCGGGACGGACCCTGGCCACCCTGGGCACCGCGGTTGCCACCGCCGCCCGGACCGGCCGGACGGCCCTGGCCGCCGTAACCGCCGCGGCTTTCGCCACCGCCGGCATAGCCGCCGCGACCTTCAGCGCCGCCGCCGTAGCTGCCGCGCCCCGGGCCGCCTGCACCACCCGGACCCTTCGGCTTGCCATACGGACGGCCCTGGCCGCCGGCACCGGCACCCGGACCACGCGCGCCGGGACCACGGGCAGCGCCCGGGCCGGCATTGCGGTGGCCGCTCGGGCCGGTGCTGACACCGTCCGGCACGTACCAGCTGCGGAACGCGGCCGGGTTGCCTTCGGGCAGCGCACGGTTGCCCTTGTCCGGGCGCGCCTTGAACGGACGCTGCGACTGCTTGGCCGCCGCTTCACCGCTGACCGTCAGGCCACCCTTGAAGCCGCCACCCTTGCCACCGCGGCCACGGCCGCGCTCTTCGCGCACGTTGTCGAAACGACGCAGTTCGCGGCCTTCATCGGCCGAGTTGTGGCCGTTGACGTAGGCGTTGCCCCGGCCGCCGTCGCGCGAGACGCGCACGGTGGTCTTGGCGGCACGACGCTGGCCGATCACCGGCTGCAGGGTCAGCGCCGACGGCGCGCCTTCTTCCAGCTTCAGTTCGGCGCGCAGCGCTTCAACCTGCTTGGCCGGCAGTTCCACCGACTGGCCGCGCAGCAGTTCGCGCGGCAGGCTGACCTTGCCGTAGCGGGTGCGCTTCAGGCGGCTGACCTGGCAACCCTGCGATTCCCACAGGCGACGGACTTCGCGGTTGCGGCCTTCCTTGACGACCACGCGGAACCAGTCGTGCGAATCGGTGCCGCCGATGCGTTCGATCTCGTCGAACTTGGCCGGGCCGTCTTCCAGCGCCACGCCGCGGGCGAGGCGGTCGACGATGCTGTCCGGCACTTTCTCTTCGCCTTCCGGTGCACGCACGCGCACGACGTACTCGCGCTCGACCTCGTAGGAGGGGTGCATCATCGCGTTGGCCAGCTCACCGTCGGTGGTCGCCAGCAGCAGGCCGGTGGTGTTGATGTCCAGGCGGCCGATCGCGATCCAGCGCGCGCCCTTGAGGGCAGGCAGCGCTTCGAACACGGTCGGGCGACCTTCGGGGTCTTCGCGCGTGGTCACTTCGCCTTCGGGCTTGTTGTAGGCCAGCACGCGGGAGGTTTCGGTCAGTGCGGTGGCGACGAAACCACGGCCGTCCAGCTCGACTTTGTCGCCGCTCTTGATCGACTGGCCGGTCTGCGCGACCTCACCGTTGACCTTGACCAGGCCATCGGCGATGCGCTGTTCGAGCGCGCGGCGCGAACCCAGGCCGGCCTGCGCCAGCACTTTGTGCAGGCGCTCTTCCAGCTTGGGCTGTTCGGAGGCGGTTTCGCGCTTGAGCGAAAGCTTGTTCAACGATGGCTTGCGGGGGGTGTCACTCATTTACTTGGCTCCGGCCGGCAACGGATGCGTCGGCCTCTGGTTCGGGATC
>Ga0308171_1002808_pt1 | contig 17221 bp, 14 predicted proteins | sample PhyGR1_FD_202135 | JGI IMG/M metagenome (GOLD analysis project Ga0308171, IMG submission 202135) | Phyllosphere microbial communities from UC Gill Tract Community Farm, Albany, California, United States - DLSLSG.R1 | ecosystem: Host-associated > Plants > Phyllosphere > Unclassified | place: USA... | reverse complement strand
TGGAGCGGCAGACACGAGGGCCTCCGGAGGAGTCGAGAAGACAAGCGTCGGGACGGGAGCCACGGCAACGGGGCGAGCCGCTCGAGGCGGCTGCGTCAGTGTTGGTGTGACCAACATCCGGCGATGTTCCGATGCTAGGAACCACGCGTTTCCGCTGTATTTCCCCCGCGTGACCCTCTCGACAAAGTTGTCCGACAGGCGGCGGTGGTCGCGCGAGCGGGCGCGACGAGAACGGAGATGCCGGGGAACGGGGCCGTTCCCCGGCATCTCCGGTTGTCATCGCCCGCCCTGTCCCGATCGCCCCGTGTTCTCGAGCGGGGCCGGCGAACGGGCAGGATCATTCGGCCGCCGGACGCATCGACCCCCGCTGGGGGCACACGACGCCCGAGCGGTGATCGGGATCCGGCGTGCGTGCGGTCTGGCTCAGCCGAAGGAAGCGTCGGGGTAGAGCGCCTGGGCGATCTGGCGCACGACCGACACGTTTCCGAGGGTCCCCGGGAACATGTCGGAGCTTGAAACCGCGATGAGACGCCCGTCTCGCACCGCGGGCATGTCGGGGAATGTCGCCGTGAGGTACGCGCGGGCGGCCTGCTCGTGCGCGGGGTCGGTGACCGCGAACACGATGGCATCCGGTGAGTGTGCGGCAAGGGACTCGGGGGTGATCTCCGCGGCGAAGAAGTCGGCGAACTGGGGGTCCTCCGGCGTGTAGATCGTGTCGGCGCCCGCATGGCGGAGGATGTCGTACTCGACACCGGCGCCGATCGCGCTGAGCGTGGTGCCGTCGACGTAGATCTGCGCGACGCGGGGCTTCGTGCGGCCCTGGATCGCCGTGTCGACGGCGGACAGCTGCGCCTGTGCGTCGGCGATCAGCGCCGCGGCCTCGTCTTGCACGTCGAAGATCTCGCCGAGGTTGTTCAGGTCGACGAACAGATCGTCGACCGTGCCGTCCATGCGGCGCGAGAAACATCCGCCCGTCGCGGTGTACGCCGCCACACCCGCTTCGGTGAGTTGCTCGATACTCGCGAAGCCCTGCTCGGCGGTGAACTCGTAGGTCGTGGGCGCGTAAACGAAGTCGGGGTGGACGGCGAGCAGGTCTTCCCGGCTGGGGGGCGCTTCTCCACCGATCACGGGCACGTCGGCCGCGAGAGGAGCCACGTCCGCGGGCAGCTCCTGCACGGTCGCCTGGGCCTGGCCGACGAGATGATCGGCGAGCCCCAGCCGCAGCAGCAGTTCGGTCTGCGAGGGGTGCAGGCCCACGGCGGCGGTGGGGACGTGGGTGACGGTGACCGGTGCGCCGCAGTTCTCGATGACGAGGGCGTCCCCGGTGGGGGTGGCCGCGCCCGGGGGCGCCACGGCGGAGCCGCAGGCGGTGAGCGCGAGAGCGCCGAGGCCGCCGACGACCGCCATCATCAGGCGGGCGGGTCGAAGGGAGTGCTGTGTCATTCGTTTCTCTCTGTCGGGTTGTCGGATGGGAAGGGACCGCGAAGCGGACGGGGGTGAAAGGCCATGACGCGGGCGCCCGTGTCGATCTCCGTCGCCACACGCGCCGTGACGCGGAAGACGCCGCCGACCAGGTCGGGGGTGAGAACGGCATCCGGCTTCCCGACCGCGACGAGGTGGCCGTCGTCGAGGACCGCGACTTCGTCGCAGAATGCCGCGGCGATGTTGAGGTCGTGCAGGGCGGCGATGACCGTCGTTCCGAGGCCGCTGACCACCCGCATGAGGTCGAGTTGGTGGGCGATGTCGAGATGGTTCGTCGGCTCGTCGAGGACGAGGACCTCGCCGTCCTGGGCCAGGGCGCGCGCGAGCATGACGCGCTGACGTTGGCCCCCGGAGAGTCGGCGCACCAGGCGATCCTCGAGGTCGAGCACGTCCGCGGTGCGAAGCGCCTCCGTCACGATCCGGCGGTCGTCGTCGGTGTCGCGGCTGAACGGTGCGTGATGCGGAGCGCGCCCGACCATCACGGTCTCGCGCACCGTCAGATCGAACTCCGAGGGGGCATCCTGCAGCATGACCGCGACCCGGCGCGCGAGGGTGCGCGGTGGCAGCGTAGAGACGTCGACGCCGTCGATGCACACGCGACCGGCATGGGGACGGCGGCCCGAGAACAGGGTGCGCAGGAGGGTCGACTTGCCGCTGCCGTTGGGCCCGAGCAGGCCGAGAATGCGCCCGCGTCTCACCTCCAGCTCGACGTCGTGCAGGACGCGGCGCCCGCCGAGCTGCACACTCACTGACTCGAACGACACCGTCATCGGTCGAACCCCGCTCTCTCGCCGCCGCGGCGCATGAGCCACAGGAAGAACGGCGCCCCGACGAACGCCGTGAGGATGCCGAGCGGGATCTCCGTCGGTGCCGCGACGGTGCGTGCGAGCAGATCTGCCACCATCAGGAACAGCGCGCCCCCGAGCACCGCGACCGGGACCATCCGGCGATGGTCCGAGCCCACCAGCAGGCGGGCGACGTGCGGCACGACGAGCCCCACGAATCCGATGCCGCCGCTCACCGCGACGATCACCCCCGTGAGCAGGGACGCGACCACGAGGAGAATCCCTCGTACCCGGGTGGTGCGCACCCCGACCGCGAGGGCCGACTCGTCCCCGGCCAGGAGGGCGTTCATCGATCGGGAGAGCCCGAAAGCGGCGAACAGAGCGATGACGAGCGCGAGTGCGGGGATCGTCAGCGACGACATCGTGGCTGCCGACACGCTGCCGAGGAGGAAGAACATCACGCTCACGACGTTCTGCGCGTCGGTCGTCAGCGTGAGGTAGCTCGTGACGGCGCTCAGCAGGGAACCGAGTGCGACGCCAGCGAGGATCATGCGGGTCGGCGACAGCTCTCCGCGGGTCCGTGCCAGGAGCGCGACGAGCACGCACGACCCGACGGCGCCGGCGAAAGCCGCCCCGCTCATGGTCAGACCGAGGAACGCGGCGCCGCCCGAGACGATCACGAGCACGGCGCCGACGCTCGCGCCGGACGACACTCCGAGGATGTACGGCTCGGCGAGCGGATTGCGCACGACGGCCTGCATCATCGTCCCCGCGAGGGCGAGCCCCGCCCCGGCGAGCCCCGCGAGGAGTGCCCGCGGCAGACGGAACTGCCACACGGCCTGATCCTGCAGCGGGGTGAGCGAGCCGTCCGTCATCCACGGCATCCCCGGCAGCAGGTGTCCGATCACGATCTTCGCGGAGTCGATCGGCGGCACGGGCACCGGGCCGATCGCGCCGGAAAGCACGACCGTGATCACGAGCAGGACGGCACTGACCGTCACCGTCGCGCCGAGCGGCATGACCCGTCCGCCTTGCCGGGCCGTGCGCGCACTCGCCCGCCCGTGCGGGGTGCGCTGTGTCGTCGCGGTCATGGTGTGCCTCCGCTCGTCACGTCGGCGGAGAACTCGAGGACGGTGATCCCCAGTGCGTGCAGGTCGTCGAGGGCGTTGGTGCCGTGCCCCGCGGACGGAGCGGTCCACGTGCGCGCGGGCGCGCCGAGGCGCTCGAGGGCCTCGACTGTGCGGCGCGTGTCGGTCGCCCGCACGCGGGTGTCGCGGCCCAGGGTGATCCCCAGAAACGCGGGGAGCCCCTCGGCATCCGTCCGATCCTCGATGATCGCGAGGGGGGAGAGCCGGCGGAGCCGCTCGCGTGACTCGGGGCTGCCGTCGTCGCCGAACTCCGAGCGCCAGCCCGCCCCGAGCGGATGATCCGCAAGCGAGAGGAGGTCGAGAGGCGCGGCCGTCGCCACGACGCCCGCGCAGAGACCGGGATGCTGGAACCCACAGCTGGCGGCGATGACCCCGCCCAGCGACGCGCCGACGAGCACGAGGAGATCGGGTCTGGTGATCCCTCGGTCGACGAGACCGCGCGCGATGTCGGCGAGGTCGTCTACCGCCTGCTGCTTGCGCGCGCCGCTGCCGGCCGCGCGCCAGGAGGCACCGCGTTCGCCGCCGCCGCGGATCTGGGCCGTGACGTAGGCGCCGCCGTGCGCGACCCAGGCGGGGATGGTGGGCTCGAAGACGGGGAGATGCGGCACGCCGAACCCCCCGTAGCAGGCGAGGAGAAGCGGTCTCGGTCCGGATCCTGCGGCGGGCTCGGCGATGTGGGCGGTGAGGGTCTCGCCGTCACGCGCGGGGAGATCGAGGCGGCGCGTCTCGCCCGCCAGCGCGTCGGGCGCGGCATCCGTCTCGGTGACGATCCGCGGCGGCGTGAGCGGGCCCTCGACGGCGAGATACAGGATGCCGTCGTCGATGCGCACCCCGGTGACCGTGGTCTCGCTCGCGGCTTCGACGAACACCTCCCGGGTGCCCGCCGCGTCGACGTCAGCGACGACGGTCCGACCGTCGCGAACGACGAGGACGACGATCCGGGAGCCCTCGACCGTGACATCGGTGATGCGCTGCGACTCGTCGCGAAGCGTCCACCGCGCGGTGCCGGAAGGTGCGAGCGCATCCAGCCCGCCTGCGTGCCAGACGAGCACGCCGTCGGGCAGCGGGAAGGCGCCGTACAGCGCGCTCCATCGTCCGAGCAGCCGTCCCGTCGCGCGATCGATCAGGGTCGTGCCCTCGTCCCCCGTCGTGCATGCAAGCACCCCGCGTGCACCGCTGGGGAACAGGCGCGTGCGATGCGCGGGTTCTACGGGGGTGGCCGTCAGAGCGCCCGTGTCGACGTCGAGGGCGACGAGCGCATCGTCACGGCTGGCGACGACCTCGAGGGTCCGTGAGTCGTCGATCCACAGCACGGTGTCGTAGCGCAGCCGGATCTCCGGATGCAGCCGTAGGGTGCCGGATGCCACGTCGACGATGCCGAGCACGGCGTCCTCGCTCGCGTCCTCGGCCCATTCGATCGCGATGCGTCGTCGGTCGGGGGCGGGGGTCATTCGGTGGATGTGCCCGTCGGGGGCGATCACCGTGCGTCCGTCGGCATGCCGGATGGCGGGCCGCGGAGTGCCCGCCGCGCGATCCAGGACGAATCCACGCACGGGCAGCCCCGGCCGCGGGTGGCGTTCGTGCGCGGAGAGGGCCGCGTCGAGTGCGTTGCGGAGCGCGGTCATCGGCCCACCGGATCGGTGAAGCGCCCGGGCGGGCCGGGCCACAAGAGGTGTCCGCCCTCGTCGAGGGCGCCGGGCATGGCGATCGTCGTGAGGACGCCCTCGCCGTCGACGAGATGGATGACGCCGTCGCCGCCGGCCGTCACGGCGATGACGCCGGTGACCGGATCGATCGCGACGGCCCGTCGCTGCGCGGGGCGTCCGTCGGCACCGTCCCACGGCATCCGACCCGGTTGTGGCGGGGTGCTGAGCGGGGGGAGGGGCACCGCGCGGGCGATGCGCCCCGTCACGCGGTCGATCACGACGAGGGCGTCGCCGTCGGGGTGGATCACGGTGGCCGCGGCGATGCCGTCGGCCAGCGCGAAGCGGAAGACGAGGCCCTCCGGCAGTGGCACGGTGCGCGCGGCACCCGCGCGCAGGTCGATCTCGGCGAAGACGTTGGTCCATTCCGTCCAGCGCGACGGGTCCGCGGGGCCGCCGCGGAGCACCCCCGTCACGGCGCCGGTGTCGCCCGCGCGACGGAGGTAGTAGGCGCGTCCGTTCGCCGGCCACGGGATCACCCCGAGTGCGGACGGGATGCCGTCGTCGATCGCGAACCTCTCCAGGCCGCGCCCCGTGGCGACGCCGACGACCCCCGTCTCGTGGTCCACCACGTCGCCGTGCCCGTCGTCGGCGATGTCGTCGCACGTGGCGCCCCGCAGCACAGGTACGTGCGCGCCGAGATCGAGCGCACTCGCGAGCGGTATCGCCTCGATCGCACCCGGATCGCGGTGGCGCAGCACGATCGTCGGTTCTCGGGTCACCCGGTCGGGCGCGATCACGACGCCCGGCTCTCCCGCTCGCGTTCGAAACCGCACAGAGGAGTCACGAACGAGATCGACGACCGTCACGACGTCGTTCCACGCTTCGTCGTTCGCACCCAGTCCGGGTGTCGCGACGACGTGACGCCCGTCTTCCGAGGCGGCGAGGTGTTCGGCGGGGATCGCAATCGGGATGCGACGGATGCCGTCGGGGCCACGGACGACGAGAGCGCCGCCGCGGTCGTCGGCGAAGGCCCACGCGTCGCGGGCGTCAGGCGGAAGCACGAGGAAGCCGGCGTGCTCCGCGAGTCGGGCGTCCGGGGCGACGACACTCCCGTCGAGGGAGAACACGGTTCCTGCCCGGTGATCCGCGGCGATGAGGGCGGTGGCTGGAGACATGACGGCGATGCTACTAGATATTGAGAATCGTTCTCATTTAGAGTCGACGATGTTCACGACCGTGAACCCCGCTCCGCATATCGGAGTGGACGAACGAGAGAAGGAGAAGGCAATGGACAAGCAGATCCTGTCCGAGATCGAAGAGACCGAGCAGCTGGCGCACCTGTCGGCGACCCACTCGAACGCGCTCGTCGAGAACCCCTTCGAGTGACCCTCGAGGTCGCATCACGTTGACGCGACCCCCGGCCGGGCGCCTCGCGCCCGGCCGGACTTTCGGAAAGACACCCATGCATCACCACCGCCGAATCACCCCGCTGCCGAGCACCGGAGCCCACGTCGTCACGGTCGCCGATAAGGCGCCCCTGCTGCGTCTTCGCACCGGAGACCACACCGCGATCGGGTCTCCGCCGCCGGGCCTGCACGATCTCCTCGACTCGTCGTCCGCGGGTACCGTTGGATCCGCGTATCGGGATCGTCTCGTCAGCGAGGTCCGAGAACGCGAGCGCGCCGACGGCGAACGCCGCTGGCCCTCGGCCCGTCGGAGCATCGGTGTGGTCGGCACCGGCGTGCTCGCCGACGAGATCGCGCGTGTATTGGCGGCCTGGGGTGCCCGGGTGACGACGGGTGCATCCGCGACCGACAGACGAGACTCCGCCGCCCTCGTCATCTCCGTGTCGGACGGGGCGAAGGAGCGCCGCGATCACGCGGTGCTCGACGACCTCCTCGCCACCGGTAACGCCCGCCTTCGCGTGTACCGGGAAGGGGAGTGCGTGTTCATCGACCCGATCGCCCTCGACGTCACCGACATCGCGGCACGGCAGGTCGTGCGGCGACGGATCGCCGCCAGCACCGTGCCGGACGCTCTCGACGCGTGGCAGGGGCACGGCCCGGCAGCGGATCAGCCGGTGGACTCCGCGAGCGTGACCCTCGTGACGGCGCGGGTGCTGACGATGACTCTGAGCTGGGCGCGAGACGACGAGGCGCTGCCCCGACTGCGCACCACGCTCTGGAAACTGGTCCCCGCACTCGGACGGGTGACCGAGCACCCGGTGCTGGCCTACCCGGCGCCGCACCCGGGGGCGGGCAGGTGATCCCGCCGCGCGACGCTCGTGCGCACGTCTGCCGCGCCGACGACGGCGTCGCTCTGCACGGCTGGATCTGGGAGCCCGAAACGCCGCGAGGCATCGTCCTCGTGCGCACGCCATACGGCGCGTGGCGCCACGGCGACACCGCCCGCTCCTGGGTGCGACGGGGATACCGCTGCCTGGTGCAGGACGTGCGCGGCCGCCACTGTTCCGAGGGGGAGTGGAACCCCTATCTCCATGAGCGTCGCGACGGCGCCTCCGCCGTCGCCGCGCTTCGCGCCCAGGACCCGCAGCTTCCCCTCGTCCTCTCGGGAGGGTCGTACGACGCCCACGCGGCCCTGGAGGGCGCCCGCGATGTGGACGTCGACGCGCTCGTGCTCATGGTCCCCGCCCTCGGACTCGCCGAGACCGCCTGGGACGCACAGGGCCGCCCGCAGCTTTACGACCGAATCGGGTGGTGGCATCAGCACGGGCGCGGTTCCCGCTCGTTCCCGCCGTTGAGCGACGACGAGCTGAGGGCGCGGGTCGCGAGCGCCGAGCGGCGGGGCGTGGAGCGGGCTGCCCGAGAGTGGGGGTGGACGCCGACCGTTCTCGCGGGGTGGCGGCGGTTGTGGATGACGCCGCCCGTCGATCTGGACCGCGCGTACGGCGGGATCGACGCGCCGCTCCTGCTCGTGCGCGGCGACGATGATTTCTTCCACGCCGATGCCGGGCGCCTGGCCGCGGCGTGGCGCGCCGACGTGCACGTCGTCGACGGACCGTGGGGTCATCGCCTCGGAGCCGACATTCGCGATGAGGATGTGCGCGCTCGTCTCCGCGACTCGGGCGGAATCGGCGCCGTTCTCGACGCCTGGCTCACGCGAACCGGCCTGCCCTCGGGAACGAGCAGCACCCGCCACGTCGTGCCGGCCGGTCGTCGTTCGCGGTCAGCCTTCGAGCCACGCTCGGGCCACTGGCACCACGAGAGGATCGCATGAACCAGGGCAGTACGTCGTCCCTCCCACCGCTTCCCGTCGAGAGTCTGGTGGATGCCGAGACCGGCGTCATCCGGTCGATTCGCGCGGTCCCGCACCCGGCGGGGGCCCCGCATCGCTACCTCGCTCTGACGGCATCCGTCTCCGATGCGCGCGCGCTCGGTGAATGGCCGGCCGATCGGGTCTCGCTCGGTACGTCGTTCGGCGACCCCGCCCAGGCGCGGATCGCGGCGATCGGCGAAGGCGTCGAGCGCTACTGCGGCAACTGGCTCCCCGAGACCTTGCCGCCCGACGACCTCCGCGTCGCCACCGCCGACGAGCTGCGGGGGGACGGGCACCCCGTGATCGAGCTCGACGATCTGCCGCGATTCGCCGACTGGCAGCTCGCTCGGGACGGATTCGCCTACCAGCACCTGGATGCCGTGACGCCCGCGCTCTGGGCGAGATGCCAGGATGCCGAGGGCCGACCCGTCTGGCTGCCTGACGCCCTCGTGCATCTGAACTGGCGGCAGTCGCGCTTCCGGCACCTTCCTCGAACCCACCACCTCAACTACGCCGGCATCGCCACCGGGACGAGTGTCGACGACGCCCGCGACCGCGGGGTGCTCGAGGTCATCGAACGCGACGCGCTCGAAGTGTGGTGGCATCTCGACGGGCCGACGTTCGGCATCGATCCCGCGAGCGTGCCCGGCTTGGTGGACGATCTGCGGGGCAGCAGCCTGACCGTCTGGCTGGTGGCGATGCCAACGGAGTTCGCGCCCGCGATCGCCGCTCTCGTGCACGACGCGGATCGCGGACTGTACGCGGCAGGCTTCTCCGTCGCGCTCGACCCCGCGAAGGCGGCGCGGAAGGCCGTACTCGAGGCCGTCCACACCTGGATCTATACACAGGGTTGCACGGATGCCGACGGCTGGGTCTTCCGAGCCGTGCAGGCGGGGGTCATGGCGAAGGGGCTGATGTTGGACTTCCGTCCCGACGCCGACTACCTCGCCGCGGCTGGTCCGCAGTTCGAGCGGGTGATCGATCTCGGAGCCCACGTGCAGGTCTGGCTCGACCCCGCGGTGCACGGTGAGGCGCGCAGGTTCACCGACCCCGCGCTCGGGGTGCGCCCGCTCAGCGCCGTCTCCGCGGTCACGATGGCGCAGGTCCACGATCGGCTGCGTCGCCGGGGCCATCGTGTGCTCACCCGCGATCTCACCACGGCCGACGTGCGCCGCACGCCGCTGCGGGTCGTGCGCACGCTCGTCACGGGGCTCGTTCCCAACGCTCCAGCCGCGTTCTCGTACCTCGGCATGCCGAGACTGCGCGACGCCGCGCAGGAACGAGGGTGGCGTTCGGCCTGGAGCGGCGGACCCGCCGAGTTCACGCTTCTGCCCGCGCCGCACATGTGAGGCGGATGACGTGATCGATCCGCGACCGACCGTTGCCCCGCAAGACGACGCCCTCGTGAAAGGGCCGCTCGCACGCGCGCTCACGAGGGAACCGCCGGGGGAGCCGCGTCCACCGGGACCGCGTGTCAACGCCTGGCATCACGCCGGTGCGGTGGCGGGGAATCCCGGAGCAGCGCTCGTCGGGTTGGCCGAGGCGCTGTGGCGCCCGGGGAAGCCGCATCGCGCATCGGACGGCACCGAGACCGGCATCCTTCGTCGCCCGGTGCCCTCCGCGGGGGCGTGTTACCCCGTACAGACGCACCTCGTCGTCGGCGGCTCGCGCTGGGTCTACGACCACGAGCGTGGCGTCGCCCGCCGGAGAGATCCCGAAACCGAGCGCCGCGCGGGATGGTCCGGCGGCGTGGCTGCGGCAGCCGACACAGCCACGCTCGTCTTCACGGTGCAGCCCGGACGATCGTTCGGCAGATACCGACATCGCGCGTGGCCGTTGTGGATCGCCGACGCCGCCTACGCACTCGCTGCCGTCGAATTCGTCCTCGGGTGTCGCCCCACCATCACGGGATACGGTCCGTCCGCGTCTCTTCGCGCGCTGCTCGCCGTGCCTCGCGCAGCGCAGGCATCTGCGTGGACCGGTCTGGGGCTTGCCCCCGAGATCCCGCTCGTCGCCGTCGACGTGCCGTTGTGCCCCGAGATGGTCGACGGGGCCGTCGACGCCCTCGCCCGACGGCGTTCGCCCCACCCCGACCGCTTCCTGGCGCAAACGGCATCCCATGGCCCGACACCGATCGTCGAGGCGGTCGCCCGCGCGTCCGGCCAGGCGTGGGTCCGCGGCGCCGCAGCGGTCCGGTCGTGGGCGGTTCCGGTGTCGTCCTCGCCCGCTGTGCTCGTCCGGGCGCTGTGGGCCGGCCATCTCGCGGCTGCCCGCCTGTCGTATGCCGCGGCGCTGCGCGCTGAAGCCACCCGCTCCGTCTCCGGTTTCGCCGCCCAGGGCAACCGGTGGGTCTTTCACGCTCTCGCCTTCCTCGACTCCCCAGGAGACCGCCCATGATGATCGTCCCCGCACTCTGGCGCGAGGCGTGGCGTCGTCCACGACTCCTCACCGCGAGCGTCCTGCTGCAGCTCCTGGTGTTCGCGACGTACGTCGCGCAGGCTGTCTCGCTCGCGGTCGCCCTGTCGGCCCTCGTGCGGGCTGACGCGGGACGCGCGCTCCTCGGGATCGGCGTCATCCTCGGACTCGGCGTCGCCCGCCTGCTGCTGGGCCTCGCCCAGCGCGATGCCGCCGTACGTCTCGGCGGGTGCGTGCGCGAAGCCCTGCGGGCGCGGGCTGTCTCCGCCGTGCTCGCGCCGGAGCGACTCCACGACATCTCCCTGCGCGATGGCTCGACCCGACTGACGCTCGGCGACGGAATCGACGGCACCGAGGCCTACGTGTCGAAGTACATTCCCGCGGTCGCTCAGCTCGCCGTCGGCGGCATCGGCGTCGTCATCGTGCTCGCAACGCTGTCTCCGGCGCTCGCCGCGGGAATCGCCCTCGCCCTCGTGCTCGCGGTGCTCGGGCCGATGGCGTGGAAGAAGATGCTCGCGCGCCGAGGGTTCACGCACTGGGACACGTACGAGGCTCTCAGCGGCGACCTGCTCGAGGCACTTCGGGGTATGTCGACGCTCCGCGCACTGGGCGACGTTCCTGCGACGCGCGAGCGCCTCCACACGCGCTCGGAGGCGTTGCGACGGGCGACCGAGCGCGTGATGCGTTCGTCGCTCGCGGAGACGGCGATCACGGATCTCGCGATCCAAGCCGGGACGGTGCTCGCCGCGGGGGTCGCGATCGTCGACGTGCTGACAGGGCGAGCGCCGGCAACGGAGGTGTACGTGCTGTTGCTGCTGTCGTCCGAAGCGTTCCGGCCGGTTCGCGAGCTCTCGCGTCACTGGCACGCGGGGTTCCTCGGTCTCACCGCGGTTCCCGGGCTGCGCACACTCGGTGCGTTCGCCGAAACCGGCTCGAGCGAACGCCGACACCCGGCATCCGACTCTCCGGCGGACGCAGCCGGGGCGGCGATCGTGATCTCCGACGTGACGTACCGCTATCCCGGAGCCGAGTCGCCCGTGCTGAACGGTGTGTCCCTCCGAGCGGAGCGTGGCGCGGTGCACGCCATCATCGGCCCGTCGGGAGCCGGCAAGTCGACGCTGTTCGATCTCGTGCTCGGGTTCCTCCCCGCCGACCGGGGGAGCGTCGAGCTCGACGGACGACCTCTCCGCCCCGAGGACGTCGCGGTGGTCTCTCAGCGCCCCGTCCTGTTCGCGGCGACCATCCGCGAGAACATCGACCTGTTCGGAGCGGCGGAGGGGGAGCTCGAGCGGGCCTGTGCGGATGCCGGGATCCTCGCGGAGATCCGCGCCCTGCCCGGAGGCTTCGACACGCCCGTCGCCGAGGCCGGGGCGAGTCTCTCCGGGGGGCAACGACAGAGGCTCGCCCTTGCCCGTGCCCTCCTGGCCCGTCGACCCGTCCTTCTGGTCGACGAGCCCACGAGCGCCCTCGACGACGCGAACGCAGAACTGGTCGCAGAAACCCTGGAGCGGGTCGCCACCGACCGCATCGTCCTGATGATCAGCCACCGTCCCGAGGCGCTCCGCCGCGTGGCTCACGTGCACGTTCTCGAGGGCGGCGTCCTCGTGGAGGCGGCGTCGTGAGCGGCGGGACGGCGTCGGTCCTGGCTCGCCTGATCCCTCCGCTGCGGCCCGAGTGGCGGCGCATCGTCGGCAGCTACGTCCTCGCCACCACGAGCCTGCTCGCTCTCGCGGCGATCGGGGTGCTCGCGGCCCTGGGCGTCGGCGGCGCCGTCGTCCACGGGGCGTGGCCGCCGGCGGTCTGGTGGGTCGCGATGGTCGTGCTCGTGCTGCTGCGGACGCTGCTCACCTGGCGAGAAATGGACGTCTCGCATGCCCTCGCCTACCGGGTGCTCGCCCGCTTGCGGGTCGCGCTGTTCGACGCCTACGCGCGCAGCGTCCCGGCCCGCCGTCGCGAGCACTCCGGGAGAGCGGCATCGGTGGCGATGACCGACATCGAGAAGCTCGAGTTCTTCTACGCGCACACCCTCGCGCAGATCGGCGCTTCGGTGACCCTGTTCGTCGCGGCCCTCGGGGTCGCTGCGGCCCTGATGCCGGCAGCCGCCCTCGTCATGGTGTCCGGCGCCGTCCTCGTCGCGCTCACCGCGCGGGCGGGAGCGGGCGCGTCGCGTCGCGTCGGCGAAGAGGAGCAGGTCGAGCGCGAGCGCCTCTCGGAGCGACTCGTGGATGCGCTCGGAGCATTACGCGAGATCCTCGCCTACGGGCTGCAGGACCGTGTCGTCGCCGATGCTGTCGAGGGGACGCGGCGCTCGGTCCGGACCGCTCGGCGCCGCGAGCTCCTCTCGGGAATCATCGACGGGTCGCGCGAACTCATCCTCACCGGTGTCCTCGTCGGTGTCGTCGCCTCGGCCCTGATCGTCGGAGGCGTCGGTGACGCCCGATCGGCGGCGCTGGCCCCGGCGGTCGTCGCGCTCGCCGTCGCCGGGGTCGCGGCCATCGCCGACGCGGCGCACACCCTTTCGGAGCTGCACCCCCTCGTCGCGAGTGCGGCGAGAGTGGACGCGGGACTGCGTCGACCGCCGGTGGTCGCTCCGGTGGTCGACGCTCGTCCCCTACCGGCCGGGCCGCTCGGCATCCGTTTCCGAGATGTGGAGTTCTCGTACGACGATCGCACGCGCGTGCTGCGCCGCTGGTCGGCGGAGGTGCACCCGGGCGAGCACGTCGGGATCGCGGGGCCATCCGGTGCGGGCAAAAGCACGGTGATCGCTCTCGCCGCACGGCTCTGGGACCCCGACGGCGGCGAGATCGCACTCGTCGATGGCGAGGGGCGGGGGATGCCGCTCCGCGAGGTGTCGGAGGAAGACCTCCGCGCCGCGGTAGCGGTCGTCGAGCAGGACGCACGTCTGTTCCACGGCTCGGTGCGTGAGAACCTGTTGCGGGGCACGGGGGGTCGATCGGACGCGGAACTCGTCGGCATTCTGGATCGCGTCGGCGCGCGTGACTGGATCAGCCTCGACGACGAGCTCGGTGAGCACGGCGTCCGCCTCTCGGGAGGCCAGCGCGCGCGGCTCGCCCTCGCCCGAGCGCTGTGCCGCGAGCCGCGGATCCTCATCGTCGACGAGATCACCGCAAGCCTGGACCCCGCGACCGAGAGGGCGATCTCCCAGGTCCTCGCCGAGGTCGATGCGACCGTCATCGTCGCCTCGCACCGCCGAGAGACACTGGAACGACTCGAGCGCGTTCTGCGGGTGGACCCACCGTTCGCGACATGATCGCGGTGGATTCTGCACCTTCGATGCCGCCTCTCGGCGTTCGGCGCCTGAGCTCGTCGAGCGGGGTGAGGGCCGCGACGGGTGGGTCGGCGCCGTCGGGGTGAGGTTTCTGACGGTGACCGCGCCGACCCTTTCGTCACTCAGCCCACGCGGAAGGTGGCGTCCTGCCGGTCGGTGTCCGTCGTGACGGGGTCGACGCGCAACGCGAACGCCGAGTGTCGCACGTACCGGTCGGGGAAGTTGAAGGACTGGAACGACGTCGCGGTCGAATCCTTCAGACCGGCGACGCGGCGGAACGTCGCGTCAGAAGCGAAAGCGGCGCTGCCGTCGTTCTTTTCGAGACGCACTTCGAACCCGTAGTGGCGGAGGAAGTACCCGGGGTAGTTGACCGACTCGAACGACACCGTTCCACTCGAGCCGTCGGCGAGACCCGAGCGCAGAACCCACTGCGAGTCCGCGTACGGTGCGACACCCTGGTCGATTCGAGCGGCGAAGTTCGAGTGCCGCACGAAACGGTCCTCGAAGTTGTACGACTGGATGCGCTTCGCGGCCGACGGCCACTTCGCGGACAGGCGCTCGAGTTCGGCGGACGTGATCTGCAGCACGGAGCCGTGCCGCTTCGTCGTCGCGCCCATGCTGTAGGAGTCTTGCGGCCGGATCTTCCAGTTGGCAGCCGACGTGATGTCGGTGGTGACCAGGGGGAGGTACCCACGGCCCGTCGCGTACTGGTCGACGAACATGCCGAAAGTCTGGGTCGTGCCGTTGTAGCGGAACAGGATGGGTCCCTCGACGTCTGAGCCGGTCAGTCCCTGGCCGCGCAGGTCGCCCACGTAGGTCCACGACCCGAGGATGGAGTTGCTTCCCTCGATGGTGATCTGCCCGTCACCGGAGGCGCGGTAGTACCTGAAGCCGCCCGTGGAGTTGTCACGCTCGACGATCTGGGTGTCGATGATGCTCTGGCTCCCCCGGTCGATGTACAGCTGCGGCGTCGAAATGGAGCGGAAATCGTTCGTGTTGGCGCCCCAGATGCGGTGCGTCACCACGCCGTTGAGGGTGGAGTTCGTGGCCCAGTAGAGGAAGTACGAGTTGGTGGCCGGGTTCCAGATGGCCTCCGGCGCCCACGCGTTGCGGCCGTCGGGGATCGCACCGGCGACGTTCAGCAGCCACGGCGCGGACCAGTTCACGAGGTCGGAGGACTCCCAGACGACGATGTTGCGGCTGCCGTTGTCGATGGCGTTGCCCCAGCCGCTTCCGCTGGCGATGCGGAGATCGGTTGCGACGATCCAGAATTTGCTTCCGTCGGGAGAGCGCACGATCGAGGGGTCGCGCACCCCCTTGGTCCCGACCGTCGAGAGAAGGGCGGGCTGACCGTTATTGAGATCGTTCCAGTACTTCCCGTCAGTGCTGGCGGAGAGATAGATCTGCTCTCCCTGCGATGACTCACCGGTGAAATGGACGAGGAGGTAGGCGGAGTAGGGATCGGCGGCGGACGCGGATTGCGTCCCGGCCAGCGTGAGCCCTGTGAGGGCGATGACGAAGGCGAGGGCGCTCGCCAGGAGACGTCGGAGTGTGCTTCTCATGTCAACTCTCGGTCTGAGACGACGTCGAAGCGCGCAGGGGAGAGCCGCACCTCGGGTCCTCCACTCGCCGGGGGCGAGCACCAGGACATCGTCGTCGGGGTGTGTAAGGGGCACAAGAGAGCGACCGTGAGAGAAGCAACGGGCCGCCGGCGGGTAGCCGAGAGTCCCGCTGACCGGCGAGCGAAGCATTCCCTGGACGTCTTCTTCGACGACCCGATAGTGCTGCGTTCTCCGCGAGTCAGTCAGCTTGCGGAATCAGTATCGTCCATCCCGCGAGGACTCCACCACAGGAATTGTGAGGGTTCACATAACGATTCTGGCAACGAATTCTCTCGCACGCCGGCTACAGCTCGAGCGTGATCCGCGCGCACGCCGCACGCGAGACGCACGGCATCATCGAGCGGTTGGCATCCTGCTCCTCGGGGGAGAGGACGGAGTCGCGGTGCTCGATGTCGCCGTCGACCACCGCCACCTCGCACGTGCCGCAGGTGCCGACGCGGCAGCTCGAGGGCACGACGATGCCCTGCTCCTCGATGACATCGAGCACCGAGCGCTCCGGCGGCACCGTCACCGTCAGCCCCGACATCATCAGGTCGACCTCGAACGGCTCGGTCCAGACGGGTGGCCCGAGCACCTTGGCCTCGAAACGCTCGACGTGCAGGCTCCCGCGCGGCCAGACCGACATCGTGGCATCCAGGGCCTCGAGAAGACGGGCGGGTCCGCACGCGTAGACGACCGTGCGAGCCGCGGGCGTGCCGAGGCGAGCGGGGAGGTCGAGTCGTCGTCCCTCGTCGGCCGCGTACACCTCGACGCGGGAGCCGTACTGCGCCTCGAGCTCGCTGACGAAAGCCATCGTCGTGCGCGAGCGCCCGACGTAGAGCAGCGTCCATTCGGCGCCGGCCGCCGTGGCGGCCTCGATCATCGGCACGATCGGGGTGATGCCGATCCCGCCGGCGACGAACACGTACGACCGGCCCGCGGTGGGCGCGAAGAGAAAGTGGTTCGCGGGGCCGCGGACGCGCAGGGTGGACCCCACCCGGGCGTTCTCGTGCAACCACACCGATCCTTCGCGCTCGCGGAGGATCCCGATGCGCCAGGTGCCGCGCTGGGCCGGCGAACCGCACAGCGAGTACTGCCGTTCGATCCCGCCGGGCAGCACGACGTCGATGTGCGCTCCGGGCGACCAGTGGGGCAGCGTGCCCGTCGCGCGCTCGAGGTCGAGCACGACGACGCCGTCCGCGGCATCCCGTCGCTCGCGAACGATGGCTTCGAACGTCACTCCCGCGCTCACGCGTCCTCCTGTTCGGCCGCGTCATCGGCGCCGCCGCCGTGCACGAGCTCTTTCACGATGAGCAGCCGGTACGTCGAGCCGTCCGGCGAGTGCCAGCGGTGGGGGGTACCCGACCGGCAGTACACCGAGTCACCGACGCGCAGGGTGCGCTCGCCGAAGCCGCCGAAGCTGTCGAACGAGATGACGATCGAGCCCTCGAGCACCGTGAGGAACTCGTCTTCTTCGTGGACGTAGTGGTCGCCGGGCGCGGAGTTCGACCCCGTGAACTCGAGGGGCTCGAACCGGCGCGGACCCTCGGCGAGCAGTCGGGCGGTTCCCTCGGCGTAC
>Ga0308171_1002806_pt1 | contig 17227 bp, 12 predicted proteins | sample PhyGR1_FD_202135 | JGI IMG/M metagenome (GOLD analysis project Ga0308171, IMG submission 202135) | Phyllosphere microbial communities from UC Gill Tract Community Farm, Albany, California, United States - DLSLSG.R1 | ecosystem: Host-associated > Plants > Phyllosphere > Unclassified | place: USA... | reverse complement strand
CCCTTCTTCTTTTCTCTCAGTTTGCGGGTGGGCGGCTGGAGAGGGTGTGCTGTCAGGCCAAGGCTGGGGCGCTCCGGAGGTCCTGGACCTCCGGCGACTGAGGGTTCAGCCTGCGCTGCTGAAATGATATAATCAGCGGCGCTCTTCGGCGGCTGAGGGCCCATTTCTTTCTCGAAGAAAGAAAAGAAGGGGTCCGGGGAATTCCTTCCCCGGCCTTTCCTTCGTCAATCCCAACTCAGCGCACCGCCATTCTGGTACTCGATGACGCGCGTCTCGAAGAAGTTCTTTTCCTTCTTCAGGTCCATCACCTCGGACATCCACGGGAACGGGTTCTCCGTCTCCGCGAAGAGCGGCGCCAGGCCGAGCTGGGCGCAGCGGCGGTTGGTGATGAAGTGCATGTACTGTTCGCACAGCTGGGCATTCAGGCCGAGGAAGCCGCGCGGCATGGTGTCGCGGCCATAGGCCACTTCCAGCTCGCAGGCCTCGCGTAGCATGGTGCGCACTTCGTCGGCGAAGTCCTTCGTCCAGAGATGCGGGTTTTCCGCACGGATCTGGTTGATGACGTCGATGCCGAAGTTCAGGTGGATGCTCTCGTCGCGCAGGATGTACTGGTACTGTTCGGCCACGCCGACCATGCGGCCACGCCGGCCCAGCGAGAGGATCTGCGCGAAGCCGGTGTAGAACCACATGCCTTCGAACACGACGTAGAAGGCGATGAGGTCGCGCAGGAAGGCGCGATCCGCATCCGGCGTGCCGGTCTGGAAATTGGGGTCGGAGAGGCTCTGCGTGTATTTCAGCGCCCAGGCGGCCTTGCCGGTGATGGACGGCACTTCCCGGTACATGTTGAACAGCTCGCCCTCATCCAGGCCGAGGCTTTCCACGATGTACTGGAAGGTGTGCGTGTGCACCGCTTCCTCGAAGGACTGGCGCAGCAGGTACTGGCGGCATTCCGGGTTGGTCAGGTGGCGGTAGACGGCCAGGACGATGTTGTTGGCGACCAGGGATTCGCTGGTGGCGAAGAACCCGAGGTTGCGCTTGATCGAGCGGCGCTCATCCTCCGTCAGCCCGTCGCGGGACTTCCACAGGGCGATATCCGCCTGCATGGAGATCTCGGTCGGCATCCAGTGGTTGTTGCAGCCGGCGAGGTACTTCTCCCACGCCCAGTGATACTTCAGCGGCAGCAGCTGGTTCACGTCGGCGCGGCAATTGATCATCGCCTTGTCGTCGACCGAAACGCGCGCGGCGCCTTCGGCGATCTCGCCGAGGCCGGTGGCGTCGGCCACCGGCAGCGGGGATGCATCCTTACGGGCTTCGTCGTTGCCCCAGCTCAGAACGTTGTTGTCCATGACAGGCTATTCCTTACTGGCAGGCTTCACTGGCAGGCTTCGCAGGTGGGGTCGTCCAGCAGGCAGACCTTGGGCGCCTCGAAGGTGGAGTCGGCCTCGAAGGCAGGCTGCGGTGCGGGCTGGGGCTGGGGCTGGGGCGCGATCTTCACCGCGTTCAGCTTGCCGTCGCTCTTCTTCGTGGTGGACTTTTCCACATGCGTCGCGGACTGGGTGCGCAGGTAGTAGGTGGTCTTCAGGCCGCGCTTCCAGGCCAGGCGGTACAGCTGGTCCAGCTTCCGGCCATTCGGGTTGGCCAGGTACAGGTTCAGGGATTGCGCCTGGTCGATCCATTTCTGCCGGCGGGCGGCGGCCTCGATCAGCCAGGAGGCGTCGACCTCGAAGGCGGTGGCGTAGAGGTCCTTCAGGTCGTCCGGGATGCGGTCGATCGGGCCCAGGCTGCCATCGTAATACTTCAGGTCGCTGACCATCACGCTGTCCCACAGGCCGCGGGCCTTGAGGTCCGCCACCAGGGCCGGGTTCACCACCGTGAAGTCGCCGGACATGTTGGCCTTCACGTACAGGTTGCGGAAGGTCGGCTCGATGGACTGGGTGGCGCCGACGATGTTGGAGATCGTCGCCGTCGGCGCGATGGCCATGGTGTTGCTGTTGCGCATGCCGATGGTCTTCACCCGCTCGCGCAGGGGTTCCCAGTCCAGCGTCGTGGATTGGTCCAGCGTCTCGCCGCGCGCCTCGGCCACGTACCTGATGCTGTCCACCGGCAGGATGCCCTGGCTCCACAGCGAGCCCGGGAAGGAGGCGTAGGCGCCACGCTCGGCGGCGAGGTCCACGGAGGCCTCGATGGCGTGGTAGCTGATCAGCTCCATGCTCTCATCGGCGAAGCGCACGGCTTCATCCGAGGCCAGCGGCAGGCGCAGGGCGTGCAGCGCGTCCTGGAAGCCCATCAGGCCCATGCCGATCGGCCGGTGGCGCAGGTTGGAGCGGCGGGCCTGCGGGATGGTGTAGAAGTTCACGTCGATGACGTTGTCCAGCATCCGCATGGCGGTGCGGACGGTGCGGGCCAGGCGATCCCGGTCCAGCCCCTTCCCGGTGATGTGGCGGCCGAGATTGATGGAACCCAGGTTGCACACCGCGACTTCGGAATCCGAGGTATTGAGCGTGATCTCGGTGCAAAGGTTAGAGGAATGCACCACACCCGCATGGCGCTGCGGGGACCGCAGGTTGCAGGGGTCCTTAAAAGTCATCCAGGGATGGCCGGTCTCGAACAGCATGGTCAGCATGCGGCGCCACAGGTCGACGGCGCGGATGGTCTTGTGGACCGTCAGCTCGCCGGCGCGCGCCTTCGCCTCGTAGCGCTCGTAGGCCTCGCGGAACGGGATGCCGTAGAGGTCGTGCAGGTCCGGCACCTCGTCCGGGGAGAACAGCGTCCATTCGCCGTCCTGCTCGACGCGCTGCATGAACAGGTCCGGCACCCAGTTGGCGGTGTTCATGTCGTGGGTGCGGCGGCGGTCGTCGCCGGTGTTCTTGCGCAAGTCGAGGAATTCCTCGACGTCGATGTGCCAGCTTTCCAGGTAGGCGCAGACGGCGCCCTTGCGCTTGCCGCCCTGGTTCACCGCGATGGCGGTGTCGTTCGCCACCTTCAGGAAGGGCACGATGCCCTGGGACTGGCCGTTGGTGCCGCGGATATGCGCGCCGAGGCCACGCACGCGGGACCACGAATTGCCGATGCCACCCGAGTACTTGGCCAGCAGCGCGTTGTCCTTGATGGACCCGAAGATGCCATCCAGGTCGTCCGGCACGCTGGTGAGGAAGCAGGAGGAAAGCTGCGAATGGCGCGTGCCGCTGTTGAACAGCGTGGGCGTCGAGCACATGAAGTCGAAGGAGGAGATCAGTTCGTAGAACTCGATGGCCCGCGCCTCGCGGTCGATCTCGTTCAGCGCCAGGCCCATGGCGACGCGCATGAAGAAGGCCTGCGGCATCTCGAACCGCACGCCCTTGGTCTGCAGCAGGTAGCGGTCATACAGCGTCTGGAAGCCGAGATACTGGAACTGCAGGTCCCGTTCCGGCTTCAGGGCGGCGCCGAGGCGCGCCACGTCGAAGCGCGCCAGCTCCGGGTTCAGCAGCTGGGCCTCGATGCCCTTGCCGACATAGGCGGCGAAGTAGTCCGGATAGGCGGTGGCCATCTCGGCCTGGGACTGCACGCCGACGCCCTGGACGAAGCTGGTGGCCTCGCGCCGCGCCACGGCCAGCAGCAGGCGGGCAGAGACGTAGGAGTAGTTCGGCTCGTGCTCGATCAGCGTGCGGGCGGCCAGGATCAGCGCCTGGGAGAGCTCGTCGCTGCTGATGCCGTCATACAGGTTGCGGCGGGCCTCGGTCAGCACCGGCTCGGGCGAGACATCGGCCAGGCCGTCGCAGGCCTCGGTCACCAGGCGCTGCAGCACGGCGCCGTCCAGCGGGCGCAGCGTGCCGTCGCTGCCCTTCACCTGCAGGGTCGGCACTACGGGTGCGGTGGTCTGGGCGGCGGCGTTGGCCGCACGTTCCCGCGCCCGGTCCTCGCGGTACAGCACGTAGGCGCGGGCGACCTTGTGGTGGCCGCCGCGCATCAGCGCCAGCTCCACCTGGTCCTGGATATCCTCGATATGCAGGATATGGCCGGCGCCGGCATGACGGGTCAGCCCGCCCACCACCTGCACCGTCAGATCCTCGACCACCTCATGGATCCGGTGGGAGGCGGCGGCGGAAGCGCCCTCGACGGCCAGGAAGGCCTTGGTCATGGCGCGGGTGATCTTGCCCGGGTCGAAGCCGGCCGGCTTGCCGTCGCGGCGGATGACCTGCAACGCCGGGGGCGTGGCGGCGCGGCTGAGGGAAGGCTCGGAGAGCTGCGATGCGGACATGGGACAAACCTGTGCTGAATGCGGCCTGACTTGGCGGCCGTAGTTGAGAATGTTAACGCACGCATTCTCAATTCGTTGGCCCGACTATGCCGTTCGCACCCCCTCCCCTGTCAACATCTAGTGTCCCGCTTATCCACAACAACTAGATATCGCTTTTTGAGAGAATCCGCTTGCCTGCCCTCCGACTCGTTGGGAATGGCCGAATTCACCCGGATCAGCCGTTGCCCGGGCGTGGCCGGGTGGGTACACCCCGCCCCCATGGAAACCTTCGACGCCGTCATTCTGGGTGCCGGCGCGGCCGGGCTCATGTGCGCCATCAGTGCCGGGCGCCGGGGCCGCCGGGTGCTGGTGCTGGACCATGCGCCGCAGGTCGGTTCCAAGATCCTCATCTCCGGCGGCGGCCGGTGCAACTTCACCAACACAGGCACGGCACCGGACCGCTTTGTCTCGGCCAACCCGCGATTCGCCCGCTCCGCCCTCTCCCGCTACCGGCCCAAGGACTTTTTGGAACTGGTGGAGAAGCACCGCATCCCGTGGCACGAGAAAACGCTGGGGCAGTTGTTCTGCGACCGCTCGGCCCGGGATATCGTGGCCATGCTGCTGGCGGAATGTGCCGCCGCCGGCGTGGTGGTCCGCACCGGCGCGCGGGTGACGGAAGTAACCAAGCCCGGCCGCTTCCACACGGTGACGGAGCGCGGGGCCATCGAATCCGAGTCCCTCGTGCTGGCCACCGGCGGGCTTTCCATCCCCAAGATGGGTGCGACCGGCTTCTCGCTGGACCTGGCCCGCCGCTTCGGGCTGAAACTGGTCGAGACCCGGCCGGGGCTGGTGCCGATGACCTTCGAGGGCGAGGCGCTGGAGATGATGCGCCCGCTCTCCGGCGTGGCGCTGCCGGCCATCGCCCGGGCGGCGGAGGGGCCACGCTTTCCGGAGGCGGTGCTGTTCACCCATCGCGGCCTCTCCGGCCCGGCGATCCTGCAGATCTCCTCCTACTGGCGGCCGGGGCAGCCGATCTCGTTGAATTTGCTGCCGGGGCAGGACCCGACGGCGCTGCTGCTGGCCCGCAAGCAGGCGCGGCCGAAGGCGGAAGCGCGCACCGTGCTGGGCGAGTTCCTGCCGCAGCGCCTGGCCCAGGCCCTGGCCGAGGCCTACCTGCCGCCCATGGAGATGGCCAACCAGCCGGATAAGGGCCTGCGCGCCCTGGCGGACCGGCTGCGGGCCATGCCGCTCTCCCCCGCCGGGACGGAAGGCTACGCGAAGGCCGAGGTGATGCTGGGTGGGGTGGATACCGCTGCCCTGTCCTCCCGCGACATGCAGGCCAATGACGTGCCCGGGCTGTTCGTGATTGGCGAGGCGGTGGACGTGACCGGCTGGCTGGGCGGCTACAACTTCCAGTGGGCCTGGGCCAGCGGCTGGTGCGCCGGTGAGGCCGCCTAGGGCTCGATCGCCGCGCGGCCGGCCAACCGCCGGATGAAAGAGACGCGCGAACAAATCGTTAGCGCATGTTCGCCGCGTTCATCCCTGGCGGGCCGCCAGGGAGCGCCCGGCCCCGCGTTGGGCCAGGGCCAGGCCCGCGCTGGCAACCCCGGGTGGGTCACACCAGTTTACCATTTGGTCACGGCTCGCCGCCCAACATTCGCTCGCGGTTAAGGTGCTGCGGGAGTACCTTACGAATGGGCGGCAGGACGCGGCCAGGCTGAAGGGCGTGCCCCTGGGCATGCCATCGGCGGCAATCCAGGAGTCTCTGACGCATGTATTACCAGCTCTACCAGAACCAGGCCGACCTGATGGCGCCCTTCCGGGCCGCCGCGCGGGGCTTCGGTGGGGTGCTGCGGCAGTTCGACAATGGCGGGCCGGAGACCTTCGGCGTGCGCCAGGCGGCTGCGACGCTGGAGCTGATGGCCGGTGGCGGCCTGACCCATATGCGCCCCCCTTTCGGCTTCACCACGGTGATGGTGGGCAACCAGGAAGTGAAGGTCGAGGAGGTGGTGGCGGACTCCACCCCCTTTGGCAACCTGCTGCACTTCCGGAAGGACACGGAGGTCCCGCAGCCCAAGGTGTTGGTGGTGGCGCCGATGTCCGGCCACTTCGCGACGCTGCTGCGCGGCACCGTGCAGGTGCTGCTGCCGGATAACGACGTCTACATCACCGACTGGGCCAATGCGCGGGATATCCCGGCCTCCGCCGGCCGCTTCGGCATGGATGAGTTCACCGACCACGTGATGCGCTTCCAGCGCGTGCTGGGGCCGGACAGCCACGTGCTGGCGGTCTGCCAGCCGGCCGTGCCGGTGCTGGCCGCCGTGGCGCTGATGGCCGAGGACAAGGACCCCGCCACCCCCGCCAGCATGACGCTGATGGCCGGGCCGATCGACACCCGCATCCGCCCCACCCAGGTCAATGCCCTGGCGCTGGAGCATGACGTGAAATGGTTCGAGCAGAACCTGATCGACACCGTGCCCTGGCGCTTCCAGGGCGGCGGGCGGAAGGTCTATCCGGGCATCACACAGATCGGCGCCTTCATCTCCATGAACCTGGACCGGCATGTGAAGGCGCATGCGGACCAGTACCGCAACGTGATGGGCGGCGATTCCGTCCGCGCCGATGCGCACCGCAAGTTCTACGACGAGTATCTGGCGGTGATGGACCTGCCGGCGGAATTCTACCTGGAGACGGTGAAGAGCGTCTTCCAGGACCACGACCTGGCACTGGGCAAGGCAACCTGGCGTGGCCGGGCGGTGAAGCCCGAGATGATCACCGACACCCGCCTGCTGGTGGTGGAAGCCGGCAAGGACGACATCTGCTCGGTCGGGCAGACCCAGGCGGCGGCGGCGCTCTGCTCCGGCTTACCGGAGGAGATGAAGGTGTATCACCTCCAGGCCGATGTGGGCCATTACGGCGTCTTCAACGGCCGCCGCTGGGCCAGCGAGATCTACCCCCTGGTGCGCGACATCATCCAGCCGGGCCGCGCGCCGGCCTGAGGCGCCCCTCCCCCGACAGCATTGCCGACAGCCGGGCCCAGCTTCACAACGGGCCCGGTCGCGTTCTGGCGCTGCCCGCTGCGCGCCTGTGGGTCGGATCCTTGCCAATGCCGCACCGGGCCTCGGTGTTGCGACGGGCGCATGGTCCTCGCCAAACGCATTTTATTGACGTTTTTCGTAAAGTATCGGCGCTATCCCAGGATGACGGGCGCGCGGCCAGACAGCCGCGCTCGAGACGCCTTCTCTTGCAGGACACCGACGCTTAAGATGCGCCCCTGCGCCGAAGTTGGATGGAGAGCGGAATTTGACCGAGGACCGGCTTGAGCTGCCGCCTGACGATTTTGACGCAGAAGCGGTGATCGAGCGGCAGAGGCTGGCGCTTTCCCAGTTCCCCGACGGTCTCGTGCGCCGGCACCTCGCCCAGATCGGCCTCTCGCCGGATGCGTCCCCGTCCGAAGTCGCGCTGCATGGGCTGGTGATGGACCTGTACCGGCGGCTGGACCTGCTGACCGGCCCCGCGGATATCCGCCGCACGGACCCGCTCTCCTTCTACGAGAAGAACGTCTCGCCGGTTCTGCAGCTGCTGCAGCGGCAGCGGTCGTTGAACACCATCCAGCCGCCGGTGCAGATCGACCTGCGGGAGAACTTCCTCGGCTACAACTGGCATGGGGCCGAGGCAGCCTATGGATGCGACGCCTGGCGCTGGATGGGGCCGGGGCCGCAATCCGGCATCATGCTGCCGGTGCTGCGCGACATGCGGATGATCCGGCTGATCGGCCGTTCCAGCGTCTCGGCGCAGGATTCCGAGCTGGATATCAAGCTGAACGGGACGCCGCTGAAGATCCTCTCCGACAGGAAGCTGGCGGGCAACCTGGATATCCGCCTGGAAATCCCCGCTGACCTCGCGACCGATACGCAGATGAACACCTTCCCCTGGTGGGTGCTGCAATTCGATATCCGGACGCATACCAAGCCGTCCTCGGCGGAGACGCGCACGCTGGGCTATGGGATCGGCTACCTGGAAATCCTCGGCGGTCAGGATGACTAAGCCGGTCGCGGTCATCGCCACGGATATCGCGTTCTGGAATCCCGGCTATGGCAGCCATCGCCGGATCGAGCAGATCTGCCAGGCCTTCTCGAAGTTCTTCACCGTCAAGGTGTTCGTGTTCAAGACGATCACCAGGAAGATCCAGGCGATCATCGACGAACGGAACTACGGTTTCGAGATCGTGTCCTACAAGCCGTACGAGAAGAAGTTCCGGGGCAAGCTGCACACCAAGGCAGAGGACATCCATGCCTCGCTGCGCAAGTGGTATGCGCATTCGTGGCACGAGGCGTTCCACCACTTCATCGAGGAGGCAGGCCCCGCCGTCGTCGTGACGGAATATCTGCGGATGCAGTACCTCGTTCGCGAGGTCAGCCCCGATATCATCACGATCCTGGACAGCCACGACATCGTCTCCCTGCGCGGCATCTCGTTCTACGCCTTCGGGGAGAATTCGGGCGCGCATATTTCCCTGGATGAGGAAGTGGCGCTGATGGAGAGCTACACCTTCGTCCTGGCCATCTCCCAACCCGACTATGAGTGGCTGCGGCGCTTCGTGCGCCCGGGCTCGGCGGTGTTCCTGCCCTTCATGCCGCTGGTGGGCGACCTGCCCTCCCCGGTCGGCAGCTCGACCAAGCGGCTGGTGTTCGCCGGGGCGAATTCGCCGGCAAATGCCACGGCGCTGCAATGGTTCGTCAGGAGCGTGTTTCCCTACCTGCCGAAGGACATCACGCTGTCCGTCTACGGCGATGTCGGCCGCTCGGTCCAGGCCAGCGAGCGGTTGCAGGTGCATGGGATCGTCGAGAACGTAGCCGATATCTACAAGGATTTCGGCGTCGCCATCAATCCGGTGTATTTCGGTGGTGGCCTCAAGATCAAGAGCCTGGAAGCCTTGTGGGCCGGCCTGCCGCTGATCGCCAGCGCGGAAGGGGCGCGGGGCGTGGAGCAGTTCGCCGGGCCCGGCCTGTATATCGCCCGTTCCCGCCAGGAGTTCTTCGACCATGTCTGCGAGGTCAGCCAGAAAACGTACTCCGCCGAGACGCTGATCCTGCAGCGGCGGGAGATCCTGGAAGCCTATCAGGCGGATGCCGAGTGCCTTCCCTTCTTCTCCACCCTGCGGCAATTGGCGAAGGGTGCGTCGGGATGGATCAGGTCGCGGAGCGTGCTGCCGGCATGAACATCATCTTCAGCGGGGATTTCGCCCGCCCCAGCGCCGCGACGTGGCGCCCGACGCAGCACTACAATATCCGCTGGTTGCACGACCTGTTCATCGGCACCCTCTCCCGCATCGTCTCGGCCGAGATCGGGTATGTGGCGTGGAATTACGCCGGCGTCACGCGGGGCCAGTTGCAGGGCGAGGATATCGCGAAGCTGTACGAAGCCTGCGGCCTGCCGAAATCGATGGATGGCTGGGCCGCGCTGTACGACCTGCCCTACCTGCCGCGCGACATTCAGGCGATGCTGGCCGACCGGTTCCGTGACGCGCTGGTGATCGGCTTCGAGATCCCGCCCTACCTCAAGCATTTCCTGCTGGCCAACGGCAATCCGTTCATCGACTTCATCATCCACCCCGTGCGCTTCCACGACGATATCTTCTTCGGCGTGCAGAGCTCGGAGCCGCGCCTGAACCAGGTGCTGGCGCACCATGCCGTCGATGAGCAGGAGATCTACCTGGCCGCCGGCATCGTGCGGGCCACGGCCGGGCGGCTTTCCAATATCGGCATGCGGCCGGGCACCAACCTGGTGTTGATGCAGACGCAGCATGACAAGACGCAGATCCGCGATGGCCGCTTCGTCGGCTTTTCCGATTTCCTGGTCCAGGCCTTCGAGCAGCAGGTCTTCGACGGGCCGGTGATGCTGAAGCCGCATCCGATCGAGCCGAATAATCCGCATCTGCGGATCATCATGGCCTCCGTCCGCACCTGCGGCCTGACCACGGCGAATTTCTACGAACTGCTGTGCTGCGAGAACCTGAACCGCGTCATTTCGCTCAGCTCCAGCACCAGCACGGAAGCCAGGTATTTCCTGAAGGACGCAGAGTTCCTGTTCAAGTCGCCCTTCGATATCTTCTATGCGGGCGACACGTTCAGGCCCGGATTCGACTCGTATTACTCGGTCAAGGATGCCTATTTCGGCCGGGCGTTCTGGGCGGATCTGCTCGAAGGGCTCGACTTCCCTGGCTTGCGGGGTGCCCCGGTCAAGCCCGCCAGCCTGCCGGTCAAGCCCAACCGCACCCGCATCGCCCTGAAGAGCTTCTGGGGCTACAATCAGGTCGATACGGATATCTCGGCGCGCCAGTACCGGCCGGACGTCTAGCGCAAAATCCGCCTGCCGCCGCAGGCCAGCCAGTTCAGCGCTTACTGGCCCGGCCCTGGCCGCCGGCTACGCCGTGTCCCGCGGCCCTTTACCCGCGCCGATGACGTGCGCAGCGCCCCCGACCTGACAGTGGCCGCCCTCAGGCCACCGTGCCGAGCGGATGGTACTGGCGGCTCCACCACATCAGCGCCGGGCCGTTGCTGCCGACGCGCACGGCCTGGATGTGGGCGAAGAACACGCTGTGCGTCCCCTTCTCCACCACCTCGTCCACCACGCAGTCGAAGGACACGGCGGCATCGGCCAGCACCGGGGCGCCGGTATCCAGCAGGTCCCACTGGCCGGTCATGAAGCGCTCGGCCACCGTGCACTTGGTGGCGCCGGCGAAGATGTTGGACAGGCCCTGCTGCCCGGCCGACAGCACGTTCACGCACAGCACGCCATTGGTCTTGATAACGGCGTTCTGCTCGCTGCTGCGGTTGATGCAGACCAGCAGGGTCGGCGGATCGTCCGATACGCTGCACACGGCGCTGGCCGTCAGCCCGGCGCGGCCGGCGGGGCCGTCGCTGGTGATCACGTTCACGGCGGCGCCCAAGCGGGCCATCGCGTCGCGGAATTGCTGCTGGGTGACGGGCATGGGTCGGCCTCACGGAAATCCGGTCTCATCACATAGTCGGTGCCCGGGCCGTTGCAAACCGTCCAACCCGGCTGGCACACGGCGCCCGGGGCCTTATCTTCCCCTGACACCCTGTCAGGAGGACCCGGCATGCCCGAGATCACGATTTCCGCCAGCGATGGCAGCGGCAGCTTCAGCGCCTACGTCGCCACCCCCAAGGGCGTGCCCGCGGGCGTGGTGGTGATGATCCAGGAGATTTTCGGCGTGAACCACGCCATGCGCGCACTGTCCGACTGGGTGGCGGATATGGGCTTCATCGCCATCTCGCCCGACCTGTTCTGGCGCCTGGAGCCGGGCGTGCAGCTGACCGACGGCAGCAAGGAGGAATGGGACCAGGCCTTCGCGCTGATGAATGCCTTCGACCAGGCCAAGGGCATCGAGGACCTGAAGGCCACGGTCGAGGTGGCGCGTACCCTGCCCGGCAGCAACGGCAAGGTGGGCACGATGGGCTTCTGCCTGGGCGGCCGCCTGGCCTTCATGATGGCCACGCAATCGGACGCCGACGTTAACATCTCCTACTACGGCGTCGGGCTGGACGGGCTGCTGGACGGGGCCGGCGCCATCAAGGCACCGCTGCTGGTGCATATCGCCGAGCGCGACCGCTTCGTGCCGGCCGAGGCGCGGGAGAAGATCGTCGCCGGGCTGGCGGGCAAGCCGGACGTGGCTGTGCATGTCTACCCGGGCGTGGACCACGCCTTTGCCCGCATGGGCGGCCATTCCTGGGACGGAAGGGCGGCGACCATCGCCAATGGCCGCACGGCTGAATTGCTGGCGCGCGTGCTGGGCTGAACCTGGCGCATGGTGCGTGCACAGTCGTCCACGCACCATGCTCTGCCTCGCCGTTCGATCGCTCGATTCAAGCTTCCCGGTGATAAGGATCGGCATTCGGGCTTGGACAGGAAAGGCCGGGGAAGGAATTCCCCGGACCCCTTCTTTCTTCTGTAAGTATTTCGGGTGTGGGCGATGCGGCGTTGGCCTTTCCAGGCCAAGAACAGAGTCACACCGGAGGCTGATGGTTGAGCTGAGGTGGCCTGTGATCTGTCTCACGGGCGCAGCTACCGGTCATCAAGACCTACGCCAACTGACAGAAAAAGGTGGTGTAAACGTATACGTTTAAGCAGCGGGATTCTTTCCCCTGACCTTCCCTCCCGCCCTCAGCCGAATGTCGATCGGCCCCAAGCGCCCGGGGGGGACCGGAGCTCCCCAATTCGCCAGAGGGAAGATGTCCCTTCCCGGCGCCTCAGCCGCCGCCGAGGCGGGCGTCGATCCAGTCCCGGCGTGTCAGGCGGTAGAGCATGTGGGGCCGCTTCGGGTGGCCCTCCGGCAGCCGGGGGTGTTCGAAGCCGCCATCGCGCTTCATGCCCAGCCGCTCCATCAGCCCCCAGGAGCGTAGATTGTCCGCCACGGTGAAGGCGACGATCTCCGGCAGTTCCAGCGGGCCGAAGCCGTGTGCCAGGGTGATGCGGGCCGCTTCCTCCGCATAGCCCTGGCGCTGATGCGCCGTAGCCAAGCGCCAGCCGATCTCGACCGCGGGGGTGAAACGCTCCTCCCACGGCACGCGCGCCAGGCCGCACAGGCCGATGGCGCCGGGTTCCGCATGCCGCTCGATGGCCCAGAAGCTGAAGCCGTGCTCGGCCTGGTGCGCGTTGATGCGGTCCATGAAGCCGTCCGATCCGGCACGGTCCAGCGGGCTGGCGAAATAGCGCATCACCTCGGCATCCGCGTTCATGGCGGCGAAGGCGGCGCGGTCTTCCTCCCGCCACGGGCGCAGGCGGATGCGGGGGCCTTGCAGGGTCAGGGGCTCGTGCGACATGCGGCGCATGTTACCGCGCCGGCCGCCAGGGGCCAGCCCCCCTCTCGCGCCCGTGGCGGATCGGGCTATGCTGGGCGGCAGGAGGACAATGACCCATGAATGACAGCCCGCTTCCATCCGGCACCGTGGACGCCCCAGAAGGCAAGGGCCTGGCGCGTTCCCCCGGGGCGCTGGCGGGGCTGAAGGTCATCGACCTCACCCGCGTGCTGGGTGGCCCCTACTGCACCATGATCCTCTCCGACCACGGGGCCGAGGTCATCAAGATCGAGCCGCCGCAGGGCGACGAGGTGCGCGAATGGGGCCCGCCATTCCTGGATGGTGCCGCCAGCTACTTCATCGGCGTGAACCGCAACAAGCAATCCATCGCGCTCGACCTCTCCAAGCCCGCTGGCCGCGACGTGCTTCTGCGTCTGCTGGAAGATGCCGACGTGCTGGTGGAGAACTACAAGCCCGGCGCCATGGAAAAGTGGGGCATGGGGTATGAGGAGGTGCTGAAGCACCGCTTCCCCACCCTGGTGCATTGCCGCGTTTCCGGCTTCGGGGCGGATGGGCCGCGCGGCGGCCTGCCAGGCTACGATGCCATCATCCAGGCGATGGTCGGGCTGATGTCCATCAACGGCACGCCGGAAAGCGGGCCGACGCGCATGGCGACGCCGATCGTCGACCTGGCCACCGGGCTGTATTCGGCCATCGGCATCCTGATGGCCTTGCAGGAGCGCGCACGCTCCGGCCAGGGGCAGTATGTGGACATGACGCTGCATGATTGCGGCATGGCGCTGTTGCACCCGCAGGCGGCCAACTTCCTGTTGAACGGCAAGCGGCCGAAGGCGACGGGCAATCCGCACCCGAATATCTCGCCCTATTCCAAGTTCCGCACCGCGACCTGCGAGATCTTCGTCGCCTGCGGCAACGACCCCGCCTTCCGTAAGTTCTGCGCCTTCCTGGAACTGCCGGACCTGCCGAGTGACCCGCGCTTCCTGACCAATGGGGACCGGGTGGTGAACCGCGATGCGCTGACCGCCATTCTGGAAGCCAAGCTGAAGGACGAGGACGGCCACCCGTTCTGCGACCGCCTGCTGGCCATCGGCCTGCCGGCCGGCCCCGTGCTGCATGTGGACGAGGCCCTGGCCCAGCCGCACACCGCGCACCGCGAGATGGTGACGGAGCTGGGCGACTTCCGTGCGCTGGGCACGCCCATCAAGCTCTCCCGCACCCCGGGCGGCACACGGGCGGCGCCGCCGCGCTTCAACCAGCATGGCGACGACGTCCTCACCCGCCACGGCTTCTCGGCCGAGGAAATCGAGGCGCTGAAGCAGAGCGGGACGGTGGTGGAACAGCGCCGGTAGCGCCCGGCTTGGGGGAAGAAGGCCGGGGAAGGAATTCCCCGGCCTTCTTTTGTTTTTGCGGGTTTGGCGTTCGGCTTCGGCGGTGAGTGCTGAGCTCGTATACTTTCAAATAGCCCCGTTTCTTGAATGTCGTTCCGCTGGACGTTCAGTCAGATCCAGGCGTGATTGTCAGCGCTCTACCGTCACCGTAGCTCATCCCAGAAACTCGAAAAAAGAAGGTGGGGTCCGGGGAATTCCTTCCCCGGCCTTCCCGCCACGTACCCTCGCCCAAGTGCCCGCCACCCGCTTGGGGCTGGCGCATCACGCAGCGCGAACCAGCCCGAGGAAGCGGTCTACCTTGGCGCGCAGGCTGTTGGCGTGGTCGTTCAGTTCCTGGGAAGCCGTGCGCACCTGTTGTGCCGCCTGCCCGCTGCTATCCGCCGCGTGGCGGGCCGCCGCCGTATCCCGTGACACCACCGAGGCCGCTTCCGCCGTGCCGGCGATGTTGCGGGCGATTTCCTGCGTGGCCGCGCCTTGCTGTTCCACCGCGGCCGCGATGGCCGAGGCGGTCTGGTCGATTTCCGCCACCACCAGGCCGATGCCACGGATGGCCTCCACCGCCTGGCCGGTGGCGCCCTGGATGGCGGCGACCTGCTGGCCGATTTCCTCGGTCGCCTTGGCGGTCTGGCTGGCCAGGTTCTTGACCTCGCTGGCCACCACGGCGAAGCCCTTGCCGGCCTCGCCGGCGCGGGCGGCCTCGATGGTGGCGTTCAGCGCCAGCAGGTTGGTCTGCCCGGCGATGTCGGCGATCAGCCGCACCACGTCGCCGATTTTGCTGGCCGTATCGGCCAGTTCGCGCACCGTGCGGTCGGTCCGCTCCGTCTCCTCCACCGCGCGGCGCGACACTTCGGCGGAGCGGCCGACCTGCCGGTTGATTTCACCGATCGAGGCCGCCAGTTCCTCCGTCGCCGCCGCCGCTGTCTGCGCGTTGCCGGAGGCACCTTCGGAGACGCTGACCAGATTGCCGGTCAGCCGCGCGCCCTCCACCGCCGCGTCGTTCATCTCGGTGGCGGTACCGCTCAGCCGCTCGGCGGAGTGGCGGACGCTGTCCAGCACCTGCCGCGTATCGCTACCGAAGCCATCGACCAGCGCATCCAGGCGGCGGGCACGCTCCTTCTGCACCTGGTCCAGCGCCGCCTGCTCGGCGGCCAGGCGCTCGCCCTCCCCCACCTTGGCGCGGAACACCTCCAGGGCACGGGCCATGGTGCCGATCTCGTCCTTGCGGTGCTGGTCCGCCACCGCCACGTCCAGCTCGCCCTGCGTCATGCGATCCATCACCTTGGCCAGGCGCAGCACGGGCTGGCTGATGGTCGAGACCAGGGACAGGCCGGTGGCGATGGCCAGCGCGCTGCCCAGCGCCAGCAGAACGCCGATCAACCAAGCCGCCTGCCGGTAGACGTCAGAGGACTGGGCGACAGCGGCATCCGCGTCACTGATGATGTAGCGCCGCAGGGATTCCAACGACGCCTGCAGCCGGGCAAAGCTGCGGCCGGCATCGGCATCGAAGCTGGCCAGGGCCTCCGCCGCACGGCCGGCGCCAGCGAGGCGCAGCTGGCTGCTGGCGAGTTCGGCATAGCCCTGCCATGCGGCCGCGACCTCGGCGAACAGAGACTGCTCCCGCGCGCTGTCGATCAACGGGCGGTAGGTATCCAGTGCGCCTTCCATCCTGCCGCGCAGGACCTCGGTTTCCAGTGCGCCGGGGCTGGCGGGCTGGGGGCGCAGGATTCGGGCCAGCAGGTCGGTTCGGTAGCGCTGGGACAGGTCTGTCAGCTCGGCGATCAGCCCGGCACCGCGCAGGGCGTTGCCGCTCAGGGTCTCCGCCACGCTCTGCACCCCGCCCAGCCGCTGCAGCGCGAAGCCGCCCAGGCCGAGGAAGCTGACGAGCAGGATGGCGAGAGAGGCAGCGATGCGCATGCGCAAAGTCATGGAACGGCGATTCCCGGGCGTTAAAGCCCGCGGACCATGCCACCACGAGGCTAAGACTTCGTTGCCAGCCGCGGAAGAATCGCCAGGCCGGGCTGGCTGGGAGGACGGCACAAAGGTCAGGCTTTCTTCACACCGCGCCGCCCAAGACTGCCCTCCGCGACGACAAAAGGGGCGTGGCAGTGGCGAGTGTGCAAGCCAGCGGAACGGTGCCGGCGACCATCCTGGAGAACAACGAGCCGGGCGACTGGTCGGCCACCCTGGTGCTCTCGGGCGCCACCGGGGCGCTGGACGTGGCATTGACCGGCACCTTCGCCGCGCTGTTCACCGCCACGCTGGACAAGCGCAGCGGCGTCGTCACCATCGTGCCGGCGTTGAGCCTGGACCGGGAGGCGTTCTCCTCCACCACCGCGCCGGTCTTCACCTTCGGCCTATCGGTGAAGCTGCCTGGCGGGTGGCAGGATGTCGGGCAGACCTGGTCGGTCAGCCTGCAGGGGGTGGACGATGCGCCGCCCCGCACGCTGGCCTTCACTTCGGGTGGCACGGTGCTGGAGACCGATATCGGTGCCGAGATCGGCATGATCCAGGCCACCGACCCGGATACCAGCACAGCCTCGCTGACCTACAGCGTGATCTGGCCGGATTCGGCGTGGTTTGAGCTGGTGGGGCGGACGCTGAAGCTGCGGGATGGCGTGGACCTGCTGCGGGAAGGCGGCACGACGCGTGAGGTGCTGATCGAGGTCTCGGACGGCAAGCAGAGCGCGGCCTTCGCCCTGGCGGTCAAGGTGCTGAACGTGACCAGCGAGGACGACCTGCCCGCGCCGCCACCGGTGGTGGTACCGCCGGTTGTATCACCG
>Ga0308171_1002805_pt1 | contig 17238 bp, 15 predicted proteins | sample PhyGR1_FD_202135 | JGI IMG/M metagenome (GOLD analysis project Ga0308171, IMG submission 202135) | Phyllosphere microbial communities from UC Gill Tract Community Farm, Albany, California, United States - DLSLSG.R1 | ecosystem: Host-associated > Plants > Phyllosphere > Unclassified | place: USA... | reverse complement strand
CGCTGCACGTACAGCTTCAGGCCCTTGGGCGCATCGCGGTGGTACAGGTCGAACGGCGCGCGGCCCGGCACGTACAGCAGCGAGGTGTACTCCAGCTTGCCTTCGACCTTGTTGTGGCTCCACGCCAGCGGGTCGCTGTGGTCGTGGGCGACGTGCTTGTAGAACTCGGTGTACTCCGCATCGCTGATCTCGGTGCGCGGACGGGTCCACAACGCGCTGGCGCGGTTGACGGTTTCCCACTCGATCGCGGCGCCTTCTTCGCCGCCTTCCCTGGGCATCTGGATCGGCAGGCCGATGTGGTCGGAGTACTTCTTGAGGATGCTGCGCAGGCGCCAGCCATCGGCGAAGTCGTGCTCGCCGTCCTTCAGGTGCAGGACGATGCGGGTGCCGCGCTCGGCCTTGTCGATGGTGGCGACATCGAAATCGCCTTCGCCACGCGAGGTCCAGCGCACGCCTTCATTGGCGGCCAGGCCGGCGCGGCGCGAAGTGACTTCCACTTCGTCCGCGACGATGAAGGCGCTGTAGAAGCCGACGCCGAACTGGCCGATCAGCTGCGAATCCTTCTTCTGGTCGCCCGACAGCTGGCGCAGGAAGTCGCCGGTGCCGGACTTGGCGATGGTGCCGAGGTGGGTGATGGCATCGGCGCGGCTCATGCCGATGCCGTTGTCTTCGATGGTGATGGTGTGGGCGGCCGGATCGAAGCTGACGCGCACTCGCAGCTCGCTGTCGCCTTCCAGCAGCTCGGGCTGGGTCAGGGCTTCGAAGCGCAGCTTGTCGGCAGCGTCGGCGGCATTGGAGACCAGCTCGCGGAGGAAGATCTCCTTGTTGGAGTACAGCGAGTGGATCATCAGCTGCAGCAGCTGCTTGACTTCGGTCTGGAAGCCAAGGGTTTCGGTCTGGGTCGTCTCGGTCATCGGGTAGGGCTCCATGTGCGGTGCCGCGCAAGCGCGTGCGGCCTCGCCAAGGGGTAGGGGTGATTGTCCCGAAATCAAGGGGTTGTTCTAGCAGGGCTGCGCCCTGCACCCGCAGAGGCCAGAGCAACAGCAACAGCGGGCATTCCGTGGGATGGCGGGGCACTGTGGGTTTGCGGGGACGCCGTAAACCCGTCCATGGGGGCTTGGTCGCGGCATCCATGCCGCTCACACCCCGCAAACCCACAGTGCCCCGCCTTCGACAGATCGTCGCGAACTGCAGTAGATCCACGCCATGCGTGGATGAAATCTCTCAGATATCGAAATCCCCCAAGAGCCGTTTGACAGATCGCGGAAAACTGTCGAAGGCGGGGTGGGTCCGGTTGAGGGGGCGTGAGCCGCATGGATGCGGCGACCGAGCTTACATGGACGTACTTGCAGCGCCCCCCTCAACCGAACCCACCCCGCCAACCCACAGGAAACCAGCTTTTGACGTTGCTTCGGCCTCTGCGGGTGCCGGGCGCAGCCCGGCCGAACTACAATCCCGCTCATGCTGAAATTCTCGAATGAACCTCGCCAGGGGCGCCTGTGAGCGGCCGCGGCGGCAACGAAGGCCAGGTGCGCATCATCGGTGGGCGCTGGCGCAATACCCGGCTGCCGGTGCCGACCCTGCCTGGCCTGCGGCCCAGCAGCGACCGTGTGCGCGAAACCCTGTTCAACTGGTTGATGCCCAAGCTCGGCGGGGCGCGCGTGCTGGACCTGTTCGCCGGCAGCGGCGCGCTGGGCCTGGAGGCGGTCTCGCGGGGTGCCGCGCACGCCACGCTGGTTGAGCGCGACCCGCAGCTGGCGCGCAACCTGTCGGCGGTGGTCACCAGACTGCAGGCGGGTGACGTCGTGACGGTCGCCCAGGCCGATGCGCTGCGCTGGCTGCAGGCCGCGCCGGCCCAGCGGGCGGATCTGGTATTCATCGACCCGCCGTTCGCCGATGGCCTGTGGCAGGACGTGCTGGCCCAGCTGCCGCGGCACCTGGCCGCCGATGCCTGGCTGTACCTTGAATCGCCGGCCAGCCACGTGCCGGTGCTGCCCCCGGAATGGCTGCTGCACCGCGATGGCGGCACCCGCGAGGTGCGCTTTGCCCTGTACCGGCGCGCCGCTGCTACACTTTGACCTCATCTGAACATCTGCTACCGCCCATGACCGTGGCCAACCGCCGCATTGCCGTCTATCCCGGCACGTTCGACCCCATCACCAACGGTCATATCGACCTGGTGAGCCGGGCCGCGCCGCTGTTTGAAAAGGTCGTGGTGGGCGTGGCGCAGAGCCCCTCGAAGGGACCGGCCCTGCCGCTGGAACAGCGCGTGCAGCTGGCCCGTGGCGCGCTGGGCCACCACAGCAACGTCGAGGTCATAGGCTTCGATACGCTGCTGGCCCATTTTGTACGTTCGGTGCAGGGCGGTGTGCTGCTGCGCGGGCTGCGCGCGGTGTCCGACTTCGAGTACGAATTCCAGATGGCGAGCATGAACCGCCACCTGATTCCGGAGGTCGAGACCCTGTTCCTGACCCCCGCCGAGCAGCACAGCTTCATCTCGTCCTCGCTGGTCCGCGAGATCGCACGCCTGGGTGGCGATGTGTCCGGCTTCGTGCCGGCCGCCGTGCTCGAGGCGCTGCGCAAGGTCCGCGAAGCGAAGTCGGCGCAGTCGTAAGCCCTGGCCAGCAGTAGATCCTGTAGCACCACGCATTCCATTACGCACACCAACACGCAACATTCCGGGAGGAAACCCATGAACAACACCATGCGCGCGATGCTGATCGCTTCGTTTGCCCTGGCTTTCACCGCCTGCAAGAAGGAAGAGGCCGCTCCGGTTGACGAAGCCAAGCAGGCGCTGGTCGCGCCGGCCAAGGAAGACGACGCAGGCTGGAAGAAGTACCTGCAGGAAGTGGCCATCCAGAACATGGGCAACATCACCAACAGCCCGTTCCTGTACTACCTCTCACCGGAAACCGACCCGGACTTCCAGGCCAAGTACGAGCGCCAGACCGAAAGCGCGACCCAGGCCGTGGCCCGTGGCGTGCAGCCGGGCAACATGCTGGCCTTCGGTTCGTCGGCTTCGGGCAAGATGGCGGACATGATCCAGACCGTGTTCAAGGACGTCTCGCCGGATTCGATGAAGGGCGTGCGCGTCGTCTTCATCGGCCAGTCCGCCGACAACGCCCGCGTGCAGGCCGTGGTCCAGCCGACCGGTGCCGAGTACATTTTCGTCGAAGCCAAGTAAGACCGAGCCGAGGCGGTCGTGCTTCGGCACGGCCCGGGCGGCGCCCTGCGATGGGCGCCGCTGATGACCTGACCGGCCCGCGCGCCCGCGCAGGCCGGTCCTTGTCCCAAGGCGCGGGCGTGGAGTATCGCCATGTCGCTGAAAATCAATGAGCTCTGCGTCAACTGCGACGTATGCGAGCCGGCCTGCCCGAACCAGGCCATCACGATGGGTGAAACCATCTACGTGATCGACCCCGCCCGCTGTACCGAGTGCGTGGGCCATTTCGACGAACCACAGTGCGTGGTCGTCTGCCCGGTCGAATGCATCGACCCCGATCCGGATATCGTCGAAACCGAAATCGAGCTGCTGGCCAAGTTGCGTCAACTGCAGCACGATCATCCCGAACTCTATGCGGAGCCCCCATCCGAATGAAGTCGTTCGCCCGCCCCCTGTTGCTGCTCGGCCTGCTGCTGAGTTCCGTCGCCTGGGCTGATGCCCCGGTCCGTGCCGAGCGCCCCGATGGCGCGGCCATCGCCAGCGGTCACGCCCTGGCCACCCAGGCCGGTGTCGACATCCTGGCCCAGGGCGGCAACGCCTTCGACGCGGCGGTGGCGGTGTCTTCCACCCTGGCGGTGGTCGAGCCGATCAGCTCCGGCCTCGGTGGCGGCGGCTTTTTCCTGCTGCATGATGCGGCTACCGGCAAGGACGTGATGCTGGACGCGCGCGAGACCGCGCCGGCCGCGGCCACGCCGCAGGCCTTCCTCGACGAGAAGGGCGACCTGGACCGCGATCGTTCGGTCAACGGCCCGTGGTCGGCGGGCATTCCGGGCCTGCCGGCGGCGCTGGTCGAACTGTCGGCCAAGCACGGCAAGCTGCCGCTGGCGGTATCGCTGCAGCCGGCGATCCGCATCGCGCGTGAAGGCTTCCAGGTGTACGACCGCATGGCCAAGGGCTATGCCTCGCGCCGTGAAGTAATGGAGCGTTATCCCGGTACGCGCGAGGTCTACCTGCGCAATGGCAAGCCGATCGCCACCGGTGACCTGTTCAAGCAGCCGGAACTGGCGCAGACCCTGGAGCGCTTGGCGGCCGGTGGCTTCGATGGCTTCTACAAGGGCCAGACCGGCAAGCTTCTGCTGGCCGGCGTGAAGCAGGCCGGTGGCAAGTGGACCGCCGAAGAGCTTGCCGGCTATCGCGTAAAGCAGCGTGCGCCGATCGTCTTCAACTACAACGGCTGGAAGATCACCACCGCGCCGCCGCCGTCCTCCGGTGGCATCGCCCTGGCCAGCATGCTGCAGATCCTGGAAGGCTGGGACATCAAGCAGATGGATGCCGCGCACCGCACCCACCTGGTGGTCGAGTCGATGCGCCGTGCCTACCGTGACCGCACCTTCTTCCTCGGCGATCCGGACTTCGTGGACATTCCGCAGAAGGTACTGGCCAGCAGGGATTACGCACAGGGCCTGCGCGCGACCATCCACCCGGAAAAGGCCACCCCCAGCGACCTGCTGTCGGGCAACCCGACGCCGCTGGAGGACGACGAGACCACCCATTTCTCGATCATCGACCGTGATGGCAACCGTGTCGGTGCCACCCAGACCGTCAACCTGCTGTACGGCTCGGGCCTGATTCCCAAGGGCACAGGCGTGCTGCTTAACAATGAAATGGACGACTTCGCGCTGAAACCGGGAACGCCCAATGCCTTTGGCGTGATGGGCTACGCGGCCAACGCGCCGAAGCCGGGCAAGCGCATGCTCAGCTCGATGACGCCCACCTTCATGGAAAACGACGACAAGGTGATCGTGCTGGGCACGCCCGGTGGCAGCCGCATCATCACCATGGTGCTGCTGGGTATCCTGGGCTACGACGCTGGCCTGGATGCGCAGCAGGTCGCCGCGCTGCCGCGCTACCACCACCAGTGGCTGCCGGACCTGATCGAGGCCGAGAGCAATGCTTTCGACGCCGGCACCATCAAGCAGCTGCAGGCGATGGGCCACAAGATCGACCTGCCGGGCGAGGTCGCTGCCGGTGGGCGCGGTTCCAGCCACGTATGGGGCAATCTGCAGACGGTGGAGTGGGACCGCAAGGCGAACCGACTGTCTGGTGGCAGCGACCCGCGCAACCCGGTCGGCAGTGCCCAGGTCGTGCCGGCTCCCTGATCCGGCGGTAGCGCCGGGCCATGCCCGGCCGACGCAATTGAGAACCCCGCTCGCAACGGCGGGGTTTTTCATTTCTCCACTAGCGATTATTTAACGAGCGGCCACCGATAATTGCGTCATGAAACTATGGTCGATCCGCGGTAACACCCAACGCCTGGATGGCGGTGCAATGTTCGGCAACGCGCCGCGCGCGTTGTGGGAAAAGTGGGCAGCACCGGATGAGCTCAACCGCATCGAGCTGGCCTGTCGTGCGTTGTTGGCGAGCCCGCTGGAAGGCAAGACGGTGCTGTTCGAAACCGGCATCGGTGCGTTCTTCGAGCCGCGCATGCGCGAGCGCTATGGCGTGCAGGAAAGCCAGCATGTGCTGATCGATTCACTGCGCGAAGCTGGCTTCGAGCACGAAGATGTCGATGTAGTGGTGCTCAGCCATCTGCACTTCGACCATGCCGGTGGCCTGCTGGCCGCGTGGCACGAAGGCCGTGAACCAGAACTGCTGTTCCCCAATGCAACGTACGTGGTCGGTGCGCAGCATTGGCAGCGCGCGCTGCAGCCGCACCCGCGTGATCGCGCCAGCTTCATTCCGGAACTGCCGGGCCTGCTGGAGGCCAGTGGCCGTCTGGAAGTGGTGGACGGCGAGTATTCGAAAGTGCTCGGCCGCAGCGTGCGTTTCAGCTACAGCGATGGTCACACGCCGGGGCTGATGCTGGCCGAGATCGTCGGGCAGGAACGCGCGGGCGAGGGGGCGCACGGCGGCGTGGTGTTCTGCGCCGATCTGATTCCCGGGCGCTCGTGGGTGCACGTGCCGATCACCATGGGGTATGACCGCAACGCCGAGCTGCTGATCGACGAAAAGCGGCAGTTCCTGGAAGACAAGCTGGCGCGCAACGTGCATCTGTTCTTCACCCATGATCCGCAGGTGGCGCTGGCACAGGTCGGGCGGGATGAGAAGGGACGTTTCGTGACGCTGCATGAGCAGGGCGAACTGAAGGCGCGCGCGCTGGGGTGAGGTTTGCCGGCAGGGCTGCGCCCTGCACCTGCAGAATCAACGGCAACAGCAACAGCAACAGCAACAGCAACAGCAACAGCGGGCTATCCGTGGGTGGCGGGGCGGTGTCGGATTGCGGGGACGCCGCAAGTACGTCCCTGTAGGCTTGGCAGCCGCATCCATGCGGCTGACACCCCGCAATCCGACACCGCCCTGACGCTGACAGATTGTCGCGATCTGTCGAGGTCGGATCCCGTTGCTGGGCAACAGGCTCTGACCCCATTCGACGACGGTCAGTAGATCCACGCGATGCGTGGATAGGCCTTTCTTCGCTGTTCTTACGAAGCCTTGAGGCAGCTGCTCATGAAGGTCTTGCGGGCGTCGCCGGCGAGCTTCTTGGTGGCGGCGTCTGCGTTGCACTTCTTCATGCGCTCCTGCGGCGTGGCAGGGGTTGCCGGTGCGGCTGCGTGCGAACTCAGGCATGCGCTCTGCGCGGACTTGTAGGCGTCACCTTTCAGCCCTTTGTTCTTTGCCGAACAGTCGGCCATGCGTTGCTGCTGTGGGGTGGCTGCGTTGGCGGCGAGCGGGAGGCAGACCAGCAGGGCGGTGGCGAGCAGGAAAGAGGCTTTCATGGTGGCTCCAGGGCAGGGCGGGTGCGCGGAGCATTCGCCTGTCGCCGCAAAGTCGGCGTGAAGGTGCCTGGAGCAGGTGGAGCACTTCCGTTCTGGAAGCGCTCCGCCCCGGTCGATCTCAGCCCACGCGGGTACCGAAGATGCGATCACCGGCGTCACCGAGGCCCGGCAGGATGTAGCCCTTGTCGTTGAGCTGCGCATCGATCGCGGCGGTGTAGATCTCCACGTCCGGGTGCACGGCCTTGACCGCTTCGATGCCCTCCGGCGCGGCAACCAGGAAGATGCCCTTGATCCGGCGGGCACCGGCACGCTTGAGCATGTCGATGGTGGCGATCAGGGTGCCGCCGGTGGCCAGCATCGGGTCGAGGATCAGCGCGTCGCGCTCTTCCAGGCGGCCGGTCAGGCGCTCGAAGTAGGGCACCGGCTGCAGGGTTTCTTCATCGCGTTGCAGGCCGACGACGCTGACGCGGGCGGCCGGGATCAGCGACAGCACGCCGCTGAGCATGCCCAGGCCGGCGCGCAGGATCGGCACCACGGTGATCTTGGCACCGGCGATGCGCTGCACGGTAACCGGACCGGACCAGCCCGGCAGGGTGTGTGGCTCGGTTTCCAGGTCGGCGGTGGCCTCGTAAGCCAGCAGCGTGCCCAGTTCGTTGGCCAGTTCGCGGAAATCCTTGGTGCTGAGCGCGGCGTTGCGCATCAGGCCGATCTTGTGCTGCACCAGCGGGTGGCGCACTTCGACGATCTTCATGGGAGGGTCTGGCAGAAGGGGAGACCCCCATTTTAAGCGGAATGCGCGGTGGTGCCGAGCCAGGGCCGGCAGGCCAGACTCCACCGGTGTCATGCCCATGCAACCTGCCGGACATACCGTGCTGACCCAATCTTTACACCGTTGGGGATAGCTGTGCAGAAGAAGAACACGTTGGGCCTGGCAATCAGCCTCTCGCTGCTGGTGACGGCCAGCCCGTCCGTGCTGGCCGCCGACAACGCTGCCGCTGCCGTGGCAGGGGGGGCCGCCGCAGCGACCGATCTGGACCGCATCGAAGTGCGCGCCCAGCTGGAATCGCAGGTGCGTGCGGTTGACCTCAAGCGCAGCAGCGATGCCATCGAAGACGCCGTGTCCTCCGACGCGCTGGGCCAGTACCCGGACAAGAACGTGGCCGAGTCGCTGCAGCGCCTGCCGGGCATCAGCGTGACCCGCGACCAGGGCGAAGGCCGGTTCGTGGTGGTGCGTGGCCTGGATGCGAACCTCAACAGCGTCAGCGTCGACGGCATCGCCATCGGTACCCCGGAAGATTCCAGCCGCGCGGCGCCGCTGGATGTGATTCCGTCCGATTCGACCGAGCGCCTGCGCGTGGTCAAGTCACCCACCCCGGACATGCCGGGCGACGCCATCGGTGGCGCGATCCTGGTCGAATCGGCCTCGGCCTTCGATCGTGACGGCCGCAGCCTGCGCGGCAAGATCGAAGCCAGCCACCAGCAGCTGTCCGGCGAAACCAGCCCGAAGGCGGCCTTCAACTACAGCGAAGTGTTCAACGACACCTTCGGCGTAGCGCTGGGCGTGAACTACCAGAAGCGCAAGTTCGAATCGGACAACACCGAAGTGGAGTACGACGGCGAAGACGATGCCGCACCGGGCGAGGTCACCGCGATCAACCTGCAGCACCGCAAGTATGAGATCGAGCGCAAGCGCATCGGCGCCAACCTCAACCTGGACTGGCGCCCGAACGAGGACAGCAAGTACTACCTGCGTGCGCTGTACAGCCAGTTCGATGATGCCGAAACCCGCCAGCGGGTGATCTTCAACTTCGATGACGCCAGGATGGTGAAGACCGGTACCGACCAGTACCGGTTGGACGGCATGCCGAAGGATTCCATCGACAAGCGCATGCGCTACCGCACCAAGGAAGAGAACACCTTTGCGGCCAGCCTCGGCGGCGAGAACACGCTGACCAACGCCGTGGTCGATTACAAGGTTGGCTTCACCCGCACCGAAGAGCGGGTGAACGATGAAATGGAGGCGCGCTTCAAGCTCAACGGCAAGGCCTTCAACGGTACGCTGGACCAGAGCAGTCGATTGCCCAGCTACAGCTTCGACAATCCGCAGTGGCTGGACAACGCGAACTACGCGTTCGACCGCTTCGTGATTTCACCCAAGCAGGTGAACGACAAGGAACACAGCGCACAGGTCAACGTGCGCTTCGACGGCGACAGCAGCAGCATCAAGTTCGGCCTGCTGGGGCGCTGGCGCGACCGCGACGTCAACGTCGACGAAAGCGAACTGCGCGTCGGCCCGAAGGTTGCCCTGTCCAGCTGGAGCACCGGCTCAGCGGATCACCGCCACGGCACCCTGGGTGACGGCATGGATTCAGGGGCGATGCGCGCGTACTGGGCGGCCAACCGTGGCCAGTTCAGTGCCCGCCCACAGGATGCCGGTGCCAACGCGATGACCTCGCTGGAAGAGGACTACACCGCCAGTGAAGACATCTTCGCCAGCTACGCCATGGGGACCTGGGATGTCGGTGCGCTGCGCATCATCGGTGGCGTGCGTGTGGAGAACACCCGCTTCAGGGCCGAGGGCAACCAGGTCGATGTGGCGGCCAACGGCCGCAGCTACACCGTAACTCCGCGCGTGGCCAACAGCAGCTACATCAACGTACTTCCGGGCCTGCACCTGCGCTACGACGCAGCAGATGACTGGGTGCTGCGCGCCTCGGCCAACAAGACCGTTTCGCGCCCGTCCTTCGGCGATATCTCGCCGCGCGTGGGCTACAGCCGCGGCGACGAGGAAGTGCGCCTGGGCAATCCTGAGCTGGACCCGTACGAGTCGAAGAACATCGACCTGTCGGTGGAGAAATACCTCGGCAGTACCGGCATCGTTTCGCTCGGTCTGTTCCACAAGTCCATCGACGGCTATATCGTCGAGACCGTGCGTACCAATGATCCGGCCCACGGTGGTTTCGATGTGACCCAGCCGATCAATGGCCGCAAAGCCACTGTGCGTGGTGCCGAGCTGAACTGGCAGCAGCAGCTGGCCTTCCTGCCCGCCGGCCTGGACGGCCTGCTGGTGGGCGCCAGCGGCACTTGGCTGGATACCGGATTCGACGCTGGCATCGACGACCGCGCCGGTGAGGATTTCACCCTGCCGCGTGCCTCCAAGCACGTGTACAGCGCCCACGTCGGCTACGAAAAGTACGGCCTGAGCACCCGTCTGGCGGCGGTGTATCGCAGCGAGTACCTGGACAGCATCGGCAAGGGCCGTGCGTTCGACATCTACGTGGCGCCCAACACCCAGCTCGACTTCTCGCTGGACTACAAGTTCAACGCGAACGTGAGCGTGTACTTTGAAGCGCAGAACCTGCTGGACAAGCCGTTGGAGCTGTACCAGGGCACGCGCTCGCGCACCCTGCAGATGGAAGAGTATGGCCGCACCTACGCCGTGGGCCTGAAGGTGGCGCTGTGATGGCGCGTTGCATGACCCTGATGGCGGCCTCGCTGGCCGCCGTTCTTGCCGCCGGTTGCACGCCGGCCGCGGACAAGGCGACGGCAGCGGCCGCAGCGACCGGCGCTGTGGCACCGGTCGAGCGCAACGTGGTGACCATCGCCGAGGCCTTCCTGACCCCGATGACCCCGGCCGACAACATCGATTCGCCCGCGTCCTGGCAGGCGCCGGATGGCAAGACCTGGCTGATCGCCACGGCCAAGGCCACCGACAAGCTGGTGGTCTACGACGGCAGCAACGGCCAGCACCTGCGCGACGTCGGCAGCACCGGCACCGGCCTGGGCCAGTTCGATCGTCCCAACGGCATCGCGGTGATCGATGACCTGCTGTGGATCGTCGAGCGCGACAACCACCGTGTGCAGGTGCTTTCGCTGCCGGACTTCACTCCGTTGGCCACCTTCGGTGCCGACGATCTGCGCAAGCCCTACGGCCTGTGGGTGGACCGCCGTGCCGATGGCTACAGCGTCTACGTCACCGACTCCTGGGACAACGGCGAGGACGCACACGGCAAGGACATCCTGCCGCCGCTGACTGAGCTGGACAAGCGCGTGCGTCAGTACCACGTGTCCCGCGATGGCACGAAGGTGCGGGCGACACTGTCGGCCAGCATCGGTGATACCAGCGAGGCCGGCGCGTTGCGTGTGGTCGAATCGATTTGGGGGGATCCGGCCAATGATCGCCTGCTGATCGCCGAAGAGGACGAAAGCTACGCCAGCGAATTCAAGGTCTACACCCTGGCGGGGCGCTTCACCGGCACCACCTTCGGCCGCGACGTGTTCAAGGCGCAGGCCGAAGGCGTGATGCTGCGCACCTGCGGCAAGGACGGCTGGTGGATCACTACCGAGCAGGGCAAGCAGCGCAGCGTGTTCCATCTGTTCGACCGCCATACGTTGAAGCCGGTGGGCGCGTTCCAGGGCAATATCGTGGCCAATACCGATGGCATCTGGATGATGCAGAAGCCGACGCCACGGTTCCCGCACGGTGCCCTGTATGCGGTGCACGATGACCAGGGCGTGGTGGCCTTCGACTGGGAGAGCATCGCCAAGCAGTTCGCCCTGCCGCTGGAGTGCGGCTCGTGAGCGTGCGTTCGATGCGCCTGCTTGCGATCGGGCTGCTGCTGGCATTGCCATCGATGGCGATGGCGGCGGCCGAGCCCAATACGCAGGTGCCGTCGGGCAGCCGCTACTACGCGGCCACACCGGTGCCGGACCGCATCGTTGCCTCTCCATCGGTCGACCCCAGCCACGGCTTCGCAGTGGCGTGGCGCACCGATGGCAGCGTGCAGTCGCCGCTGCTGGAAATCGCACGGGCCGACGATTCGCCGGCCATCGAAGGCATTGTCCAGGTGCGCGCGAAGACCCGGGTGCTGCAGACCGAGAACGGCCTGTCGCATCATCATCGCGCCGACATCGATGGTTTGCAGCCGGACACCCTGTATGTCTACCGCGTACAGGGCAATGGCAGCTGGAGCGCGTGGAACCAGCTGCGTACGCTGGCCGCTGCCGACCAGCCGCTGACCCTGCTGTATTTCGGCGATACCCAGAACAAGAACGTCAGCCATGTCAGCCGTGTGGTGCGGGCTGCACAGAAGGCCGCGCCGGATGCACGGATCAGCCTGTTTGCCGGCGACCTGGTCAGCGGTGGCGACAACATGGACGACAGCGAATGGGGCGAATGGTTCGCCGCCACCAGCTGGCTGGCACAGGAGACGCTGGTGGCGCCGGCGATCGGCAACCACGAGTACTTCGAGGAGTTCGAGGACACGCCACAGGAGCGCCGTGTGCTGGGCCGCCATTGGCCGGTGACCTTCGCCCTGCCGGGCAACGGTGCCAATGCGGTGGCGGGCACCAGCTACTGGTTCGACGCACAGGGCGTGCGCGTGGCCGTGGTCGATGGCACCTCGGCGCTGGATCTCGGTACCGCCAAGGCGCAGGCACAGTGGTTGGACAAGGTGCTGGCCGGCAACCGGCAGCCGTGGACGATCGTGCTGCTGCACCAGCCGTTCTATTCGCCGCGCGAGGGCCGCGAGAACGCTGCCCTGCGCCGAGTGCTGCTGCCGGTGGTACGCCGTCACAAGGTGGATCTGGTACTGCAGGGGCATGACCATACGTACGGTCGCCGCGGCGAAGGGCAGGCGGCAACACCGCAGTACGTTGTGACAGTGGCTGGACCGAAGCAGTACCGCCTGTCGGACGAAGCGCGCAGGACGATGGACCCTGTAGGCGAAGACACCCAGCTGTTCCAGGTGTTGCGCATCGATCCGCAGCGCCTTCGCTACGAGGCCCGCACGGTGACCGGGCGCCTGTACGACGCCTTCGAGCTGAAGCGCGATGACAATGGCGGCAAGCAACGGGTGGAGCAGCGAGAGGGACGGATCACGCCGCGTGACTGCGCGCGTGCGCAGACTGCCAAGGGCCGCACCGACCGGTGCTGGGAGTGAGGAACGACCGATGAGCAGGCGCCCGCGCCTCGTTCCGATGGCCGCCATCGCCGTTGCCCTGCTGCTGGTGGTGGGCGCGGTGGCTGCTGCCGATACCGTCTTGCACCCGTTCCTGGCTGGCCAGCCGGAGCAGGTGGGTGATCAGCGAAGCGATGCAACAGTCCCAAAGTAGATCCACGCCAGGCGGAGATTGAACCTTTCCGTGCACCATCCACGCATGGCGTGGCTCTACTGCATCGCGTCCAGGAACAGTTCCGCTTCATGCGTGCTGCCCAGCACCGCAGCGACAGCACGCAGCGCCGCTTCGCGATGAACCGGACGGATCCCGCCGTCATCGTCATCGCTGTACAGATCCTCATCGGCATCGAGGTAAACGCTGCCGGCGGCAGCCAACGCGGCCATCAGGATCGGCACGTCGGCGGCGAACCCGCTGGCGTCCCAGTCGCCCGCACCATGACGGGCGAACAGCACGCGGCCGTCGTCGATGTCGAGGATGAAGGGATCGGCGCCACAGTCGGCGATGACCAGCCAGTGCGCTGGCCAGTCGCCGATCGGTTCGCCATCGTTGCCGTTCCAGCGATAACCTGCCTGGTAGGCCCACAAGCGCTGCAAGGGCGGTATCCACACCTCAAGGCCTGGAATGGTGATGCCGCAGGGGCCCTTCGCGGCATTGATCGTCTCTCCGAAGGGGCCGACGTGCGCATAGAACGCGGCCAGAGCGCTCGGCAGCGGGAACGGCCCTTGCCACGCGTCGGCAGATTGCGGTTGCAGGGAGCCGAAGCGGGCAAACGTGGCGCGAAGATCGTCCATGACGAGGGCCGGGCGGAAGCGGAAGAGCGCGCAGCCTAGCAGAGCCGCTCGCATTCATCGCCTTCACCGTCACTGGCTATCATGGCCGCCCAGCAACAGAGAGGCAGTGCACGTGTCGGTAGCGTTGGTATGGTTCCGTCGGGATCTGCGGTTGCAGGACAATCCGGCGCTGCAGGCGGCGCTGGAAGCGGGCCACGATGTGGTGCCGGTGTACATCCACGCGCCGCACGAAGAGGGCGAGTGGGCGCCTGGCGCCGCGTCTAACGCCTGGCGCCAGCGTTCGCTGGCGGCACTGGATGCCGACCTGCGAGCACGGGGGTCATCGCTGGTCCTGCGCGCCGGTGACAGTTTGCCGACCCTGCTGGAGCTGGTGCAGCAGACCGGCGCCGAAGCGGCGTACTGGAACCGCAAGTACGAACCGGCGACGCAACCGCGCGATGCCGCCATCAAGCGCACGCTGCGCGAGCAGGGCATCGATGTGCAGAGCTGCAACGGCAGCCTGCTGTTCGAGCCCTGGGACATCGCCACCCAGCAGGGGCAGCCCTACAAGGTATTCACCCCGTATTGGCGCAACGTACTCAGCCATTGGCGTTTGCCCGCCTTGCAGGCTGCACCGGTGACGCTGCCGGCGCATACGGTCGACAGCCTCGCGCTGGATACGCTGCAGTTGGCGCCCACGCTGCACTGGGATACGGGATTCTGGGAGCACTGGCAGCCGGGCGAGACCGGTGCAATCGAGGCGTTGTCCGTGTTCGAGGATGGTGCGCTGCGCGGTTATCGCGAGCAGCGCGACCTGCCGGACCGGGTGGGTACCTCGCGGCTGTCGCCGCACCTGCATTTTGGCGAAGTCGCGCCGTGGCGCATCGCCCACGCGCTGGAAGGCCTGCGCAGCGCTGGTACCGATGCCGATATCGATGGCTACCTGCGTCAGCTTGGCTGGCGTGACTTCGCCTACCACCTGCTGCACCACTTCCCGAAGACGCCGACCGACAACCTCAATCCACGCTTCGATCGCTTCCCGTGGGCAAGCCCCAGTGCTGCCCAGCTGCACGACTGGCAGCGCGGCAATACCGGCGTCCCCATCGTCGATGCTGGCCTGCGCGAGCTCTGGCATACCGGCTACATGCACAACCGGGTGCGGATGATCGTTGCCAGCTACCTGTGCAAGCACGTGCGTGCGCATTGGCTGCACGGTGCGCGCTGGTTCTGGGACACACTGGTGGATGCCGACCTGGCCAACAACACGATGGGCTGGCAGTGGGTGGCCGGCACGGGTGCCGACGCGGCTCCGTACTTCCGCGTGTTCAATCCCGTCACACAGGCCGAGAAGTTCGATCCGCATGCGCGCTACATCAGCCGCTGGGTGCCTGAGCTGGCGGCGCTGCCGGTGAAAGCGCGGTTTGCTCCATGGCAGCATTCCCACCTGTTGGCCGAACTCGCGCCCGGCTACCCGCGCACGCCGCTGGTGGACCTGGCGGCTGGCCGGGATGCCGCTCTGGCCGCCTACCGTCAGTCGGCGGCGGGGTAAAGCGCTGGCTGACCGGTCCAGACAGCTAGCTGAACACGTCCTTGTCGGCCGGTGTGATCATCATCCCGACATCGCGTCCGGCTGTTTATCCTCGTTGCCGCCCGCAAGCCGCCGGCCCGACCGGAAACCAAGGAGAACACCATGATCCGCAACACCACCCGCAACGTCGCACTGGCCCTGATGAGTGCGGCCGTCCTGTCGGCCTGCGCCACCGGCGGCTCCTATGTGCAGAGTGATCCGTACGGCAACCCGACCGAGCAGCAGAACCGCACCGGCCGCAACGCCCTGATCGGTACCGCCATTGGCGTGGCCGCCGGCCTGCTGACCGGTGACAGCGCGACCGAACGTCGCCAGCATGCGCTGATCGGTGCCGGTATCGGTGCGCTCAGTGGCGCTGCGGTTGGCCAGTACCAGGATCGCCAGGAGCGTGCGCTTCGCGAGCGTACCGCCAACACCGGCATCGACGTCGAGCGCCAGGGCGACAACATCATGCTGAACCTGCCCGACGGCATCACCTTCGACTTCGGCAAGTCGGCACTGAAGCCGCAGTTCTACGGTTCGCTCAATGGCGTTGCCGGCACCCTGCGCGAGTACAACCAGACCATGATCGAAGTGGTCGGCCACACCGACAGCATCGGCAGCGACGCGGTCAACAACCGCCTGTCCAAGGAACGTGCGGATTCGGTGGCACAGTACCTGATCGGCCAGGGCGTGCAGAGCGTGCGCATCGAAACCCTGGGTGCTGGCAAGGCCTACCCGATCGCTGACAACAGCACCGATGCCGGCCGTGCCAAGAACCGCCGTGTCGAGATCCGCGTGATTCCGCTCAAGCAATAACGCGCAGCGTTACTGCTTGAGCCGGTCCGGCCATCGGCCGGAACGAAAATGCCGCCCTTGCAGGCGGCATTTTTGTGGGCGCCGAGCGTTGCTCGGCACGCCGATAGCGCTCGCGGTTGCGGCTTCTCCGGACCGTGCCGACCTTGGTCGGCGCGGTTCCAACAGCAGTCGAGCATGGCTCAACTCTACAAAAGCCGGTCATGCCGCCGAAGCAGCCACCTTCTCCAGGATCCGCTTGCCGCTGCTAGCCAGCGCCGCTTCCTCCTGTTCCTGCTGCTGCCGCGCCAGCTTCGCACCGGGGCACTGCGCCAGCATGTAGTTGGCGTCGAAGTTGAGCTTCTCCACCAGGAAATCGACGAACGCGCGCACCTTCGGCGAGACCAGCCGGCCACCGGCGAACACCGCGTTGAAATCCACTTCCGGACCGGTCCAGCCGGCCAGAACGCGGCGCACCATGCCCGACTCGACGAACGGCTTGGCCATCACGTCGCCGGTCAGCAGCAGGCCTTCGCCGCACACCAGCGCGCCATTCAGTGCAGACATGTCGTTGGCCGTCATCAGCGGCGTCACCGGGAAGTCACGCAGCTCGCCACCGTTCTCGCCCAGCTGCCAGGTAAAGCGTGGCGAATTGCCGGTGTGGTACGGCTTGCGCATGGCCAGGATGCGGTGGAACTGCAGCTCTTCCGGATGCAGCGGCTCGCCGTAGCGCTCGATGTAGGCCGGGCTGGCGAACACCTGCGTGCGCAGGCTGCCGAGCTTGCGCGCCACCAGGTTGGAATCGGGCAGGGCACCCACGCGCAGGGCGAGATCGGCCTCACCGGCGATCAGGTCCAGCTTCTCGTTGCCCATGTGCATGTCCAAGCGGATTTCCGGGTACTGCGCATGGAACTGGCCCAGCAGCGGTGCGATCCAGGTGATGCCGATCGAATAGGGCACGGTGAAGCGCAACCAGCCGCGTGGACCGGACTGCAGCTGGCTGACCGCGCTTTCAGCCTCTTCAAGCTCGCGCGCGATGCGCTGGCAATGCTCGTGATAGATCGAACCGGCTTCGGTGAGGCCGAGGCGGCGCGTGGTCCGGTGCAGCAGGCGCGCACCCAGGCGCGTCTCAAGTTCCTGCACTTTGCGGCTGACCGTGGTCTTGGGCAGGCCGAGCGATTTGGCAGCCGCGATGAAGCTGCCTTG
>Ga0308171_1002804_pt1 | contig 17240 bp, 14 predicted proteins | sample PhyGR1_FD_202135 | JGI IMG/M metagenome (GOLD analysis project Ga0308171, IMG submission 202135) | Phyllosphere microbial communities from UC Gill Tract Community Farm, Albany, California, United States - DLSLSG.R1 | ecosystem: Host-associated > Plants > Phyllosphere > Unclassified | place: USA... | reverse complement strand
TATGCTGTTGGTAAAGTGACCGTTTCTGAAATGGCAAATTGTGACGGAACAGCTCCAGCAGGATTGGCAACTTCTGCCATTACACAAACTGGCGCAAGAGTTGACTGGGATGCTATTGCAGACGCAACTTATATCTTAAGATACAAAAAAGCTACAGATACGAACTGGACAGAGGTGAACAACCTTACAACCAATACTTACACAATTGCAGGATTAACACTTAATACAGCTTACAACTTAAGCGTTGCAGCAATTTGTACTGGAACTGTGGGAACTTATGCTACTGCTGATTTCACAACTGCTGGTATTAACTATTGTCCAGCGGGTGCTACATCTACAAGTTTCGAAAAAATATCAAATGTTACTTTTGCAACCATCAATAATAATTCTACATCTACTGCAGGCTATGAAGATTTCACTTCTGTCGGAAATGCATTGATAAACAAAGGACTATCTTATCCTTTCTCAGCTACATTTAGCGGAACATCTTATACTGATGATCAGGTTTTGGTATGGATAGATTTCAACCAGGATGGAGATTTTGATGATGCAGGCGAATTAGTCCTAACAACGGCTAAGAAAGTTGCTCCATGGACAGGAAATATTACCATCCCAGCAACTGCTGCAACTGGCAAAACAAGAATGAGAGTAAGACTGCACGATTCTTCTTTAGGTGGAAACACAACATCTTGTGGAACATCTACTTATGGACAGGTTGAAGATTACACCGTGACCATTGGAGTTTTGGCTGTAAACGATGTGAAGAAAAACAACATTCAGGTTTATCCAAATCCCGCAACTGATGTGATCAACATTTCCAATGTCTCTTCGAAAACCAGGTTTGAAATTTACAACGTTGGTGGTCAATTGGTAAACCAAGGTACAACTGACGGAAAAGTAAATGTTTCTAAACTGACCAAAGGTGTTTACATCTTGACAGTAGAATCTAACGGTGAGAAATCTCAAACCAAATTCATCAAGAATTAGAACTAAGATTTCAATTAAATAAAAAATCCCCGAAAGTCAATTTCGGGGATTTTTGTTTTTTAATTTATATAGATCAATTAAGTTCCGTGATAAAAATATCAGTTTCAGCTTCCAAATTATCTCTATCAGAATTGTTGTAGATGATGTAATTCGCCAGTTTCATTTTATCTTTTTCTGGCATTTGATTTTGCATGATCGTTTCAATTTCTCTGTACGTCTTATTATCACGATCCATTGTCCTCTTGATCCTCAGATTATCATCGGCCGTGACCAAGAGTGATTTGTAACATTGCTCATTCAATTTTAACTCAAACAACAATGCTGTTTCCTTAAAAACAAATTCTGATGTCTGAGCAGCTACCCATTTTTCAAAATCAATTCTGACTGCCGGATGGATCAAATGATTCAGCTGTTCTAATAGTTCAGCATCATTGAAGACTTTCTCAGCAACATATTTCCTGTTGTAAAGTCCATCTGCGTAAGCCTCGGCTCCTAAAAGTGAAATAATCTTTTGCTTAAGTTCAGCATCAATATTGACAATATTCTTTGCCTGATCATCTGAGTAGTAAACCGGAAATCCTTTTTTCTCCAGTAATTTTGCAACGGAAGTCTTTCCAGAACCTATTCCGCCTGTTAACCCAATGATCCTGGGAGGAGGGACATCCTCCTGATTTTGATTTATATCTTGTATTTCCATAATCTATTTAATATCCAAAAACTTCATTAAAACTAAAGGTCTGATCCAGCTTTACGCCTCTTTCCGTCATCTTCAGACTCGCCAATTCGTTGTGTGCATCGTGCTCGAAAAACAAAAGGTAATCATTATCTACGCATTGTTTCAAGAATTTTCCTTTTTCTTCCATGGTCAGCATTGGTCTTGTATCATAACCCATCACATAAACCTGCGGAATATGACCAGCCGTCGGGATAAGGTCGGCTGCGAAAACAATTGTCTTTTCCTGATACTGCAAAACCGGTAACATCTGCTTTTCTGTATGACCATCGACGAAAATGACGTCCATTTTCAAATCTGGAGCAAATCCATAATTACCAGTGGTTGGCAAAGGTAAGAAGTTAAGTTGTCCACTTTCCTGCATTGGCAGAATGTTTTCTTTCAGGAAACTTGCTTTCTCTCTTGGGTTTGGCTCTGTTGCCCATTGCCAATGGTTTTCGTTGGTCCAAAAGTGCGCATTTTTGAAAGCTGGTCTATAACCAGTTTTGTCATCGTTCCATTCCACTGCACCACCGCAATGATCGAAATGAAGATGCGTCAAAAAGACATCTGTAATATCATCCCTCACAAAACCGAATTTTTTCAAATTCTTATCCAAAGAATCATCTCCCCAGAGCGAATAGTGTCCAAAGAACTTTTCGTCTTGTTTGTCTCCAAGCCCACAATCGATGAGGATCAATTTTTTGCCATCTTCTACAAGAAGAGAGCGAGTTCCTAATTCGATAAGGTTTTTTTCGTCAGCTGGATTGGTTTTTTCCCAAAGCGTCTTAGGGACAACCCCAAACATGGCACCACCGTCTAATTTGAATTTCCCGCACTGGATCGGATATAGTTTCATAGTTTTATAATAATTAATAATAAAAAATCACGATCGAAGTTGCCTCATTTTCTCAGCAACTTTCAATGAATTTTCGTTTTTCGATTCCTCTAAATTAAGAATAATATTTTCAAAATCCTCGTCATTTCTGTTTTGACTTAGTTTATTTGCAATAAAAATCTCCGTTGGAATGATATTGATACCAAAAGCACCTTTCATTTCTTTCCTAACGAGTTCATCGCCCATATTTTCTATAAACATTGGGCATTTCTGAACTTTTTCATATTTGAACGTCAGCTTTTCCAAATGTTGATACAACTCCTCATCATTCATCAATTTTACTTTTCCACGAATTTGAACGGCCTCATAGTTCCAGGTTGAAACATTTGTTTTCTCGTACCAAGACGACGAAATGTAAGAATGCGCTCCTAGAAAATCACACAAGACCTCATCGCCATCTTTCAAAACCCTCGCTTGAAAATTAGCTTTGGAAATATGCGTTTCGAGATAAAAATTATCATCAGTTTCATTCAACATAAACATCGAATGTGTTGCTGATAATTTTTCTCTATCTGAAATTAAAAGTGCAAAAGCATTTTCACTGATGATCTTCTTCATCAATTCCTGGTCTTCGCTTTTGTACATTTTGGGGATGAACATTAAGAATATTTATTTCGATAGATTTTTAAAACAATTCTCCAGGACTTTTCGGTCTCGAAATCCCTAAATGTTTGTAAGCTTTATCCGTCACTTCTCTTCCTCTCGGTGTTCGAATGATGAAACCTTCTTGAATTAAAAACGGTTCATAAACTTCTTCCAAAGTTTCAGGATTTTCGCCGATGGAAGTCGCCAAAGCAGAAATCCCAACTGGTTTCCCACGGAAATTCTCGATCATCACGCGCATGATTTTATTATCCATATCATCCAAACCGAATTCATCAACATTGAGAGAATTCAATGCGAACTTGGTGATTCCGATCTCGATTTCTCCGTTTCCTTTGATCTCTGCAAAATCTCTAACTCTTCTCAAAAGTGCATTCGCAATCCTAGGGGTTCCACGGCTTCTTCGTGCGATTTCGAGAGCTGCGTCTTCGTATATTTTTATTCCCAAAACCCTTGCACTTCTTTCGATGATCATTCCAAGAAGTTCAATCGTGTAATATTCCAGTCGGCTTTGAATTCCGAATCTTGCGAGCATCGGTTTGGTCAACATTCCAGAACGTGTGGTTGCGCCGACCAAAGTGAAAGGATTGAGTCCAATTTGCACAGACCGAGCGTTGGGACCAGTTTCCAACATGATGTCGATTTTGTAATCTTCCATTGCCGAATACAAATATTCCTCGACAATCGGAGAAAGACGGTGGATCTCATCAATGAAAAGGACGTCATTTTCCTCAAGATTGGTCAGTAATCCAGCCAAACTTCCCGGTTTATCCAAAACAGGACCGGAAGTGATCTTGCAAGCAACCCCCAACTCATTCGCAATGATATTGGCCAAAGTTGTTTTTCCCAAACCTGGCGGACCGTGTAAAAGAACGTGATCCAACGCGCCACCACGATTCTTGGCAGCAGCAACGAAAACTTCCAGATTGTCAAGGGTTTTCCTTTGTCCGGCAAAATCATTGAAACTCTGCGGACGGATCTTTTCTTCCTGAATCAAATCGTCATTGGAATAATTCTCCTTATCGGGATGTAAAAAATCGGGCATTATGGTCAATTAATAATTAAAAATGAAGAATTAAAACTTTAAAATTGAGCTTTAAAGTTTACAGTCAAAGATAGAGAAATTTTAAGGGAGTTTTGTTTTGTATTTCTCGGTTTCGGAGATGATATTTTTCAATTGCATCTTTTCTTCAGCAGTTAATTTTCTCTGAAAAATTCCATTTTTAAAATCCTTTTCAAAGTATTGGGGAAATATTCCGTAATAGTCATAAAGCTTCAGGTCGTAAATACTGAGCGCTGGAAAATAAACTTTATCATTAGGATTTTTGGATGCATTAAAGCTGAAATTCCCGATCTTGAATTCTTGATTAATACTAATTGATTTTAATTCATTTGGCTTATAAGATTGAGACCATTTGAAATCTGACATTCGTTTCCCCATATCAAATTGTTGAACAAAACCCGGAAATGTAAAAACGACTGCGATGAAAATAGAAAGAAAAACTCCGGTAAAAATCGCTTTCTGTTCTGAAAAATTCTTGATCAGTAAAAATAGGGCAATCAAATAAACATCAATAAAAAATCGATATTGCGCAGAAAACGAAATGATCAAAACTGTTTTTATTAATAAACAAATTAATAACAAATAGTAAAATCTATCTTTCTTCGTAAATGCAAAAAATGAAATTATCCCAAGTGAAATTAGAACGGCAATATTTAAAATCGATTTATAACCAATTGTAAACCAATGATAAATCCGGTCAATAAAATTAAATTCGATAACCTGTTGATAGGCATATTTCATATCGTAGGATTTCATCATTCCAATTTGTGAAGAATAGGTCAGCATTTCTGGACGTGGCTTCCAAGGTAAATTGAAATCGAAAAATGAAACTGGAAAAACTGGAAATCCAAATAGCCAAAGATTTTTCATTATTAATAAAATCCCAAAAATGGAAACTGGAATAATGACTTTAAAATTAAATTCCTTCTGACGAAAATTATTTAAAATGACAAAAAGCGGCAACCAGAAAACAATGGGTTTGATGCAGACTACAAATAGCGATAAATAAAGTATGATTGAGTTTCCTCTTTTGTTGATCAATTCATTAATGACAATCAAAGTGATGATCAGTATCGGCAGATCTGGACTTGGCTGCTGAACGAACAATAGAAATATGGGAATGAAAATCAATAAAAAGTATGGTTTCCTTTCATAAATGTAGATCAGAAATAAAACCAATAAGTAAGAATTGATCTTCAAAAACGGGTCAATAAAATGCGAAAATCCAGCCTGATAAATATGCCAGAATGACGTTTGTCCCAACAACAGGTCAAGATTTGAAATCCCTTTTACAAAACCAACTTCGTTCAGATAAGAGATCGTTGGGACATAATAACCGTAATGATCGAATAAATAAGGTGAAAACGAAGCCGAAAAAATGACAATTAATAAAAAGAAATAAAACCAAAAATCAAATTTAAAATTGAACTGTGATAATTTTTCATGAATTAAAAACCAGCCCATTCCAACCAATCCAATAATGATGAAAAGAATTTCCAAGAGAGAACTCAGCGGAAAGAAAAATGCGACAATCGTCTCCAAAAGTGTAATACCGATGATCCCTAAAAATGAGACCAAGACAAAACTTGGAGACTCAATTTTAAGCAAATTCCTGATGATGATTCCGTTTCCGAAATTCACAGCAAGCAACATCAAAATGGTGAAGAAAATTGAAAGCATAAAAAAAGATTGCCTAAAAATAAGCAATCTTTCGTGTTTAAAATATATATGAAGAAAATTTACTTCTGAACTCGACCAGTTTTTCTGTCATTGGCTCTACCAATGGTATAACCTGTTGCACCACCGGCAACACCACCAATTACCGCACCAAGACCAGGATTTTTTCTGGAAATAATGGCACCAGCCGCTGCTCCACCTACAGTACCGATCACAGTACCTTTAGCAGCACTACTCCATCCTTTCTTCTGTGTTGCAGTAGTTCCTGTAGAACTAGATCCGGAATTAGAAGCTGTAGAGCCTGAAGATGAACTTCCACCACCAGAACTACCGGAAGATGAACTTCTTCTAGGCGTGGATTTTCTTGCCACTCTGTTTGCTTCTGCTTTTCTATCTGCCTCTTTTTCCTCTTCTATTTTATTAAGACTATCTTTTTGTTTCTCAAAAGATATTTTTTCTTTTTCAATCGCTAATTTTTGTTTTTCAAGATCGATCTGTCTCGCTTGATAGTCCAATTTTTGTTGTTCAAGAGATGCAGTTTGTATCTTTTCGTCCTTGTTACAAGATGTCAAAAGCAATGTTGCTGCGAATCCTGTTAAAAATAACTTTTTCATAATCATTCATTTTTTCACAAACGTGAATTATTGAGTTAGTCTTTTCAATTATTATTCCAAAAAACAAAATCCTTGTTAAAGTTTGTTAAACAAAAAAAGCTTTCCCGTAATGAGAAAGCTTTGTGAATATGATTTTCAACTTCTTAGAAAAGTTCTTTTCTGATAATGTTTTGCGAACGTTCAGGTCCTACTGAAACCAAATAAACGTTAATTCCCAAATGCTCCTCTATAAACTCGATGTATTTTTTTGCATTTAGAGGAAGTTCGTCGTAAGTTCTTGCATTGGTGATATCCTCATCCCAACCTTCCAATTCCACATATTGTGGTTCGTAATCGTAAAGTTTGGTCGTAGAAGAGGTGAAGTAATCTATGATCTTTCCGTCTTCCGTTTTGTATTGTGTCGCAATTTTTAGAGGCGAGATTCCTGACAAAACATCCAACTTCGTGATCACCAAATTATTAATTCCATTAATCATCGTAGCATGTTTCAATGAAACCAGATCCAACCAGCCTGTTCTTCTTGGTCTTCCTGTGGTTGCACCGAATTCGAATCCGATTTGACGGATCTTCTCTCCCAAATCATTGTTCAATTCTGTAGGGAAAGGTCCTTCTCCAACTCTCGTTGTGTACGCTTTTGCCACACCAATCAGATTTTGAAGACTGGTTGGCGGCACTCCTGCTCCGGAACAAACACCACCAGTTGTAGGTGAAGAAGAGGTGACGTAAGGATATGTTCCAAAATCTATGTCTAGCATTGCAGCCTGTGCACCTTCGAATAAAATATTTTTCCCGTCATGGATAGCCTGATTCAGCTCCAATTCTGTATCTACAATTCTATCTTTTAATTGTTCTCCTAAAGCTAAGAATTCATTATAGATCTCATCAAACTCTAAAGTTGGTTTTTCAAAATATTTTTCGAAAAGAGAATTTTTTATTTTTAGATTTTTTCTAATTTTTTCTGATAAAACTTCTGGATTCAAAAGATCGATCATTCGGATTCCTACCCTCGCAATTTTATCTTCGTAGCAAGGTCCAATCCCTTTTTTGGTCGTACCAATATGAGTTCCTTCTTGTTCCTCTTCTCTGTAAGTATCCAGCAAAATGTGGTAAGGCATGATCACGTGTGCTCTTCTGCTGATGAAAACGTGATCGGTTTTAAGGCCTTTGGCCTCGATCTGTCCAATTTCCTTTAGAAAAGCTTTAGGGTTTACTACCACACCATTGGCAATGATGCATTTTCCTTTACATTGGAGAACTCCGGAAGGTAAAAGGTGCAAGACAAATTTCTCATCGCCTACATAAACCGTGTGACCAGCGTTGTCGCCACCTTGGAAACGAACAACATAATCAGATTTTGCCGATAGAACATCCGTTATCTTTCCTTTTCCTTCGTCCCCGTACTGAAGACCTACAACTACGTAAGTTGACATATTTTTTACTTTTTTTAGATTATTGACAAAGTTAAATCTTAAATATCGGCTGGCAAAATCGATTGCACAAAAAACCCTCTTACTAATGAAAATAAGAGGGCAAAAACACAAATGATGAAAAAAATTATAAATGCATTTTGAAGCAATTGCTCACTTCACATTTACAATACAATTTTCGGTGCAAAAATCGTACATTTTTTATAAATTATCCTAATAAAAAGCAAACTTTATTTTATTGAATTGAATATTTATCGAAATCAATGTAAAACATTTAAAAATATAATCCATTTTTTTAATTATTTAAAGTATTATAAACATTTATTTAAAAAATTCATATTAACCATCGACTTGTATAAAAAATAAAGAAGAAACATTCTTTTTGATTGAAAAAAAGAAAATATTAAACCAATTAAAACCAATATAATTGTTTATTTCAATTTAAATGCAATAATTATTTCATTTTCGAATTAACAACTATACTTTTGTAATATAATTTTAATCAAAATCATAAAACAAATAAAATAATGTGTGGAATTGTATGTGTGTTTGACACCAAACAAAAGAACGAAACGATAAGACCTCAGATCCTGGAAATGTCAAAAAAAATAAGACACCGCGGTCCGGACTGGTCAGGAATCTACCAACACGACAACGTGATCTTCTCCCACGAGAGATTGGCCATCGTTGACCCAACATCTGGGAAACAACCACTATTCACCAAAGATGGAAAAGTTGCATTAGCGGTTAACGGAGAAATATATAATCACCAGGAGCTAAGATCAGAATTTCCTGACTATGAATTCTTAACCCAATCTGATTGTGAAGTAATCCTTGCTTTATACAGAAGAGACGGGAAAAATTTCCTTGAAAAACTAAACGGAATTTTCGCTTTCGCTTTATATGACGAAGAAAATGATGCTTACCTCATCGGTAGAGATCATATGGGAATCGTTCCACTTTATATGGGCTGGGACAAAAACGGCAGTTTCTACGTGGCTTCTGAACTGAAATCCCTCGAAGGTGTTTGCAACAAGATCGAAGAATTTTTACCAGGACATTTTCTATACAGCAAAGACGGGCAGGAGTTGCAGCAGTGGTACAAAAGAGACTGGACAGATTTCAATCATGTAAAAGATAATGCGACCGATATTGCAGCCATCAGAAAAGGATTGGAAGAAGCAGTTCACAGACAATTGATGAGTGACGTGCCTTATGGTGTTCTACTTTCAGGCGGCCTGGACTCTTCTATCATCGCAGCGGTGACCGCAAAATATGCCAGACAGAGAATCGAAAGTGGCGATACGCAGGAAGCTTGGTATCCAAGACTGCACAGTTTCGCGGTTGGATTGGAAGGTTCACCCGATCTGGCAGCTGCTAGAAAAGCAGCGGACCACATCGGATCTGTGCACCACGAAATCAAATATACAGTTCAGGAAGGTCTGGACGCTATCAAAGATGTGATCTACCATTTGGAAACATATGACGTAACCACTATCAGAGCTTCCACGCCAATGTATCTTTTGGCAAGAGTCATCAAATCGATGGGAATCAAAATGGTATTATCAGGTGAAGGTTCTGACGAATTGTTCGGCGGTTACCTTTATTTCCACAAAGCACCATCTGCACAAGCGTTCCACGAAGAAACAGTAAGAAAACTTGGCAAACTTCACCTTTACGATTGCCTAAGAGCCAACAAATCTCTGATGGCTTGGGGAATCGAAGGCCGAGTTCCTTTCCTTGACAAAGAATTCATGGACATCGCAATGACCATCAATCCAAAAGATAAAATGATCACACCGGAAAGAATGGAAAAATGGGTTCTTAGAAAAGCGTTCGAAGACTTGTTACCGGAAAGTATTGCCTGGAGACAGAAAGAGCAGTTCAGTGATGGTGTGGGCTATTCTTGGATCGATACTTTGAAGCAAGTAGCGGAAGATGAAGTGACAGACGAGATGATGGCAAACGCCAAATTCAGATTCCCTATCAATGTTCCGATGAGCAAAGAAGAATACCGATACAGAACCATCTTCGAAAGTCATTTTCCAAGTGATTCTGCCGCAAGTTGTGTTCCTTCTGTTCCATCTGTGGCTTGTTCTACACCAGTTGCATTAGAATGGGATGAAGCTTTCAAAAACGCCAACGACCCAAGCGGAAGAGCTGTGAAAGTGCACGAGACAGCTTATTAGAAATTTATTAAACTAACTATAAAGAAAACCACAAGTCTAGGCTTGTGGTTTTTTGTATTCGTTTTTGAATTTTAATTTCTTCACATTAAAAATTACTAATTTCAAATTGAGTCGCTATCGCAATATTATAGATTTTTACGGATATAAGTGTTCGAATTCTTTCAGTTTAAAAACTTCTTCAATAGCCGGTCTGGGATCAATTAAAAATAGCCTACGTACCAAAGCTCGCAATGCCCATAAACAGTAAAAAAAGAACACACAACAACATAATCCACTGAACTTCGCAACAATACACGAAAATATTTTCGCCTTTTTGTTTTCTCATATCAATATTTATTTTAATTTTATCTTATTAATGAAATTCAATTTTTAATCAAAAACATCAAAACAAATGAGCACAAACACATCCACCTCAGAAGTAGGCCACGCAAAAAACATTGCAAACCTCAATTTGCTAAACACCCACATCCTCGCATTAGGAAACCTTTATAACCCTGCCAACTCAGCTATTCTCCTTACCAATCTTCAGCAAAAATACAACGATGCATTCACCCAACAGGAAGATGTAAACAATCTACTCCCACCATATTCTCAGGCAGTCAACGAGCGGCAAGCCATCTTCAAGCCCCTCAATCGCGACCTCACAAAACTCCGCAAAGCATACAAAGTCACAGAAGGCGTTACCACCGCACAGCTGGAAGATCTCATGACCATCATACGCAAAATCAAAGGAGTCAGAAAAACAGACATCGTAGATTCAACAGATCCAGACAGCAACCAGACAAACTACTCCGTATCACAGATGAGCTACGATCAGCGAACCAATAATATGGAAACACTCATAGCACACCTGCAAAACACACCCAACTACAACCCCAACGAAACAGAATACAAGATCAAAACCTACGAAGACAAAAAAGTACAGATGCTCGCAACAACACAAGCCGTCGCAGATACTTACGTACCACTCAACAATGCCCGAAGCATCAGAAACAACACAATATATAACGCATCAGACAACCTTGTAGACCTTGCCAATACAGCCAAAGACTACATCTTCACAATCCTGGATTCAGACTCGGCACAATACAGAACAATCGCAAAAATAAAATTCAAAAAAAGATAAAACAACAAGGCATTGTCCCAACTCAACAAAGCTTAGTCCAAACCCAACAAGGCAATGTCTCAATAAAACAAGCCTTAGCCCAAGTCAGATAAAACAATGTCCAAACCCAACAAGACAATGCCTCAACAAAACAAAGAGCAGTCTCAATAGAACAAGACAATGTCAAAATCCAGAAAAGGCTAGTCTCAAAAAAATAAACATTAGGACAACTAAAAACCACAAGCCTAGACTTGTGGTTTCTTATTTTTTAATTGTAATTGCTTTTCTCGTTTTTTCCGTCTTTCGTAGATGACCTCTGTGATCTTTCCGCCGATCCAGGAGAAGGGGAAGAAGATGAGGAATATCGATATCTTGTAGAAGACCGGATGGTAAGGATAGATGATAATGTCCAGCATCGCAATGAACAGCATGATGAAACCGATCAGGATCGCATAGGCCACCTTGGCATACTTCACAATGATTGCAGTGACCACACCTCCGAATGTAACGCCCAATCCGCCAAAGAAAAGAAGTGCGATGAAAAAGGAATCTTTGTGCTGGACGGACCTGAGCAAAGCTTCCCAGTGGTCAAAGGGTGCAAATTGTTTGTAGGTCACCCACGTGGAGTCTATCTTTATCCCTAATGTGATAATGAGAGCTGCGACCGCCAATCCGGCCAAAACACCTATGGTATTCCTACAGAAATTCATGTTTAATCTTTGAAGGCGATCATAGAGATCTCTACGTCCACATTTTTTGGAAGACAAGATACCTGAACGGTTTCTCTCGCAGGGTAGATCTCGTTTTCGAAATAAGAAGCATAGATATCATTCACCTCAGCGAAGTCGTCCATACTTTTCAGGAAGATAGAAGCTTTTACGGCATTGCTGAAATCCATATCTGCAGCCTTCAAAATGGCTTTCAGGTTTTTCATCACCTGATGTGTTTCTTTATCAATGCCTTCCACCAATTTTCCATTTTCCGGATCTACAGGGATCTGACCTGATATATATAGTGTTCCATTAACCAATGTTGCCTGAGAATAAGGCCCGATCGCAGCCGGAGCCTCTGATGTATGAATGATCTTCTTCATTTTATTATTAATTTTTACAAAACTATACAAATTTACTTTAAATCCTAAAAAGAACTGTTCGGCTGCGTGAAACTTCTTTCTTTATACTTCACCGCATCTTTCAGGATATTGGCTTTGATCCCTATGAAGAAATCATAGACTTTATATTGTCCAAATGGCACCCAGTTGAATGTGATAGTAAAACTACGCTGATCTCTGGCAAATCCAAGGCGGGTGTATCCCAACTCCTTTTTCTCGATATCGTAATTCGTACTTCCGTTGATATTCCAGTATGGCGTCAGTTTGATGCTACCGTCCAATCCAAGGGTAGCTGTTTTAGTCGGCAATCTGGAGAGCGTTTTCGTGTAAGCATAATTGGCGTTCACGTTCAGGGTCCAAGTTGGTGTGTAGTGGGAATAATTGTCGTCATCGAAGAAATAATTCTCGTTCCGGATCTCCCCTTTTTTCTTATACTTTTTCGAGAGTTCTTCTTTCTTTCCAAAAATGGCCTCGCTCATCGGATAAGACAACTGAAGGTTGAAACCTTGAAGACTGAAATGTCCGAAGTCCTCTGTTCTCACCCCTGTGCTGCTTCCTTCCTCAAATTCTATTCTGTACGGCTCCAAGGTAAGACTCGTGTTGACATTCAATTTATTATTAAAGAAAGACGACTGCCCATTGACTGTGAAGACAGACCATTTGTATTTTTCTGCTGCGAAGTTGTAACCTCCCGAGACATTCAGGTTTTCAAAGATCTTTACTTTTTTCACACCTGTCGAATCGCTTTTGGACCTCACCTTCATCTCCAGATTATTGTTGATATTGAATCCCACACTTTGAGTAAGACCGGATGATGGTGCTCCGTATATCCCATTGTCAAAGATAGAATACGGCGTCATCTCGCCTCTGGCATTAGAATAGTCCTTGAAATAACCCCAACTTCTCTCCCCAAAATCAGGTGCGTATGTAAAACTGAAACTAGGTGTCACCATGTGACGTATCGCAACAATAGGAGACGTTTTGCTAAAGTTTTTCTGTCCGTAGAGAACGGTCTGCAAACTCGCACTTGTGGAGAAAGTGGTGTATCCTGCAACTCCTTTTTTAAAATTATCCTCTACCAGGTTTGTAAGCGGGTTATAACTTCTTTCCAGTGTTTTTGTTGTAAGTACGTTATCTGCGTTGGCAGCCAAGGTAAAAGTGAAATATTTGGCCAGCGTTGTATTGGTTGATAGTGAGATATTATTTTTGGCACCCGTTTTCAGATTGTCCCACATCCCTTTTTTGAAAAGCTGATCCTCTGTGGTGGTCACATAATTACTTAAGGCCAATCCAGTATTGACATTGATATTCTCTAGCAATCCAGTCCTTACCCCGGTTTTTGGTTTGAAAAGATAGAATTGATTGATCGCCACCGTCATATCGGGCAAACGAAGATCCGTAAGTCCAGTTGCAAAATTCTGAGAGTAGGCCATACTCGCACTGATGGTGACAGGAAGTTCCAGAAAACGCTTGGTAACATTCACCCTAGAGGTTTGCTGTGTGTTCAGGACATTCTGGTTGAAGATGTAATTGTTGTTGACGGTATTGTCATAAAACTTGGTACTTACAATATCCACACTCGCATTGAACGTAAAATAAGGATTGGCCTTAGAATCCTGAGAATGTCGCCAGGCAATCCTAAACGTTTTGTTTCTGGAATAGTCGTCCAGCCCCTTGATCCCACGAACCGTGTAACCATAATCGGCCGCAAAATTTCCGGAATATCTGTATTTTTTGAGGTAATTAAGCTCAGGTTTCAAGTTCCAGCTACCCTTCGTATAAAGGTCTGCCAATATCTTGAGATCAAAATGGTCGCCGATCGGCTGATAGTAGCCCAATCCATTCAGAAAAAACCCAACATCCTGGCGTTCCCCAAAACTCGGGATCAGGATTCCCGCAGACCGCTTATCTGAGAATGGAAGTATAGCAAATGGCATTACCAAGGGCGTTGGCACCTGCTCTATGTACATCTGTATCGGCCCGGTGATGATCTGTGCATTATCTTTTGTTTTCAGAAGTTTGATCATCCTGGCGGACATATGATAATCTGCAAGGGAATCTTTTTTCTTCAGAAAATATTCATCTGTTGTATACATGGCCCTGCTCATCACAAAGACAGAATCATTGTATTTTTTTGTCTTCTGGGCTACAATGACACCTTCGCTCTCCTCCGTTCTTGCATTGAAGGCGATAGCCTGCTTGGTCTTGATGTTGTAGATAACCTCGCTGTATTCGAATTGTTTACCGCCTTGTGTGGCAACAGCAGGTTTTATGATCTTTCCTTTCTCATCTTGTTCACCTCTTGCATAGATCTTACCAGTTTCCCATTCGAATCTGATATAATCTGCATCGATCTGCATATCCTGATAGATGATCTGTGCGTTTTTGGTAAGCGTGGTCTGCTTGTTGGAAATAGAGGAACTGTTCCTGTATTCCGCCTTCATCTTTACGACATCATCCAATTGTTCTTTTGGGATGATGGTGTCTTTCTTTACGTTTAATGAATCTTTACCTATATTTAATGAATCTTGAACACCACTTTTTTGATCAATATTTTGAGGCACAGTTTGTGCTAAAATATTGTTAAAAATTAGGATATTTAAAATTAGTAATATACTTTTGAAAATACTTCGAGCCAATGCAGTCATTCTGAAATTGGGTTCAAAATTAATTAAATTTTAAAGATTAAAATGATTAGTCCAAAACTTTATAATAAATTTTTTTTTCTGTTAACATTTTTTATCAGTATCACCTATTTATATTCACAGAAAAAATTCACGCTTGTCTTGGATGCAGGTCATGGTGGCAGTGACATCGGGGCCAACAGGAATTATGCAGACATCGGTTCCGTCCAAGAGAAAAATGTAACATTAGGCATTGTTCTGAAATTGGGCAGAATGTTGGAAAAGAACAAAGACTACAAGGTGATCTACACCAGAAAAATAGATGAATATCCCTCATTGACTTCCAGAACAGACCTGGCAAACCGAAGCAAAGCAGACCTTTTCATCTCGGTCCACGTGAATTCTTCGCCGAGTAAAAGTGCCACAGCGCAGGGAACAGAAACTTTTGTACAAGGCCCCAATCAAAATAGAGCCAACTTGGATGTAGCCAAAGCAGAAAACGATGTGATTTTTCTGGATGAAAGAGACAAAGAAAATTTCGCCTCTTACAATCCAAGTTCTCCAGAATCCCTCATCGCCCTTAAAATTCAACAAAGCAAATATCTAGAAGCCAGCCTTATCATAGGCGGAATGGTAGAAGATAACTTCGTAAAGAAAGACAAAAGATTGTCCAGAGGTGTAAAGCAGGAGAACCTGCACGTTCTAAGAATGAATGCGATGCCCTCTATCCTTATAGAGACAGGATTTGTCAATAATTATGATGACGCTCATTATATTTCCACAGAAGAAGGTCAGCATGCCATTGCGGAAAGCATCTTCAATGCGATCGTAAGCTACAAGAAACTAGTGGACAGAAATGTAAAAGAACCTGAACCAGAGAAACCGGTTGAACAACCGTTGAAAAACGATTTCAGGATCCTATTGATGAGTACACCTAATAAGTATAATGATCAAGATCCAGCCTTAAAAGGACTGAAATACATTTTACCTATCAAAGAGAATGGCTTCTACAAATACTATTATGGGACTACAAACTACGCGTCCGTAAAAGATACCAATCTGAAAACGGCGAAAGACGCAGGATTCAGAAACTCTATTGCGATCAGTTTTGTTCCTAATCAATCGCTAGGAATGGGCTATTACACCCTTGAGATCTACAGTGGTAAAGATAAGCTGGACTCGAAGTCCAAAATTTTGAAAACCATTCCTGACATTATCAGAAATAAAGAAAACGGCATATTCTACTATACCTTCGGGAAATACAAAACTTTGGAGGACGCGATCAAAGCCCAAAAGGATTTTGAAGGCAAAGGAATCACCAACACGATCATCGAGAAAAGATTGAAATAGATAAAATCATTTGCCAGAACTGTATAAAGTCTTTATTTTTGCAGTCCACAAAACCAACGGCCTATTCGTCTAGTGGTTAGGACTCAAGATTTTCTTTCTTGCAACAGCGGTTCGATTCCCCTATAGGCTACATTTAAAAAACCAAAACAAGCTCATCTCTGAGCTTGTTTTTTTGTGATAACATAATTTAAGGCAAAAAAATCCCTTTCCAACGAAGGAAAAGGATTAATTAATCTCTCATCATTATGTTTAAAAAATTTATGCAATAAATAGTCCGGCAATTGCAGCGGCATCAGATCCACTAAGCACTTCATCATAAGCCGCAGAACCTGCTGCATCCCCAAACGCCGTACCAGTATTGAAACCAGCCTGCATAGTCACACCTTCACCTGCATAGACAGCATCGGTTGCAGATGGCATATTGCCTCCATTTGCCAATTCTATCCAGCCTTTCTGAGCTCTCATTCTTCTCACCTGAGAGGCGTGCCTTGCTTCCACAGAATGGATTTGAAGCGCTGCGGTTAACACATCTTTGTTGGACATTACGTTCCCAGCCTGACCTTTGTATGCTCTTACGCCTGTATCTTCAAACGCTTGCGCCAAGATCATAAACGTCTGATAGTCGTCCATTGGAGCAAAACTGCCTCCAGCCGTAAAATCAAAATCTGGTTTTGTACCAGGTGTTTCTCCCAGAGATGTCAATGCTGTTTTAAGGAATGCAACGTGTGCAGTCTCATGTTTTGAGATTGTTTGGAATACCACTCGGTCTGCAGTAGGAATCAATCCAGCCTTTGCCAATCCCATTTGATAATATTCGTCTTCTAGATATTCTAATGTTAAAGCCAATTGCAAAGCATCAGTCAATGGGCTTTTAAACATC
>Ga0308171_1002801_pt1 | contig 17245 bp, 15 predicted proteins | sample PhyGR1_FD_202135 | JGI IMG/M metagenome (GOLD analysis project Ga0308171, IMG submission 202135) | Phyllosphere microbial communities from UC Gill Tract Community Farm, Albany, California, United States - DLSLSG.R1 | ecosystem: Host-associated > Plants > Phyllosphere > Unclassified | place: USA... | reverse complement strand
CAGCTTGAGCAGGGTCGATTTGCCGGCGCCGTTGCGGCCGATCAGGGCGATGCGTTCGCCCGGCTCGATCGACAGTTCGGCTTTTTCCAGCAACAGCGGGCCGCCGACGCTGAAGTCGACGTTTTGCAGAGTAATCAGAGGCATCCGGCCATTGTAGCGGTTGGGGGCGTCGGCCGGGTTGCACCCGGCACCCGCAGAGGCAACGTCAACCGCCGAGGCAACAGCCAAAGCCGGCTTCCTGTGGGATGGCGGGGTGGGTCCGGTTGCGGGGGACGCTGCAAGTCCCCCTGCGGGGCCCGGCCCAGCCGCTGGCGGCTGTGCGTTCGGGCGCTTGCGAAGCAGTGCTTCGCAAGCAAAGCGCCCTCACCCATGTAAGCTCGGTCGTGCCTTGCTCGTTTGCGCTGTCCTGCGCACACGGCAAGACCGGGGTTGGGCGTCCTGCCCAGCCCGCCCGAGGCATGCCTCGGGCCCATGGCGCTCACGCCCCCGCAACCGGACCCACCCCGCCTTCGACAGTTTCCCGCTGCTGTTGGTGGGTGCCGACCGTTGGTCGGCACGGGGTCGGATCCCGTTGCTGCGCAATGGGCTCTGACCCCTACGTGGAATTCACGCTGTGGAAGATGGATCCCGGCTACTGCACTTCCCCCAACAACGCCTGCAACCCCGGCAACCACCGCTTGCCCGGGTGGCGTACCAGCCACAGCGTGCGGTGCAGGGCCGGCAGTGGCGTTTTAAGGATGCGCAGGCGGCCGAGAGCCAGCGGCTCTTCCAGTGCATGGCGCGAGAGGCAGGCCAGGCCGAGGCCGGCGATGGCGGCTTGCTTGATGGCTTCGGTATTGCCCAGCTGCAGGGTCTGGGCGAAGCCGCGCAGATGCGGCAGCAATGCCTGTTCGACAGCCTCGCGGGTGCCCGAGCCGGGCTCGCGCAGCAGCCAGCGCGCTGCGCGCAGTTCCTCCAGCGACCAGCGCGCGGGCGCATCCGCGGCGGCGACGATCACCAGCGGGTCCTGCTGCCAGGCCGTGACCTGCAGCCCGCGTTCGTGGCATGGCCCCTCGATCAGCCCTGCATCAACGTCCAGGCGCTGCACCGCGGCCACCACGCCAGCGCTGTTGTCGATGCGCAGATCGACCTCGGCCTGCGGTGCCTGCCGCAGCAGCTCGGCGATGCGCGGCGGCAGCAGGTAGTTGCCGATGGTGGTACTGGCGGCCAGTACCAGCCGCAACGGCGCCCCCCGGCTCGGGTCCCCCCCGGCAGCCAACTGCCGCTCCAGATCGACGGCATTGACCAACAGCGCGCGCGCCGGCTCCAGCAGCGCGCGGCCGTGGCCGTTCAACGCCAGGCGACGGCCGATGCGATCGAACAGCGGCGTGCCGAAGTGCGCCTCCAGTTCCTGCAGGGCGGCGCTGCTGGCGGACTGGGAAAGCGCGATGGCCTGGCCAGCGGCGGTGGTGCTGCCGTGGTCGGCGATGGCGACGAAGACCTGCAGCTGGCGGAGGGTCAGGCGCAAGGGACATTACCTGTTTTATGGGTAGGTTTCACCGATATTATTCGTTTTACGGGTCGATCGCATCGATGCAGGCTGTACACCTCTCTCCCGCATCCCATCCGCCATGAACGCCCCCGCCCTGTCACCCTGGTCCCTGCCCGCCCTGCGCCAGCGCTGGCAACCGCGCCTGCCCGGCCTGCTGCTGGTCGGCCTGGTCGCGGCGGCATCGCTGTACCTGGCCGAGCTGCCCTGGCTGCAGGCACATGGCCTGAGTGCGCTGACCGTCGCGATCGTTGCCGGCATCGTGGTCGGCAACACCGTGTACCCGCGACTGGCCCCTGCCAGCGCAGCGGGCGTGGGCTTCTCCAAGCACTGGCTGCTGCGTGCGGGCATCGTGCTGTACGGCCTGCGGCTGACCTTCCAGGACATCGGCCACGTCGGCGTGGCCGGCGTGCTGATGGACGTGCTGGTGGTGGCGAGCACTTTCGGGCTGGCCTGCTGGCTGGGTGTACGGGTGTTCAGGATGGAGCGCGAGGCGGCCATGCTGATCGGTGCCGGCAGCGCGATCTGCGGTGCGGCGGCAGTGATGGCCGCCGAGCCGGTGGTGCGCGGCCGTGCTGCGCAGGTGACGGTGGCGGTATCGACGGTGGTGGTGTTCGGTACCCTGGCAATGTTCCTGTATCCGCTGCTGTACACGCTGGTGCAATCACATGGTTGGCTGGCGATGGACGCGCAGCAGTACGGCCTGTTCACCGGCGCGACCGTGCACGAGGTTGCGCAGGTGGTCGCCGCTGGACGCGCGGTAAGCGGGCCCGCCGCCGATACCGCTGTCATCACCAAGATGGTGCGGGTGATGCTGCTGGCACCGTTCCTGATCGCACTTTCCTTATGGCTGGCACGTGGTGGGAAGGCAGCGGCGGACGGTGGCAAGGCCCGGATCGTGGTGCCGTGGTTCGCGTTCGGTTTCGTGGCCGTTGCCGGGCTCAACTCGCTGCATCTGCTGCCGGTGGGTGTGCAGGCCGGGCTGGTGCAGCTGGATACCGTGCTACTGGCCATGGCGATGGCCGCGCTGGGCCTGACCACCCATGTGTCTGCGCTGCGCCAGGCGGGGTTGAAGCCGCTGCTGCTGGCATCGATCCTGTTCGCCTGGTTGCTGCTGGGTGGCCTGGCGATCCACCAGGGTGTGCTGGCGGTACTGGGCTGATCGACCACCCCAGCTTGCCGGGACTTTCCGCAGGGCGTACAAGAACGCGCCTTCAGTGCACTACATGGATGACATGAGCACCCATCACCTTCCTGCCTTCCGCTACCATCCTGACCCGGTTGCGACGGGCAATGTGGGGCCTTCCTCTACGACCTGCAGGGTCTGCCAGCAGGCGCGTGGATACGTGTACCTGCGCGACGCCATCCACGCAGGGCGCGAAGATTATTCGGAACAGATCTGCCCCTGGTGCATTGCCGATGGCCGTGCAGCGTCGGCGTTGAATGTGGCGTTTGCCTGCCGCTTGGACATCGACGAAAACGTGTCCGAAACCGCTTTGGAAGAACTGTCCCTGCGCACACCAGGCTACGCCGGTTTTCAAGGCGGAAAATGGCTGGCACATTGCAGCGATGTCTGCCGCTTCCTGGGCGACGCCAGCGTGGAACAGGTGAGTCAGGCCTCGGCAGCGACCATCGCAGCATGGTGCGCGGACAACGGCGCCGACGAAGCGCTCTGGCTGGAGCTGGCCATCGACTACGTGCCCGGTGCAGATATCGGCTTCTACACGTTCGAGTGCCTGCACTGTGGCCTGATTCAGTTCCATGTTGACGCGGCCTGAGCCTGCTCCGCATGTCCAACGTGGATCGTTAGACTTGAGGCATGCCCGCCTCTCCCACCCTGCTGCCGATCCCGCTGCGTTTGCTGGATGATCGCTATGGGCCGGGCAATGTCGATGAAGCCGAAGAAGCGCTGATGGCTATCGTGCAGTCGGTGATGGGCGCGCAGGCAACCTGTTCGTTCGACTTCGACACGCGGCACGCCAACCCGTGGTTCCACCAGCTGCTGCTGCAGCCCCGGGTCGCCGGAAAACCGGCCACCCCGGAGCAGTTGCAGGCGATGGCTGCACGGCTGGTGGCCATCGGGCTGGGCTGAGGGGACCTTCGGCCAAGGTACCGACCAAGGTCAACCGCTACCGGGCGCCCCCACAATCGTGAACGACGGCGGGAGCGGGCGCGCGCGCAGGTACAATGCGCCATGACTGATTTCTCGACCCTGCCGCTGAGCCCGGCCCTGCAGCCCGGCCTGGATGCCCTCGGCTACACCACCCTCACGCCGATCCAGGCGCAGAGCCTGCCCGCCATCCTTGATGGCCGCGATGTGATCGCCCAGGCCCCGACCGGCAGCGGCAAGACCGCCGCCTTCGGCCTTGGCCTGCTGCAATCCATCGACCCCAGCCTGATCCGCGTACAGGCGCTGGTGCTGTGCCCCACCCGCGAGCTGGCCGACCAGGTGGCCAAGCAGATCCGCAAGCTGGCCACCGGCATCCCCAACCTGAAGCTGTTGCTGCTGACCGGCGGCACGCCGCTGGGCCCGCAGCTGGCGTCGCTGGAAAGCCACGACCCGCACGTGGTGGTCGGCACTCCCGGCCGCGTGCAGGAACTGGCGCGCAAGCGCGCACTGAATCTGGGCGCCGTGCGCACCCTGGTGCTGGATGAAGCCGACCGCATGCTCGACATGGGCTTCGAGGAGCCGATCCGTGAGATCGCCGGCCGTACCCACCGCGATCGCCAGAGCCTGCTGTTCTCGGCCACGTTCCCCGACACCATCCGCGCCATGGCCCGCGACCTGCTGCGCGATGCCGTGGAAGTGACCGTGGAAGGCGCGGACCAGGCCCCGGCCATCCGCCACCTGTTCTGTGAGGTGGAACCGGCACACCGGCAGAAGGCGCTGGCCGGCCTGCTGCTGAAGTACACGCCCGAATCGGCCGTGGTGTTCTGCAACACCCGCAAGGACGTGGACGAAGTGGCCAACTCGCTGCAGCAGTTCGGCTTCTCCGCGCTCGCCCTGCATGGCGACATGGAGCAGCGCGACCGTGAGGAAGTGCTGCTGCGCCTGGCCAACCGCAGCTGCAACGTGCTGGTTGCCAGCGACGTCGCTGCACGCGGGCTGGATGTGGAAGAGCTGGCCGCAGTGATCAACTACGAGCTGCCGACCGACGTCGAGAGCTACCAGCACCGTGTCGGCCGTACCGGTCGTGCCGGTGCCAGTGGCCTGGCGATCAGCCTGGTGGCCGGACGCGAGAAGACCCGTGCCGAGGCCGTTGAAGCCCAGATGGGCCAGCCGCTGGACTGGCAGAAGACGCCGCTGGCGACGTCGCGCCCGGCCGAGCTGCCGCAGGCGGCGATGCGCACCCTGCGCATCGATGGTGGCAAGACCGACAAGCTGCGCGCAGGCGACATCCTCGGCGCCCTCACCGGCGATGCCGGCCTGTCAGCCAAGTTCATTGGCAAGATCGCAATCTTCCCGACCCGTTCCTACGTGGCGATCGCCCGCGAGCAGGTCAACAAGGCGGTGGCGAAGCTGGAAGCGGGCAAGATCAAGGGCCGTCGTTTCCGCGTGCGGATGATGTAACGGGCAGGACATCCGCCGGGCATGGCCCGACGCTACCTGATTTCCATGGGTAGCGCCGGGCCATGCCCGGCGACGCAATCAGAACACCAGTTCGGTGTGCAGCGGCAGATCCGCTTCCCAGCGACCACGGCCGCCCAGGCCGTCCAGCTCGACCAGCACGCCGGCGCCGGCCACGTCCACGCCCAGGCGGCGCACCAGCGACAACGCCGCCACCAGCGTACCGCCGGTCGCCAGCACGTCGTCGATGATCGCCACGCGCGCACCGGCCGGCAGCGCGTCGGCATGCACTTCAATGCAGTCGCTGCGGTATTCCAGGGTGTACTCCTCGCGCAGTACCTTGCCCGGCAGCTTGCCCGGCTTGCGCACCGGCACGAAGCCCACGCCCAGTTCCAGCGCCATGGCAGCACCGAGGATGAAGCCGCGCGATTCGATGCCGACCACCGCGTCCAGCTTCTGGTCGCGCCAGCGATCGGCCATCGCCACGACCGCGCCACGGAAGTCCTCGCTGTGAGCTAGCAGCGGCATGATGTCCTTGAACAGGATGCCCGGCTTGGGGAAGTCGGCGATGTCGCGCAGGCGGCAGGCCCAGTGCGGAACGACGATGGCGTCGGTCATGGCGATATGGTTGTCTGATGGCGGCATAGGGTACCTGTTCCGCGCGCCGGCTGCCTGTTGAAGGGTGCAGCCGTGCAGAAGAACACGCTTCAGGAACTGCAGGACAGCATCGAACAGCCCGCGCGATCGTCAGCCCATGCCGGCCGCTTGCCGGCGTAATGTTCCAGCCCCGGGCGTTCGGTGTACGGATCACGCAGTACGTCCTGCAGGGCATGCACACCGCCCAGGTCGCCCTGCTCGGCGCGGTCGATCGCTTCCTGTGCCAGCCAGTTGCGCAGCACATACAGTGGATTGACCGCGCCCATCTTGGCGACGCGCCCGGCTGCGGGCAACGGATCGGCACGCAGCCGCGCCGCGTACTCCTGCAACCACTGCTGCAGAGGTTCCTGCACCGCGTGCTGGCGCTCGACGTCGTAGAAGACCTCGGCCAGTACGCTTGCATCGGGTGCGTTGGCATCGATGCGCATCAACGCACGCCATGCCAGGGTCATGTCCATGCCGCCATCCTGCATCAGCTGCTGCCAGCGCTGGTAAAGCTGCAGATCGGCATCGTCGGCCGCGGCCAGCCCCAGCTTGGCCGCAACATCGCGGCGGGTGCAGGCGACAAAGGTCGCCTGGTAAGCAGCCAGCCCTGCCTGCAGCGGCTGCACGTCGGCAAACAACGGCGACAGCGCCTGCGCAAGCCGGTTGAGATTCCAGTACGCCACCTGCGGCTGGGTGCCGAAACGATAGCGGCGTCCCTGCGCATCGGTGGTGTTCGGGGTCCAGTCCGGGTCGAAGTCTTCGACCCAGCCATAGGGGCCATAGTCCAGCGTCACGCCAAGCACGGAAAGGTTGTCGGTGTTCATCACCCCATGCACGAAGCCCACGCGCATCCAGTGCGCGATCATCTCTGCGGTACGCACCGCGATCTGTGCGAACCAGTCGCCATACAGCGCTTCGCCCTGCCCCGTCAGCTCCGGGAAATCGCGGGCGATGCACGCCTCGACCAGTTGCTTCAGCAGTGCGGTCTCGCCCCGTGAAGCAGGCAGTTCAAACGAGCCAAAGCGCAGGAACGAGGGAGATACCCGGCAGACGATCGCGCCAGGTTCCGCACGCGGATGACCGTCGTAGAACATGTCGCGCACCACGTCTTCGCCGGTGCCGACCAGCGACAGGGCGCGCGTGGTCGGCACACCCAGGTGATGCATGGCCTCGCTGCACAGGAACTCACGGATCGACGAGCGCAGCACCGCGCGGCCGTCGGCGCCGCGCGAATACGGCGTCGGCCCGGCCCCCTTCAGCTGAAGCTCCCAGTGCCGGCCATCGGGGGCGATCACCTCGCCCAGCGAAATGGCGCGGCCATCACCGAGCTGACCAGCCCAATGGCCGAACTGATGGCCCCCATAGTTGGCCGCCCACGGCTGCATGCCCGCATACAACGCGTTGCCGCCGAACACCTCGGCGAAGCCTTCGTCATCGACCTGCGCAGGATCGAACCCCAGCATCCCGGCAACCTCCGGCGACCACGCCAGCAGCACCGGCGCTGCGACAGGCGTCGGCATTACCGACGACCAGGCCGCACCCAGCACTTCGCGCCGACGCGGGCCGGACTCGGGATCGCCCGGCAACAGGTTCAGCAGGCGGTTGTCGAACTGGAGGGCAGTGGTATCCATGGGCAAAGCATGGGGGCGGCGACGGCCATCCTCAATCGCCGCGGAGGGCCTGCAATGCCCCGCCGTGCGCCTCGGCGCGCCGGTAGGCCGGGCGCTCGCCGATGCGCTTGAGGAAGCCGCGCAATGCCGGCTTGTCGTCCAGCCCGCCGCCGCGTGCGGCCGCCGCCTGGATCGGGAAGCTCATCTGGATATCCGCAGCGGTGAAGCGTTCGCCTGCAAACCACGGGCTTTCGGCCAGGCGCCGTTCCATCCAGTCCAGATGCAGGCGTCGCTGCGGGCCGATGAAACCGCGCTCGGCCTTGTCGGCGATGCTGCGGGCGATCGGACGCGCGAAGAACGGCATCGGCGCGCTGCGGATGCGGCTGATCACCAGCGTCAGCAGCATCGGCGGCATGGCCGAACCTTCGGCATAGTGCAGCCAGTAGCGGTAATCGATGCGCTCTTTGCCTTCGGCCGGTACCGGCGAGGGCGACAGCTGGCGATGCACGTCGTAGCGGTCAGCCAGGTAATCGAGGATGGCGCCGGATTCGGCGAGGATGAGGTCGCCATCCTGCAGCACCGGCGCCTTGCCCAGCGGATGCACCTGGCGCAGTTCCGGCGGCGCCAGCAGGGTCTTCGGGTCGCGCGGGTAGCGGCGCAGTTCGTAGTCCAGTCCCAGTTCTTCCAGCATCCACAGCACGCGAAGCGAACGGGAATTTTCCAGATGATGGACGATGCGCATGGGGTGATCCTTGGGAGAGGCCTGCATCGTACCGCGCAGGGTGCATGCCCTTTGTCGCCTTCCGCAGCTGATGGATCTCCTGCATCCGGTCGGCAACAGTCAAGCCCAGCTCGACGTTGCAGAAGGCCCCAAACGAAAAACGCCGGGAGCTCTCGCTCCCGGCGTTCTGGCTACCAAACGGTAGCAGACGGATTAGACCGCCTGCACCTGGTCAGCCTGCATACCCTTCTGGCCCTGGACGGCGACGAAGGTAACCTTCTGGCCTTCCTGCAGGGTCTTGAAGCCGGTGCCCTGGATCGCGCGGAAATGCACGAACAGGTCCGGGCCGCTTTCCGGGGTGATGAAGCCGAAGCCCTTGGCGTCGTTGAACCACTTGACAGTGCCGGTCTGACGATCAGACATATTTACTAACTCCTGAAACACATGTTGAAAAAAATCGCAGCCACCGGGTATCGGGGCCGAGACTGAGTTGCAGGCGTTGGTAAAGCGGATCGATGAGCGGATCGTGAGATCAACTGCACCAGGCCACGATTCACGGTGACCCTAGCAAACACAGTGGGTCAGACGATACGCGTGTTTTGAGCAAAAAGCGATAGCCTTGATATTCAGCGTCAAACGGCCAGCCCCTAGACAGGACAAGGGGTTGCATCAGATCGGGGCTAAACCCGGGTGCCCATTCAGGTTTTTCCTACCCTACACTGGGTAAATGACTGAAGCTGAAACCCGAGCTGAACCCCTGCTCGCCCGCATCTGGGTGGACGCAGACGCCTGCCCTGTCGTCATCCGCGACATCCTGTTCCGCGCAGCTGAACGGGTCGGCGTGGAGCTGACCCTGGTCGCCAACCAGTGGATCCGCACCCCGCCCTCGCGCTGGCTGCGCTCCATCCAGGTTCCGCAGGGACTGGATGTGGCTGACAGCGCCATTTTCGAGCGGATGGCCGCCGGCGACCTGGTGGTCACCCAGGACATCCCCCTGGCGGCCCTGGTGCTGGAGAAGAAGGGCGTGGCCCTGAATCCACGCGGCCAGCTGTACACCCCCAACAACATGGCCGAGCGGCTGTCGATGCGCAATTTCATGGAAGAACTGCGTGGCGCCGGCGTCCAGACCGGCGGGCCGCCGCCACTCGGCGCGCGCGACCGCCAGTTGTTCGCTGCCGAGCTGGACCGCTGGCTGGCGCGACGACCGGTCAGGTGAATCCGGCTGTGCGTCAGCCAGGAACGCACAAGGTGCGCTCGCTACGGAAGCTGCGTCGCTGGCCGGTCAACGGGTCGTCGAAGGCCAACGCCTGCGCCAGCAGCTGCAACGGTGGCTCGGCCACACCCTGTGGCCGCACGTGCAGCTGCGGATAGAGCTCGTCCCCCAGGATCGGCGCCCCGAGCGCGGCCATATGGACGCGCAGCTGATGCTTGCGCCCGGATTCGGGCGCAAGCCGGTAGCGCCAGACCGGGCCGTGCGCATCCATGACCTCGACACGGGTCAGCGCATTCGGTTCGCCGGGAACTTCAGCCATACGGAAGAACGGTTCCCCCGGCTGCAGCCGGCTGTGCCGCTCCAGCGGAAACCGCAGGTCCGGCAAGGCCGGCGCCAGCGCCTGGTAGGTCTTGTCGATGCGGCGCTCACGAAACAGCCTCTGGTACGCGTCACGCGTTTGCGGCTGGGTGGAAAACAGCACCAGGCCGGCCGTCAGCCGGTCCAGCCGGTGCAACGGCACCAGGTCGGCGTTGCCGGTGCGCTCGACCAGGCGCGCCAGCAGGGTCTGGCGCACAAAAGCGCCGGCCGGCGCGGTCGGCAGGAAGTGCGGCTTATCGGCCACCAGCAGGTGCGCGTCGTGATGCAGGATGCTCTCTTCGAAGGGAATCAGCGGCTCATCGGCCACTTCACGGAAGTAGCGGACCTCCAGCCCCACCTGCCACGGCATGTCCGGCGCCAGCGCCCTGCCCTGCGCGTCCTGTATCCGCCCGCGTGCGAAGCGACTCTCCCATTGCAGCCGGTCGATGCGCGGGAAGCGCGCGCACAGGCCATCCAGCAGGGAAACCCAGTCCCCGGGCGGCAGCTGCAGTCGGCTGGGCGTGGTCATGGCGCGATCGGGGCGCTATCGATCTGCAGACAGCGCGGACGTGAAAGGGACATACGACAGGACACGCCGGAAGCATCAGGGCGGCCAGCGTGCCACCGATCACGCCCTGCCGACACCCCCACACCGGACACCCCCGGGGCAAACCTCTATCATTGGCGGTCTTTACCCCTCTGGATCTTCATGGCCCTCACCGCCACCATCCGCAAGGCCGAACTGCAGATCAGCGACATGGATCGCGGCTACTACGCGACCCACAACCTGACCCTGGCCCAGCATCCGTCCGAAACCGACGAACGCCTGATGGTGCGCCTGCTCGCCTTCGCGCTGAACGCTGGCGACCGCCTGGAATTCGGCCGTGGCCTGAGCACCGACGACGAGCCGGACCTGTGGGAACACGACTACACCGGCGACATCCTGCAGTGGATCGACCTCGGCCATCCGGACGAGTCGCGCATCCGCAAGGCCAGCAACCGCAGCCGGCAGGTGCAGGTGGTCAACTACGGCGGCAATGCATCGGACATCTGGTGGCAGAAGCAGGGCAAGGGCCTGGGCCGCTTCGACAACCTGTCGGTGGTCGACCTGGACGGCGGCTTCGTCGATCTGTGGGGCCAGCAGATCCAGCGTGCAATGCGCTGGAGCGTGCTGATCCAGGACGCCGAAGTGCAGCTGCTCAACGATCAGATGCAGCTGGACGTGATCCCCAACTGGCGCAAGCGCGCCAAGGCATGAGCACGATCCGCTGCGACGTGCTGGTGATCGGTGCCGGCGCTGCCGGGCTGATGACCGCGATCACGGCGGGCCAGCGAGGCCGGCATGTGCAGGTGATCGACCACGCCAACAAGATCGGCAAGAAGATCCTGATGTCCGGCGGTGGTCGCTGCAACTTCACCAACACCGGCACCACCCCGGCCAACTTCCTGTCGGCCAATCCGCATTTCTGCAAATCGGCGCTGGCGCGTTACTCGCCTTACAACTTCATCGAGATGGTCGAGCGCCACGGCATCGCCTATCACGAGAAGGAACTGGGCCAGCTGTTCTGCGATGTTTCGTCCAAGCAGATCGTGAAGATGCTGGTGGACGAATGCCAGCAGGCCGGCGTGCAGATCCGCACGCTGTGCAGCGTGGAGCGCATCGAGCACGGCACTGACGGCTTCCGCGTGCACACCACGCATGGCCTGTTCCATTGCGCCTCGCTGGTGGTCGCCACCGGCGGCCTGTCCATTCCCAGCCTGGGTGCAACCGGGTTCGGCTATGAGATCGCCCGCCAGTTCGGCCACCAGGTGCTGCCCACCCGCGCCGGCCTGGTGCCGTTGACCCTCAGCGGCACCCACCAGGAGCGCCTGGCCGAGCTCAGTGGCGTCGCCCTGCCGGTCGAGGCCAGCAGCAACGGCACCAGCTTCCGCAACTTCATGCTGCTCACCCATCGCGGCGTCAGTGGCCCGGCCATCCTGCAGATTTCCTCGTTCTGGCAGCCCGGCGACGCGCTGTCGCTGGATCTGCTGCCCGGCCAGGATGCCGCCGAATGGCTGCGCCAGATGAAACGCGAACGCCCCGCCGCCGAACTGCGCACGGTGCTGGGCGATGTGCTGCCCAAGCGGCTGGCGCAGCGCCTGTGCGAGCACTGGCTGCCCGACCGCCCGGTACGCCAGCTGGACGAGCCGGACCTGCGCAAGGCCGCACAGGTGCTTTCAGCGTTCCCACTGGTGGCCAGCGGCACCGAGGGCTACCGCACCGCCGAAGTCACCCTGGGCGGTGTCGATACCAACGAGGTCTCTTCCTCGACGCTGGAATCCAAGCGCGTACCCGGCCTGCATTTCGTCGGCGAGGTGCTGGACGTGACCGGCTGGCTGGGCGGCTACAACTTCCAGTGGGCCTGGGCCAGCGGGCACGCGGCCGGCGGCGTGGTGTGAACCGCATCGCCGTTCCATGCACGCAACCGTTGCGCGCATGGACGCGCCGCCACGCATCGTGTATCTAGATTTGCAGATTGGGGAGCAGTGCATGCAGAACGCGAACGACATCACCATCCGCCTGCTGATCGTCGATGACAGCGGCGAGAACGCCGAAGCCATCGTCAGCACCCTGCGCAACAGCGGCATCGCCGTGCGTCCATGGCGCCCGCAGGACTCGGCCGAGCTGTCGCAGGTGCTGGCCAGCCAGGCGATCGACCTGGTGCTGGCTGCGCCCTCGCAGAGCATTCCGTTGCCACTGGTGGCCCAGCACATTGCCGCCAGCGGCAAGGACATCCCGCTGGTGCTGCTGGCCGAACGCATCGACGAGGACGAACTGGTACAGGCCAGCAGCAACGGGGTTCGCGCCCTCGCCCTGCGCCAGCGCGCCGAACACCTGCTGGCGGTGGTCCGCGACCAGTGGGTCGACCTGCAGGCGCGCCGCGGCCTGCGCCGGATCGAAGCGCAGATGCGCGAGACCGAGCGTCGCTGCGACGCGCTGATCGCCTCTTCGCGCGAGCCGATTGCCTATGTCCACGAAGGCATGCATATCCGCGCCAATGATGCCTACCTGGAAATGTTCGGTTACGAGGATTTCGAGGAAGTCGAAGGCATCTCGCTGCTGGACATGGTTGCCGCCCAGCACGTGGATGATTTCAAGCAGCTGCTGAAGTCACTCAGCCGCGGCGAAGCACCGCCGCCGCAGTACCAGCTGGACGCCCGCCACCAGGACGGCAGCGCCTTCCCGGCGACGATGGAATTCACCGCAGCCACCTACGAGGGCGAATCCTGCCTGCAGGTGGTGTTCCGCCGGCGCATGGAATTCGATCCGGAGCTGGCGCGCGAGGTCGAGGACCTGCGCCAGCGCGACCAGGTCACCGGCCTGCTCAACCGCCCCACCTTCATGCTGCAGGTCGAGGACGCGGTTGCCCAGGCTGGGCGCAGCGAAGGCCAGTTCGGCCTGCTGATGGTCGAACCGGATCATTACGCGCGCCTGCTCCCGGATATCGGACTGGCCTCGGCCGACGCCCTGATCGGCGCCCTCGCCGCCCTGCTGGCCGACGTCGTTGGCGACGATGCGCAGTTGGCCCGTTTTGGCGAGCACAGTTTCGCCGTACTGCAGTCCGGCCCCTATGCGCAGACCGTGGCACTGGCCGAGCGCATCCGCGAAGCCTATGCCGCACACGTCTTCAGCATCGGTGCGCGCTCGGCCACGGTGACCGTCAGCATTGGCGGGGTGCAGGTGGGCGAGAAGATCGCCAGCATCGGCCAGGTGCTGGCGCGCGCCAGTGAATGCACGCAGGCCGCAGCCGCCCTCGGCAATACCTGCCGCATCTTCGACCCCGCCGCTGTTGATCGCGTGGAGGAAGAGCGCGTGCAGCGCTGGGTCGCGCGCATCCGCGAAGCCCTGGCAGGCGATGGCTTCCAGCTGCATTACCAGCCGGTGCTGAACCTGCAGGGCGAGTCGCTGGAGCTGTATGAAGCCTACCTGCGGCTGGAACACAACGGAGAGCTGCTGAGCCCGACCGCCTTCCTCGGCATTGCCGAAGAACACGGCCTGCTGGCGGACATCAACCGCTGGGTCGTGTCGCAGGCGATCACGGTCCTGGGCGCGCGTGCCCGCGAGGGTCATCCGACGCAGATGCTGGTGAAGGTCACGCCGGAATCGTTCGATGATCCGAAGATGATCGCCACGCTGCGCCAGCAGCTGCAGGCACACGGCGTGCCGGGCGAACGACTGTGGCTGCATGCGCCGGAGTCGAAGGTGTTCACCCACCTGCGCAGCGCCCAGCAGTTCCTGGCGGAAGTGGCACCGCTCGGCTGCCGGATCGGTCTGGAGCAGTTCGGCTCGGGCCTGGACTCGTTCCAGCTGCTGGCCCACTTCCAGCCGCAGTTCCTCAAGCTTGATCGCGGGTTCACCAGCGACCTGGCCGCTACCCGCGAGAACATCGACCGGGTCAGCCAGATCACCGCACGCGCGCAGGAAGCGGGCATCCGTACCATCGCCGAGTTCGTCAGCGACGCCAACTCGATGACACTGCTGTTCAGTGCTGGCGTGGACTACGTGCAGGGCGATTTCGTCGGCCCGGCAGCGCCGGCGATGAACTTCGAGTTCGGTTGACAGCTCACCGGTAGCGCCGGGCCATGCCCGGTGGATAGCCTGCAGACCACTGCGCTCGCCGGGCATGGCCCGGCGCTACCCATGAAGAAGGCCGGCTTGCGCCGGCCTTTTCCGTTGATCAGGTCAGATCGACCAGGTTGTCGATCTTCACGTCTGGATTGACGTCGGCTTCGTAGTCGACGCCTTCGACACCGAAACCGAACAGGCGCAGGAAATCGGCCTTGTAGCCGGCCAGGTCGCTGATCTCGTACAGGTTCTCGTTGGTCACCTGCGGCCACAGCGCCAGCACCTTGCCCTGTACGTCAGGGGCCATTTCCTTGTAGTCGGCGCGCAGGCGGCCTTCCTCATCGATCAGCGCAACGGTATGGCCATCGCCATCGACCAGGTCGTGACGCAGGCGATCGACCGCCACGCCATCGGCCTTGGCGCCGTAAAGGATGTCGTACAGCACGTCGAGCTGCTCGATGCAGCCTTCGTGGGTGCCCTTTTCCTTCATCACCTTGAACAGCAGCGACAGGTACAGCGGCATGGTCGGAATGGCCGAGCTGGCCTGGGTCACCACCGCCTTCAACACCGACACGCGCGCATCGCCGCCGATCCTGGCCAGCTTCTCGCGCAGCCCCAGCACCTTGTCGTCCAGATCCTTCTTGGCAGCACCGATGGAGCCATTCCAGTAGATCGCCTGGGTGATCTCTTCGCCCACATAGGTGAAGGCCGTGGTGGTGCAGCCGTTGGCCAGCACGCCGGCATCGGCCAGCGCGTCGATCCACATCTGCCAGTCCTCGCCGCCCATCACCGCGACGGTTCCGGCGATTTCCTCCGGAGTGGCCGGTTGCAGGTGGGTTTCGGTCAACACTTCCTTGTCGGTATCCAGGCCACGCAGGGTGATCGGCTCGCCGATCGGCTTCAGCGTGGAGCTGATGATCTCGCCGGTCTTGGGATGCTTGCGGCGCGGTGCGGCCAGGCTGTAGACCACCTGATCGACCTGGCCCAGATCGGCCTTGATCATCTCGATGGTCTTGGCCTTCACCTCATCGGAGAACGCATCGCCGTTGATGCTCTTGGCATACAGACCGGCTTCGTCGGCGTACTTGTGGAACGCCGCCGAGTTGTACCAGCCCGCCGTGCCCGGCTTGGTTTCACTGCCCGGGCGCTCGAAGAAGATGCCCAGGGTTGCCGCACCACTGCCGAAGGCGGCAGTGATGCGCGCGGCCAGGCCGTAGCCGGTCGAGGCGCCGATCACCAGCACGCGCTTGGGGCCGTTCTGGATCGGCGGGCGCGCACGGATGTAGTCGATCTGCTGCTTGACGGCGGCGTCGCAGCCGGTCGGGTGGGTGGTGACGCAGATGAAGCCGCGGACGCGCGGTTTGATGACCATGAAGACCTCGGGTTGGCAGGTGCGGCGCGCGGGGCGCTCAGCAGGAATACGTGGCGCGCGCGTGCGCGCGAACCGCAGGATCGTAGTGCGCGGGGGAAGATTGCACAACCGACGGCGGCGTAGGGTGGGTTTCCTTTTGCAGGGTTGCACCCTGCACCCGCCGAAACCAGAGCAACGTCAACGTCTACGTCAAAAGCTGGGCTACCGGGGGCTGGCGGGGTGGGTCCGGTTGCGGGGGGCGCCGTAAATACGTCCCTGTAGGCTCGGTCGCGCCATCCATGGCGCTCACGCCCCCTCAACCGGACCCACCCCGCCTTCGACAGTTTCCCGCGATCTGTTGGAACAGCGTCCGGCCCTGGTAGGTGTCGACCTTGGTCGACACGGATGAGTTCATTCGATATCTGACAGCTGTGTCGACCCAGGTCGACGCCCACCAGCAGCCGCAGGAATCTGTCAGAGGTGGGGCGGTGTCGGAGTGCGGGGTGTCAGCCGCATGGATGCGGCTGCCAAGCCTACAGGGACGTACTTGCGGCGTCCCCGCACTCCGACACCGCCCCGCCAAACCACGGATACCCGCTTTGGACGTTGACGTTGCTCTTGCCTCGGCGGGTGCAGGGCGCAGCCCTGCCAACAAAAAACCCCGCTTGCGCGGGGTTCTCTGTGTGCTGCGTGCAGCGGGTGCTTACGGACGGCGCGCCAGGGCCTCGACGTCCTTGGCCTTGGGCAGCAGGTCCTGCTTGGTCACGCGCAGGGCGCCGACCGTCAACATCGGCACTGCCACCAGGATCGAGGACAGCACCACGATCACCGCACCGATCATGTGCGTCTCGGCCAGGCCTTCCATCGAGCTGCCGCCGTACAGGTACAGGGCCAGTGCGGACAGGAAGAACATCACCGCGGTGATCACCGTACGCGACAGCGTCTGGTTGATCGAACGGTTCAGCACTTCCATCGGCTCCACGCGCAGGCTGCGGAAGTTTTCGCGGACGCGGTCGAACACCACGATGATGTCGTTGATCGCAAAGCCCATCACCGACAGCAGGCCGGCCAGCACGGTCAGGTCGAACTCACGGCCCAGCAGCGACACGTAGGCCACCGTCACGATCAGGTCGAACATCGCCACGATGCTCGCGGTGACCGCGAACTTCCATTCGAAACGCACCGCGATGTAGATCAGGAAGCCGGCCAGCATGAAGATGGTGGCGTACAGGCCATTCATCGCCAGGTCCTTGCCGATCTGCGGGCCAACGAACTCGTTGCGCAGCACGGTGGCCTGGTTGTCGGCCGAAGAGACCGCCTTGACCACGGCCGCGGCAGTCGCCTTGTCCTCGGCCGAAGCGCCGCCGGTACCCGGAGCGTGTTCACCGTGCGGGGCCAGGCGGATCAGCAGGTCGGTGTTGCCACCAACGCTCTGTACCTGGGCACCGTCGAAGCCGTTCTGCTCCAGCTTGGAGCGGACCTGCTCGACGTCCACCGGACGCTCGAAGCGGGCTTCGATCAGGGTGCCGCCGGTGAAGTCCAGAGCGTAGTTGAAGCCCTTGAAGCCGATGATGCCGATCGAGGCCAGGAACACGATGATCGTGACGACCATCGCGACATGGCGCCAGCGCATGAAGTCGATCTGGGTA
>Ga0308171_1002800_pt1 | contig 17255 bp, 15 predicted proteins | sample PhyGR1_FD_202135 | JGI IMG/M metagenome (GOLD analysis project Ga0308171, IMG submission 202135) | Phyllosphere microbial communities from UC Gill Tract Community Farm, Albany, California, United States - DLSLSG.R1 | ecosystem: Host-associated > Plants > Phyllosphere > Unclassified | place: USA... | reverse complement strand
GACGAACCTGGTGGAAGGCATCAACAACAAGATCAAGGTCATCAAGCGCGTCGCCTACGGATACCGAGACGACGCGTACTTCTTCCTGAAGATCCGGGCGGCCTTCCCCGGAGTTGGGTGAAGAACCAAAAAAAAGCCCCGCTCCGGCGGGGCTTTTTCATGCCTGCATGGACGCCGATCAGGCGGCCAGCGCGGCCTCGATCGCGGCCAGCAGGCGCGCATCATCGGCCGGCACATCCGGGGCGAAGCGCGCCACGACCTGGCCGTCGCGGCCGATCAGGAACTTCTCGAAGTTCCACAGCACGCCCGGCGCCGGGTTGACCACCAGCTCGGGATACTTGGCCACCGCGCCCTGCAGCTTCTCGCGCATCGGGCCTTCGCCGGTGGCGGCCGGCTGGGCGGCGGTCAGCTGCTGGTACAGCGGATGGGTGTCATCGCCGGCCACGCTGATCTTGGAAAACAGCGGGAAGCTGACATCGTATTCGAGCTGGCAGAACTGCTGGATCTGCGCTTCGTCGCCCGGCTCCTGGGCCAGGAAGTTGTTGGCCGGGAAACCCAGCACTTCCAGGCCGGCCGCGTTCTTTTCGGCGTACAGCTTCTGCAGGCCTTCGTACTGCGGGGTCAGGCCGCACTTGGAGGCGACGTTGACCACCAGCAGCACCTTGCCGCGGTACTCGGCCAGCGAGGACGGCTGGCCTTCGATGGTGGTGACGGGAATATCGTAGACGGTCTGGCTCATTGCGGGCTCCGGGCCTTGGATCGTGGAGGGCGCAGCCTGGCCGCGCCCCGGAAGGGATATCAGTCGACGCAGATCGTGCCCTGCGCGGTGCCACCATCGATGCGCTGGCGGCAGCCGAAGTTCTGGCTGACATCGCGCTGGCAGACGCCACGGGCGGCGGCGCCGGCGGCGATCTCCGCGGTCGCCAGGCACTGCCCGCTGCAATCGCTCTTGGTGCTGCAGGCCTTGCCGGCATCCGCGTAGGGCACCACGCACTGCACGCGCTGCAGGCGGCCCAGCGGTTGCAGGCTGCCACCGGCGGCCGTGCATTCGGCGGCACTCGGCGTGGCGGGCGTCGCCGCGGTGGGGGTGTCGGCGGGCGGCGTGCTGCTGCAGCCGGCCAGGGCGAGCAGCAGGGACAGCATCAGGGTCAGGCGCATCGGCGGGTCCTTGAAAGAAAGAAAACGGGGAAAAACCAGGTGCCGCGCAGCATGCGCGATCGCGTGCATGCGCGGCGTCGGCACTCAGTCCTGCGCGGTACCGGCCTCGTCGGTGGCCACGTCCTCGTCCTCGCCGCCGATGTCGCCGAGCAGGTCCTGGCTCTGCTCGCTGCCCAGCGATTCCACCCCGCGCAGCCGGCGCTCGATGGTACGCGTCTTGCGGCTGGCTTCGCCCAGGCTGCGGCCGACGGTGCTGATCTGCTTCTCGGCTTTTTCCAGGATGCCGGCGAACTTGCCGAACTCGCTCTTCACCGCACCCAGCAGGCCCCACACTTCGCTGGAGCGCTGCTCGATGGCCAGCGTGCGGAATCCCATCTGCAGGCTGTTGAGCAGCGCGGTGACGGTGGTCGGGCCGGCCACCACGACGCGGTGGTCGCGCTGCAGCAGATCGATCAGGCCGGGGCGGCGGATCACTTCGGCGTACAGGCTTTCGGTCGGCAGGAACATCACCGCGAAATCGGTGGTGTGCGGCGGGGCGATGTATTTGTCGCTGATCGACTTGGCCTGGATGCGGATCGCGCGTTCCAGCTGCGCGCCCTGCACCCGCACGCCGTCGACATCGCCGTGTTCCTGCGCATCCAGCAGGCGCTCGTAATCCTCGCGCGGGAACTTGGAATCGATCGGCAGCCATACCGGCGTGTCTTCATGCCCGCGGCCCGGCAGGCGCACCGCGATATCCACGATCTCGTTGCCGTCCGGGCGCACTTTGACGCCGCGCGCGTACTGCTCCTGGGTGAGGGTCTGCTCCAGGATGTTGTCCAGCTGCACTTCGCCCCAGCTGCCGCGGTTCTTGACGTTGGTCAGCACGCGCTTGAGGTCGCCCACGCCGGTGGCCAGCTGCTGCATTTCGCCCAGCCCGCGCTGGACCTGCTCCAGCCGTTCGGAGACCAGCTGGAACGAGGCGCCCAACCGGGCTTCCAGCGTGGTCTGCAGTTTCTCATCGACGGTCACGCGCATCTGGTCGAGCTTCTCGGCGTTGTCGCTCTGCAGGCTCTTGAGCTGCTGCTCGAGGGTGGCGCGCATCTCGCCGATGCGCTGCTCGTTGCGCTGGGTCAGCTCCTGCAGGCGCAGGCCCAGTGATTCGCCCAGGCGCTGCTGCGACTGCCCGGTTTCCTCGCGGCCCAGCCGCGCATCGTCGGCCAGGGCCTGGCGCAGCCCGGCCATGTGGGTGTCGGTGCGCGTGGTCAGTTCCACCAGCTGCTGGCCGAACGCTTCGATACGCGCCTGCTGCTGGTGCCCGAAGGCTTCCAGCTGTGCGCGGACTTCCTGCATGCGCAGCGCCAGCAGGTCGCCGGTGCGCTGCTGGCTGAGCGTGCTTTCCTCGCGTGCCTTGCGGGCATCCTCGCCGAGCGCATCGCGCAGCAGGTCCAGGCGCTGGTCGGTGCGGGTGGACAGATCGGTCAGCGCGCGCGCAAAGCTCTCCAGCCGCGCATCCTGCTGCCGGCCCAGGCCTTCGAGCTGCTCACGCAGTTCACTGCGGCCGATCCGCGCTTCCTCGCGCAGGGTCTGTTCGAGGTCGCCATGGCCGGAACGCCGCAGCAGCGCGAGCAGCTGCAGCACGAGGACGGCACACACCAGGCCGCCGAGAATGAGGAGTTCGGTTTGCATGCGGCAAGTGTAGGCCCCGACGGTCTCATTGGCTGCGCCGGCGTGCAGCCGGGGACGGCGTGCAGGTGGGTGAACACCTGCGCCAGGTAGGCATCATCGATGCCGGTACGCATGGCGGACACGATCACGTGCGCGGCATCGGTGATCCTGGCGGTGGAAAGCCTCAGAAACCTTCCAGCACGATCTTGCCGCGTGCCCGGTGGGTTTCGACCAGCGCATGCGCGCGGCGCAGGTTGTCGGCGTTGATCCGGCCGTAGTGCTCACCCAGCGTGGTGCGCAGCACGCCCGCATCGATCAGCCCGGCCACCCGCTCCAGCAGCACGTGCTGGGCCTGCATGTCGGCGGTGCCGTACAGCGGCCGGGCGAACATGAATTCCCAGTGCAGCGACAGGCATTTGCGCTTGAGCGCCATCACGTCGAGCTGGCCCGGGTCGTCGATCAGGGCCAGCTGGCCCTGCGGGGCGAGCACGGCCACGATCTGGTCGAAGTGCTGGTCGGTGTGGGTCAGGCTGGCCACGTGCGCGACCTCGGCGATGCCCAGCCGTTGCAGGCCTTCGCTGAGTGGCAGCGTGTGGTCGATGACATGGTGCGCGCCCAGGGCGTAGACCCAGTCCTGGGTCTCCGGTCGCGAGGCGGTGCCGATCACGGTCAGCCGGGTCAGCTGGCGGGCCAGCTGGACCAGGATCGAACCGACGCCGCCGGCGGCGCCGATCACCAGCAGGGCCTGGCCTTCGCCACCGCCCTCGGGAATGCGCAGCCGGTCGAACAGCAGCTCCCAGGCCGTGATCGCGGTCAGCGGCAGCGCGGCCGCGGCGGCATCGTCCAGGCGGGCCGGCTTGTGCCCGACGATGCGTTCGTCGACCAGCTGGTACTCGGCGTTGCTGCCCGGGCGTGCGATCGAGCCGGCGTAATAGACGGCCTCGCCCGGTGCGAACAGGGTGACCTCACTTCCGACCGCATCCACGATGCCGACCGCGTCCCAGCCCAGTACGCGCGGTTCGGTGACCGCCGCGGTGCTGCGCACCTTGGTATCGACCGGGTTCACCGACACGGCCCGCACCTGCACGCGCAGGTCGCGCGGGCCGGGCTCGGGCATCGGCAGGGTGATCTCGACCAGCGCCTCGGGGTCGCTGATCGGCAGGCCATGCTGGGTATAGGCGACGGCTTTCATCGAGGGGGAGATCCGTTGGGGAAGACCGACAGCCTGCGCTTCACGGCCCACCGAAGAAAGGCGCAAAATCGGGCAGCACTTTCACTCCAGGAATGAAAATGGTCCGGTTCGACGACCTCGCCCTGTTCGTCCGCACCGCGGCGCTGGGCAGTTTCTCCAACGCCGCGCGCGAGGCCGACCTGCTGCCCGGCCAGGTCGCGGCGGCCGTGGCGCGGTTGGAGCGCGAACTGGACCTGCGCCTGTTCGTGCGCTCCACCCGCAGCCTGCGCCTGACCGCCGAAGGCGTGCTGTACCTGCCCTACGCACAGGAGGTGCTGGCCGCGCTGCGCGAGGGCGAGGCCCGGGTGCGCGGTGAGGATGCCGAGCTGCGCGGCACGCTGCAGGTCGCCGCGCCGTCGGACCTGGGCCGCAACCTGCTGCTGCCGTGGCTGACCGAGTTCCGCGCCGCGCATCCCCGGCTGCAGTTGCGCCTGCAGCTGTCCGACCAGGTCGCCGATGTGTTCCGCGATCCGGTCGACATCGCGTTCCGCCTGGGCCGGTTCGACAACGCCAGCTATGTCGCCCTGCCGCTGCTGCCCGGCAATCGCCGGGTGCTGGCCGCCTCACCGGCCTACCTGGCCCGGCACGGGGCGCCGGAGAGCCTGGAGGCGTTGAAGGAACACCACTGCCTGCTCTACCAGCTGGCCGGGCGCGCATACGACCGCTGGAGCTTCGAGGTCGATGGCCGGCGCACCGTGGTCCCGGTGCGCGGCAACATGGTCTGCGATGATGCCGATGTGGTCCGCCGCTGGGCGGTGGCCGGCGAGGGCATCGTGTTCAAGTCGTGGCTGGATATCTGCGCCGACGTCGCGGCCGGGCGCCTGCAGGTGCTGCTTGATGGCGTGGGCGACAGCCTGCCGTTGAACCTGGTGTGCCCGCACCGCAAGCAGTTCTCGCCGGCGATCCGCCAGCTGCATGCGATGTTCGAACAACGCCTGCAGCCGCTGCTGGCCGGATTGCCGGCCGGGGCGCGCTGACGGTATCGCGCGCGGCGCGCCTGCCGGACAATGCGCATCCCCCCGAAGTCGAGTCGCCGCCATGCCGTGGATGGGCATCCAGGATCTGTGGACCTTTGTCGTTGCCGTGCTGGTGTTCCTGGCGCTGCCCGGCCCGGGGACCTTCACCCTGCTCACCGCGACCGGACGCGGCGGCGTGCGCGGCGGCTACACCGCGCTGTTCGGCCTGCTGCTCGGCGATCAGATCCTGATGTGGCTGGCGGTGGCCGGCGTGGCGGCCCTGCTCAAGGCCAATCCGCTGGTCTTCCACGCGGTGCAGTACATCGGTGCGGCCTACTTGGTCTGGATCGGGATCGGCCTGCTGCGCGCGCCGGGCACGCCCGGCGAGGAAGGCGGCATCCGGCTGCAGCCCGGGCATTACTTCCGTCAGGCGGTGCTGATCAACCTGCTCAACCCGAAGGCGATCATCTTCTACATGGCCTTCCTGCCGTTGTTCATCGATCCGGCCCGGCACCAGGGCGTGGCGACGTTCGCCACCATGGCGCTGATCATCTTCGTCATGGGGCTGGCGTACTGCTCGGTGCTGATCGGCGTGGGCAACCTGGCCCGGCGCCGCCTGCTGCAGCACCCGCGCATCGGTCTCTGGCTGCGGCGCGTGGCCGGGGTGTTCCTGATCGGCTTCGGCATCCGCCTGGGCGTCAGCGGCTGAGATCCTGGCCGCGCAGGTAGTCGATGAACACCCGCAGCTTGGGCGCCATCTGCTCGCGCGCCGGGTAATACAGATGGAAGCCGGCGAACGGCGGCTGCCAGTCCTGCAGCACGCACTGCAGCCGGCCGGCCGCCACATCGCCGGCGTACAGCGCCTCGAACCCCTGGGCCAGGCCCAGGCCCTGGCGGACCGCCGCCTGGATCAGGCCGGCGTCGTTGAACACCAGCCGGCCGGTCACCTCGACCTCGAAATCGCGCCCCGCGCCGGTGAACTCCCACGCCATCCGCCGGCCCGTGCTGAGCCGGTGCACGATGCACGCGTGCGCGACCAGATCGGCCGGGGTGGCGGGCACGCCATGCGTAGCCAGGTACGCCGGCGTGGCCACCACCACCTGGCGTTCCAGCGGCCCGATCGGCACCGCGATCATGCCGCGCGCCAGGCTTTCGCCGAGGCGGATCCCCGCGTCGAAGCCGCCCGCCACCAGATCGGTCAACGCCGGTTCCACGAACAGCTCCACCTCGATCTGTGGATAACGCGCCAGGAAGCCGGGCAGCGTGGGCAGCACAAGCAGCTCGGCGGCGATCCGCGGCAGGGTGATGCGCAGCTTGCCGGCCGGGACATCGCGCAGCTGGGCGAGGTCTTCAAACGCGGCATCGATCGTGGCCAGGCCCTCGCGCACCTGCGCCAGGAAGCGTGCGCCCTGCTCGGTCAGGCCGACCCGGCGCGTGGTTCGCTGCAGCAGGCGCACGCCAAGGTGGGCCTCCAGCGCGCGGACCGTCTGCGAGAGCGCCGAGGGCGACACGCCCAGCGCGTCGGCCGCGCGGGTGAAGCTGGCATGCTGCGCGACGCGGGCGAAGGCGACCACGGCGGGCAGCGGATGCGGGGTGCTCATTGTGAAGTCTGGCTTCAAGGACGATGCAGGAGCAGCCAGTTTATCCACATGATCCGCAGGAGGATGCTGGTCCTGTCCCTTCCCTTTCCGGAGTTCCGCATGCAGACCCGCACCCTTGGCCGTGATGGCCCCACCGTTTCCGCGCTCGGCCTGGGCTGCATGGGCATGAGCGCCTTCTATGGCGGCCGCGGCAGCGATGCCGACTCGATCGCGGTCATCCACCGCGCGCTGGAACGCGGCGTCACCCTGCTCGACACCGCCGACATGTACGGCCCACACACCAACGAGGTGCTGGTCGGCAAGGCGATCGCCGGCCGCCGCGACCAGGTCTTCCTGGCCACCAAGTTCGGCATCGTGCTGGAGCCGAACGACACCACGGCGCGCAGCGTCGATGGCCGCCCCGAGTACGTGATCGCCGCCTGCGAGGCCAGCCTGCAGCGGCTGGGCGTGGACCACATCGACCTGTACTACCAGCACCGCGTGGACGGCACGGTGCCGATCGAAGACACCGTGGGCGCGATGTCGCGCCTGGTCGAGCAGGGCAAGGTGCGCTTTCTTGGCTTGTCCGAGGCCTCGGCCGGCACGATCCGCCGCGCCCACGCGGTGCATCCGATCACCGCGGTGCAGACCGAGTACTCGCTGTGGTCGCGCGATCCGGAAGACAACGGCGTGCTGGCAACCGTGCGCGAGCTCGGCATCGGCTTCGTGCCCTACTCGCCGCTGGGGCGTGGCTTCCTGACCGGCGCGATCCGCAGCCCGGCCGATTTCGAGGCCGATGACTACCGCCGCCAATCGCCGCGCTTCCAGGGCGCGAACTTCGACCGCAACCTGGCCCTGGTCGACGCGGTCACCGCGATGGCCACCGCCAAGGGCGTGCGCCCCGGGCAGCTGGCCTTGGCCTGGGTGCTGGCGCAGGGCGAGGACCTGGTGCCGATCCCCGGCACCAAGCGCCTGGCCTATCTGGAGGAGAACCTCGGCGCGCTGCAGGTGCAGCTCAGCGCCGATGAGCTGGCGCGGATCGATGCGATCTTCCCGGGCGATACCGCCGCCGGCCCGCGCTATGCCCCCGCGGCCATGGCCACGTTGAACCGTTGAATGCGATTGGCCGGATCGGCAGGCTCGATCCGGCCGATGCCCCTGCACGGGTGCGTCGGGAGGACAATGGCCCCTCTCACCCAGGATCGCCCTGCCCCATGCGCTGGCTCGCCCCGCTGTTGCTGCTGCTGGCCATCGCGCCGGCGCACGCCGATGACATCCGCTGCCTGACCGGCGGCAGCCGCCAGCAGATCCACCTCGAATGGAAACTCCCGGCGGGCAGCGCCGACGGTGCGCGGGTCAGCCATGTGCGCTACGCCGGCCAGACCCGGTGGCTGCGGCTGACCCTGGCCTCGCAGGAAAGCACCGTGCTGGCCGACGACCGCCCCTGGCAGTTCGACACCGTGTGGGACGAGCACCTGGACGGCGCGGTCATCGGCCACTATGCGATCAGCACCCAGGGTGCGCGCATCTATGGCTTCGCCTACACCGATGCGCGCACCGGCCGGCAGACCGCGTTCGGCGAAGACCTGGGTGCGATGACCGATGCCGGCTGCCACTGGGACTGAGCACGCGGCCGTTGTGCCGCTTTCGTCAGCTTTGCCCCCGTCAGGCGACCGCACCGCCACCCACGACGCCCGGCAGTAGTAATGCTGCGCCGCGTTCGGTCACACTCGGGCACTTGTCGTTCCCAGTCATCCACCGCGAGGCCCCATGTCATTGCTCCGGCGCAAGTCCCTAGACACCGTCACCGTCCATGAAGCCGGCAGGCAACTGATCCCGACCCTGAGCTGGCCGCACCTGATCGCGCTGGGCATCGGCGCGATCGTCGGCACCGGCATCTACACCCTGATCGGTGTCGGCGCGAACCTGGCCGGCCCCGCGGTACTGATCTCCTTCGCCATCGCCGGTGCGGTCTGCGCCTGCGCGGCCCTGTCCTACGCCGAGCTCTCCACGATGATGCCGGCCGCCGGCAGCGCCTATACCTACAGCTACACCGCGCTCGGCGAGGTGGTGGCCTGGGTGGTCGGCTGGAGCCTGATCCTGGAGTACTCGCTGGTGGTCAGTACGGTCGCGGTCGGGTGGTCCGGCTACGCGGTCGGCTTCCTGCACGGCTTCGGCATCGACCTGCCGCTGATGCTCACCGCCGGCCCGCACGTGGACGGCGGCTTCATCAACCTGCCGGCGGTGCTGATCACCTTCGTGGTGGCCGGCATGCTGATGGCCGGCACCAAGGAGAGTGCGACCCTCAACGCGGTGCTGGTGGTGATCAAGATCATCGCGCTGACCGTGTTCGTGGCGATCGCCCTGCCGCACTTCGATACCGGCCACATGGAGCCGTTCATGCCGTTCGGCTTCGTCAAGTCGCTGGGCGCCGATGGTGTCGAGCGCGGGGTGATGGCGGCGGCGGCGATCATCTTCTTCGCGTTCTATGGCTTCGATGCGATCTCCACCGCCGCCGAAGAAACCAAGAAGCCCGAGCGCGACCTGGCGATCGGCATCATCGGCTCGATGGTCGGCTGCACCATCATCTACGTGCTGGTGGCGCTGGCCGCCGTGGGTGCGATGAGCTACACGATCTTCGGCCAGAGCGCCGAGCCGCTGGCGCTGATCCTGCGCGAGCTGGGCAGCCCGGGCGCGGCCAAGTGGATCGGCGCGGCCGCGGTGATCGCGCTGCCGACCGTGCTGCTGGCCTTCCTGTATGGCCAGAGCCGCATCTTCTTCGTCATGTCGCGCGATGGCCTGCTGCCGCGTGGCCTGTCCAAGGTCAGCGCGCGCACCGGCACGCCGGTCGCGACCACGCTGTTCACCGCGGTGCTGGTGGCCGCGCTGGCCGGCGTGGCACGCCTGGACGAGATCGCCGCGCTGGCCAACGCCGGCACCCTGGCCGCGTTCACCGCGGTGGGCCTGTGCCTGGTGGTGCTGCGCAAGCGCGAACCGAACCGCGTGCGCAAGTTCCGCACGCCGCTGGCCTATGTGGTCGGCCCGCTGGCGATGATCGGCTGCGTGTACCTGTTCTTCAGCCTGCCGAGCACCACCCAGCTGTACTTCCTGGGCTGGAACGTTCTGGGCCTGATCGCCTACTTCGCGTACGGGCGTCGCAATGCGGTGCTGGGCAAGCGCTGAGGGATCGCGCCGGCCCACGGCCGGCGATACCCCGGTGTGAGAAAGGCAGGCCCTGGGCCTGCCTTTTTCTTTGTTGGCAGCGCGCGCTGCGCCGTCGGTGCTCAGGGCTTGGCGGCAGCAAGCTTCGCGGCGTGATCCTGTGCCTGCTGCATGACGCGCAGCAGGTTGCCGCCCCAGATGCCGGCGATCTGCTTCTCGGTATAACCCTTGCGCAGCAGCCACGCGGTGATCTTCGGCAACTGGCTGACATCCTGCAGGTCGGCCAGGCCACCGCCGCCGTCCCAGTCCAGGCCGATGCCCACATGTTCGGGGCCTACGATCTTCAGGATGTGCTCGAAGTGGGCGAAGAAATCATCGAGCGTGGCCTGGCGCAGCGGGATGCGCTGGTCGATTTCCTGCAGCCCCTTTTTCAGCGCGACGCCCTGCTGGATGCTCATGCCGTCGTAGTCGGTGCCCAGCTGCGCCATCAGCGCCGTCTCGGCCGCCTTGCGCGCCTCGCTCTTGCCGGTGTCGATCAGGTAGCCGCCATAGGCGTTGACCTGGATCACGCCGCCGGCCTGGGCCAGCCGCTTCAAACGCACATCGTCGAGATTGCGCGGGTGGTTGTAGATCGCCTTGGCCGAGCTGTGCGAGAGCACGAACGGCACCGGCATCCGCGCGATCAGATCATCGAACACTGCATCGGAGGCATGCGACTGGTCGATGACGATGCCCAGCCGCACCGCTTCATCCACCAGCGCCTTGCCGGCCGGGCTCAGGCCCTTCCATTCGGCGCCCTTGGGATCGGTGGCCGAATCGGCGAACTCGTTGTTGGCGAAGTGCACGGTGCTGAGCAGGCGCAGGCCGGCCAGGTGGTAATAGCTCAGCAACGTGGGATCGTCGACCAGCGGGCTGGCGTTCTCCATGCTGATGTAGACCACGCGCTTGCCGGCGGCCTTGATGCGCGCGGCATCGGCGGCGGTCAGCGCGAGCTGGAAGGTGTCCGGATGCGCGGCGAGCATCTCGCGGATCTCGGTCAGGCGCAGCAGGCCGGCATCGCGGTCGTGCTGGTGCGCCTGCGCACTGCGGTCGCCCTGGTCGGTGTAGATCGCCCAGAAGCCGCCATCCAGCGCGCCTTCGACCATGCGGGGGTAATCCACCTGCGACAGCGCGTTGTGGTCGTGCCGCCGGGTGATGTCGAAGCCGTCGCGGTGCAGGTTGGCCGGTGTATCCAGATGGCTGTCCAGGGTCAGCAGCCGCTGCTGCAGCGTGGCGGCCCTGGCCAGTTCCTGCGGGGTGAACGCGACCGCGTGGGCGGCCAGCGGCGTGCACACCGCCAACGAGACCAGCAAAGACAGACTGCGCAACGTCATGACGCCTCACCTTGGATGGGAAGCGTCAGACCATAGCGCTGTGGCGGTGGGCTGGGTAGGTACCGGCCGGGGGCCGGCACCGGCGCCACCGCGCACCGCCCCCCGCTCGGCGCCCTGCCTGATGCAGGACGCGGCGGGGAGCCGGGTGGTCCTCAGTCCACCACGCGGCAGAACACGGCCTTGAGGTAGCGCGATTCCTGCACGTGGGCCATGAACGGGTGATCCGGACCGGCGCCGGCCACCTTCAGGATCTGGATGGTGCGGCCGGCGTAGAACGCGGCGCGGCGCAGCATGTCCAGGAACTGATCCTCGGCCACCAGGCCGGTGCACGAGAACGTGGCGAGCAGGCCACCGGGCTTGACCACGCCGAGCGCCAGCTTGTTCATGTCCAGGTACTTCTTCAGCGCGGTGATGACCTGGTCGCGGTCGCGGGTCATCTTGGCCGGATCCAGGATCACCACATCGTACTTTTCGCCGCGGTTGGATGCATCGCGCAGCCACGGGAAGATGTCGGACTGGATGAACTTCGGGCGCACGCCGTTGAGCTTGGCATTGCCCTTGGCGATGGCGATCACGTCTTCATCGATGTCGATGCCGACCACTTCGGCGGCACCGCGCGCGGCGGCGTACACCGCAAAACCACCGGTGTTGCAGCACAGGTCGAGCACGGTCTTGCCTTCCACCTGCTGGCTCAGCCACTGGCGGTTCTCGCGCTGATCGGCGAAGAAGCCGGTCTTGTGCGCGCCGGCCGGGTCGGCGCGGAACTTCACGCCGTACTCGGTGATTACCGACGCTTCGGTGGTGGTGTTGCCGTGGAAGTCGAAGCTTTCCTGCTTCTGCACGTGTTCGTCGGCGAAGCTGTGGAAACGGCAGCCCGGGAACTGCTCGCGCAGCGCGTCGTAGACCCATTCGCGGTGGCGGAACATGCCGGCGGCGAAGAATTCGACCACGACCAGATCGCCGTAGCGGTCCACGACCAGGCCGGACAGACCGTCGCCTTCGCTGTGGACCACGCGCCAGGCATCGGAGATCTCGTCCAGCTTGAGCACCTCACGGCGCAGCGAGACCGCCTGGGCGATCTTGCGCGAGAACCAGCCGGCATCGACCGGGATGGCCTGGTCGGTCTCCAGGATGCGCACGGCGATGCGCGAGTGCCCGTTGTAGAAGCCCCGCCCGATCCACTCCCCATCCACGCCGACCACATCGACGATGGCACCGGGTTTGGGGCGGACGGCCGGCTTTTCGACCAGTTTCTGGAAGATCCACGGGTGGCTGGAGCGCCAGGCGTTCTTGAGGCGGACAACGGGGTCTTGGGTATTCATGCGGCTATTGTATCCGGGAAGCCTGCAGCCCTTGGCACGGGTGACTGGCCCACGGCGCGCCGGCAGTGACCGGGGGGCGTCTGACGAGGGTGCCCAGGCCAGTTGACGGCGGCCCGGCCAGCCCGCAGAATCGGCTCCAGAAGGGGAGTAGCTCCCAGACGTTGTCGCCGTCAATTCGAGCCCGCAGGCTCCGGTGCAACGGCAGTCCCACCCGTGTGGGGCTGCGAGCGAGACCTTCGCCGTACCGGCGAAGCTCTGTCCCTGGATCCCCCTGATCCTCCGTTGCAGATCCTCGCCAGTCGGCTTGAGGCATTTTCTTTTCCCAACGGACAACACCCATGCAGACGATTGGCAATTTATGGTTGTGGGGCGGTTTCGCGGTCGTGGTGATCGTGGCGCTGCTGGTGGATCTGGTGCTGATGCGCCATGGCGGCCCGCACAAGGTGACCTTCAAGGAGGCGCTGTGGTGGTCGATCGGCTGGGTGCTGCTCGCCCTGGCCTTCAACGGTGGCCTCTGGTACTACCTCAATGAGACCGCCGGCCAGGTCGTGGCCAACAAGGTCGGCCTGGAGTTCCTGACCGGTTACCTGGTCGAGAAAGCCCTGGCGGTGGACAACATCTTCGTGTTCCTGATGATCATGGGCTACTTCGCGGTGCCTGAGGAACAGCGCCAGAAGGTGCTGATCATCGGCATCCTGGGTGCGATCGTGCTGCGTACGATCATGATCTTCGCCGGCAGCGTGCTGCTGACCAAGTTCCATTGGCTGCTGTACGTGTTCGGCGCGTTCCTGCTCTTCACCGGCTGGAAGATGTGGTTCTCGGCCGGCAGCGAGCCGGACCTGGAAACCAACCCGGCCCTGCGCTGGATGCGCAAGCACCTGCGCCTGCTGCCCGATTACGCCGGCAATGCGATGAGCGTGATGCGCGACGGCAAGCGCTGGTACACCCCGCTGTTCGTGGTGCTGATCCTGATCGCGGTGACCGACGTGATCTTCGCGGTGGACAGCATCCCGGCGATCTTCGCCATCACCACCGACCCGTTCATCGTGCTGACCTCGAACGTGTTCGCGGTGCTGGGCCTGCGCGCGATGTTCTTCCTGCTGGCCGGCATGGCTGATCGCTTCCACCTGCTGCCGTACGGCCTGGCCCTGGTGCTGGCCTTCATCGGCATCAAGATGATGCTGATCGACATCTTCAAGATCCCCACCCCGATCTCGCTGGGTGTGGTGGCGGTGATCATCGCCGCGACCGTGGTGCTGAGCCTGAAGAACCCGCCGAAGGAAGGCGGCCACGCCTGACCTGCCTGCCGCCTGCGGGATTATCCCGCAGGCGGCACTCCTTTCTCCCACGGCGTTGCCCTTGTGTTCATCGGCGGCGACGCCATCCCAATGGGTATGAACGCGAACCTGCCCCTGCCCGCCGGCGAGACGCCGGCCCTGCCCCGCTCCGACCGCGGTCGGGTGCTGCGCGCTTTCAACCTCAGCCTGGCCTTCGTGCTGGTGCTGGTGGCGGTCTTCACTGCCCAGGGCCATTTCGACTGGCGCCCCTGGGCGGTCGCGCCGCTGGACAAGGCCGGCCTGCTCGGCCTGCTCGGCGCTCCCCTGCTGCACGGCTCGCTCCAGCACCTGGGCGCCAACGGCGTGGCACTGCTGATCCTGGGCACCCTGGCCGGCAGCGTCTATCCCCGCGCGACCGTGCGCGCGCTGCCCTTGCTGTGGCTGGGCTCGGGACTGGGCGCGTGGCTGCTCGGCGATCTGGGTACGCGCCATCTCGGGGCCAGCGGGATTACCCATGGCCTGATGTTCCTGGTGTTCGTGCTCGGCCTGCTGCGCCGTGACCGGCCGGCGATCGCCGCCGGGCTGATCGCCTTCCTGTTCTACGGCAGCATGCTGCTCACGATCCTGCCGCACGAGCCAGGCGTGTCCTGGCAGTCGCACATGGGCGGCGCGTTCGCCGGCATCATCAGCGCGCTGCTGTTCCGGCTCTCCGACCCGATGGCGCCGCGCAAGCGCTACAGCTGGGAAGACGAGGACGAAGAGGCCAACGAGGTCGCGCGCGACGGCGACCTGGAACCGCCCTCGCCGACCCGCGTCCCGGTGCTGTGGCAACCGCGCGAAGGCCAGGACTTCGTGGTGCTGCCGTTCCGCCGGCGCGATAGCGGCCCTTCCGCGGACTGACCGCGTAGAGCGGCCACGCGCTGCGTGGCTCTACCGCCGGCTCACGGCGTGGCAGCACCCGCGCCGTCCCCATCCACCGCACGCCGGCCCAGCGCCGGGTCATCGGTGAAGAAGGCGTCGATGCCGGTGGCCAGGTAGGCGCGAATCTCGGCAATGGAGCCTTCGGCGTTGCGGGCGTTGGCCTCGCCCTTGCGGAAGTCCGCGGCCTGGAACGGGTTTTCCGGCCGGAACGTATACGGGATCACCATCAACCCGGCCGCGTGCGCGTCGCGCACCAGGGTCGTCGGCGCAGCGAGCTTCCCCGCGGCATCCAGCGGGATGACCATGCGCAGGCTCGGGCCGATGCCATCGGCATAGGTGGCCACCTCGGCCAGGCCGGCCGGCGTGATGAGATCGGCGTAGCGCAGGCTGCCCTTGGCGGCCAGCACATCGCCCGGCTGCTGCCGGGGATCACCGAGCAGCTGCAGCAGACGGATGTTGCTGTCACGGCCCAGCGTGCCGCGCAGGGCGCGCAGGTTGGCGACCTCGAAAGACTGGATCGTCACCGGCGCCACGCGCGTGTAGGCGTTGCCCTGCAGCGCGGCGACCACCTTGTCTTCCATCGGCAGGCCGATGCGCGCGAAGTAGGTGCCGTGCTTGATCTCCGGCACCAGCCCGATGCCGCGGTTGGCGCGGCCGGCCTGCTGGACCAGGAACGCGATGATCTCGTCCAGCGTGGCGATGCGGAACTGGCCGTCGAAGGCGGTGCTGCGCAGCTGCGGCAGCCGCTCGCGGGCGTACAGCGTCTTCAGCTCGGCCAAGGTGAAATCTTCGGTGAACCAGCCTTCGATGCGCTCACCGTCGATGGTCTTGACGGTCCTGCGGCTGGCGAACTCCGGGTGCTCGGCGACGTCGGTGGTGCCGCCGATCTCGTTCTCGTGGCGCGACACCAGCACGCCGTCCTTGGTCATCACCAGGTCCGGCTCGATGTAGTCGGCGCCATCGGTGATCGCCTGGGCGTAGGCGGCGAGCGTGTGTTCGGGCAGCAGCGCACTGGCGCCGCGATGGCCATAGACGGCCGCCTTGGCCGGCCTGGAAGAAGACGATTCAGCGCTCATGGCCACCGATGGTGCCACGGCCAGCGACACCAGCAACGCACATCCCCACAACGACTTCGACACTGCCAACCCCTGTTTGATGCGGCCGCGCCGATACGGCGGGGCGTGGAAAGAACCCGGGTAGTCTGCTGCAGCGGTGTGACAGGGCGAAGAAACCCGTGCTCCCTGGCCTGTCGGTGCGCGCGTGCTTCCCCAGCCGCGGCAGCCCGCAGCCTACTTCCCGATACAGAAGCTGGAAAAGATCCGCCCCAGCAGGTCATCGGCGCTCATCCGCCCGGTGATCTCGCCCAGCGCTTCGTGGGCCAGGCGCAGTTCTTCGGCGGCCAGCTCCAGGTGCTCGTGGACCAGCTCCGCATCGGCGCGCTGCGCGTGGCCGATGGCCTGCACGATCGCCTCGACATGCCGTGCGCGCGCGGAGAATTCGCCGTCCACGCTTTCGCCGGCGCTGCCGCCGGCCAGTTCGCGCAGCCGCGCATGCAGCCGGTCCAGGCCCAGCCCGGTGGCCGCCGAGACATGCACCACATCCGGGTGCGGGTCCTGCGGAAGCGCCGCCAGCAGATCGCTCTTGTTGTGGATCCACAGCTGCTGCGGCACCGCGGCGATGCTGTCGCCCACCGCCTCGCGCCCGGCCTGCGGATCGCGCGCATCCAGCACCACGATGGCCAGGTCGGTGCGCTGCATTTCTTCGCGGGCGCGGCGCATGCCCTCGCGCTCGATCGCATCGCCACCGTCGCGCAGGCCGGCGGTATCGACCAGCGTGAGTTCCAGCCCGTCGATACGGATGGTCTCGCGCAGGGTGTCGCGGGTGGTGCCGGCGATGTCGGTCACGATCGCCCGTTCACTGCCGGCCAGCGCATTGAGCAGTGAGCTCTTGCCCGCATTCGGCGGCCCGATCAGCACCGCATGCAGGCCATCGCGCAGCTTGCGGCCGCGCTCGGCGTCATCGCGCAGCTGGAGCAATGCGCGCAGGGCGATGACCAGTCCGCTGCGCACCTGCGCGCCGCCCAGGGTGTCCAGCGGTTCGTCGGCGAAGTCGATTGCCGCTTCGACATGGATGCGCAGCAGGACAAGCTGTTCTGCCACCTCGTCCACGCGGCGCGAGAACACGCCGTCCAGCGAGCGACGGGCCGCGCGCGCTGCGCGGGTATCGCTGGCGGCGATCAGGTCGGCGATCGCCTCGGCCTGGGCCAGGTCGAGCTTGCCGTTGAGGAAGGCGCGCTCGCTGAACTCGCCGGGACGCGCCTGGCGTGCACCCAGGGCGATGCAGCGCGCGACCAGCTGCTGCAGCACCACGGGGCTGCCATGCCCCTGCAGTTCCACCACTTCTTCGCCGGTGAAGCTGTTCGGCGCCGGGAACCACAGCGCGATGCCGTCGTCGATGACCTCGCCGGCCGCATCGCGGAAGCGCGCGTAATGCGCATGCCGCGGCTGCATCGCGCGCACGCCGATCGCCTCGGCGATGGGCCGCGCCTGCGGGCCGGACAGCCGCAGCATGCCGACGCCGCCAGCGCCGGGCGCGGTGGCGATGGCCACGATGGTGTCGGGGGCATGG
>Ga0308171_1002793_pt1 | contig 17315 bp, 10 predicted proteins | sample PhyGR1_FD_202135 | JGI IMG/M metagenome (GOLD analysis project Ga0308171, IMG submission 202135) | Phyllosphere microbial communities from UC Gill Tract Community Farm, Albany, California, United States - DLSLSG.R1 | ecosystem: Host-associated > Plants > Phyllosphere > Unclassified | place: USA... | reverse complement strand
GGCCGCACAGACCAGCCATTCGGCATGGGCCTTGAGTGTGATCGGGCCTTCCTGCCCTTCAAGCTTCAGTGCCTGAGGCAGCAGCACATCGCCCGTATAGGCGTAAGACATCAGCCCGCCTTCGCTGATGCGCACGGGGGTCGGGAAATCGATCGTCTCGCTCTGCCCCGTCATGGCGCCGCTGGCCGCGACCTTGAGCGTCGGCGGCTCACCGGCATCCCCTGCATTGAGCCAGTAGGTGTGCCAACCTGGCTTGAGCTGAAGACGCAGCCCGACATGAAGCGTCGCCCCCGCCGCCACGCTGTCGCGATCGGTCACCAAGGTCGCCGTATCATGGCTGGAAATGACCGGCTCGCTGGAAGCGGCGAAAGCCGGTGCGTTGCCCGAAGCGAACAGGAACACCGACAAGGACAGAACGAGAAAAGACAACTTACGCAGCATCGGACCGATCGCATCGTTGGAAGAGAATTGCCGACCGCCCCAGGGACGCGCCATAGAGGTCATTATGACCGGTCCCGTATTGCCCGCCAATCTCATTTCGCTTCCCGTTCTTCCTGTCTCGGCCGCCCTGCCGGAATTGCAGGACGTGCTGGCCTCTGGCCGCAATGCGGTGCTTGTCGCGCCACCAGGCGCAGGCAAGACGACTTTGGTGCCGCTTCATCTTTTACAAGCCCCCTGGCGTGAAGAGGGACGGCTTCTCGTGGTGGAACCGCGACGCGTGGCGGTGCGTGGCGCCGCCCATCGCATGGCGTCGCTGCTGGGGGAGGAAACCGGCAGAACGGTTGGCTATCGTACCCGCACGGACTCTGCGGTCAGCGCCGCCACACGTATCGAGGTCGTAACCGAGGGGCTTTTGCTGCGCCGCCTGCTGACCGACCCGCTTCTCGAAGGCGTAGCCGCCATCCTGTTCGACGAAGTGCATGAACGCTCGCTCGACCTCGATACGGCGCTGGCTTTCGCGCTCGATCTGCAACGCACGCTGAGGCCTGAACTGCGTCTTGTCGCCATGTCCGCCACGACCGATGGGCGCGCTTTCACCGCCCTGCTCGATGGCGCTCTCGTCGAGAGCGAGGGCCGCGCCTTCCCTCTCGATATCCGCCATGCCAAGCGTGATATCGCCGCCCTGCGTGAACTGCCTGAAGCCATGGCACGCAGCATTCGCGGCCTCATGGCCGAAGAAGAAGGCGATCTGCTGGCCTTTCTGCCGGGCGTCGCTGAAATCAGACGCTGCGCCGCCGCCCTTGCGGGATTGGATGCGCTGATCCTCCCGCTCTATGGCGAACTCGATACACGCGAGCAGGATCTGGCGCTTAAACCGTCTGAGCGGCGAAAAGTGGTTCTGGCCACTTCCATCGCCGAAACCTCACTCACCGTGCCCGGTGTGCGTCTTGTGGTCGATGGTGGTTTCAGGCGCGAGCCACGTCTCGATGTCGGCTCGGGACTCTCACGTCTGGAGACGCTGCGTATCTCACGCGCCACGGCCACGCAACGCGCGGGCCGCGCCGGGCGTGAAGCACCGGGCATAGCCCTGCGCCTGTGGACCGAAGCCACCGGGCGCGCGATGATCCAGCACGATCTGCCTGAGATCCTGAGTAGCGATCTTGCCGGGCATTGCCTCGACGCCGCCTCATGGCACGAGATCATGGGTACGGCGCCCGATGCCCTGGCTCTGCTCGATGCCCCGCCCTCAGGCGCAAGACAGGCCGCCATCGCCCTGTTGCAGACCCTTGGTGGTCTGGACAAGACGGGCAGGGTCACGCCTCTCGGTACGGCCATGGCGCGTCTGGGTGCGCAGCCCCGTCTGGCCGCCATGATGTGCGCGGCCCGCACCCCAGCCGAAAAAGCCACCGCCGCCGTTCTCGCCGCGCTGCTGGAAGAGCGTGACCCGCTGCGTCCCCGCCCGGTGCCGGGGCAACGTGCCCCTGTGACCCCCGCCGATATCCAGTCGCGCCTCGCACTGATCGAGGGGGCAGAGCACCACCCCGGCGCCGACAGGGCCAGTCTTGCGCGCATTCGCCAGTCGAGCCAGCGCTATCAGAAGCGCCTCGGGCTCTCCCAGCGCCTTCCCCCCGACCCGCATTGTGCCGCAGCCCTGCTCGCTGCCGGGTTCCCCGATCGTGTGGCCATGGCCGCTGGCGAGACAGGGCGCTATCGTCTGGCTGGCGGCGGGTCTGCGAGGCTGAGCGCCGTCGACCCGCTAGCCCGCGAAAAGCTTCTGGTCGCGCCTGCTCTGCACACACGCACCGCTACCGAAATCTGTCTGGCCGCCCCTCTCGACCTCAACTCCCTGCCCCCGACCCTGCTCGCCAGAACCGAAGAGCAGGTCGAGACGGCACTCGACAGCGCGACGGGTAGCGTCATCGCCCGCCGCAGGCTGCGCCTCGGGACACTTGTGCTGCGCGATCGCTCGACCCCAGCCGACCCTGAAGAAATCCAGGCACTGCTTCTCTCCCGCATTCGCACCGATCTGTCAGGCAGCCTCAACTGGAGCGAAGCGTGTGAGCAATTCCGCGCCCGGCTGGCTCTGGCACGCACCCATCTGGATGAGACTCTGCCCGCTGCCGATGACGAAACCCTTGCGGCTACGCTGGAGGAATGGCTGCTGCCTTATATCGATGGCATGACCAGACTCTCGCAGATCCAGGGTCTCGATATGCTATCTCTGCTTCGCCAGAGGCTCGATTATGCCCAGTTGAAGCGCCTCGATCAGGAGCTGCCGACCAGCCTCACCCTGCCCGGTGCCTCTCCCTCCATCGATTATCGTGAGCCGATCCCGACCATTTCAGCACGGGCTCAGGCTTTTTACGGCCTGAAGGAAACGCCTCTGATCGCCAATGGGAAGGTGCAGCTGCAATTCGCGCTGCTTTCACCGGCAGGAAGGCCACAGGCCATCACCGCCGATATCGCGTCTTTCTGGCAGACAGGGTGGCCTGATATGCGACGCGATATGCGCGGCCGTTACCCCCGTCATGACTGGCCCGAAAACCCGGTCCTGGCGAGCCCGCCGCCCCCGAGGCGACGTCCCGATCGCTGATCGATGAAACGAAACACTCCGATGAGACAAAATCACACCAAAAGGTGAAGAAGGCGTATCTCGTGGCAAAACGCCGGTTTTGCAATCCTCCGCTCGGCGATAGGCAATCGAGGAATCTTTCAGCACGAAAACTTGTCTTTCGAGTCGCAAGATTCTCTCCCACTTCTTTCGGAGCCGAATTGAGCTTTCCGATCGGGATGAGAAACGACCATGACTCTGGCCGCCCCCTTGCCTTCCAAACCTCTCGCCAGCCCCGCCCCCTCAGCCTCGGGACAAAGGCGGGTCTTTATCGCCTCCTGCGTGGCGGGACTGGCCGGGGTGCTGTTCGGCTATGATCAGGGCATCATCTCAGCCGCCCTCCTGACACTGGGCGACAGTTTCCCGCTCGACATTTTTGGCAAACAGGCCATAGCGGCCGGTATGGTCGCAGGCGCATTGGTCGGCTGCATGGGGGCTGGGCCGCTTTCGGACCGTTGGGGCAGACGCCTGCTTGTCGGGCTTGCAGGGGCGCTGTTTCTGCTGGGCTCCATAGGCTCGGCCATGGCGATGTCGCCAACCGGCCTCACCTTCATGCGCGTGATCCTGGGTCTTGCCGTTGGCGGGGCAAGCCAGATCGTGCCGGTTTATATCGCCGAACTGGCCCCGGCGGCGCGACGCGGCAGGCTGGTCTTGCTGTTCCAACTCGCCATTGTCGGTGGTGTTCTGGTGTCGTCGCTCATCGGCTGGGCGCTAAGCGGCAGCCCGTTTCTGATAAGCCTGCTCAGCAAGGGCGGCGACTGGCGCATGATGTTTCTGCTCGGCGCCGTTCCTGCGTTGATGCTGCTGATCGGCCTGATCTTTCTACCCGAAAGCCCGCGTTTTCTGGCCTCGAAAGGCAGAAAAGAAGAAGCCCTTGCCATTTTGCGCAGCCTGCGCGGCCCAGACGAAAATCCTGAGGCCGAAATGGCCGAAATCCACGATGCTGCCGGGCAGCGCGGCAGCTGGCGCCTGCTCTTTTCTAAACGCCTGCGACCCGCCCTGATTGCCGGAACCGGGCTTGCGATGTTCAGCCAGGTGACGGGCACCAATGCCGTGCTCACCTATGCGCCGACCATTCTGGCTGGTGCCGGATTCGACCGTAACTCGGCCCTGCTGATTTCGATCGCGATCGGCGTAACGATTACCGTTGCGACCATTTTCGGCTTCTGGGCGGTCGATCACTGGGGCCGCCGTCGCCTCATGCTGCGCGTCCTACCCGGCTCCATTCTCGCCCTGATCGTACTTGCCTTCGTGTTTTTCGGCGGCGATCCACAGGGCATCGGCAAGAGCCTCGCTGTGGCCGGGCTACTGCTCTACGTGCTCTGCACACTGGGCAGCATCAATGCCTCACTCTGGCTGGTTGGCGCCGAAGTCTTTCCGCTTTCGGTGCGCGGCAAGGGGATGGGCCTCGTCACGGTCTCGCACTGGTCTTTCGACCTGCTGATCTCGATGATTACACTCTCGATCATCGAGACCATGGGCGTTTCAGGCACGTTCGTTCTTTTCGCCGGGCTCACGACCCTCGCCTGGCTATTCATCCGCCGCTGCATCCCCGAGACGAAAGGCCGGTCGCTCGAAGACATCGAGCGTAGCCTGAACACGGGTGACTTCCTGTCGCACTCCTGATGGTCTGTATCGTGAAACCCGCAAACGCAGCGCCTTACCAGCTCTGCGACAGGGTCACGAACACGGCGCGACCCGGCGCCCAGGCGCAGGCGACGTCGCGTGTGCACATCGCAACATATTTGCGGTTGGCTATATTGGTCCCGTTGAACTGGATGCGCGTGCGGCCCCTGTCGATATGGGCCTGCAAATCCCAGACGAGCTGCGACGGCACGGTGAAGGTCAGAGGAATGGAGCCTGCGGTATTGCCTGTATAGCGCATACCCGCCCCGAGCCCGGCCTGCCAAAGTGCCGAGAAAGCGACATCGCGCTTCAAAAAAAGCGAGGCCATATGCGACGGGATCGCGACAGGACGCTGCCCGATCTGGCTCACCGTGTTCGACTTCAGAACACGCGGGTCCTGATAGGTGAAGCTCGCAATGAAATCGATCCTGTAAGGCAGGCGACCCACCCCTTCGAATTCGAAACCACGCGTTCTCTGTCGCCCGGTCTGCACGCTGAATGACGTGTTATTCGGATCGGCGGTCAGGACATTATCCTGCACCAGATTGAAGAAATCGGCCGTAAGCATGAAATTATCAACGCCACGCAATGGGGTCGCGGGCTTATATTTCACGCCGGCCTCAATCTGCTTGCCGGTGGTCGGCACAAACGCGGCACCCGCAAAGGTGGTGCCTACCTGCGGCTGGAACGAGGTAGCGTAGGAAACATAAGGGTTGAGCCCGATAGCCGACTGGTAAACCAGCCCGACACGCCCGGTGAAGGCATTATTGTTCTGCGGTGTGCGCACGCCGGTCAGATTATTCACCGTCAAGCTTTCGGTGAAATCGCCACGACCTGACACAGTAAGATACCAGCGCTGCCAGTTGGCCTGTTCCTGTGCATAGATACCAGTATCGGTTTCGGTCTCGTTGGTGCTGGTATTGGTGGCATAGCTGGGCCAAGTGACGGCGCGATAGACGGGGGTGTAAAGATTGAGCGCTGGTGCCGCGCGCTGACCACGACGATTGGCGAGAAAATCGCTCCGGAAATCAACACCGGTCAGAAATTCATGATGGATCGGGCCGGTATGGACCACCATGTCGGAACGCGTATCGAGCGTGACGTTGTTGTAATTACCCTGCTGGTTCAACGCCGTGCGGTTGATGCTCTGCTGGTCTGCCGAAAGCGACGAGGTGGTGACGAAGCGGTAAAGCACATCGAGATGCGCGTAACGCATGTTCTGCGTGAGCGTCCAGTTGGGCAGGATATGACGCACCAGATTATAGCCCACCGCCACCTGACGTTTGGAATACACGTCATAATCGGCATCGCTGCTCAGGAAATTACGGGCGATCTGCCCCCATTTCGAAGGCAGGACCGTGCCGCGTGCAGGCAGGAACTGTGCCGTCGAACCGGCATCGAGCTGCTGGAAGCTGGTCAGCAGGGTCGCAATCGTCTTGTCGTCAGGACGCCAGCTCAGCGACGGGGCCACATAGATCTCGTTATTCTTGATGTTCCTTGCATAGGTGTCGGATTTGCGGATCAACCCGTTGAAACGCCAGAGCAGCGTCTTGCGGCTGTTGAGCGCCCCACCGACATCCAGCGCTCCCTGAACGCGCCCGTAAGACCCGGTCTGGAAATCGAGTTCGTTCACCTGATCCGGATGAGGGCGCTTGCTGACAGCATTGATGATGCCTCCCAACTGCCCCGAGCCATAAAGCGCCGATGAAGCCCCGCGCAGGACATCCATTTCTTCCAGTCCCCAAGGCTCGGTGCTGAAGCTTTGCGAGGAACTGGCGTCGGGCGTCCGCGTGCCATCGAGATAGATATCGGGCGTAAAACCGCGGATCGTGCCGAAATACCCGCGAGGGTCGTCCTTTGACCCATAATCGGACACACCCGCCGCATAGCGCACCGCCTCGGACAGACTGCGCGCATTGAGTGCACTCATGCGCTCCTGCGTGATGACCGTGATATTCTGCGGTGTCAGCTCGAGCGGGGTCGAGGTTTTTGTCGCACTGCTCGCGGATGCGGGCAGAAACCCGCCACGTCTTGCCGTAACGCGGATCGTTTCATGCACGCGCCCCTTCTGCTGTTGAGAGGCCTGTTTCTGAGATCCGGACTTCTGGGAGGTCGATGGATGGGCGCGCATCGCAGAATCAGCCGGTTTCTGTTCTGCAGCCCAGACCGGATGAGAAAGCACCCCGGACAAGGGATATGAAACAAGGGCAGACAGAAACAGGGCAGCGCGATGCGTGACAGACATAATTTTCCCGGAACAATACGATAGATTGTCGTTGCAAATGAGAACGTTTCTCATTTGCATTCCGGGTCGATAAAAATTCGTGCCCTGCTGTCAATCGACCGTCAGGGTCGAGAACCCAGCGAGGAAAATCTGTGGTGATAATGTCACGTCATGTACGCGCGGGCAGTGCACGGCGCATCACGGCTTGGCCGGGGCGCCACGCAGTCTTTCGAGCAGGACCACCAAAGGGTGGTCGAGAGCCTGCCCCCTGAAACGCTTCACCTGACTGCGGCAGGAATAGCCGCTGGCCAGAAAACGCTTCTCTGTCTGCCGATCAAGATGCGCGCCCCAGGATTGCTCGAATATGGTTCGCGAGGTGTCGACATTGCGCGCCTCATGGCCGAACGTACCCGACATGCCGCAACATCCGGTTTTTTCGAGATGCAGCTCCAGGCCGACACGTGCGAACAGGGCCTGCCAGTCGCTGCCCGACCCGGCAAGTGCGGTCTTTTCGGTGCAATGGCCGAGAAAGACGTGCTGTATACCGTTGCCCATTCCCGTCGTGCCACGATCCGGCAGCGCCTTGAGCAGGAATTCCTGTGGCAGCAGCACGCTGGGCAGAGTCTCGATACCCGGGATCTTGCGATATTCCTGCCGGTAAACGAGCGTCATGGCCGGATCGAGCCCGACAATCGCAACGCCAGAGGCTCCCAGCGCGCGCAACCAGGAGGCATTACGCCGCGCCTGACTGACAAACAGACCGAGAAACCCGTGCACATGCAGCGGCTTGCCGCAGGCCAGGCTCTCCGCCAGATAGACATCATAGCCAGATCGCGAGGCCAGCTCGATCAACGCGCAGACGAGCGGCGTCTCGAAATGGCGCGTGAAGAGATCGGGCATCAGAATCACGCTGCGCGATTTAGCTTCTGCCGATAATGCCGCCAAAAGCTCCGGCCGGGCGGGCTGCACGCCCCAGACGCGACAGGTCTCGGTCAGTTCCGCCCCCTGCATCGCGGGCATGTCCACAAGGCCGAAAAGGCGCCTTCCGAGTGCCTGCACCACCGAAAGCTTCGTCCCCGCATTATAGAGCGGGGCGAAACGCGCCATGAGCGGCAGGGCATATTCGATCATGCCGACCAGGTAATCGCGCAGAGGCCGCGCATAACGCTGATGGTAGAGATTGAGAAAACGCGCTCTGAAATCGGGCACATCGACTTTGACCGGGCACTGGCTGGTACAGGATTTGCACGCAAGGCAGGTCGCCAGAGAGTCGTAAAGCTGATGAGAGAAATCGAGCGGCGCAGCCGCACGCCGGCGTAACAGCGCACCGAGACGCTGTTTCAGCGATGGCCGTGCCGCCTCCAGCGCCACCACATCCGTGCCAGATCCCGCCTGAAGGCGCAGCCATTCGCGCAACAGCGACGCGCGGCCCTTGGGCGAAAAGCGCCGGTCGCGCGTCGCTTTCCAGGACGGGCACATAGGGTCGTCCTGATCGTAATTGAAGCAGGCGCCATTGCCGTTGCAATGCATGGCGGTGCCAAATTCCTTCCAGACCGGGTCGGGGATCTGGCTGTCCAGTGTGCCGCGCAAAGGCACGTTATCGACACGCAGAAGAGGGCGCGCAGACGAATCCGGCGCGGCGATCTTGCCGGGATTGAGCTGGTTATGCGGGTCGAAAACCGCCTTGATCTGCTGCAGAGACGAATAGAGCGGTCCGAAAATTTCGGGTACATATTCCGAGCGCACGCCTTTGCCATGCTCGCCCCAGAGCAATCCGCCATAGCGACGCGTCAGGGCAAATACCGCGTCACTCAACGGGCGGATACGCGCCGCGTCTTTCGGGTCGCGCATGTTCAGCAGAGGCCTCACGTGCAGCACCCCGGCATCGACATGACCGAACATGCCGTAATCGAGCCCGTGCCCATCGAGCAGAGCGCGGAACTCGGCAATGAAATCGGCCAGTTTTTCTGGCGGCACCGCCGTATCCTCAACGAATGGCTGCGGGCGAGCCTCCCCCTGCACATTGCCCAGCAGCCCCACGGCGCGCTTGCGCATGGCATAGACCTGCGAAACGGCCTTGCGCCCTTCGGCCAGAGTATAACCCCGACGTGGCACCGTCCTGTCCTGTCTCAGGTGGTCGAGAAACGCGGATACGTTCTCGCGCAGCACCCCCTCGTCATGCCCGGCAAACTCGACCAGATTAAGTCCCTTGGCCGGGCCCGTCTCATCTTCGGGAAAATAGCTCTCGACCGAATTCCAGACGAAATCCTGCATGGCCAGACCAAGCACCTTTGAATCGATCGTCTCGATCGACAGAGGCTTGAGGCCGATCAACGCACGCGCATCGCGCAGTGCCTCCATGAAGCTGTCATAGCGGATATTGACCAGAATGCTGTGCCTAGGGATGGCGAGCAAGTTGAGCTTCGCCTCGGCCAGCAACCCGAGCGTCCCTTCCGAACCGCAGATGAGGGAAGTGAGATCGAAACGCCCCTCGTCATCACGCAGATGGCGCAGATCGTAACCGGTCAGGCAGCGATTGAGCTTGGGGAAGACGCGCTCGATCGTCTCTTTTTCCTGCTCGTAAATGCCAGCAACGCAGTCAAAAATGCGCGCGACATGGCTCGTGCCCTGACGCTGGGCCGACAGTCCGGCCGCATCGAGCTTTTCGCTGCACAGAATCTCACCGCCGACCAGCACGGTCGAGAGCGCCAGAACATGGTCGCGCGTCTTGCCATAGGTACAGCTGCCCTGTCCGCTGGCATCGGTGCTGATCATGCCGCCGATCGTGGCGCGATTGGAAGTCGAGAGTTCTGGCGCAAAAAACAGGCCATGTAGGGCAATGGCGGCGTTCAACTGGTCTTTCACCACGCCGGGTTCGACACGCACCCATTTCTCTTCGACATTGATTTCGAGAATGCGGTTCATATGTCGGGAGAGATCGACCACGATGCCGTCGGTCAGAGACTGGCCGTTTGTGCCCGTGCCGCCACCGCGCGGCGCCACCACGACATCGCGCCATTCCGCCAGACCTGCAAGACGCGCAAGACAAACGAGATCGGCCTGATCTTTCGGAAAAACGACAGCCTGCGGATAGCGCTGGTAGATCGAATTATCGGTAGCGTGGACGAGACGCGTATCGTGATCGGTTTCAATCTCGCCGGAGAAGCCAGCCCCACGAAGTGCGTCCAGAAAAGCGGTATGCTGCCCTGACGTGCCGGGTATCTTGTCGAGAACAGCGATCATGGTCATGGCCGGTCATCCATCGTCAATCGCACGCCAGAACTTCCCCGGCAGTGCCGGATGACGCGCATTTCTGAATTACCCCGAACCAGCGGTGAACGATAGAGAGCCGGAAAACGCGTTGCGCCTCAGGAGCGCATGAGAACGACCAGAGCCCGTCGCTCCTGGGTGATCCCCGAGCGGAGATGACCGTGGGCGCAGAGTGCCTCGCCTTCACGCTCGAGATACATGACCTGACTGACAACGGGCGCGGGCGCCGCTACCGATTGGCGCAATGTGCGATGCACCTTGCGCGCAAGCGTCTTGCAATAGTCGAGCGTGTCGCTGGTGACCGCCATCGGAACGGCTTCGGTGCGTGTAGGCGTCACAATCGGGCTGGCGCCGGTTCCAGCCTTGGCCATGCCGGGCAGACCAAGGGTGCAAGTCAGGCAGAAAAGCGCAAAGGCAGTTTGTGTCATTTAATCGATACTGATCAGGTCCATATTGCATCACGATGGGCGACGCATGAAACCTTGGTTAAGTGGTCAGGTTCCCGCTGAATCGCTCAGGCCAACCCGGCTTCCTCAACGGGTAGACTCAGCACTACGCGCAGGCCGCGCTGGAGCGGCTCGAGCGCCAGACTACCACCATGGAGCTGCGCCACAGCCTGAACAAGAGACAGCCCAAGCCCGGCGCCGGGCGTGTTGCGCGCCTGATCGGCGCGAAAGAACCGTTCCGAAGCGCGAAGCAAATCTTCCGCAGACATGCCCGGCCCTTCATCGGTCACGCTGATACGCACCAGAGTCCCGGACACGCTGGCCCGCAATGTGACTGTCGTTTCGGCAGGCGAGAATTTGATGGCGTTATCGATCATGTTCGCCACGGCCTGCTGAATGAGACGTGCATCGCCATGAAAGAACAGGCGCTGTGGCAGATCGAGCGCAATCTGCAACCCGGCCTCTTCTGCCGTTGCCTCATAAAGTTCAACAATATCATGAAGCGGTGTGATGAGATCGGTTGTTTCGAAAGCTGCCCGCCGCGCCCCGGCCTCGATCTGGGCAATGCGCATCAGCGCGTCGAAAACAGCCGTGACATGATCGAGATCGGCCACGGCGCGATAGATCGCGTCATGCATTTCTTCGGTGGTGCGCGCATGAAGCGCCGCATCCTCAAGCCGGTTGCGGGCGCGGGTAATGGGCGTGCGCAGATCATGCGCAATGGAATTCGAGACCTGCTTCACGCCTTCCATCAGTTTCGAAATACGATCAAGCATCCGATTGATGGAATGCGCCACCAGATCGACGTCATTGCCGACAAGCGGCATGCGCTGGCGCATGTCGCCATTGGCCAGGGCTGTCGTCGTACGCGCGATGGAACTCAGAATGCGACTGAAAATGCCCCGGACCACCCAGGCGCCGCCCACTGCCAGCGCCGTGACCATGAGCCAGGACCAGATGAAGGTCTCGGTCAGCACGCGGCGCAGAATGTCGCGCCCCCTGATGTCGCGCCCGACCAGCAATTGCAGACCGTCCGGCAGCACATACGCATGCATCGCTGCCGACGTTGTATTACCTGCCCGGCTGATCTTGAGCGTATAAAAGCGATCCGCGCGTTGCACGGCATCGGGCCATGAAGGCATGTTGCCGGCAAGACGCTGACCACCCGGCGTAATCAGAAGATAGAGATCCTGATCTTCAACATCCTGATCGAGGCGATCCTGAATGGCACGTTGCAGGCTCGAAAGCCCGCCCTGCATCCAGCGTTCGGCCAGCCCATGCGCATCGGCATCGACCGCCTGACCGACCTCACGCTCAAGTGCCCCGATCGTGTGCCACCACAAAAAGGTGAGAAACAGCGTGGCCGAAAGAGCGAAGACCAGACCGTAGCCCAGTGAGAAACCGAGCCCCGCCGAACGAAAGCGCCAGGCGCGCTTCCACCACAGACGAAGCATGGGAAAGCGCGACAGGCTGAACCTCATGAAACCGGCAAACCCTGCTTAATTGGCGCGCAGGATATAGCCTGCATTGCGGATCGTATGGATCAGCGCGGTTTCGAACGGCTTGTCAACTTTCTGGCGCAGACGCGACACATGCACGTCGATCACGTTTGTCTGCGGGTCGAAATGGTAGTCCCAGACTCGCTCTAGCAGCATGGTGCGGGTCACGACCTGACCGGCGTGACGCATCAAAAATTCCAGCAGGCGGAATTCACGCGGCTGAAGATCGATCTTCTCGTCACCACGCTTTACCGTGCGCGAGAGCAGATCCATTTCCAGATCAGCAACGGTCAGCTTGGTCTGCGGCGCCTGCTCGGCGCTGCCACGACGGGCCAGAGCCTCGACACGGGCCAGAAGCTCGGAGAAGGCGAACGGCTTGGTCATGTAGTCGTCGCCACCGGCCTTGAGACCGGCAACGCGCTCATCGACATCGGCCAGAGCCGAAAGAAGCAGCACGGGGGTGGCATTATTCTGCGCACGCAGCGTCTCGAGAATGCGCAGACCGTCAATGCCGCCGGGAAGCATACGGTCAAGAATCACGATGTCGAAATTCTCGCTGACGGCAAGAAACAGACCATCCTTCCCGTTATCGGCTTCCTCGACAAGGTGCCCGGTCTCCTTCAGTCCCTTCACGATGAAGCTCCTGACGGTTGGATCATCCTCGACAAGCAGAATACGCATGGTCAGTCCTTGGGCTTCGAGGAGGGCATTCGCTGGCTAGGCGCACGCGTCGCCACCCTCACTTTAGGGTGACCTTATTATCTTTCAGTTACGCCCCGGAAGAAAGGGCGAAGAACCGGTTCTTCGCTTATTCGTCGGCATCAGCCGGTCGTTTTCCGATAGGAAGCGTGACCGTGCTCGTCTTGCCCTTGCGAATTACCGTGAATGTAACGGCGTTCCCGGGTTTCCCCGCAGCCACGATCCGCAGCAGGGCCCGGCCATTCTCGACTGGCGCGTTATTGATGGCGGTAATCTTGTCGCCTTTCATCAATCCGCCCTTCTGCGCAGGGCCGTTGCGATCAACATCGACCAGCACGACCGAGCCATCACCATCATCGAGCGTGACCCCGAGCCAGCCATGATCGACATGGCCCGTGCGGCGAATCTCATCGACGATCGGCGCGACGATCTCGGAGGGGATACCGAAACCGATCCCCACCGACCCTCCGGCAGGCGAGACCATGGCGGCATTCACGGCCACGACCTGCCCACGCATATTGAAAGCAGGCCCCCCTGAATTGCCCGGATTGATGGGAGCATCGAGTTGCAGGAAATCGTCGAGCGACCCTGCCCCAAGATCGCGCCCGCGCGCCGAAACGATGCCTGCGCTGACCGAAGACCCGAAGCCGAAGGGATTGCCCGCCACCAGAATCCAGTCGCCCACATTCACCTTGTGACTGTCACCCCAGGTCACATAGGGAAGCGGCTTGGGCGATTCGACCTTGATCACGGCGATATCGGTCAGGGCGTCTACCCCGATCAGCTTTGCTGGGAGTTCCTGACCGTTCGAAAGCGAAACCGTCACGTTATCTGCGTCGCCAACGACATGATCATTGGTAACGATAATGCCCGATGGGTCGACGATGAAGCCCGACCCAGCACCCAGAATCTCCTCCTGATGGCGCTGCATCTTCTCTCGATAGCGCTTTTCAAGCGGCGTGCCCTTGATCTGTGCGGGCACTTTGCCCCCACCTTCCGAGCTGATCTGGGTGATAGCAATATTCACCACGGCCGGAATCACGCGTTGCACCAGCGGTGCAAAAGAAAGCGGGCCGGATTGCACCAGAACAGGTGGCAAAGCGGGGCTACCGCCAGGAACGGCCGCCTGCGCCGGAATCTGCACGGCACTGGCCGGTGGGACAGCCGGAATGACCGGGTGGCTCGGCTGCGGCGGCGGGTGCGGCAGAAATTTTTCAAGGAAAGACGGCAGGGCATAGGCCTGCGAGACGCCAAACCCGGCAAGGACAGCGAGGGCAAGAACTGCGCGCATCAAGAAACCACAAGCAGGGTAAAATTGGGGGTCATGGCGACACGATAGCGCAGAAATGAAATGATTCCATCTCTCATCGCCTTCTCTTTTCCCTCTTCGTTCTCATGCTGCGAAACGGGGTCTGGTCTACCGGGCCAAAGCGATGAGGATTGTCATTCTCTCCCGGCTTTGGCAGGACGACAGGGAAAGGACGCGCAAAAAGCGTGCCTCTCTGCTGCTGAGCCCTGCATGACGCGATCTTTCAAGGACGACAGATGATTAACGACTTCACTTTCGGCCGGGTCCTGATCATTGGCGATCTTCTGCTCGATTGTTATATTCACGGTTCTGTCGACCGCATCTCGCCCGAAGCCCCCGTGCCTGTCCTGCTGCGGGCCAAGCACAGCACCGTGCCGGGTGGCGCTGCGAATGTCGCCATGAATGCCGCAGCCCTTGGCTGTGCCGTCAGCCTGGTCGGGCTCGTGGGGCAGGACACATCCGCGCAGGAATTGCGGCAGGCCATAGCGCGACAAAACACCATCTCTCTCGATCATCTGGTCGATGACGCGGACTGGGTGACCATCACCAAGACACGTGTCCTGAGCGGTCGCCAGCAAATCGTGCGTATCGATGACGAACCCTCGATTATCGTACCGCCTGTCATTCAGGAGAAACTCATAGCGTCCGCCTTGACTGCGCTCGACGCAGCGGATGTCGTTGTCTGCTCCGATTACGCAAAGGGTGTGTTGAGCGACGAGGTGCTTCAGGCTGTCATTCAGGCCGCCAATCTGCGCGGCATTCCTGTCGTGGTCGATCCCAAGCGCAAGGATCTTTCAGCTTACAAAGGCGCTCAGCTCATCACGCCCAATCGCAAGGAACTCTCCTCCGCGACAGGGCTGCCGGTGGGAACCGATACCGAAATTCATTTTGCAGCACTTGCCGCGCAGGAGCAGTTCGGCGGCGATGTCTTGGTCACGCGCTCTGAGGAAGGCATGACGCTTCTCGAGCGTAACGGGCGCATGACCCACGCCCATGTGCCGAAGTCGGAAGTGTTCGACGTCTCCGGCGCGGGCGATACAGTGGTCGCTACTATCGCCGCCATGATCTCGGCAAAAGCCGATTTGCAAACGGCCATGGTGATTGCCACGAATGCGGCCTCGATTGTCGTAGGCAAACTCGGCACCGCTACCGTCTCGCGCGCTGAACTCAGCGCCGCACTGAAATCGAAAATCGAGAAAGATGGCGTAATTGCCTCTCTTGCCGAGGCCCGAAGCATTATCGAAGCCTGGCGGCATCACGGTGCCCGAATCGTCTTCACCAATGGCTGTTTCGACCTGCTTCATCCGGGCCATATCGCGTTGATCCGGGCTGCCGCCCAGGAGGGCGACAAGCTGATCGTAGCACTGAACAGCGACGACTCCGTTCGCCGCCTCAAAGGTGTCGAACGACCGCTGCAGGACGAGCAGGCACGTGCCACAGTCATGGGGGCGCTGCGCGATGTCGATCTCGTGGTAATTTTCGACGAAGACACACCCTATGAAACGATAGCGGCCCTAAAACCCGATATTCTGGTAAAAGGGGCTGATTATACCGAAGATCAGGTCGTAGGCGGCGATGTCGTCAAATCTTATGGTGGTCGCGTCGTGCTGGCCAATCTGGTATCTGGTCGCTCGACGACCTCGATCGTCAAAAAAATGAAGGCCGATTAAGGCCCGGGCGCCACGCTCGCAGGACACGTTTGAAATCTGGGTGACATGACGCGCGCGATCGAAGACACGACCCCCGAAATACAGGCACGCTGGCGCAACTGGCTTTTCAACCAGGCCCTGCCGCTGTGGAGCCATGAAGGCTTCGATCACGAACGTGGCCTTTTTCACGAACGTCTGGACTGGGCGTCACGCCCCGTTCCGATGCAGGCCTTGCGCCTGATGGTCCAGGCACGGCAGATCTCTACCTTCTGCCGTGCTGCGCTCGACGGCGTTCATGACGCAGGTGTGCAGGCACTGAACTGCCTTGATACCGTCAGACGCCTCTATCACCGAACCGATGACCAACCCGGCTGGGTCTTTTCAATTGCCGCGACGGATCGGCCTGCGCAGACAAAGCGCGATCTTTACGCCCACGCTTTCATCCTTTTCGCCTATGGCTGGGCCATACGCTACGCCGACCGTCCGGAGGATCGGGCCATGGCGCGCCGGATTGCGACAGATATCGATCTGATTTTCGCGGCGCCCAATGGCGGCTATGTCGATGCTGTACCCGATGAAGGGGTTTTGCGTAGCCAGAATCCACATATGCATCTGCTTGAAGCCTATCTCGTGGTTTTCGAAGCGACAGGCGACAGCTTTTATCTGGAGCGCGCAAAAGCGCTGGTCGACCTGGCCAGAACTCGGCTGATTGATCCGCGCAGCGGATTGCTGCTCGAGTTTTTCGGTTCGGACTGGCGCCCGCTCAAAAGCTTCGGTGAAAATCAGGTTCAGCCGGGCCACCTCTTCGAGTGGTCTTGGCTGCTGAAAGACTATTCCCGCCTCGCTGATTGCACGGGCGATGAGGCAGAACTTCTGGTGCAAAACTCGGGCACGCTGTTCAAAGCAGGTCTTACTTCTGGCTGCGACCACGCCCGCCATGTGGTGCTGGACAGTATGACCGACACCCATGTCATTCTGGAACGTTCAGCGCGGATCTGGGCACAAACAGAACTTCTGCGCCTGCTTTATACGGGTGAGAAGACACAGGAAGAAACGCGAAACGCGGCACTCTTTGCTGTCTCTTTTCTGGAACAATTCGCTCCCCTGTCACTGAAAGGCGGCTGGATCGACCATATCGATGCCGATGGAGACAGGCTGGTTGACTATATGCCAGCGAGTTCGCTGTATCATATCTATGGTGCAGGCCGTCAGATCGCGCTGTAACGCTATTGGTTCAGACACTACGGCATCTGCGACACAGTGATCAGACAACTAGATAAGTTGCTGATGCAGACTCATGAACAGGGTCTGATGAATGAAATCGTTTGCTGGCCAACATCCAACCACGTATCCAGCTTCTTTCCACAAGAGAGATAGACTGGATAAAAAAAAGGCCCGCTTTGTGTAGCGGGCGTTTGATTTGGTTGCGGGGGCAGGATTTGAACCTGCGGCCTTCAGGTTATGAGCCTGACGAGCTACCGGGCTGCTCCACCCCGCGTGGGTGGGGTGTTGTTGTGGGGTGGATCAGGGGACCTGGCGGC
>Ga0308171_1002791_pt1 | contig 17324 bp, 15 predicted proteins | sample PhyGR1_FD_202135 | JGI IMG/M metagenome (GOLD analysis project Ga0308171, IMG submission 202135) | Phyllosphere microbial communities from UC Gill Tract Community Farm, Albany, California, United States - DLSLSG.R1 | ecosystem: Host-associated > Plants > Phyllosphere > Unclassified | place: USA... | reverse complement strand
CATCGTGTAGATCTCTTCCAGGATCTGCGGCGCAACTGGCCAACCCGGTACTGTGCGGCCTTCCTTCTTGCCGCGCGTGCGGTACCACACATTCCATTCGTCGAAGCTCAGCATAATGCGCTTATCGGAACGCCGCTCGGCCGCGACCGCATCGGCGATGGCGACGACTTCCTCGATGAAGCTGTCCATCAGGTCCGGGCTTGCCAGGAAGCTCGGCATATCGCCGGCATAGTCGTTCAGGTAGGTGTGGAGCGAGATGAACTCCACATGGTCGAAAGTATGCGCCAGAACCTCGCGTTCCCAGGCACCGAAGGTCGGCATGTTACGGGCTGAGGAGCCGCAGGCGGCGAGCTCCAGCCTGGGGTCCGTCCACTTCATCATCTTGGCGGATTCGGTGGCGACGCGGCCGTATTCCAGCGCTGTCTTGTGCTCCATCTGCCAGGGCCCGTCGACCTCATTGCCGAGGCACCAGAACTTCACGTCGTGCGGCTGCTCCCAACCATGGGAGCGCCTCAGGTCGGACCAGTAGGTGCCTGAGGGATGGTTGCAGTATTCGACAAGGTTGCGGGCGGCATCGGCACCACGGGTGCCGAGGTTGACTGCCAGCATCGGCTCGATATTCGCGGCGCGGCACCAATCGATGAACTCATTCGTGCCGAAGGTGTTGGGCTCCGTCGACATCCAGGCGAGGTCCAAGCGGCGCGGGCGCTGTTCCACCGGACCGACACCATCTTCCCAGTTATAACCGGAGACGAAGTTGCCACCAGGGTAGCGCATGATCGTCGGTGCCAACTCGCGCACCAGCGCCAGGACGTCCTGACGGAAGCCCTTGGCATCGGCCTGCGGGTGCCCGGGTTCGAAGATGCCGCCATAGACGCAGCGGCCGAGATGTTCGACGAACGCGCCGAACAGCCGATCATGGGTCTCGCCGATGGTGACATCGCGGTCGATGGTGACCTGTGCCTTCAAGGCCTCGTTCCTTCCGTGCTGCGCGTTGCGCCGTGCGCCAACGCATCGTCATCGTCGTTCCACGCTCCCTCGACCGAGAGAACGGAATTCTTGAGCTGGATGGAATAGGGGTGCTGCGGGTGCGCCAGCACCGCACGGGCATCGCCCGATTCCACCACCTCGCCCTGCCGCATGATCACGATGCGATCGCTGATCGTGTAGGCAGTCGCAAGGTCGTGCGTGATGTAGAGAATGGAAACCTGCAGCCGGTCCCGCAGCTCACGGAACAGGTTCACGATGGTCATCCGCAACGAGGCGTCGATCATCGACACCGGCTCATCGGCCACCAGCAAGGAGGGCCCGGGGATCAGTGCACGGGCGATCGCCGCACGCTGCAACTGGCCACCAGACAGTTCGTGCGGGAAGCGGCCGCGCAACTCGGTGAGCGAGAGCCCGACTTGTTGCAGCGCCTGATCCGCCGCAGCTTCTGCCTCCGACTGGTTCTTGGCGCCAGTCAGGTTGCGTGCCGTGGCATAGAGGTAGCGGTCTACCCGTGTCAGCGGATTGAACGCCTCGAACGGGTTCTGGAAGATCGGCTGGACCTGCCGCATGAAATCCAGCCGGGCGCTGCGGCCGCGCGATGCGGCGAGGTCCTGGCCCCGGAACAGCACTTGCCCTTCGCTGGCGGTGCTCATGCCCAGGACCATGCGGGCCAGACTGGACTTGCCGCTTCCGGACTCGCCGATTATGGCAAAGACTTCGGGCGTCTCCGCCGCCAGGGTGAAGGAGACCTGCTTGACCGCTGCCACGCGCCGGCGGGAGAAAAGGCCGCCGCCCGCATAGGTCTTGCCAACGCTGCGTAGCTCCAGCAAGGGCACTGTCATGGCAGTATCCCCTGCGCCGCGGCGTGGCAGGCGACGCGGTGGCCGGGTGCAAGTTCTTGCATCACCGGCGTCGTCTGTTGGCATACCTCCATGGCCAACGGGCAGCGTGGATGGAAACGGCAGCCAGGCGGCGGCGACGCGAGGTTGGGCGGCCGGCCTTCCAGCCCATGGCGCGGCGTGTCGTCGCCGATGCGCGGCAGGCTGCGGATCAGGTGGGCCGTGTACGGGTGCAAGGGTTGGCGGAACAGCGCCCGTGTCGGCGCTTCCTCCACCAGCCTGCCAGCATACATGATGCCGAGCCGATCGGTCAGATTTGCATGTACCGCCATGTCATGCGTGACGAACAGCACAGAGGAACCCATCTCGCGCTGCAGGCGGCGGATCATTTCCAGCACGCCCTTCTGCACCACGACGTCGAGCGCAGTAGTCGGCTCATCGGCAATGATGAAGTCCGGTCGGCAAACCGTAGCAAGAGCGATGGTGACGCGCTGCCGCATGCCGCCGGAAAGCTCGTGTGGGAAACTCTCCAGCACGTCCGGGCGTAGGGAGAGATGGCCGAGATGTTCCTCCACCCGGCGCAGGAAAGCGGGCATCGGCAGGTCCATGTGGCGGAATGCAAAGTCGACAAAGGAATGCTGGATCCGGCGCACCGGGTTCAGCACGTTCATCGAGCCCTGCATGATATAGGACAGGTGCCGCCAGCGCGTCGCCGCCAGCTCCGGGGCCGAAAGGGTGTAGATGTCGCGCGGACCCTGCCCGGCGAAGTCGAAGCGCACGGCGCCGTCGACGACGTTCAGCGGCGGACGGATGGCGCGCGCGATGGTCTTGATCAGTGTGCTCTTGCCGGAGGAACTCTCGCCCGCAAGGCCGTAGATCTCGTCGCGCTGGATTTCCAGCGTGATGTCGTCCACCGCGCGCACTTCGCGCAACGTGCCGAAGTAGCGCATCTGGTAGTAGGCCTTCAGGCCTTCGACGGCGAGGATCGGGCCCATCAGCCGCCACCCATACGCGCGAGGCGGGAGCGCGGATCGATATACTCGTTCATCGAAACCGCCAGTAGGAACAACGCGACAAACACCGCGATGACCAGCGCGACCGGCGCCGCGATCCACCACCAGATGCCGGAGACCAACGCAGCATGCTGGTTGGCCCAGTAAATCATGCCGCCGATAGTCGGCGTATTGACGTCGGTGAAGCCCAGCACCGAGAGGGTCACCTCCAGCCCGATGCTCCAGTTCATGTTGTTCATCGTGGTGGTGAAGACCACGGGCATGACGTAGGGCAGGTGCTCGCGCGTCACGATCTCGCCCGCGTTCATGCCGGAGAAGGCGGATTGCGCGGTGAACTCGCGTGTCTTGAGTGAAAGCGCGATGGAGCGGATCAGGCGGGCGTCATAGGCCCAGCCAAGGCAGGCGGCGACCAGCGCCAGCAGGCCCCAGCTCATCTGGTCCCGCATGACGAAGTAGAACAGGACGAGGATTGGGAAGATCGGCACGACGATAAAGGTGTCGTTCACCGACATCAGCAGCCGGTCAACCGGGCCGCCGGCGTAACCGGCGAACAGACCGACCGCGAGGGCAATGACCCGGCTGATCAGTGCGACGACGATGCCGAAGGCCAGTGTGTTGCGGATGGCGACGCTGAGCTGCCAGAACACGTCCTGGCCGCGCGACGTCGTGCCCAGCCAGTGCTCCATGGAGGGTGGTAGGTCCGGCGCCACCACATAGACGTCCAGCGGCGGATAGGGTGAAACGAAGGACAGCAGGGCAACGATGGCGACGCCCGCGAGCAATATCACCCCGGCAGTGAATTCCCAGTTGTAGCGCAGCAGGTCGCGCAGGATCTTCCACATGGTTCAGCGCGCCTGCACACGGGGGTCGAGCAGCGGGTAGAGCAAATCCACCAGCAGCACGGCGAAGGAGACCGCGAGGATCGACACGGTGGTCACGCCGATGACGAGGCTGTAGTCGCCCGCATGCACGGCGGCGACCAGCAGCGATCCCAGTCCAGGATAGCCGAACACCTGCTCGGTGATGATGGCACCGTTGAAGATGGCGCCCAGCGTCATTGCCAGGCCCGTCACCTGCGGCGCCAGCGCGTTGCGCATGACATAGGCGCCGAGGATGCGGCGGCGACGCACGCCGGCTAACTCGGCATAGACGGTGTAGTCCTCGGTCACGACGTTGGAGACCAGCGACCGCATGCCCATGAACCACCCGCCGATGCCGACCAGCACCAGCGACGCCGCAGGCAGCAGCGAGTGGCGGATAACGCTGCCGGCGAATTCCAGGCTGAAGCCTGGCTGCAAACCCTGCGCATAGGCACCGGTGATCGGCAGCACGGGCCATAGATAGCCGAAGATGATCAGCAGGACGAAGGCAACGATGTAGTAGGGAACAGGATGGACGCCCATCGCCACGATGCCGGCGAATTTCAGCAGGCGGTTGCGGCGGTAATAGCCGGCCAGGCCGCCGAGCAGATTGCCGAGGCCCCAGGAGAGCAGCGTTGCCACCAGCATCAACCCGGCCGTCCATGGCAGCGCGCGACGGATGAGGGTGGAGACCGGCGTCGGGAAGGCGGAGAGCGACGGGCCGAAATCACCGACCACGATGCGCCTCCAGAACGCCAGCCATTGATCGAAGCCGCTGCCGCCGGTGCCATACAGATCCTGCAGGGAGCGCCGCATCATCGCGATCGCTTCCGGGCTGGTGGTGCCGAAGGCAGTCGCGGCGGTGATGGTCTGCTCCACCGGGTCGATCGGCGTCGCGTGGGTTATCAGATAGGTGACGTTGATGCCGATGAAGACGACGAGGCAGAACTGAAACAGCCGCTTGAACAGGTACAAGGCATAGCCGCGCATGCTGTCGTTCCCGGAAGACGCTGGAAAGGGCGGAGGGATCAGCGAGTGCAGGTGCACCCGCCGGACCGGTTCAGGCCTGGCGCGGCTTAAGGCGGGAGAACATGTAGCGGCTGTTGCCCCAGTTCGGCACCGGGTTGGTGTAGGGGTTCTCGGCGGTCGGGAAGCCGGTCCAGTAGGTGGTATCCATCGTCGTGAAGACGTTGTAGGCCATCAGCGGGATGATCGGCATCTCGCGCACCATCAGCCTGGCGTAGTCGCGGCCGATCTCGACCACCGAAGGGTCATCGAACGGCGTGGCGCGCATGCGCTCGATAATCGCGTCCATCTCCGGGCTGGCCCAGCGCTGCCAGTTGCGCCAGGGCTGCGCCTTGCCTGGCGGCGCGACGTATTGCGAGTGCCAGCTATCCAGGAAATAGGCGAGGTCTGGATGCCCGCCATAGGTCTCGACGCTCCAGGCCATGATCGTCTCGAAGTCACCCGCATTGCGGCGGTCGGCCATGCTGGTGCCCTGCGCGACGTCGATGCGGCTGTCGATACCGAATTGTCGCCAGTTCTGCGCGATCATGGTGCCGGTGCGGGTCATCACCGGCCGGGTCTCGCCTTCCACCACCACCTTGATGCTGAAGGGCTTGCCTTCGGGCGTCATCCAGGCATTGCCGCGCTTGCGGTAGCCGGCGGCTTCCAGCAGCTCGGTGGCCGCCTGCGGGTTGGGTTTCCACCAGCCATGGCCCAGGGAACGCGCGATCTCTGCCGGCTCGGTCGGCACATTGGGGTTGGAAGGCCGCACCAGCGCCGCGATCTGGGCGCCGATCGTGCTGTCATAGGGCTTGATCTTCTGCTTGCCGGTATCGAGCTCGAAGGCGGCCAGCCATTCCTGCAGCGGCTCGTGATAGTCGCGTGGATGTGTGCCGGTCGGCGGCAAGGCGATGGCGGAGATGGTGGCGGCGCCGCGGTAGCCGGCCATCGACACCGCCTTCATGTCGATCAGCAGGGCCAGGGCCCAGCGGACGCGGCGGTCGGTGAACATCGGGTTCTGCGTGTTGAAGATCAGCGACGGCAGCGTCGGGTCCGGGTGCGCGTAAGGGAATTTCGGGAACCAGCCGCGCACTTGCTCCGATTGCCGCGCCAGGGTGAACATGCCTTCCGGTGCCACGTCGTGCACGACGTCCAAATCATGGTTCAGCTGGGCGATGACGCGCTTATCCGCCGGTCCGCCATCGACATAGGAGACATAGCGCGGCCCCGGCTCGCCGAAGCGGCCGAGCGAGGTGCGTTGCCAATCCTCCCGCCGTTCCCAGGTGAAACGCCGGCCCTCGGGGTCGAAGCTGTGCAGCTTGTAGGCGCTGAGCGTGACCGGCGGGTTGAAGTCGAAGCGCACCGGGTCCGCCACCTTCTCGAACACATGCTTCGGCATGATCCAGATGGCGTTGAAGCGTACCATGAAGTTGGCGTGGAAGCGCGCGTTCGGCTTCTTCAGCTTGAACACCACGGTGTAGGCGTCCGGTGCCGTCACCTCGGCCACGTTCAGGATCAGCTGCGCACTCCAGCGCATGCCGGGGTTTTTCACCTGCGTCTCGACCGTGTGCACCACGTCGGCGGAGGTGAACTCGGTGCCGTCGCTCCAGGACAGGCCGCGCCGCAGCTTGGCCGTCATCTCACTGAAATCGGCGTTGTAGATCGGTGGTTCGCTGGCCAGGGAATTGTCGAAGGGCCCATCGACGCCGCTTTCCGGGTCGATGTACCACAGCGTGTCCATCGCCAGTTGCTGCAGGCCGTTATACTGGCTGCCGGCATTGATGGACCAGATGTTGAACCAGCCGGCGTTGCGGATGACGCCTTCCGGATTCTCCAGGATCAGCGTCTGTCGCCGGGGCGGTGCGCCGCCCGTCGCGGATTGCGCCATGGCGGACCGGGCCATGGCCGGGGTGATGGCGAGTGCGATCGGCGTGGCCAGCAGGCTTCTGCGGCTGAACGACATGGACCAGTCCTCCCACTCCACCTGTTTCCGGTGGATCGTTGCGGGAAGGCTAGAAGTCTCGGCCGGCCAACGTCAACCGTTTATTCGGTATGAACCCGTTTGACGGGTATAATCAGGCCAATCGCAGGCGCATGACGATGTCCTGCTCATGGTTGCCGAACTGTCGGCCGAAAATGTTCAGCCCGCCCGGGTGCTTCGCGCTGTCCTCGATGCCAATGCGCAGGCGGATGGAATGGTGTTCCTCCAGCTTCAGCGCCGCCAGGGTGACGTCCGAAATCCGCAGGCCGTCCAGGAAGGTGCCGTGCTCATTCACCACCCAGTGCGTCAGCCGGCCGTATTGCGAACCTTCCAGCTTCCACCAGCGGGGTGTCAGCACCCCGCGCTTGTCGCCGTAGTCGGATGGCGAGGTCCAGGTGCCGATTTTGGTGCCGTTGACCCAGAGCGTGATGTCGGACGGCCAGTCCAGGCTGGTGCCCGGAACTTCGGAAGACATTTCCAGGCTGAACTCCACCCCCTTCACCTGCGCGCCGAGCAGCTTGGCGTTGTTCGGGAACTTGTATTCGACGAAACCACGCGAGAACCACAGCAGCATCGCCTCGACCCGCGCGGGGTCGAGGAAGAAGTCCGGCACGTCCAGCAACCCGATGACGCCACGCTGAGAGCAGAGCCCGCACGGTGCCTGCACGTCGCAGGAGGTATAGAGGCCGAGCGGCATCGCCACCTCCACCAGGTCCCGCTGCCGCTGCGGCGCCGGGCCATCCAGGCGAATGACGATGTCGTCGAAGCGGACATGGCAGATCTTCTGCTGCCCCTTCGCCGCCTTCACCAACTCGGTCTCGATCAGCCGGCACTGCTCCAGTACCAGCACATTCGCCGCCACGGTCGATTGCGGCAGTTCCAGCAGCGCGCCGATCTGGTTGACGTTCAACGGCCCCTGCTGCCGCAACAGCCGCAGAATCTGGATGCGCACGGCGGATGCAACGCCGCGCAGCACCTCCGGGTTGGTTTCCGGGATGACGGTCAGGAAGGCGCGGTTTGGCGAGCTGGTCATGCACCCGGTTCTACGAAGGGTGTGCCATCATACCCGAAAAACGGATGCTGTCTTGTCCAACCTTATCCTGGCGTTTCGCGGCGGCAGGGTCACCACCTGCCCGGCCACTTTGTTGGCCAGCGCGGCATCATGCGTCACCACCAATAGCGCCGTGCCATACTCCTGCACGGTCTCGAGCAGCAGCTGCATCACCTCCGCCTGGGTCAGCGGGTCGAGGCGGGAGGTTGCCTCATCGGCGAATAGCAGCGCCGGGCGTAGCAACAAGGTCCTCAGCAGGCTGAAGCGTTGCAGCTCTCCGCCGGAGACTTCTGTTGGCCGCCGATGCAGCAGGCCGGCGTCCAGCCGCAGGCGGGGCAGCAGCGCATGGGTGGCGCTCGGTGCCAGCCCGTGCCGGCGGCACAATTCGGCAATGCCGGCGCCCAATGTCTGATGCGGCGCAAAGGCGGCCAGCGGGTCCTGGTACAGCTTCTGCAGACCCAGCGGCCCGGCCCACTCCGCGCGGCGCACAATGCCTGAATCCGGCAGCGTCAGGCCCAGCAGCACATCGCCCAGCGTCGTCTTGCCGCAGCCGCTGGGGCCGGCGATGGCGACGACGTCGCCCTCCGCCAGCTCCAGGTCCAGGCCGCCGAACAATTCCCGGCCGCCCAGCTGCTTCCGCAGGCCCTGCCCGGCCACCACGGTCCGGCCGGGCTGGCGGCGGGGCCAGGCGGCCCAGCGCTCCGGCTCGGCCGCCACCAATTTCTGTGTGTAGTCATGCCGGGGCGCGTCCAGCAGCGTGGGCAATGCACCGCTTTCCACCACCTGCCCTGCCAGCATGACCATGGCCCGGCCGCCCAGCAGGCGGGCCAGCGTCACGTCATGGGTAATGACCAGCAGCATCCGCCCGGCTTCGGCCTCGGCCCGCAGCAGCGCGCCGGCGGTGTCGCGCAGCGCGGCATCCAGCCCTTTCGTCGGCTCGTCGGCAATCAGCATCCGTGCGCCGGCCGCCTGGGTCGCCGCCAGCGCCACGCGCTGGCTCATGCCGCCGGAAAGCTGGAAGGGAAAGCGTCGCGCGGCGCCGCCCAGCCCCAGCCGCGACAGGCGCGCCGCCGTCCGGCTGGCGGCAACCAACGGTGTCTGCCGGTGAACGAGGCGGTCCACCTCCTCCACCTGCGCCTCGGCGCGCATGCTGGGGTCCAGCGCCGCCCAGGGTTCCTGCGGCAGCATGGCGACATCCCGGCCCCACAGCGCCCGGCGCTCGCGTGCCGCCAGCTTCAGGATGTCCTGGCCATTCAGCACGATGCGGCCTTCGGCGCGCAGGCCAGGCGGCAGCACGCCCATGATGGCCTGAGCCAGCAGCGACTTGCCGGAGCCGGTCTCGCCCAGCAGTACCAGCGGCTCCCCAGGCCGCAGGGCGAAGCTGGCCGGGTGCACCAGCACGCAATCCGGCCCCAGGATGCGCAGGTGTTCAACGATGAGGCTCATGCGCGCTCCCGCCCCGCCAGCAGATGCAAGCCGAGCACGGTGGTGAAGATCAGGATGGCCGGCAGCAGCAACGCCAGCGGCGCTTCGGCGTAGTAGGGCAACAGTTCGGTCATCATGCTGCCCCACTCCGGCACCGGCGGCCGGGCGCCCACACCGATAAAGGCCAGCGCCGCGATGGTGGTCACGGCCGTGCCGGCGGCGAAGGCGAACAACGTGGCCGCCAGCGGCGCCACTTCGGGCCACAAGTGGCGCCGCAAAATATGCCCGGCGCCGAAGCCCAGCAGCCGCGCCGCCTGCACCTGCGGCCGGGCCATGACCGCGGCGGCGCCGTTGCGGGCGATGCGGAAGAACTCCACCCACAGCGACAAGGCGAGGCCGAGATAGAGCGGCAGGAACTCCCCGGGCGCGAAGGCGGTGAACAGCACCACCAGCAGCAGCCCAGGCAGTGCCTGCACCGCATCGGCCAGGCCCAGCAACAACCGCTCCAGCACCCCGCCCCGCAGCGCCGCCACCAGGCCGAGCAGGATGCCCGGCACCGCCGCCGCCAGCGCCGCCAGCAGCGCGAAGCCGAAGGACAGCTGGGCGCCTGCCGCCAGCCGGGCCAACAGGTCTCGCCCCAGATGGTCGGTACCCAGCGGGTAGGCGCCGCCAGGGGGTAGCAGCGTGTCGGAAAGGTTCTGGCGCAACGGGTCCGCCCCATGCAGCGGCCCCAGCAGCGCAAAGGCGATGACGGCGGCCAGCAGCGCGCCGCCCAGCAGGCGCTTGCGGCTCATGCCCGCGCCCCCTGCCGGCGCGGGTCCAGTGCCCAGCAGGCCAGATCGGTCGCCGCGTTCAGGCCGACGAACAACAGGCCCATCAGCAGCGCCGTGCCCTGTACCATCGGGATGTCCCGCCCCAGCACCGCATGCACCAGCGCGTGGCCGATGCCAGGCCACGCGAACAACGATTCCACCACGACGACGCCCTCGATCAGCGTGACCAGTTGCAGGCCCAGATAGGCGACGACGGGGATGGAGGCGTTGCGCAGCCCGTGCCGGCGGAACGCGCTGGCATCCGACAGCCCTTTCATCCGCGCGAAGGCGAAGTAGGGCGAGGCTACCACCGCCGCGACCGCATCCCGCGTGACGCGGGACGACGCGGCGGCGAGCCCGAGCGCCAGGGTCAGCGCCGGCAGGATCACTTCCCGCCAGCCGCCGACGGCGGCCACCGGCAGCCAGTCCCACTCCACGGCGAGCACCAGCATCAGCGCGATGCCGATGACGAAGGCCGGTACCGCTCGCAGCGCCGCCGCCAGCGCCAGCGCGCCGCCATCCAGCCAGCCGCCTGGCCGCAGCCCCGTCAGCACCCCCAGCGGCGGCCCCAGCAGCAGTGAGAACGCCAGCGCCACCACCGAGAGCAGCAGCGTATGCCCCAGCTGCACGCTGAGCAGGTCCAGCACCGCCTCCCCCGAGGCGAGCGAGACGCCGAGATCCAGCCGCGCCAGATCGGCGAACCAGGCGCCGAGTTGCAGCAACCAGGGGCGGTCCAGCCCCAGCTCCTGCCGCACGGCCTCCGCCGCCGCGCTGTCCACCAGATCGTAGCCATAGCGGCTGGCGGCGACGCGGTAGGCCATGTCCCCCGGCAGCAGCCGCACCATCAGGAAGCAGGCGCAGCCGACCAGCAGCGCCACCAGCAGGGCCTGGACGGCCCGGCCGCCCAGCGCGCGCATCAACCCACCCATCTTGCACCCGCCACGCGGTAGGAGATCTCCAGCGGATCGACCGTCAGCCCGCCGACGCGCTTGGACACTGCCGTCGCCAGGTCGAACCAGCTGACCGGGATGACCGGTAGTTCGTCCTGCAGGATGGTCGAGGCACGGCTACGCAGCGCCGCGCGCTCCGCTGCATCGGCGGTCGCGCCCAGTTCCTCCAGCAGTGCGGAGAGGGCCGGGCTGGACCAGTTCATGGCGCCCCAGTCGCCGCCCTGTGGCCCGTAATCCTGCAGCAGCGTGCCCAGCGGGTCCGGCACCAGGGAGAAGTTGCGCGCCATCAATGCGGCTTCCAGCGTGCCGTCGCGATGCCCGGCCGGGATCTCGCCGCTGTTGACGACGGCGACCTTCATATCGATGCCGACTTCCCGCATCTGCGCCTGCATGGCGGTGGCCAGACCCGGCAGCTCCGGTCGGTCGGAAAAGGTGCGGAGGGTGAAGCTGAACGGCGCGCCGTCGCGCACCAGCAGGCCATCCGGCCCCGGCTGCCAGCCGAGCGCACCGAGCAGCCGCCGCGCTTCCGCCACGTCCCGCCGCAGCGGCGGCAGGGACGGCACGTGCCATTCCGCCATGCTGGCCGGAAACATCTGCGTGGCGGCGGAGGCGGGCGAGCGCAGCAGCGCCGCCGCCATGCCGGCGCGGTCCAGCGCCAGGCTGATGGCCCGCCGCGCCCGCACATCATTGAACAGGGGCGAAGCGCAGTTCAGCTTGATCAACCGGGTGCGCGGGATGGGCTGCACGCGGATATCGAGACGCGGATTGCGCCGCAATCGCTCCACTGTTTCCGGCGCCAACTGCGCCACCATCTCAGCCTGCCCGCCTTCGGCCATTGCCGCGCGGGTCTCGCCCCGGCCGGCGGCCAGGTAGCTGGCGCGGGCGAAGGCTGGCGGCGGCCCGTCCCAGTGCTCGGAACGCTCGGTCTCCAGCCGCTGGGGCGCCAGCAGCCGTGCCACCTTATACGGCCCGCTGCCGATGACGGCGCGCACCGCCTCCCCCTCGAACGAAGCTGGCGCCAGGATGGCGGTGCTGTAGTGGGCCAGGAAGGCGGTCAGCGAGACGAAGGGGCGGCGGGTGCGGATGACGATACCCCCCGCCTCGACGGCAATGCTCTCGATCGGGATGTTGCCGAGTACCCCGGTCTGCCGCCGCGCGCGATCCAGGCAGAAGGCGACGGCCTCGGCGGTAACCGAGGTGCCGTCGTGGAAACGGGCGTCAGGGCGCAGTTCGAAGCGCCACGTCAGCCGGTCTTCGGACAGGGTCCAGGCGCGGGCGAGCTGCGGCACCGGCAGGCCGCCATCATCGGCGCCGGTCAGCGTCTCCACCACCTGCATGCGGGCGAAGACATAGCCGGAGCGGGAGGGGTCCAGCCCATTGATCTCCTGCGAGGTGACGACGCGGAAGGGGTCTGACGCCGGTTGCGCGGCGACGGCACGGGGCAGGAAAGGCAGGCTTGCCGCGGAAGCAAGCACGGAACGGCGCGGGAGGGTGGCTGCTGTCATGGGCCACGGCATGAATGAAACGTTATAACATGACAAGACCCAAAAGCGGAGGATGGACGAAACCTTGGCCCTGGCGGCACGCGCCCCGACGTTCATCAATGGTTAAGAGGGCCACGTTACCCAGCGTGGGCGCGGAGCTCACCCCCGATATCACGGGTTGGTGAGCCATCACGCGATGCGGTATGGTCCCTGTCCGGCGTGGCGGTATCCGCGCATCCTCGATGGACGTCCCGAAGCCCTTGAAGCGGATCTTCAGCCCCGTCATCCGTAACCGCCGGGACCTGGCCCGCTATCTGCTTCTTGCCACCGCGTCCGCGATCGGTACCGCGCTGCTGGTGGACGTGGCGCAGCAGCTGATCTTCTTCACGGATTGGGAAACGGCCATCCGCTCCTGGGTCGTCACCATCCTGGTAGCCTCGGTCATCGCCCTGCCCCTGCTGGGCAGCCTGGGCTACGCCCACCTGAACCTGTGGCGCGCCCAGGTGCAGCTGGAGCTGCTGAGCCGCACCGACGACCTGACCGGCCTGCCCAACCGCCGCGCCGTGCTCTCCGCCTTCCAGCGGCATAACGAACGCGACACCGCGCTGGTGCTGATCGACGTGGACCACTTCAAGCGCATCAACGACACCCATGGCCACGGCGTCGGCGATGCCACGTTGCAGCAACTGGCTGGCGTGCTGGTTGAGGAACTGGATGGCCTGGGCCTGGTCGGCCGTGTCGGTGGCGAGGAATTCGCCTTCGTAGCCTGGAAGCAGTCATCAGCGGCGCTGGCGCAGCGGCTGGACCGGCTGGCGCGGCGCCTTTCCACCCGGCCTTTCCTGATCGATGGCATCACCGTGCCGGTCACCGTCTCCGCCGGCGTGGCGCTGTGCCAGGGGCGGGATTTCGACACGGTGTACCAGGAGGCGGACCACGCCCTCTACGGTGCCAAGAACGCAGGGCGGAACCAGGTCCGCCTCGCCGGGCCGGCCAGTGCGATCCGCTCGCACGGGTAAGCCACCGTAGGCTGATCCATCGCGGGTGTCGGGAGTTATGCGTCGCACAAGCCAGAAGCGTGAACGGAGATTCCGAAGTTCCCAGCTGAAGGTATGCTGTGTCGGGAACTTGGGCACGGCAGCAAGCAGGACAATGTCCCCCGCTGCATCCGGCCGTATGCCGGGATGAAGGATGCTTTCTGATTCCATCAACTCAGGAAATCATAGCCCAGCTACAGGCAGGTTACGGAATCCATTGCGGATAATTCCGCATTCGGAAGAACATTCGCCGCGAAACGCCTGCGCGAATCCATCGTTCTGTGACAGGTGCGGCAGTGCGTAGCTGCCGGGATGCGCCCTCACGAATGGGATGGGACCCTGCAATGAAAGCTCTCGTATGGCACGGTAAACAGGATATCCGCTGCGATCAGGTCTCCGATCCTGGGATCGAGGATCCGCGCGACGCCATCATCAAAGTCACAAGCTGCGCCATATGCGGCTCCGACCTGCACCTGTTCCATAACTTCATCCCCGCGATGAAGAATGGCGACATCATGGGGCACGAGATGATGGGCGAGGTGGTGGAGGTCGGCAGCGAGGCCAAGGGCAAGCTCAAGAAGGGCGACCGTATCGTGGTGCCCTTCACCATCATCTGCGGCCAGTGCGACCAGTGCCGGCGCGGCAATTTCTCGGTCTGCGAGCGCAGCAACCGGAACAAGGAAATGGCCGACAAGGTCTATGGCCACAGCACGGCGGGCCTGTTCGGTTATACCCACCTCACCGGCGGCTACCCGGGCGGCCAGGCCGAATACCTGCGCGTGCCCTTCGCCGATGCCACGCATATCAAGGTGCCGGACAACCTGACGGACGAGCAGGTGCTGTTCCTCGGCGACATCTTCCCCACTGGTTGGCAGGCCGCGGCACATTGCGACATCGAGCCGACGGACACGGTGGCGGTCTGGGGCTGCGGCCCGGTGGGGCAGATGGCCATCCGCAGCGCCATCCTGCTCGGCGCCCGCCAGGTGGTGGCGATCGACTGCATTCCAGAGCGCCTCTCCATGGCGCAGGCCGGCGGCGCGATTACCATCAACTTCGAGACGGAAAGCGTCATCGAGCGGTTGAACGACCTGACCTCGGGCAAGGGGCCGGAGAAGTGCATCGACGCGGTGGGGCTTGAATCCCACGTCTCGATGGGCCAGCCCGATACGTTGCTCGACCGCGCGAAGCAGGCGGTGATGATGGAGAGCGACCGCCCGCACGTGGTGCGGGAAATGATCTATGTCTGCCGCCCCGGCGGCATCATCTCCATCCCCGGCGTCTATAGCGGGCTGGTGGACAAGATTCCGCTCGGTATCGCCATGAACAAGGGCCTCAGCTTCCGCATGGGCCAGACGCATGTGAACCGCTGGACCGACGACCTGCTCCGCCGCATCGAGGAGGGGCAGATCGATCCGTCCTTCGTCATCACCCATACCGCGCGTCTCGAAGACGGACCCGAGATGTACAAGATGTTCCGCGACAAGCAGGACAGCTGCATCAAGGTCGTTCTCAAGCCCTGAGGTGTTTCCATGAATATGTTGATGAAATCCTCTCGCTCCCCCGGCGACCCGAGGGTCATCTCCACCGGCCCCGGCACGCTCGCGTCGCCGGACCAGTTGGCGCGGGGCCTCGGCTGGTTCAGCATCGGCCTCGGCATGCTGGAGCTGTTCGGCGCCCACCGCGTGGCCCGCACCCTGGGGCTGGAAGGGTCCGAATGGATGATCCGCGCCTGTGGGGCGCGGGAGATCGGCAGCGGCGTGGCATGCCTTTCAGTCAACCCGGCGCCGGGCGTGGCCGCCCGCATTGCCGGGGATGCGCTGGATATCGCCACGCTGGCCGTCGCTGCCCAGCAGGATGATCCGCGGCGCGGCAATGCGCAGCTCGCGTTGCTGGCGGTGCTCGGCATCACGGTGCTGGATGTCATCTGCCACCAGGGGCTGACGGCGCGGCACGCACGGCAGCCGGGCCCCGGGCGGGATTACCGCGATCGCTCCGGCTTCCCGAAGGGCCTTGCCCACGCGCGGAACGCCCAGGTCTAACCTGCGCCATCACGCAGGGCGTGGCCTCGCTCCGGCGGGGCCACCTGGGCTACCGTGGCCGATGCCATGACACTGCCGCCACGCCCCCTGCCCCCGCCGCGCGCATGCTGACGCCGCCGGACCGCGTCCGCCTAGCGCATGACGCGGCGACGGGCGTCGAGGCGATCCAGGCCCGCTTCGCCGCCCATGCCTACGACCTGCACCGCCACGACGACTGGCTGGTCGGCGTCACCGACCACGGCGTGCAGGACTTCCTCTGCCGGGGCGCGCGCCGCCTCAGCACCCCCGGCCGCGTCATCCTGATCGAGCCGCAGGAGGCGCATGACGGCCAGGCCGGGGCGGAGGGTGGTTTCTCCTACCGCATGCTGTATCTGCCCAGGACCTGGCTGCAGGCCGGGCTGGCGGGCACGCCGGGCACCAGCCCACGCTTCGCCGCCAGCCTCTGCGACGATCCCGAACTGGGCGCCGCCATCCGCCACGCCTGCGACGCCCTCTCCGCGCATGCCGAGCGCCTCGCGCGCGATGCGGCGCTGGACGCGGTGCTGGCCCGCCTGCGCCCGCATCTGGGCCCTGCCCCACGCGTGGCATCGGGTGGCCGCGCCGCCAGGGTGGCCCGGCTGGCGCGGGAGGTGTTGCATGACGACGTGGCGGCGGACATCGGCGCCGATGCGTTGGCGCAGGCGGCGGGGGCGGCGGACCGTTTCCAGCTGGCGCGGGCCTTCCGCGCTGCCTACGGCACCTCGCCCCACGCCTATCTGTTGCAGCTGCGGCTGCTGCTGGCCCGCCGCCTGCTGGCCGGGGGCGAGCGGCCGGCCGCCGCCGCCGCTGCCTGCGGCTTCGCCGACCAGAGCCATCTCGGCCGCCGCTTCCGCCAAGCCTACGGCGTGACGCCCGCCGCCTTCCGCGCCTTGTGCACGGATGTTCCAGACGATGCCGCCCACTTCGCCTGACATGCCGGCCCCATTTGCAAGGAAGGCGAGAGCGAGATGGTGTTCGAGACGAAGGTGGCCATCCTGGTACTGGATGATCTGGCGGTCTGGCAGAAGTTGAACGTCACGGCCTTCCTGGCCACCGGCATCGCCGGCGGTGCCCCCGAAGCCATGGGCGAGCCCTATGAGGACGCCGCTGGCCGCCAGCACGCCCGGCTGCTGGGCCAGCCGATGCTGATCTTCGCCGCAGGGGCCGAGACGCTGCAGCGGGCATGGCGGCAGGGCATCGAGCGTGGCCTCAGCCGCGCGATCTATGTCCGCGCCATGTTCTCCACCGGCCATGATGCCGCCAACCGCGCCGCCTTCCTGCTGGAGCCGGCCGAGGCGCCGGACCTTGTCGGACTGGCGCTGCGCGGCCCCAGGAAGGACGTGGACAAGGCCACCAAGGGGGCATCCCTGCACCCGTGACGTGGTGGGACCTGTGGAGCGTTTCGCAACCGTCATCATTGTCATGGGCGGCGCCCCGCGCTCTACTCCCCACATCCGCCGCCCGGTCGGTCCCGCGACATGGGCGGTGCGCCCGGGCCCCTGCCCGCGGCGGCATGCCGGGAGATGGAAGGCGATGGCGGCACCCCCTTCGCAGCGGCCGAGAGCCCCAGGCCGAGACGGCGACGCCGAGGAAGGCGGTGCCGGCATCAGCGTCGTCTCCCGCGTCGTGGCTGTGCTGCGGGCCTTCGCCGAGGGCGGGGCCAGCGTGTCGATCAAGGACCTGTCGGAACAGGTCGGGCTGGCGCCCAGCACGTTGCACCGGTTGCTGGACCAGCTGGTGGCGGCGGGGTTGATCGACCGCACCAGCGCCCGGCGCTACCGCGTCAGCAACGAGTTCAGCCGCATCGGCGCGCTGGCCGCCCG
>Ga0308171_1002788_pt1 | contig 17361 bp, 12 predicted proteins | sample PhyGR1_FD_202135 | JGI IMG/M metagenome (GOLD analysis project Ga0308171, IMG submission 202135) | Phyllosphere microbial communities from UC Gill Tract Community Farm, Albany, California, United States - DLSLSG.R1 | ecosystem: Host-associated > Plants > Phyllosphere > Unclassified | place: USA... | reverse complement strand
GGTCTTCCTCGACCAGCAGCAGCAGTTCCGCCAGCAGATGGGCAACCTGCTGGGGCAGACGCCGTGGGCGATGATGAACCAGCTGACCGAGCGCAACCTGGAACTGTGGCAGGAATTCCAGCGCAACATGGGCAGCGGTTTCGGTGGCCCGCGTCCGGGTGGCACCGGAACGGGCACCGGCGCCGGCACGGCCGGCAAGCCGAACGATCCGACCGGCAGCTCCGGCACCGGCGGCAAGACCCGCCGCTGAGACTCCCCGCCCCGGCGGATACGAAAACGGCGCGCCATGGGCGCGCCGTTCTGTTGTGCACGTCTCCACGCGGGACGTGGTGCTACTTCCTGCAGCCCTTGCAGACCCGCTCGACCTTGTACCCCTTTGCCCGCAGCTTCTCGACCACCCCGTCGTTGCCGAGCAGGTGCAGGCCGCCCACCACCACCAGCGTGCCGCCCTGCCCGGCCTGCAGGTACGGCAGCAGTTTGGGCACCCACGCGTCGTTGCGGTCGGTGTTGATGCGCTGGTACAGCTGCGGATACTTCTGGCGCATCTCCACGCCCATCCGGTTCCACAGCAGGCGATCGTCGCCGCGGCGCCAGGCCTCATGCAGCATCTGCGCCTGGTCGTCACCCTTGCCCGCTTCGTCCAGCGCCTCGGACAGCATCTGCCGCTGCTCCTGCACGCTCATGCCATCGAGCAGGTTGATCTGGCTGGACATGTCTTCCAGGCCTGCGGTCTTCTTGCCGGCCTTCTGCGCCCGCTGCATGAAGTGCCGGTCCAGCCCCAGCTCGGGGTCCAGGCCCAGTTTCTGCATCTGCCCGACGGTGATGGTCAGGCCGACGAACCACGCTTTCATGCCCTGCAACTGCGCCAACGGAAGATTGTTCTGCGTCGCATAGGCCTGCAGCTTCTGCCAGGTCGGTGCATCCAGGTCACGCTTGAGTTCACTGCCGTCCTTGCGGGTAGCCACCTGCACCATCTGGCTGGCCATCTGCGGCGACTGCAGTTCCTCAGGCGTCACCTCGAACAGCACGCGCTGGGAAGCGTCGAATGCCTGCTCGACCTCGGTCGACAACGGATAGTCCTGCGGCTTCAACAGATGGAACGAGCCCAGCAGGTACAGGCGCGCGTCTCCCTGCCCGGTGACCTTCCACAGCAGTGGCACCGGCGGCTTGCCCGCCGTGGCTTCGGCCGGCGCATCGCGCGCGATCGCCAACGGACCGGCGGCGCAGGCAGCGAGAAAAACGGCGCTGCGCAACAACAGTTTCATCAACATGTTCAGCCCTCTCCTTCAGGCAGGTGATACGCCTTCTCACCCGCTTCCACGCGCAGGTCCAGGCGGTTTTCCGGCGGTGCCAACGGACAGGTCGCATAGGCGGTGAACGCGCACGGTGGGTTGTGGGCGTGGTTGAAGTCAATCCTCACGTGGCCGTCGGCCGTGGGCGCATCGGTATCCAGATAGCGGCCAGCAGGGTAGCTGCCGTGGCCACTGGTGCGGTCGGCAAAGATCAGGAACAGCGGCTGCCCCGGTTCGCCGATCGCTTCCAGACGCCAGCTGCGGCCGTCGCGATCGAATTCCACCGCACCGGCATTGGGCATCTCGGTGGTCAGGCCGGTGATGTCCACGATCGGCAGGGTCTTGCCTGGCGGATGCGCGATGAAGCGCGCCTGCACCTGCCATTGCGGGCCACCGGGCCAGTACTGCAGGCCGGCGAAATCACGGCGAGCGGGTGCATCGGCATGCTTGACCCGCAGTGCATCGCGCGGGCCGCGACGGATCAGGCTGAGCTGGCCCTTGCCACCATCGAAGGCCAGCAGGGTCGGCTGCGGATCCTTGTCGGTATCCATGCGCACACGCCCGCGCACGGGCTGTCCATCAAGGGTGACATCCGTGCCGGACTCCGGCGTGAACCACCACTGGTCGCCCTCACGGCGCAGCAGGCCCAGCCTGGCCGGGCCCACCGCCAACCGGATGCCGCTGCTGTCGCCACTGCCGACGAAGTGCGATCGGTTCTGCAACCAGTGCAGGCCGACCAACGCGGTCCAGCCATCGGGCCGGGTCAGGTCCTGGTAGCGCAGCACCCGCCATTGCTGTTGCTGTGCGGCGAAGGCCGGATCCTCAACAGTGACCGGTGCCGGCGTGGGTGCCGGGCTGCAGGCCACCAGCAACAGGGCCGCCAGCAGGCTGCCCATTCCGCAAAATCGCATCGGTGCTCCCCTCAACGTCCGCGCAGGAACCAGCGGTCGATCTCCGCCAGCGAAAAACGGGCCCAGGTCGGCCGGCCGTGGTTGCACTGGCCGGACCGCTCGGTGATTTCCATGTCGCGCAGCAGCGCGTTCATTTCCGGCACGGTCAGGCGCCGGTTGGCACGCACCGCGCCATGGCAGGCCATGGTCGACAGCAGCTCATCGCGCGCAGTGGCGATGCGACGGCTCTGGCCGTGCTCACGCAGGTCGGTCAGCACATCGCGCAGCAGGCCTTCGGGTTCGGCATGGGCCAGCAACGCCGGGATGCTGCGCACGTGCAGCGCGCCCGGTCCGGCACGGGTGATCTCGAACCCAAGCGCAGCCAGCGTATCGGCCTCCGCCTCGGCGGTATCGGCCTCGCGCTCGCCCACCGCCAGCGTGATCGGCACCAGCAACGGCTGCGACTGCAGGCCGATGCCATCGTGCGCGTTCTTCAACCGCTCGTAGCCTATGCGTTCGTGCGCCGCATGCATGTCGACCACGATCAGGCCTTCGGCGTTCTCGGCCAGGATGTAGATGCCATGCAGCTGGGCAATGGCGTAACCCAGCGGAGGCACGCCGGCGTCGGCACTGGTGACCGGCAATCCACTCTCCATCGGCATCGGCGGCAGGGCCGCACCGCGCTCGGCACCCGCTGGCGACGCATACAACGCAGCATAGGCAGCAGGCGCATCGGCCACTTGCAGGCCCAGCGGCTGCTGCGGCCGCCAGCCAGAGAAGCCGCCACCACCGCCGCCCTGCCCGGCACCGGGCGCCGGGCCGCGCACGTAGCCGAAGCTGGACGCCGTCGCGCCCGGCATCGCCGCTGCAGGGTCGACTTCGGCCGGATGCGCCGCGCCGGCACCGATCTCCTGCGCGGTCATGCCGGCACGGGTGTCGGCCAGTGCATCCTTCAGGGTGCGGTAGACGAAGTCATGCACCAGCCGCGAATCGCGGAAACGCACCTCGTGCTTGGCCGGATGCACGTTCACGTCAACGCGCGTCGGATCCAGTTCCAGGAACAGCACATAGGCCGGCTGGCGGCCGTGGTACAGCACGTCGCCATAGGCCATCTTCACCGCGTGGGCGACGCTGCGGTCACGCACCGAACGGCCGTTGACGTACAGATACTGCTGGTCGGTGCTGGCGCGCGAATAGTGTGGCTGCGCGATCCAGCCATGCAGGCGCAGGCCGGCACTGCTGTGGTCCACGCGCACGGCCTGGTTGGCGAAGTCCTCGCCCAGGGTCTCGGCCAGGCGCACGTCCGAATACAGGTCGCCCGGCTTGTAGCGACGCGAGGCCTTGCCGTTGTGCGAGACACGCAGCTCGACATCGGGACGGGCCAGCGCCAACGAACGCAGCCACTCTTCGATATGCCCCAGTTCGGTGCGCTCGGCGCGCAGGAACTTGCGCCGCGCCGGCACGTTGTAGAACAACTCGCGCACTTCCACCGTGGTGCCGGGCGCATGCGCGCGCGGGGTCACCTCGCCGATCTTGCCGCCCTCGATCTGCAGTGCCGAACCGTGCTCATCATGGGCACGGCGCGAGGCCAGGGTGAAACGGCTGACCGAGGCGATCGACGGCAGCGCTTCGCCACGGAAACCCAGCGTGGCCACCGCCTCCAGCTCATCAAGGTTGGAAATCTTGCTGGTGGCGTGCCGCGAAACCGCCAGCGGCAACTGCTCTGCGGCAATGCCGCTGCCGTTGTCGCGGATGCGGATCAGGCGCACACCGCCTTCTTCCAGCTCGATATCGACGCGGCTGGCGCCGGCATCGATCGCATTCTCCACCAGTTCCTTGACCACCGATGCGGGTCGTTCGACCACTTCACCGGCGGCAATCTGGTTGATCAGGATTTCCGGCAACGGCCGGATCGGACGCGGATCGGGCGCGTTCATGGGGCTGGCTGGGTTTCAGACTTCATGCCCTGATGATAACGGAGCTGCACTTTCGCCGCCGGGCATGGCCCGGCGCTACCGTAACGCGCTGCGCGATCCAATCCGCCGGGCATGGCCCGGCGCTACCGCAACCCGCTGCGCGATCCAATCCGCCTGGCATGGCCCGGCGCTACCGCAACCCGCTGCGCGATCCAATCCGCCGGGCATGGCCCGGCGCTACCGTAACCCGCTGCGCGATCCAATCCGCCGGGCATGGCCCGGCGCTACCGCAACCCGCTGCGCGATCCAATCCGCCGGGCATGGCCCGGCGCTACCGTAACGCGCTGCGCGATCCAATCCGCCTGGCATGGCCCGGCGCTACCGCAACCCGCTGCGCGATCCAATCCGCCGGGCATGGCCCGGCGCTACCGCAACCCGCTGCGCGATCCAATCCGCCGGGCATGGCCCGGCGCTACCGCAACCCGCTGCGCGATCCAATCCGCCGGGCATGGCCCGGCGCTACCGCAACCCGCTGCGCGATCCAATCCGCCGGGCATGGCCCGGCGCTACCGTAACCCGCTGCGCGATCCAATCCGCCGGGCATGGCCCGGCGCTACCGTAACGCGCTGCGCAATCCAATCCGCCGGGCATGGCCCGGCGCTACCGTAACCCGCTACGCGGGTTACTTGCTGCCGCCCGCCACGGTGCTTGCAGCGTCGATCTCGGCCTGCGCGCGCGCGGCGTACAACGTGCCCGGCGGCGGTTGGCGGCTGAAGAACGTGTGCACGCCGTCCAGCACCGCACCGGCAACCTTGCGCTGGTAGGCCGGGTCGATCAGGCGGCGCTCTTCATCCGGGTTGGAGATGAACGCGGTTTCCACCAGCATCGCCGGCATGTCCGAGGTGCGCAGCACGGCGAAGTTGGCGCGCTCGATGTTCGGCTTGTGGTTGTTGCCGATACGCTTCAGGCCGCCCAGCACGTGCCCGGCAGCATCCTCGGAGGATTTCATGTAGCCGCTCTGGGCCAGGTCCAGCAACACGTTGGCCAGCGTGCCTTCGGTCTGCTGCAGCCGCACGCCACCGACCAGATCGGCCGCGTTTTCCTTGTCCGCCAGCCAGCGTGCACGCTGCGAAGACGCCCCCTTGGTCGACAGCACATACACCGACGAACCGGTGGCCGAGCGGTTTTCGGCGGCGTCGGCATGGATCGAAATGAAGATGTCGGCCTTGTTCGCACGCGCCTTCTGCGCACGCATCGGCAGCGGGATGAACACATCGCTGTCGCGGGTGAGGAAGGCTTTCAGGCCAGGCGTAGCGTTGACCTGGCGAGCCAATTCACGCGCCACCGCCAGGGTGACATCCTTCTCGCGCTTGCCGGTCGGGCCGATGGCGCCCGGATCCTGACCGCCATGGCCCGGATCGATCGCCACCACCAGGTGACGCATGCCAGGCTGCATGCGGATGCGCGAGGCATCGCTGGGCATGGTCGGACGCGGCGACTCGGTCGGCGCAACAGGTGTCGGCACCGGCTTCGGCTGGGGGGCCACAACCGCAGCGGTGGCCTGGCCGGCGAGGATCGCTGCCGGCGACGACGTCGGCGTGCTGCTCGCGGTGGTGCCGGCCGCGGCCATCTGCGCCGGCGTGGTGCTCGGCGCCGGCGTGGGCGCGGCGGGTGCCGCGGCGCTGGCACTGGCCTGCTGCTGGACCTGCGCGGTCAACAGCGCAGTGGCTCTCGCGGCATCACCACGGGACTGTGCGGTCTGTGCAGGGGTCGGGCCCGGGACCGGAGCCGGACTCACCGAAGATGCCGCTGGCGGTTGCGTCGGCGCAGGCGTCGGCGCGGGGCGACCGGCGGCCACGGCCGGGCCATCGCCCGGCCACTCGATCACCAGCTTGGATTCATTGCCTTCGCGCTGCATCTGCGGGCGGAAGGGGGCGACCGTCTCGGCCAGGTCGAATACGACACGGAAAGTGCCCGGCACCGGCTGCCCGGTGCGCACCGCAGTCACCACGCCCTGCGGCGAAGGCATCTTCAGGTTGCGCACGGCGCTGGAATCAGGGAAATCGACCACCAGCCGGTTCGGACCGGCCAGCGACAGGGTCTTGTAGCCACCACTGCCGACCAGCGCGATTTCCGCGCGGGTTCCGGTCGCACCGGTATTGAGCAGCACCTGGCGGACCTCACCGGCCCACGCACTGACGCTCGCCAGACCAAGTCCGACGGCGGCACAGATGGCAATGAGTCGATTCCCCGGGCGCATGACTCAGGATTCAATCACCGCACTGAACGGAATGCAACACCTTTTTCCTTAATAATCCGTAACCTGCCGGTGTTTGTTCTCGTCAGCCGACAGAAAGGGCCTGCAAGTCGCCACCTTCGGGAAGTCGCTGCAGCCATTCACGTCCCGTGTCGCTGATGCCAGTGAGACGAACGCGACGCCCCTGACCGTCAATCTCCAGTGCGACCACCAGATCGGTTGGCGGCAGCGAGCCGGCACCTCGCTCTGGCCATTCGACCAGCCACAGCACGGCACTGCCCTCGTCCAGCCCGAGGAAATCCAGCTCGCCAGCCTGGCCGATGCGATACAGGTCCATATGCCAGGCCTCGCCGCCACTGGACAACGGATAGCGCTCGACCAGGGTATAGGTGGGGCTGCGGATCGCCCCCTGCACGCCCAGCGCCCGCAGCAGCGCGCGCGCGGTTGTCGATTTGCCGGCGCCAAGATCACCGCGCAGCTCGACCAGCGCCTGCGGCGGACGGGTGGCTGCCAGCCATTGCCCCAGCAGTTCGGTGGCGTTGCTGTCGGCGAGGAAGAATTCGGTCATCGGGAACGTTCCGGGTTGGCCAGCCGCCGCAGGGGCGCCAGCAGATCAGTGGGAAGCAGGCCGCGGGCACCGTCGGCGGCGGCGACATCGCCGGCCAGGGCATGCAGCAGCGCACCGCCGGCCGCCGCATCGAACGCAGGCAGGCCCTGCGCGCGCAGGCTGGCGATGATGCCGGTCAACAGGTCGCCCATACCACCCACCGCCATTCCCGGGTTGCCGGCCGCAATCAGCCGCGGTGCGTGGCCGGGCGCGGCGACGATGCTGCCCGCCCCCTTCAGCACCACCACCGCGTGATAGCGCTCGCCCAGCGCCTGCGCGCTGGCGTAGCGATCGGCCTGTACTGCCGCCGTGGTGGTTTCCAGCAGGCGCGCGGCTTCGCCGGGGTGCGGGGTCAGGATCGCATCGGGCAGCGCATGTGCATCCTGCGCCAGCAGGTTCAACGCATCGGCGTCGATCACCAGCGGCAGGCCTGACTGCAGCACACGCGCATACAACGCGCGCGCCCATTCGTCCTGGCCCAGGCCCGGGCCGATCGCCACCACCCTGGCTTTTGCCAGCAACGCCGGCAGCGCTGAGCCATCTTCCAGGGCGTGCGTCATCGCTTCAGGCAACCTCGCCAGCAGCGGGCCGACATGGTCGCGGCGGGTGCCGATGCTCAGCAGGCCCGCGCCAGCGCGCAGCGCAGCTTCGGCGGCCATCGCGATGGCACCGCCGCTGCCATGGTTGCCGCCCACGCACAGCACATGGCCGGATTCGCCCTTGTGGCTGTTGGCACGGCGCGGCGGCAGCAGATCCGGCAGGCGCGACTGCGTCCAGCACTCTGCAGCAGCGACGACACCCTGCCAGGCCGCATCGGCCAGCGTCAGTGGTGCCAGGTGCCTGCGCCCGGTGTATTCCAGTGCGTCTCCGGTGTACAGACCGCGGTGGGCGACGATGAACTGCACTGTCAGGGCCGCGCGTACGGCTGCGCCCGGCACGCAGCCGTGATCAGCATCGACACCGCTGGGTACGTCCAACGCCAACACCGGCGCCTGCTGCGCGTTCAGCGCCTCGATCAACGCCAGTGCCGCCCCCTCTGGTGCGCGGGAGAAGCCAAGGCCGAACAGGGCATCGACCCATATATCGGCCTGGGCCAGTTCGCCGTTGAAATCAGTAACGGTGCCGCCGGCGGACCTGAAATCCGCTGCGGCGCGCTGCGCCAACGCCGTGGAAGGTGGGCTGCCCGGCAGCGCGATCAGCTGCACCTGCCGCCCGGCCTGCAGCGCATGACAGGCCAGCACATAGCCATCGCCGCCATTGTTGCCGCTGCCAACCACCACGCCGATCCGCCGCGCCTGCGGCCAGTGCTGCAGCAGGGTCTGCCAGGCCGCCTGACCCGCCTGGGCCATCAGGCCCCAGCCACCATCGCCCGCCAGTGCGGAGGCCTGGGCATCGAGTGTGCGTGCGGCACGGGAATCGAACAGATCGGCGAGGTTGGCCATGCGGGGATTTTATACTGGTGCACATGTCCCCCGTCCCTGCCCCCCTCGATCCGGCCCTGGCCGTACGGCGCATCCGCGATCTGGCGCGCGCGCATGGCTTCCAACGCTGCGGTATCGCCGGCATCGAACTGGGCGAGGACGAGGCGCACCTGGCCGACTGGCTTGGCCAGGGCCTGTACGGCACGATGGACTGGATGGCACGCCACGGCACCCTGCGCGCGCGGCCGGCCGAACTGCTGCCCGGCACCGTGCGGGTGATCTCGGTGGGCATGGACTACAGCCACAGGGACGACACCGAAGCGTGGGCGACCCTGGCAGATCCGGGGCGCGCCTATGTGGCGCGCTACGCACTCGGCCGCGATTACCACAAGCTGATGCGCAACCGCCTGCAGAAGCTTGCCACGCAGATCAACGATGAGGTGGCGCCGCTGGGCTACCGCGTCTTCGTCGATTCGGCGCCGGTGCTGGAGCGCGCGCTGGCACGCAACGCGGGGCTGGGCTGGATCGGCAAGCACACCTGCCTGATCGACCGCCACGGCGGCTCGTGGTTCTTCATCGGCGAGATCTACATCGACCTGCCGCTGCCGATCGACACACCGGCCAGCGCGCACTGCGGCACCTGTACGCGCTGCATCGACGTCTGCCCGACCCAGGCCATCACCGCCCCGCAGCGGCTGGATGCGCGCCGCTGCATCTCCTACCTGACCATCGAGCATGACGGTGCGATTCCAGTGGAGATGCGACCGCTGATCGGCAACCGCATCTATGGCTGCGACGACTGCCAGCTGGTGTGCCCCTGGAACAAGTTCGCCAAGCGCACCGACGAGGCTGACTTCCGCGCCCGCAACAACCTGGACACCGCACGCCTGGACCAGTTGTTCGCCTGGGACGAAGCTGAATTCCTGCGCCGGACCGAAGGCAGCCCGATCCGCCGCAGTGGCCATGAGCGCTGGCTGCGCAACATCGCCGTGGCGCTGGGCAATGCGCCAACCACGGCAGAGACGCGGTCGGCGCTGCGGACGCGCGCCGAGGATCCTTCGCCCGTGGTCCGCGAACACGTGCAATGGGCACTGGCCCAGCACGACCAGCGCTGACGTGCGATCCTGAGCCCCCTGCTCCATCTGCCCCACGCCGTAACCATGCAGCCACGCAACAACGACGTCCTCACCCCCAGCCAGCTCAACACCCTGGCGCGCGACCTGCTGGAAGGCAGCTTCCCGGCGATCTGGGTGGAAGCAGAACTGGGCAGCGTGGCGCGGCCGGCATCCGGCCATCTGTATTTCACCCTGAAGGACGCGCGTGCGCAGTTGCGCGCTGCGATGTTCAGGATGAAGGCGCAGTACCTGAAGTTCGTTCCGCGCGAGGGCATGCGCGTGCTGGTTCGCGGCAAGGTGACCCTGTACGACGCGCGTGGCGAGTACCAGATGGTGCTGGACCACATGGAGGAAGCCGGCGAAGGCGCGCTGCGTCGGGCGTTCGAGGAACTGAAGGCGCGCCTGGAGGCCGAGGGATTGTTCGACCCGGCCCGCAAGCGGCAGATGCCAACCCATGTGCAGCGCTTGGCGGTAATCACCTCGCCCACCGGTGCCGCCGTGCGCGATGTGCTGAGCGTGCTCGGCCGCCGCTTCCCGTTGCTGGAAGTGGATCTGCTGCCGACCCTGGTGCAGGGCGCAACCGCTGCCGCACAGATCACCCGCCTGCTGCAGGCCGCCGATGCCAGCGGCCGCTACGATGTGATCCTGCTGACCCGTGGTGGTGGCTCGCTGGAAGACCTGTGGGCGTTCAACGATGAAGCGCTGGCCCGCGCAATCGCCGCCAGCGGCACGCCGGTGGTCTCGGCGGTGGGTCACGAAACCGACTTCAGTCTCAGCGATTTCGCTGCTGACCTGCGCGCGCCTACGCCATCGGTGGCCGCCGAACTGCTGGTACCCGATCAGCGCGACCTGGCCCTGCGCCTGCGCCGCAATGCGGCTCGCATGGTGCAGCTGCAACGCCACACCATGCAGCAGGCCATGCAGCGCGCTGATCGCGCCCTGCTGCGCTTGAACGCACAGAGTCCGCAGGCACGACTGGATCTGCTGCGCCGTCGCCAGCTGGACCTCGGACGTCGCTTGCATGCGGCGCACAACCAGCAGCAGGAGCGTCGCGCAGCCCGTTTGCGCCACGCTGCCGCAGTGTTGCGGGGCCATCATCCGCAGCGGCAGATGGAGGCGCTGCGACGTCGCCTTGCCGCGTTGGGCGGGCGCCCACAAGCGGCACTGCAGCGCCTGCTGCAGCGTGACGCGCTGCGCCTGCGTGGCCTTGCTCGTTCGCTGGAAGCGGTCAGTCCGCTGGCGACCGTCGCGCGTGGCTACAGCATCGTGACCCGTGCAGACGACGGCGCACTCGTACGCCGGATCGAGCAGGTGCAACCGGGTGACGCACTGCAGGCCCGGGTCGGCGACGGCGTGATCGACGTCCAGGTGACTGCGGTCAAGTAAGGGGTGTTCGGCAGGGCTGCGCCCTTCACCCGCAGAGGCCTTCAAGCCAAGGCAACAGCAACAGCAACGGCAAATGCAACGGCCGGCTCTGGATTGTCTGTGGGTTTGGCGGGGCGGTGTCGGTTGGGACATCCATGCCATCCGTGGATGCATCTCCATCGAGATCGAATATTTCGAAATCGGGACGAAAAGCATCCACGCATGGCGTGGATCTACTGTCGACCAAGGTCGACACCTACCAATAGCAAACCACGCCATCCAGACAGATTGCGGAAAACTGTCGAAGGCGGGGTGGGTCCGGTTGCGGGGGCGTGAGCCGCATGGATGCGGCGACCGAGCTTACAGGGACGTACTTGCAGCGTCCCCCGCAACCGGACCCACCCCGCCATCCCACAGGAAGCCTGCTGTTGCTGTTGCTGTTGCTTGCTGTTGATGTTGCTTGCTGTTGAGGTTGCCGGCCAGCGGCCGGCACTACCGCTTCTGCGGGTGCAGGGCGCAGCCCTGCCGCCCCCCCTTTACCTGGACTGCTCGCAGAACTTCTGCCGATACTCCAGTGCCTTCGGCATCAACGCCTGCAGGTTCTGGATACGGGTACCCGGGTTGGGGTGGGTCGAGGCGAACTCCGGCGGCGACTGGCCACCACCGGCCTGGCCCATGCGCTGCCACAGCGGCACCGCCTCGCGCGGGTCGAAACACGCCGCGGCCGCAAGCATCAGGCCCACTTCATCGGCCTGCGTCTCATGGCTGCGCGCGTACGGCAACAGATACCCGTAGCCCATCGCCGACATCATCATCTGCTGCTGCTGCGCATCCATGCCACTGGCGGCGCCGGCCACCTGGCCGATCTGGGTCAGCTTCTGCTGGGCCATGCGCTGTGCACCATGGCGCAGCAATGCGTGGGCGATCTCGTGGCCCATCACCACTGCCATCGCATCGCGGGTACGCGCAACGGGTATCAGCCCCGTGTAGACCGCCATCTTGCCACCGGGCAGGCAGAAGGCATTGGCCTGCTCGGACGGAATCACATTCACTTCCCACTCGAAGTCGCGCGCGAAGTGTGCTGGCTGCAACCCGTGTTCCTGCGCCAATGCGGTTTCGACCACATCCACTTTGGCGATCAGTCGCTCGGCAATCGCCCGCACATCCCGCGAGACCTGTTCGTTCGGGCCCAGCGGGCGCTCCTGCGACAGGATCTGCTGGTAGGCCTGCAGGCCCAGTGCCTTCTCCTGGCTGGCGTCCAGGCTGCTGTCGATCAGTACCTTCTCGCCGGTATAGGGATCGACCGCACGGTTGGAGAACCAGTAGAACGCCGCGTAGCCAGCGGCCAGCAGCAGCACCCACCAGCGGATGTTGCCGAGCAGGCCACGCCGCTGTTGCGGCGCGCGGGAAAAAGGATCGTTGCGCATCGGCAGGTCTTCCGGCTGACCCCGCCGGCCGGCGGGTACGGCGCAATCTTAGTGCGGCGCTGCCTGCGGCGGGTGAAACCGGCGCCGATCCACGCGTGCCCGTCAGATCCCTCGCACCAGTCGGAAGCCGATGCGCGCGTTGGTGGTATCTGAATCCTGCGATTGCCGCCAAGCCGCCCGGGTCTGCTCCGGCGCATTGGCCCAGTTGCCACCCCGGATCACCCGTGAACGACAGCCCGGGTTGAACCACGCCACGCCATCAGCCGGGGCGCGCCGATAGCTGGCATGCCAGCAGTCGGCTACCCACTCGCTCAGATTGCCGGCCATGTCATGCAGCCCGAAGCCGTTGGCCTGGAAGCTGGCGACCGGGGCCGGCCCCCACCAACCGTCGCCGTAACCGACGAAGGCGTTGTGCCAATGCCTGCCGGACGGCGAAACATCCTTGCTGCCGGTGTAATTGCCACTGCCTTCCGGTGGCAACCCGGCATCGCCCCACGGGTAGCGGCCACTGTTGCCGGCACGCATCGCGTACTCGAACTCGGCCTCGCTGGGCAGGCGGTAGCTGCGGCCGGTCTGTTCGGACAGCCAGTTCGCGTAGTTCTCCGCATCACGCACGCTCACGTGCATCACCGGCGAATTGCCCAGTGCCCGCCCGCCGTCATAGTCCGACCGCCAGTCCACACCGCTGCGACGTATGAAATTGCCGCTGCGCTCGTCATAGACCACCGAATGCCCACGCCGGGTCGCACGTGGGCGGGCATTGGTCGCCTTCACATAGCGCTCGAAATCACCCACGGTGATCTCGGTGATCGCCATCGCGAAACCGCGCTCGAAGCGTACATAGTGCGACGGCCGCTCTGCGTCGGTCGCGCCTGGTTCGCTGTCGCTGGCGCCCATCTGGAATCCGCCATGCGGCACCACGATCATCTGCGGTCCACGGCCGCCATCACGCAGCGCATCGCTGAACACCTGCCCCGGCCGGAAGCTGCCGTAATGGGTGGCCAGTTCGATGCGCTCGCGCAGCTGCGCCACCACCGCGTCGCCCGGCAAAGCGATGCGCAGCGCTTCGGCCAGCTTCTCGCGCGCGGGCTTCAGCCCCTGCGGGGTGGTCAGATCATGCAGGCCGCCATCGCGCAGCTGGACCAGTGCCGCCGCACGGATCTGCTCGATGCGCTCAAACGCATCGGCGATCGTCGGTGACGAGTCCCTCACCTTGCTGGCCTCTGCCAACCATGCACCGGCACTGGCGAAATCGCGGATGCGCGCGGCGTCCTCGGCGCGCCGGATCAGCCCACTTTCCGCAGCTGCCAGGCCCTGGCGCGCGCGACGATTTGCCGGGTCCAGCGCAAGTGCCTCACGGAAGTTGCCGATCGCACCATCACCGGCTTCACCTATCCGGTCGGCGCGCAGATCGTCTTCGCCCGCGCGGTTGTAGGCGACCACGCGCTGCGCAGTCTCCACCCGCCCCTGCAGCGCGCGCACCTTCTCATCCTTCGGCGCCAGGGTCAGCAGCACCAGCGCCTGGCGCCCGGCTTCGGCCAGCGCCTCACGCTGCTGCAATGGGCGCTGCAACAAGGCATCGGCCTGCTGCAGCAGGCGCTGCTTGGCACGTTGCAGGCCCAGGCGCGCCTGACGGTCGTCTGCGTCTTCCTCCTGCACCGCCAGCCACAGGGGCACAGCCGCATCGCCATCTTCGTACAGATGCCCCTGCGCGAACGCCTGCTCGGCAGCCCGGCGCAGCTGTGCCAGCGTACGCCCCTGGCGATCAACCCGTGGTGGCGTCCACTGCTGGACGTCCTCGGCCGCGTCGTCGCCGGCAATGGTCACCATGCCCTGCCCGGTATCAACCGCCGCCCCGGCCTCCGGTGCGGGATCGGCCGGGTGGCCTGCGGTGCCACCGGAGGTCTGTGCAGGGGGCGACGGCGTGCAACCGGCCAGGCCCACGGCCAAGGCGGTAAACAGCGCGGGCGACAGCAGAAAACGCAAGCAGGGCCTCCTTCGGCACGGATGCGGACCGACGTTAGGCTATTCTCCCCTGCCTGAGCAAACCCGAGTAGTAGGCCCTGACACGTGGCAACCTGGATCACCACCCCCGCCGAGCTGGACAGCTACCGCCAGCAACGGCCGACCCGCATCGGCCTGGATACCGAATTCATCCGTGAACGCACCTTCTGGCCTCAGCTGGCGCTGGTGCAGATGGCCGTCGGCAAGGACATCCTGCTGATCGACCCGCTGATTCCCGGCATGCCCGAGGCGTTGGCGCCGTGGCTGGCGGATGAATCCATCACCAAGGTGATGCACAGTGCCAGCGAAGACCTGGTGGCGTTCAAGTGGACCTGTGGCGTGCTACCGCGTCCGTTGTTCGATACCCAGATCGGCGCCGCGCTGGCCGGCATCGGTGCTGGCATGAGCTACCAGAAGCTGGTGCAGGAGATCACCGGCGTGGCATTGGAAAAAGGCGAAACCCGCTCGGACTGGATGCGCCGGCCGTTGTCGGACTCCCAGCTGAAGTACGCCGCCGACGACGTCGAGCATCTGTTCGCGATGCACGACGCGATCTCCGCCAAGCTGGAAACACTGGGGCGCCAGCAATGGCTGCACGACGATGGCGAGCGCCTGCTGGCCAGCGTGGCCAATGACGAAGACCGCTGGCCCCACCTGGGCATGCGCTCGGCGCAGTTCCTGGATGCGCCCGCGCAGCGCCGCCTGCTGCGCCTGCTGCGTTGGCGCGACGTGCAGGCGCGCGCCAGCGACCGCCCGCGCAGCTGGATTCTGGACAACGAGCTGGCCGCCACACTGGCACGCACCCCGCCAGCCGATGCCACTGCAGTGAGCAAGCTGTTTGAACAGTTCCCGAAGGCGCCGCGCAAGCTGGCCGCTGCGGTATGGCAGGCGCTGGATACGCCGTTGGCCGACGAAACCGATGCCCCATTGGCGATGCAGGCCAGCGATGCCAGCAAGCAGCTGCTGAAAAAACTGCAGGATGCGGTGGCCGAACGCAGCCGCGAGCTCGGCCTGGCCGACGGCGTGCTGGCCTCGCGCAAGCATCTGGAAAGTTATCTGCAGCATCGGCAGTGGCCTGCCGCACTGGCCGGTTGGCGCCAGCAGGAGCTGGAGCCGGTGCTGGCACCGCTGTTGCCCGCCGCTTGATAATCCTGCCGTCGTCGCGCAAGCAGCGTGACGACGGCACACCCTGGCACTGCCATGAGATCGCGCGGCGCGTGCCTGCTGCGCGCGCGCCTTCGCGCCACCCCGAGGCCCGCCCGAGTCTGATTGCTGCATGCGGCGATACCCGCCGCGATCCTGTACGCCCGCCAACAGGATCTCACTGCGCGGTTCATGTACATGACTGCAGACACATACGCGTGCGTCGACTGCATGCAAGAGTGAATCGCACGTTCCTTGTTTGCCTGTTCAAGGCACGGGTGGACGACGCCCCCAGGACCGATGCCGTCGGCGCAGGTCCTGCCCATGCAGCTGCGCCAAGGACTCCCATGCACACGATCATCTCCGAACGGACCACAGCTTCCCCGTCCCGTCGCATGCGCCATCTGCGCCGCTGGCTGGGCGTTTCACTCCTGTGCGTTGCCGCCAGTGCCAGCGCCGCCGATGACCTGCGGGAACGCATTGCAAAGGCATTGCAGGGCACGACGACGCCGGCCATGGGTGTGCTGGTGATCCGCGACGGCAGGATCGCCGAACAGGCCGTCAGCGGCGTGCGTCGCAATGACGAGAAGGTGGCCGTCAGCACCGCTGATGCCTGGATGATCGGCTCGACCGGTAAACCGATCACCGTGGCGATGATCGCGCGCCTGGTCGAACAGGGCGTACTGAAGTGGGATGCGCCGCTGTCGACGATGCTGCCCGACCTGACCGCACAGATGCAGCCGGCCTACCGCAACGTCACGCTGGTGCAGCTGCTGTCGCACCGCGCCGGCCTGCCGGAGAATCTCACCGATGGCGTCGCACTGGATGCATTCTTCACCGACACGCGTGCCCTGCCCGTGCAGCGCGAGGCGTACATCAAGGCTGCACTGTCCGAGGCGCCAGCCCACCCGCCGGGAACGGAATTCGCATACAGCAACAGCGGCTTCATGATCGCAGCGGTGATCGCCGAACGCGCCACCGGCAAGGACGTGGAGACGCTGATCCACCGCGAGGTGTTCCAGCCACTGAAGATGACCGGTGCCGGCTTCGGGCCAACCACTGCCGGGCAGCCGTTGGGCCACCGCGCCGGCACGCCCGTCACCCGCGCGCCGCAGAAAGCCGATGATGGCGTACCGCCGATCTACACCGCTGCCGGCAACCTGCACATGCGCCTGCAGGACCTGGCACTGTTCGCCATCGACCAGCTCGCAGGCAGCCACGGCAAGGGCACGCTGTTGACGCCGGCGTCCTATGCGCTGATGCAGAGCGCGCAACCGGGCAGCCCCTCGGGCCTGGACTGGGGCGTGCAGCCGTCGATCGCTGGACGCCAGGGCCCGGTGCTGGTGCACGGTGGCTCCGATGGCAACTGGCTGGCGTGGGTGGTGCTGTTCCCCGCACAGAACAACGGCGTGATCGCCATTGCCAACGCCGCCGAAGACATGGGAGCCGACACGGCCACCATGGGCGTGCTCGGCGGCCTGTTTGCCGAACTGGCCCCTGCTGTGACGCCTGCCGCCAAGTAGGCCCGTCACACGACGCCCCGCACCTGCGAGCGTCGATTCCCCGAGTCAGCTCCTGCAACGACAGACGCCCTGCACAAGCAGGGCGTCTGGAGGGAAGCGCGACGGTATGGGTACCGCATGCGGTACCGACCGATGCGGCTTACCAGTTCATGTTCAGCGAGACACCCACGGTACGCGGTTCGTTGTAGACGGCGGCCATGTAGTTCTCGATCACGCCCTTGAGGTTCTTCTCGTTGGTGATGTTGCGCGCGAACAGCGCCACTTCGTAGGCACCGTAGTTGCCGGAGTAACCCAGCTTCAGGCCGCCCTCGAAATCACCCTTGGAGTTGAATTCCTTGCTGTCGTACAGGACGAAGCTGGTGTAACCCTGCTTGTTCCAGTCGGTGGACACGAACATCGTG
>Ga0308171_1002787_pt1 | contig 17363 bp, 19 predicted proteins | sample PhyGR1_FD_202135 | JGI IMG/M metagenome (GOLD analysis project Ga0308171, IMG submission 202135) | Phyllosphere microbial communities from UC Gill Tract Community Farm, Albany, California, United States - DLSLSG.R1 | ecosystem: Host-associated > Plants > Phyllosphere > Unclassified | place: USA... | reverse complement strand
TCTCGTAAACGCTCCCTGCAAAACAATAAGTGCCGATGCTAAGCGCACTGACTTCGCCCTCGCTGCGTAAGCGAGCCCGATAGTCCGTCAGACCGTGTGTGACCCCGCCACGGATCCTGGCGTCATCTAGGGGTCTTGCTGTGTGACGGCGTCTGGACGTCACACGGGACTTTTCCCAGGCTGGGCTTGTCGACTTAGGTGTCTGTGACAAAGGTCGGAGCCGAGCAGAACGTTTTCACAGACTGCGCCCGGAGAAAACGCGGAGACCCAGCGTTGGACGGGGGTTCGATTCCCCCCAGCTCCACGAGCCACTGTCACCTCGACGACGCCCCCGCTCCCACCCGTTTCGGTGGGGTGGGGGCGTCGTCGTTTCCGCCGTCGTCAGGCGGCTGAGCGCGTGTGGATGTCCGTCTCGTCCGAGACGCCGTTGAGCTCGAGGTAGATCCGGCCCTCGGTCCGCGTGAGCGTAGCCGTGCTGCGCCGCTCGATGTGCCCGGCCATGCGCTCCACGAACCCGGGATCGAAGCTATGCAGGAGCACCTCGTCGCCCCGGTGGATCCGCTTCCCGGCCCAGGGCGCGGCGACCTTGTCGGGATCGCGGTGCGTGTACACGGCGGTGCGCGCGGCCTTCATGCTCCCGGTGTGGAGGCGGGCGGCATCCGGGGCCCCGACCTCGATCCACGCGACCAGGGCGCCCGTGAGGTCGCGCACCAGGACGGCGGGTTCATCCGTTGCGGAGATGCCCTCGCTGAAGTCGATGCCTTCCTCGTACTCGAGGCAGTAGGCGAGCACGCGCGTGAGCATGTACGCGTCCGTCTCGGAGGGATGCCGGGCGACCCGGATCGACAGCTCGTCGTAGACGCCGCGATCGACGTCCGAGAGCTGCACCGTGAACGTGTGAATGGTCGCGCCGATAGCCACGAGGGTCGAGCCTACGCGAGTGCTTGTCGCGGTGAGGATCCAGCGCCTAGCGTCGAGGGATGCCAGATCCCCGCGCGCTCCGTATCGACGTCGGCCCGTTCCGCCTGGAGCCCACGCCCGACGCCGGCACCTGGACCGCCGTCGCGCGCGGCGACGCCGGGGGAGTGGCATCCGGGATCAGTGCCTCGTGGAGCGACTGGGTCGCGTTCGCGGAGAAGGTGCGCCGGGTGGACGACCTGTGGCGCGAGCGCGAAGCGCGTGGCGACGCCTGGGACGAAGGGTTCGCCGCGGCGAGGGATGCCGCGGCCGTCAACCCCTATCGGTGAGCCGTCACGGCCCCTCGACGAGGACCAGGCTCTGGCGGGTGTCGGCGAGCTTCACCCAGCCGTCGCCGAAGAGGTAGGTCATGCCGTAGCCGTCGGAGTCCTTGCCGACCGCCCACGCGGGGTTCTCGGTCACGTAGGTGCCGCCCGGCCCCTCCTCGCGGCGCCAGCCCGAGGCGACGAGGTCGCGTTCGGCCGCGGCGGCGGTGGCGTCGTCGATCGGCGCCCACCCGAACACCTGGACGCGGTCGGTCGTGATCCGCTGATCGCCCCACTTGCACTGGATGCCGCCGTCGATCTCGGTCGCGCCGACGCGGAACGACTCGGCGCTGACGCTCCACCCGAGGCTGCGGAAGTCGTCGGCCGTGCTCTTCGGGATGATCGTGTCGCAGGTGGGATCGGCCGCGGGTTCGGGGGTGCCGCCGTCGGTGGGATCGGGCGCAGACGTCGTGGCGCCGTCGCTCGGCACCTGCGCTGCCGCGGTCGGCGTCGGCGTCGGACTCGAGCAGCCGGCGAGGACGACGACGCTCAGGGCGACGGCGGAAAGGGCCAGGGTGAGGCGCCGGGTCACGCGGAATCCTCCTCGTGCAGGAGCGCGGAGAAGGCGTCGTGCAGGATCCCGTTGGTCGCGAGCGAGGAGGCCGCGTCGAGACGGTCCGAGCCGTCGAAGGCGGTGAAGCGTCCGCCGGCCTCGCGCACGATGGGGGCGATCGCGGCGATGTCGTACTCCTGCACGCCGAACTCGGCGACGAGCTCGAGACGCCCTTCGGCGAGCCACATGTAGGGGAGGGCGTCGCCGTAGCCGCGATCGCGCCAAACGGCGCGGGAGAGGCGGTCGAGAGTCGGCAGCAGGTCGACGTCGTTCCACTGCTCGATGCTCTGGAAGCTGATGCTCGCCTTCGCGAGGTCGTCGACGTCGGACACATGGATGCCACGGGGTTCCCCCGACGGGGTGTTCGTCCACGCGCCATGGCCCGTGGCCGCCCACCACCGACGGCCGAGTGCGGGCTGGCTGACGACACCGACGACCGGGACGCCGTCGACGGTGAGAGCGATCAGCGTCGCCCAGATCGGGATGCCGCGCATGTAGTTGTGCGTGCCGTCGATGGGGTCGATCACCCAGCGTCGGGCGGTGTCACCCGACGTCCCGAACTCTTCGCCCAGAACCGCGTCGCCGGGGCGCTCGGCATCCAGAATCTCCCGAATCGCCCGCTCGGTGGCGAGGTCGGCCTCGGTCACGTGCGTGCGGTCGGCCTTGGTGTCGATGCGCAGGTCGTCGGCGTCGAAACGCGCCATCGCGACGGCGTCGGCGGCGTCCGCCAGGCGCAGAGCGAGCGCGAGGTCGTCGGCGAGGGCGGGGCGGAGCTCGTCGGGAGTCTGGGACACGGCTCCAGGATAACCGGCGACGCGGGGCCGATTTGGTGCCGCCGCGTCACGCCTGGTAACGTAATCCCTCGGTTCGCCAAGCAAATCTGAGGCGGATCAGACTGCACCTCTAGCTCAATCGGCAGAGCAACTGACTCTTAATCAGTGGGTTCTGGGTTCAAGTCCCAGGGGGTGCACGCACGGGCCTCCACCTTCGGGTGGGGGCCCTTTCTCGTTCCGGCGGGACCGTTACTGCACCGTCCACCACGCCACGTCGACGAGGCAGAGGCCGCCCTCGTCCTCCCGGTAGAACAGGTCTCCCGGATACTCGATCCCGGATGCCACGCGCCCGGCGGGCAGCGACAGATTGATGCTCCACGTCGGGTCGAGTTCGGCCTGCTCGGGCCAGTATTCGGCCACGAATTGCTCGGGCTCTTCGGCTGACAGCCCGTCCCAGGCGGAGGGAGAGCCGAGGTCCAGATCGATCCCCGCGCACACGAGTCCCTCCGTCTCGCCCGCCGCAGCGGCGTCGATGAGCTCCCGAGTGGTGTCGATCACGTTCGCGCCCTCGGGTCCCCAGATCAGCCCATCGAGAGAGCACCCCGTCAGCGCGAGTGCGGTGGCTGTCATCAGGGTCGCGGTGATACGGCGGTGCGTGCGGCTCATGCGCTCAACCTATCCACCGCCCCATATCGTGCGCGTACACCGCCTGTCACGCGCTGGAACGCCGCGCGTGCCCTCTGCGACGATCTCAGAACCGCGAACCGCGCCGCGGATCCGGCGCGACCGAGGACGCTAGGAGCCCCCCGTGACCGACACCCCTCCCGACCTGCCGCCCGCTCCGCCCCTTCCGCCGACTCCTCCGGCCCCGCCGGAGAAGAAGCGCGGTGGGCGACTCGGGCTCATCGTCGGTCTCTCGGCGGTCGGCGTCGTGGTCCTCGGCGTCGGCGCGTTCTTCGGTATCCGCGCGGTGACCGGCATGAACGCACCGGAAACCGCTGCCGCTCCGGTCGAGTCCGCCAGCCCCGAGGCGGGACCGACCGGCACGACCGAGTACGCCCGCCTCGACGGGTTTATCACCGACCCCGTGTCTTCCTCGCGGGTCGTGCTCGAGGTACCCGCGGACGAGGGCTTCGACGGGGGCCGGACGGTCATCAGCACCGCGCCGGACTCGCCGTGGGAGTGGACGCAGATGCCGTCGATCGACACCGACTCGCTCTACGGCGGCCAGATGAGCACCGCCTACGGCTTCCTGGGCTCGTGCATGTCGTTCGTCGGCATGGCCCGGAACGGGAGCGACGAGAACGCGCGGTGGGCCTTCAGCGACAAGGCCTACGGCATCTCGACGTTGCTGTTCTTCCGCGACCAGCTGGGCATCGAAGACCCCGCGCGATTCCACGAGGAGACCGTGGTGGGGGTGCCGTACCACGAGGAGGGTCTCGGCCAGATCCCGTTCTTCCACTACACGGTTCCCGCCGCCGAGAACAGCACCGGAGTCGACATGAAGGTCATGCAGGGTCCCGATTACAACACCGGGCACATGCTGTTCCTCTCCGTCGCGTGCTCGACCCCCGGCGACACCGAGAAGATGTGGGACACGATGACGACTCCGGGCAACGAGTACAGCGTGTACGTGGACGTGCTCCCTGCTTCGGCGGGCTGACAGACGAGCAATGGAGGCGAAGCTCTACGGCATGACACGGCGGAGGCACGTCGTCTCGCTTGTCGTGCACGCCGTCTTGCTGCTGATGTTCGTTGCGCTCGCGGTGCTGAGCGCCATGACCGCACGGTTCGGACCCGTGCAGTGGGCCGTCGCCGGCTTTCTCCTGCTGTCGTCCGCTCTCTGGGTCGCGTGGGAGATCCGGGTGTTGTTCCTCTTCCGCGCCGGCCGTGTGGACGGTCAGGAACCGTCGGTCGAATGACGGCGTCTGCCCGCCCGCATCAGCGAGGATGGCCCCATGGCCGATGACGAGATCTGGGACGTGACCGACATCCACGGAACGCCGACCGGTGCGCTCCACCGCCGGGGTGACGGGCCGGTTCCGGCGGGAGCGTTCCACATCGTGGCATCCGTCTGCGTGGTGTCGTCGACGGGGCGTGTGCTGGTGAGCCTGCGCGCACCGGGGAAGGACTACCCCCTCGCGTGGGAGTTCCCCGCCGGCAGCGCGCTGCGCGCCGAGTCGAGTCGTCGCGGCGCCTCTCGCGAACTCGAGGAGGAGACCGGGCTCGCGATCGCGCCCGACGATCTCGTACTCGTCGGGCGGGTGATCGAGGAGCGGGCGCTGTTCGATCTCTGGATCGCGCGCGTCGAGGGCGAGCCGACGCCCGTCCCCGACCCCGAAGAGGTCCAGGATGCCGAGTGGGTCACGCTCGACGAGGTGCGGCGCCGCTGGGAGGCGGGGATGTTCGCGACCCCCTGGAACGCGCGTTTCGCACAGCTATGGAGCACTCTCGCGCGCGAGGTGGCGGCCCGCGCATGAGCGCCGGGTCCCGCACGCACGACCTCGCCGTCAGCGGGGGAGCGCTGCGCGTGGGGGAATGGCATCCGGATGCCACCGGGGTGCCGTGGCTGCTCGTGCACGGCGTGAGCGCGTCGCATCGCGCGTGGGCGTGGGTTGCGGAAGAGGCGCGGGACGAGCGGCTCATCGCGCCCGACCTGCGCGGGCGCGGGCGGAGCAGTGGGGTCGAGGGACCAGTGGGGATGACCGCGCACGCCGACGACCTCGCCGCGGTGCTCGACGCTCTCGAGATCGAGCGGGCCGTCGTGATCGGGCATTCGATGGGCGCGTTCGTCTCGGCCGTGTTCGCCGACCGTCACCCCGAACGCGTCGAGCGTGTCGTGCTGGTGGACGGCGGGCTCCCGCTGACCCTCCCCGACGAGCTCGACCCGCGAGAGGCGGTGCGTCACGTTCTCGGCCCCACCGCGGAGCGTCTCGGCCGGCGCTTCGCCGATCACGCCGCCTACCGGGATTTCTGGCGGGTTCATCCCGCGTTCGTCGGGCGGGACGACCCCGAGCTCGACGCCTACTTCGCCTACGACCTCGAGGGGGCCGAACCGGAGCTCCGCCCCGCCACGACCTTCGCCACCGTCGAGCAGGACTCGATCGATCAGAACACGGGCGACGCGATCGCCGCCGCCCTCGAGCGGATGCCGCGCCCCACCGTCCTGCTCGCGGCCGAGCGTGGGCTGCTCGACGAGATTCCGCCGCTGTACCCCGATCTGGATGTGCTCACCGCCCGCCACCCCCGCCTCGGAGCGGTTCGGGTCGCGGAGGCGAACCACTATTCGATCGTCATGTCGACGCGCGGTGCTCGGACCGTCGCGGCAGCGGCTCGCGTCGGGGAGCTGCGGAGCATCTGAGAACGACGGAGGCCCCGGCTCCTCCATACGGGGAGCCGGGGCCTCTCGCATCGCTCACGCCGCGTCGCCGACCAGGACCGCGGCGCCTTCGTCCGCGGCATCCGGGTGCGCGCTGTCGACGTGGGCCAGGGTCTTGCGTCCGAGCAGGATGCAGGCTGCCGCGATGAGGACAGAAACGCCGGCCACGATGTACGGCACGCCGGCGCCGGCGGCGTGCCACAGGAACGCCGCGAGGGGCGGGGCGACCGCGCCGCCGAGGAACCGCACGGCCGAGTAGGCCGACGAGGCGACCGAGCGGGGGAGGTCGGTCGCTTCCATGACCGCCTCGGTGAGCGCGGTGTTGACGACGCCGAGCACGAGACCACCGACGACGATGCACGTCACGAGGGCGGCAGGCGAGGTGACGACGAACGCGGCGACGAGCAGGTCCACGGCGAGCAGCGGCAGCGCGAGGAGCAGCACCGAGGTCAGACGCATCCGGCGGAGGAGGATTGGGGCGACCCAGACGCTCGTGATGGCGAGCGCCACGCCCCAGCCGAAGAACGTCAGACCGATCCCCATGGCCCCGAAGCCGAGGGGGAACGGCGAGAACGCCAGGAGCGTGAAGAAGCCGATGTTGTAGAACAGGGCGGTCGCCGCGAGGATAGCGAGAGCCGGGCGTCCGAGGGCACGGAACGGCGCGCTGAACGGGATCGGCGTGCGGGCGGGGGCGGGGCCGCGCAGGAGGACGGCGACGGCGACGAACGCGATCGCCATGAGCACGACGACACCGAAGAACGGCCCGCGCCAGCTCGCCTCGCCGAGGATGCCGCCGAGCAGCGGACCGACGGCGATGCCGAGCCCGAGCGCGGCCTCGTACAGGATGATCGCCGCCGAACTTCCGCCCGATGCCGCGCCGACGATCGTCGCGAGCGCGGTGGAGATGAAGAGCGCATTGCCGAGACCCCAGCCCGCACGGAAACCGATGACGGCATCGACGCTCCCGCTGAGCGCGCAGAACAGGGCGAACACGACGATGAGCGCGAGTCCGACGAGCAGTGTCGCCTTCGCGCCGATACGGCTCGAGATCCAACTCGTGACGAGCATCGCAAGGCCGGTGACGACCAGGTAGCTCGTGAAGAGCAGCTCGGTCTCGACCGGTGTCGCCTTCAGGGAGTCGGCGATCGCGGGGAGGATCGGGTCGACCAGGCCGATGCCCATGAAGGCGACGACGCAGGCGAAGGCCACGGCCCAGACCTGGGCGGGCTGTTTCCAGACGCTGGGAGCGGCGCTCATCGCACGACCTCCGGCTGCAGGCCCACGCGGGCGGACAGGGCGCCGGCGGCGACGCTCACGGCATCCCACTCGGCATCCGAAAGGTCGGCGACGTGGGGGGCGAGGGCGTCGCTCAGCTGGGTGAGCCAGCGCTCGAGGGCGACGAGACCCTCGTCGGTGACCGCGATCACGCTGACACGCGAGTCGTCGGGGTGCGGTTCGCGCGTCACGAGTCCCGCGTCGCTCAGCTGGTGGACGAGCCGCGTCATTCCGGGCTGCGTCACGCGGCTCAGGGTCGCGAGGTCGCCGAGGCGCTGGGGGCCGTTGTCGCGCAGGAGCGTGAGGGTGCGCCACTGCGCGGCGGGGGCGTCGTTCTGGGTGTCGAGGGCTGCGATGCGCGTCAGGGCGTGCACCGCGAGCAGCAATCTCTGCAGATCGTCATCGCGGGTCATGCAAGAAGCATACCGCAGATATATACCTAAGGTATCTATCTCGCAGCGAGGCGCGTCGACAGTTGATGGGCGTGCGCGAGCAGGATGCGCCCGAGCTCCGCGAGACGCTCACCTGAGAAGCGGAACTCGACGCCCGTGAGACTCAGCGCCCACTGCGGCTGTCCGGCGCGATCGAAGACGGCGGCGCCGAGGCCCCAGCTTCCCTCGACGATGAGCCCGGGGTTCACGGCGTATCCACGCTCCTGCGTGTCGCGCACGCGCGAGCGCAGGCGCGCGGGGGAGTGCGACGCGCCCCAATGCGTCGCCAGGTCGTCGTGGCGTTCGAGGTAGGCGTCCACATCATGAGGCGGGAGGAACGCGAGGATCGCCAGGCCCGCGGATGCCACGCCCAGGGGGAAGCGGATGCCCTCCGACAGCACGAACGAACGGATGGGGAAGCTCCCGTCCTCGCGCACGAGACACACGGTCTCGTCCCCGCGCCGCACCGAGAGGAAGGCGCTCTCCTCCGTCCGCACGGCGAGCGAGCGCACGAGGTCGCGCGCGGTCGCGGTGATGTCGAACCGGGATGCCGCGACGGTGCCCATCAGATACAGCTCCGGCCCCGGCAGCCAGTGCCCGCTCGCGTCGTCGCGGTCCACCAGTCCCTCCGCCCGCAAGGCGGTGAGGAGCCGGTGAACCGTGGGGCGGGTGAGGTCGGCGTCGCGCGAGAGGTCCCCGATCGACGTGCCCGCAGCGCCGGCGGCCGTCACAAGCCGGAGCAGGGACGCGGCCCGCGCGATCGCCTGAGCTCCCGGAACGGTGGATCGGGGGTGAGGGGTGGTGTCCACGATGTGGACGCTACGCCCCGAGGCATCCACATCGCAAGAAGCGGCTGGGCGCGCGCCCGCGCCCGGGGGGGAGCATGGGAGAACGCAGACACGAAGGAGTTCGCGTGATCGACAAGACCTGGACCTCGGCCGCCGACGCGGTCTCCGACATCCCTGACGGCGCGTCGATCGCCGTCGGCGGTTTCGGCCTCTCCGGAAACCCCATCGCCCTCATCGAGGCGCTGCTCGCCCAGGGCACGCGCGACCTCTCGGTCGTCTCGAACAACTGCGGAGTCGACGACTGGGGACTCGGCATCCTGCTGGGCGCCGGACGCATCCGCAAGATGACCTCGTCGTACGTGGGGGAGAATAAGGAGTTCGAGCGGCAGTTCCTCTCCGGAGAACTCGAGCTCGAGCTGACCCCGCAGGGGACCCTGGCCGAGAAGCTCCGCGCGGGCGGGTCGGGTATCGCCGCGTTCTACACGCAGACGGGCGTCGGAACGCAGGTCGCCGAGGGCGGCCTCCCGCAGCGGTACGACGGCGCCGGAGGTGTCGCGGTCGCGTCGCCCGCGAAGGACGTGCGCGTCTTCGATGTCGGCGGGCAGCCGCGGGAGTTCGTGCTCGAAGAGGCCATCACCACTGACTTCGCGCTCGTCCATGCCTGGAAGGGCGACCGCCACGGCAACCTCGTGTTCCGCAAGGCCGCGCGCAATTTCAGCCCGCTCGCCGCGATGGCCGGTGGCGTGTGCGTCGCCCAGGTCGAGCACCTCGTCGAGCCGGGCGAGATCGAGCCTGACGACGTCCACCTTCCCGGGGTGTTCGTCCATCGGGTCGTCGAGGTGGGTCCCGACATCGAGAAGCGCATCGAGAAGCGCACCGTCCGAGAGAGTGCCGCTGGGCGGGGACCGGTCCCTTCGACAGGCTCAGGGACCTCCGCCGTGACCGAGAAGGAGATCTGATCGTGCCCCTCACCCGCACCGAGATGGCGGCGCGCGCCGCTCGCGAGCTCGCCGACGGCTCCTACGTCAACCTCGGCATCGGCCTGCCCACCCTTGTGCCCAACCACGTCCCCGACGGCGTGACGGTCGTGCTGCAGTCCGAGAACGGCATCCTGGGCGTCGGGCCGTACCCGACCGAGGACGCGGTGGATGCCGACCTCATCAACGCGGGCAAAGAGACCGTGACCACCCTTCCGGGGGCGGCGTTCTTCGACTCGGCCCTCAGCTTCGGCATGATCCGCGGGGGCAAGATCGACGCCGCCATCCTCGGGGCGATGCAGGTCTCGGCATCCGGAGACCTGGCCAACTGGATGATCCCCGGAAAGATGGTCAAGGGCCCCGGCGGGGCCATGGATCTCGTTCACGGGGCCGCGCGTGTCATCGTCCTCATGGAGCACGTCGCCAAGGACGGCTCGCCCAAGATCGTCGACGCCTGCTCTCTTCCCCTCACCGGGAAAGGGGTGGTCGACCGCGTCATCACCGACCTCGCGGTCATCGACGTGACCGAGGATGGACTCGTGCTCGTCGAGCTCGCCCCCGGGGTGAGCGTCGCCGAGGTGCGGGATGCCACAGAGCCCCCGCTGACCGTCCGACTCACTGAGGAGCAGCCCGCATGACCACAGACAACGACGTCGTCATCGTCGCCGCCGCCCGCACGCCTCAGGGGCGCCTGAAGGGTCAGCTCGCCCCCCTCACCGCCGTGCAGCTGGGATCGGCCGCCATCCGCGGCGCGCTCGAGCGCGGCGGCATCCCCGCCGACGCCGTCGACGCGGTGCTGGTCGGACAGGTGCTGCAGGCCGGTGCCGGGCAGAACGCCGCCCGTCAGGCCGCGATCGCGGCCGGCATCGGGTGGGACGTGCACAGCGCCACGATCAACAAGGTGTGCCTCTCGGGCCTGACCGCGATCATCGACGCGGCCCGCATGCTGCGCCTCGGTGATGCGACCGTCGTCGTCGCGGCCGGCATGGAGTCGATGACCCGCGCTCCGCACCTGCTCATGAACTCGCGCGAGGGATACGCCTACGGCTCTGTCGAGGTGCTCGACCACCTCGCGTACGACGGCCTCACCGACGCGTACGACCGCGAGAGCATGGGCGCGTCCACCGAGCGTGCGAACGCCCGTTTCGACGTCACCCGGGAGGCACAGGATGCCGTCGCCGCCCGCTCGCACCAGCGCGCCGCCGCAGCCCAGGCCGACGGGGTGTTCGATGCTGAGATCGTGCCGGTCGAGATCCCGCAGCGCAAGGGCGCTCCGGTCGTCGTGTCCGCCGATGAGGGCATCCGCGCCGACACGACCGTCGAGACGCTCGCGAAGCTCCGCCCCGCCTTCGCCGAGGGAGGCTCGATCACCGCGGGCAACGCCTCGCAGATCTCCGACGGCGCCTCGGCGGTCGTCGTCACGACCCGCGCCGTCGCCGACGAGCGCGGATGGGACGTGCTCGCCGTCGTCGGCGCCGCGGGGCAAGTCGCCGGCCCCGACAACTCGCTGCATGCGCAGCCCGCGCGCGCGATCGCGAAAGCGCTCGAGAAGCAGGGGATCACGGCATCCGCCCTCGACCTCGTCGAGATCAATGAGGCGTTCGGCGCCGTCGTCGCACGCTCCCAGGCCGAACTGGGGCTCGCGGACGACGTCGTCAACCCGCACGGCGGGGGCATCGCGATCGGTCACCCGATCGGCGTCTCGGGCAACCGGCTCGTCGTCCACGCCGTGCACGAGCTCGTGCGGCGGGGGAGCGGCACCGCGGCGGTGGCCCTGTGCGGCGGCGGCGGTCAGGGCGACGCGCTCATCCTGACCCGCTGACGGACAGACGGATGCCACGGCGGCGAGGCCGTGGCATCCGGGATCCGATCAGCGCGCGAGGCGCTTCTTCAACAGCTTCTGCTGCTTCTTGGCGACGGGGGAGTCGCCCGAGATGACGCGTCCGCGGCGCGCGCGGCGGGTGTCGACGACCGAGCCGATGGCGAGCGCCAGCGTGATGCCCCAGCTGAGCCACGCGAGCGCGGTGCGCCAGGTGAAGGGCTCGTCGTTGCGCAGCGCCCGCAGGAGCGTGATGCCACCGGTGATGGCGCTGAGAAGACCCGTTCCGAAGATGTACTGGCGCATGCGCCCAACCTACCGATGCTCCGGACCGAGTGCCGCGTCTTGACACGCGTCCATCCCTCACCGATAAACGCTCCTGGGTGCGAAACACGCCGTCTCACCGCGTGTCCCGGCAGCAACAGCGTTTATCGCATCTCGTCCACCCCCCTGCGCCGCCGAGAGCCGCTGTTAGCCTGAGGTCGATCCCCGAGGAGGACCTGTGACCCAGGCCGATTTCGTCGTCGTCGCCAACCGCCTGCCCGTCGACCGCACCCCGGACGGCGAGGGGTGGCGGCGTTCCCCCGGCGGTCTCGTGACCGCCCTCGAGCCCGTGATGCGGCGCGCCGACGGTGCGTGGGTCGGCTGGGCCGGCCAACCCGACGTCGAGCTCGACCCGTTCGAGTTCGACGGCGTGCACCTCGTGCCGGTCGCGCTGACGGCGTCGGACGTGCAGAACTACTACGAGGGCTTCTCGAACGACACCATCTGGCCCCTGTACCACGACGTCATCGCCGCGCCCACGTACAAGCGCGCCTGGTGGGACGCCTACGTGCGCGTGAACCGCCGCTTCGCCGAGGCCGCGGCCGCGGCCGCCTCGCCCCACGCGATCGTCTGGGTGCAGGACTACCAGCTGCAGCTCGTGCCGAAACTGCTGCGCGAGCTCCGCCCCGACCTCACGATCGGCTACTTCCACCACATCCCCTTCCCCGCCTACGGCCTGTACTCGCAGCTGCCGTGGCGCAAGCAGGTGCTCGAGGGACTGCTGGGCGCCGACGTGATCGGCTTCCAGCGCGTGGCGGATGCCGGCAACTTCGCCCGTGCCGTGCGGCGCCAGCTGCGCTTCGAGACCAAAGCGAGTGGCATCCTGGTGCCCGATGGCGAGGGCGGCACGCGCGTCGCCCTCGCGAAGGCGTTCCCGATCTCGATCGACGCCGAGTCGTACATCGAGCTCGCGCAGAGGCCCGAGATCCAGCAGCGTGCGAAAGAGATCCGCGAGGGACTCGGCAATCCCCGAAAGATCCTGCTCGGCGTCGACCGTCTCGACTACACGAAGGGCATCCGCCATCGGCTCAAGGCCTGGGGCGAGATCCTCGAGGACGGGCGTGCCACGGTCGAGGACGCCACGCTCGTGCAGGTCGCGAGCCCCAGTCGCGAGAGGGTCGACGCCTACGTCCAGCTGCGCGACGAGATCGAGATGACGGTCGGGCGCATCAACGGCGACTACGACACGACGACGCACACCGCAATCCGCTACCTGCACCAGTCCTACCCGCGCGAGGAGATGGTCGCGCTGTTCCTCGCCGCCGACGTCATGCTCGTCACGGCGCTGCGCGACGGAATGAACCTCGTCGCGAAGGAGTACGTCGCGAGCCGCATCGACAACCGCGGCGTGCTCGTGCTGAGCGAGTTCGCGGGCGCCGCGGACGAGATGGGCAGCGCCCTGCTCATCAACCCGCACGACATCGACGGGCTCAAGGACACCATCGTCCGCGCGCTCGAGATGCCCTCCGCGGAGCAAGGCCGGCGCATGCGCGCACTCCGCAAGCGTGTCCGTGACCACGACGTCGAAGATTGGTCGCGGGAGTTCCTGGAGGCGCTCTCGACGTTCCACGACAGGGCGTCGAGCGCCCGTGCCGCCGCAGAGGTCGAGGCGCACGACGACGAGGAGGACGCCGAGTGACCGCCGCCGACGCGACGATCGAAGCCGTCGCCACCACGGACCGACTCCTGATCGCTCTCGACTTCGATGGCACCCTCTCGCCGCTCGTCGACGAACCGATGACCGCGCGGATGACCCCGGGCGCGCGGTCAGCACTCGAGGACCTCATCACCCTGCCGCGCACCGTCGTCGCCCTCGTGTCGGGCCGCTCGCTCGGTCATCTCCGCGAGATCGCCGAGCACGCGGACGACTCCCCGATCTGGCTCGCGGGTTCGCACGGCGCGCAGTTCTGGGTTCCCGGCGTCGGCATCGAGGCGGCGCACGACGACACCGCCGACCTCGCGCTGCGCGATCGCCTGCAGGACGAGTTCGCCCGTCGCAGCGCCGGGATGTCGGGTGTCTGGATGGAACCGAAGGAGTACGGCTTCGGCGTGCACACCCGGACCGCGGATGCCGAGACCACGCGTGCCGCTCGCGCGCTGGCCGACGAGCTCGTCGCCGCCGAGGCCCCCACGTGGCGCCGTCGCACCGGCTACGACATCCTCGAGTTCTCGTTCCGTCACGAGGGCAAGGACTCCGCGATCGCGCACCTGCGAGAGCGCGTCGAGGCTTCGGCCGTGCTCTTCGCGGGCGACGACGTCACCGACGAGGACGCTCTGCGCTCGCTCGGGGCCGGGGATCTCGGCATCCGTGTCGGTGGGGGAGAGACCGCGGCGACGCTGCGCGTCGACGACATCGACGCACTCGTCGGGGTCCTCGACGACGTGGCGCGGTTGCGTCGAGCGCATACCGATTGATCAGGGATTCGACACTCGTGGCGCATCGGCGCGTCACGAGCGCGCAATAGACTGCGAGGATGCCCGCACCGCAGAATCCGAACACCGGCGAGTTCGACATCAAGCCCCGCAGCCGCGTCGTCACCGACGGCATCGAAGCCACCACCTCGCGCGGAATGCTCCGCGCGGTCGGCATGGGTGACGAGGACTGGGACAAGCCCCAGATCGGCATCGCGTCGAGCTGGAACGAGATCACCCCCTGCAACCTCAGCCTCGACCGCCTCGCGCAGGGCGCCAAAGAAGGCGTCCACGCCGGCGGCGGGTACCCGCTGCAGTTCGGCACCATCTCCGTCTCCGACGGCATCTCGATGGGCCACGAGGGCATGCACTTCTCGCTCGTGTCGCGCGAGGTCATCGCCGACAGCGTCGAGACCGTCATGATGGCCGAGCGTCTCGACGGCTCCGTGCTGCTCGCCGGCTGCGACAAGTCGATCCCCGGCATGCTCATGGCATCCGCTCGTCTCGACCTCTCGAGCGTCTTCCTCTACGCCGGGTCGATCGCGCCGGGCTGGGTCAAGCTCTCCGACGGCACCGAGAAGGACGTCACGATCATCGACTCGTTCGAGGCCGTCGGCGCGTGCCTCGCGGGCAAGATGAGCGAGGCCGACCTCAAGCGCATCGAGTGCGCGATCGCCCCGGGCGAGGGCGCATGCGGCGGCATGTACACGGCCAACACCATGGCATCCGTCGCCGAGGCGCTCGGCCTGAGCCTCCCCGGCTCCGCCGCCCCGCCGTCGGCCGACCGCCGTCGCGACTACTTCGCCCACCGCTCGGGCGAGGCCGTCGTGAACCTGCTGCGTCAGGGCATCACCACGCGCGACATCCTGACCAAGGAGGCGTTCGAGAACGCGATCGCCCTCGCCATGGCGCTCGGTGGCTCGACCAACGTCGTCCTGCACCTGCTCGCCATCGCCAACGAGGCCGAGGTCGAGCTGAACCTGCACGACTTCAACCGCATCGGCGACCGCACCCCGCACGTCGCCGACATGAAGCCCTTCGGCCAGTACGTCATGAACGACGTCGACCGTCACGGCGGCATCCCGGTCATCATGAAGGCGATGCTCGACGAGGGTCTGCTGCACGGCGACGCGCTCACCGTCACGGGCAAGACGCTCGCCGAGAACCTCGCCGACTTGAATCCCGACCCGGTCGACGGCAAGGTCATCCACTCGTTCGACGACCCGATCCACGCCACCGGCGGCATCACGATCCTCCACGGCTCGATGGCGCCCGAGGGTGCGGTCGTGAAGTCGGCCGGCTTCGACGGAAACGTCTTCGAGGGCCCTGCCCGCGTGTTCGAACGCGAGCGTGGAGCAATGGACGCGCTCGAGGCGGGCCAGATCACCGCCGGCGACGTCGTCGTCATCCGGTACGAGGGTCCCAAGGGCGGACCCGGCATGCGCGAGATGCTCGCCATCACCGCCGCCATCAAGGGCGCGGGCCTCGGAAAAGATGTACTACTCTTGACGGACGGTCGATTCTCAGGCGGCACAACCGGCCTCTGCATCGGCCACATAGCTCCCGAAGCGGTGGACGCAGGTCCTATCGCCTTCGTGCGCGATGGTGATCTGATACGGGTCGATATCGCCGCTCGCAGTCTCGACTTGATCGTCGATGAGGCCGAGCTGAGTTCCCGCCGCGAAGGCTGGGAACCGCTTCCCCCGCGCTATACCCGTGGCGTTCTGGCCAAGTACTCCAAGCTCGTGCACTCCGCCGCGGAGGGCGCGGTCACGGGCTGACGGCCGTCCCCTTCTCACCTTCTTACGGTTCTCGAGGTACTCCCATGTCCATCGATTCCCCTACGGCGGCCGTGCCCCGGCCGCCCGCCCGCACGGCGCCGGCGCCCATGATGACGGGTGCTCAGGCGGTCGTCCGCTCGCTCGACCTGCTCGGCGTCACCGATGTGTTCGGCCTGCCGGGCGGGGCGATCATGCCCGTCTACGACCCGCTCATGGACGACGAGCACGTGCGCCACATCCTCGTCCGCCACGAGCAGGGCGCCGGTCACGCGGCCGAGGGCTACGCCGCGGCGTCGGGCAAGGTCGGCGTCGCCATCGCGACGTCCGGCCCGGGTGCCACCAACCTCGTCACGGCGATCGCCGACGCCTACATGGACTCGGTGCCGCTGGTGTGCATCACCGGACAGGTGTTCTCGACCCTCATGGGAACGGATGCCTTCCAGGAGGCCGACATCGTCGGCATCACGATGCCGATCACCAAGCACTCGTTCCTGGTCAAGACGGCAGACGAGATTCCGGGCGCCATCGCGGCGGCCTTCGAGATCGCCTCCACGGGCCGCCCCGGCCCGGTGCTCGTCGACATCACGAAGGACGCGCAGCAAGCCGAGGCGCCCTTCGTGTGGCCGCCGAAGATCGACCTGCCCGGCTACCGTCCCGTCACCAAGGCGCACGGCAAGCAGATCCAGGCCGCAGCGCACCTGCTCGCCACCGCCAAGAAGCCCGTGCTGTACGTGGGCGGCGGAACGATCCGTTCGAACGCGTCGGCCGAGCTGAAGGTGCTCGCCGAGGCGACCGGGGCCCCCGTGGTCACCACGCTCATGGCGCGCGGTGCCTTCCCCGACTCGCACGACCAGCACCTCGGCATGCCCGGTATGCACGGCACTGTCCCCGCTGTGCTCGCCCTGCAGGAGAGCGACCTCATCGTCTCGCTCGGTGCGCGCTTCGACGACCGCGTGACCGGTAAGGCGGCACTCTTCGCACCCCACGCGCAGGTCGTGCACGTCGACATCGACCCCGCCGAGATCTCGAAGATCCGCACGGCCGACGTGCCGATCGTGGGAGACCTCAAAGAGGTGCTCGTCGACCTGGATGCCGCTTTCCGCGCCGCCGACGCCGAGAACCCCCACGACTACACCGAGTGGTGGACGTACCTGAACGGCCTCCGCGAGGAGTTCCCGCTCGGCTACACGCCCACGACCGACGGTCTGCTGTCTCCTCAGCACGTGATCCAGCGCATCGGCGAGCTGACCGGCCCCGAGGGCGTGTACGCCTCGGGCGTGGGTCAGCACCAGATGTGGGCGGCGCAGTTCATCAAGTACGAGCGGCCGAACGCGTGGCTGAACTCCGGTGGCGCCGGCACCATGGGCTACGCGGTTCCCGCGGCGATGGGAGCAAAGGTCGCCCAGCCCGAGCGCGCCGTGTGGGCGATCGACGGCGACGGTTGCTTCCAGATGACCAACCAGGAGCTCGCGACCTGCGTCATCAACGACATCCCGATCAAGGTCGCGATCATCAACAACTCCTCGCTCGGCATGGTGCGCCAGTGGCAGACGCTGTTCTTCGACGGC